>Ga0194111_10007752_pt1 | contig 11923 bp, 7 predicted proteins | sample TA2KigC300mmetaG_FD_146194 | JGI IMG/M metagenome (GOLD analysis project Ga0194111, IMG submission 146194) | Freshwater microbial communities from Lake Tanganyika, Tanzania - TA2015033 Kigoma Deep Cast 300m | ecosystem: Environmental > Aquatic > Freshwater > Lake | place: Tanzania: Lake... | reverse complement strand
ATGCCCGCCGCCGAAGTTGCCCGTCCTCGTTTCGCCCCCCTGCACGTGCCGCCCCCTTGTGTCGCCGCTTATGCCGCAAACACCCAGGCTTGCTTCTTCCACGACGAACGCTTCCGGGTTCGTGCCGTCGGGCATCTGCGTGCCGCGCTTGCGGTAGAGGTATCCGCCCAGTATTTCGGCCTGCCCCCCGCACGCGGCCGGAAAAAAGACCCGGCGCGTAGCAGAAACGGCCGACGCGGGCCGGACAGGTTTTTTCTTTGGACGCGCACACACCGCGCTGTTAGACTGTTCAGAACTTCATCGAAGCCCATCCCAGCGCAGGGCCGCTCGTCGGGGTTGTCGCGGCGAGCGGCCCGCTTTTGCGGCCCGTGCAGTATCTCCGTGTGCAGAATGCGACCTGGCAGGAGCGCCAAAGGAGACTCAGGGGGCAGGCATCCCCCCTCCACGTCTCCGTCCTAGCCTGCGGGCACGGCCCGAGCGCACGTGGAGCGCGGCCTGCCCCTATCATTCACTATGCGGCTGCGGCGCTTTTCTTGCGCGCGTGCACGGTGGAATCTCCTGCGTCCGCCGCCGGGGGGCAGCGTGGGGCCGAGTACCGGGGCAGTGTCCGAGCCCACGCACCCGCACCGCCGGTTGGGCCTGTGCAGCGAGGTCCGTATCCGTTCCGCCAGCCACATCTTTAGAAGGCCCACCAAAAGGTTTGACACTTCGCGCCGGACGGAGTATCTAACTCTCGTTGTTCCGCCTCGCGTTTGACCGGCGAGGCGCAAGTGCTTCGCCTTTCGCAAGTCGTCCCGGCCTCATCCTGCTGCCAGGTGGGGGCGTGCACGGGGCGGCGAACCCAGGGGACAGGAAGACGTGACCCGCGGAGACAAGACGAGCATCGGAGGCTCCAACGAGCGCTTTGAGACCACCGACTGGACCTGCATCTTCGACGCCCAGAGGAACGATGGGGAGACCCAGCAGGCGGCCCTGGGCGAATTGATTTCGCACTACTGGAAACCCGTGTACTGCTACCTCCGCCGCAAGGGGCTCGACAACGAAGCGGCCAAGGACCTGACGCAGGGATTCTTCGGAGAGGTCGTGCTGGGCCGCGGGCTGGTTCGCAAGGCGGACCGGACCAGGGGGCGGTTCCGCAGTTTCCTTCTGAGGTCTCTGGACCTCTACGTGCGGCACGTGCATCGGGCGCAGGTCTCGCGGAAACGTCGGCCGGCCAAGTCGATCGTGTCCCTGGAAGGGCTCGAGTCGTTCAGCCTGCCCGAGCCGGCCGACGGCGCGACGCCGGAAGCGGCGTTTAACGCCACCTGGGCGGCCACGCTGCTGGAGCAGGTCCTGAAGGAGGTCGAGGGTCAGTGCCGACGGCGCGGTGAGCAGAGGCACTGGGAAGTCTTTCGGCTGCGGGTCCTGGCGCCGATCATGGAAGACTCGGCCCCGCCGGGGCTCCCGGAGATTTGCGCTCGGTTGGGGATTCCCAGCGCCGCCAAGGCTTCCAACATGATCGCCACGGTGAAGCGGCAGTTCCGGGCCGCGCTGGTTCGCCGCGTGAGGTTGCTGGTGGCCTCGGACGCCGAGGTGGAGGCCGAGATTCAGGACCTCATGGAGATTCTGTCGGCAGGGGGCGCAAGATTCCGGGGCGACCCGCATATTGTCTGGTGAGGCCGGTCGCGGCGCCGCCCCATGTTCGCAGGCGAGCGGCGGCCGGGCGCGGGGTGGGCCATTCGCCGCCGGGGAAGAAGGGGCGATGAGCGAAGCGCTATTCCGTCTGCGCCCCGACCAACTTGCGGGGCTTCTCGGCGCAGGGGCCCGTTTCCACAGGACGCGGGAAGCGGAGGACCGATCGGCGGCTCAGGCGTTGCGTGCCGAACTGGCCGCCAGGATTCCGCTCGATGGGCCGGGTTCCCCGGAAGCCGTCCCCGCCACGCCGTGCGGCGACCTGGGTTGCCTCCGTGGGCGCACGCTGGCTGAAGTGCTGCTTGATCCGGGCACCGACGCGGCTGTTCTGAGGCTCCTGAAGGACCATGAAAAAGCGCTCGCGAACCGGGCTCATTCGGACGTCGCCAGAAGCGTCGCAACGGTCCTGTACTACGGGGCCATTGCTGCCGCCCTGGTTTTCCGAGGCGAAAAGATCACGGAACACGCGTACGGCGACCTGGCCCGCTTCCTCGGGATGCTCGTGGCGAAGACTTGGCTTCCGGCGGACCTTCGGGAGGTCCTCGTGCGGGCCCGGGAGATTTCCCGTCTGCGGGCCGCAGAAGGAGCCAGAGAAGGAGCGTAGGCGGGCCCAACGAACAGTCTTGCTGCCCATGGCCAGTACCGCAAGGGCGGCCGTAGCGGCGACGCAAGGCAGATCCAGGACACCTCTGACAGGGATAAAGGAGAGACCATGAGATCGCGTAACCCCCCGCGCGTTCGGGGCGTTGGCCCCGCGTCTTCCTCGCCCGTGCAATTTGTGGAGGAGGAGACAACTCCCCGGGCGCAAGGCGCAACCGGCCCTACGGGTCCGACGGGACCGACCGGGCCCAGCCCCGAGGCTCCTACAGGAGGGCCTAGCGGATCGACAGGGCGCACCGGCCCAACCGGCCCGACCGGGCCCAGCCCGGAGATCCCGCCGAGTCGCACCGGACCCACGGGCCCTACCGGTCCCAAGCCTACGGCTGCTACAGGCCCCACGGGCAACACTGGCCCGACGGGCAACGCCGGAAAGACCGTTATCCTGAACCTCGGCGGCCAATGGCGGGGCCTGAGTTGCATCGAGGCCCCCGTGGCGATGTTCTTCGACCTCCTGCGCGTCGAGGTGCCAGTGGCCAAGACCGAGGCCCGCGCGCCGATCGACCTCTTGTTCGAGGAAGCCTGCGAACCGGGTTCCATCGAGGTCATCGCCACCCAGCCGAACCTGCCCGTGCCGGGGACCCTTGGAGCCTACGTGGACCAGCATTGCCATGTCGTGGTGTCGTGCCCTGACTCCCTCCCGAAATCGCTATCCGTGGTCGTCACGCTGGCCGGCGTGCGGCGCAACGTGACCGCCCGGTTCCCGGTCTTCACCGAGAAGCAGGCACGGCGCAACCGGGCGTTCTGGGACCAGGCTCTTCGGGAGGGGGGACAGTTGCAGGGCGCACCCAGGTAGCGAGGGAGGGCGATTACCGTGGCCCTCTGGTACGATTGCGGCAACGGTTGGGTGCGGGCGCGCGGCCTGGCCCGATGCAACCTGGGGGCGGACGCCTATCTCTGCTGTCCCGGCCCCTCGCTGGCGGCACTGCACGCCGCCGCGCTCAACGGTCCCGGCCGGATGATTTTTGCCGTCACGACGGCGTACCCCGCCGTCCGGCCCGACGTGTGGGTCGGCACCGACGTGCCGGAATGCTACGACCGGCGCGTGTGGGCGGAGCCTTTTATCAAGATCGTGCGTGGCAGCCATCACGACGAGTCCTGCCAGGGGCGGCCGCTGAAGGATTTCCCCAACGTGTTTTTTGCTGACCTGGAGGACGCGCCCGTCTCCGAGATTTTTCGGCGCCGCGCCCACGACACGGTCTTCGTCTGGAACCGCAACACGTTCACGACCGCCTTGCACCTCGTGGTCTGGGCGGGGGCGCGGCGTGTGTTCCTGGTGGGATGTGATTTCGGTGGGGGCCGGGACTACCACGACGGCCGCCGCCTGGCCGAGGGGCGGCGGGCTGACAACCGCAGGCTCTACGCCAACCTCGTTCAAGACCTGCACCGGCTGGCGCCGGAAGGCAGGGCCCAAAGAATTGAAATCGTCAGTTGCACGTCTGGGTCGCCGGTCAACGAGTTTCTGCCGTTCGTGGAACTGAAGGATGCACTGCGGTCGTCGGAGGCCGAAGCCCCCGACGGCCACGCCCCGCTGCTTCACGCCGCCGACGCGGAACTGTGCCAGTGGGACAAGAGGATCTTGCACGAGCGCGGCGTCGCCGTCGCCCTCGGCGCGGGCCTGGAATGGCTGGCGCCGTGGTGGTTCGAGAACCTGCGGCGACACAGCGAGTTGCCCGTCGCCTTCGCCGACTTCGGCGTGAGCGAGGCGATGCGCCGCTGGTGTTCGGACAGGGGATCGGTCATTGATCTTCGGAACCTGCCGGTGCGGCGGACGTCCTCGCGGATGCCCTTTGCGATCCTGCGGAGCCCGTTCAAGGAAATCCTGCTGCTGGAACCCGACTGCGAAGTCCGCGGCAGCCTGGAGCCTTTGTTCCGGTACTGCCGCGACGGCTCGGCCGCCATAGCCGGTGGAGTAGCCGAGGCGGCGACGAAAGGGGATCGGTCAGGTAAGGAAGCGGAAGAACGCGCCACCGGACCCCGTGCCTCGGACGTAGTCGCGGCGGCGGTGCGTCACGGCAGCGCCCTGGTTGCGGATTGGGCGGCCGAAGTCCAGGCAAGGGAGGACCGTTACGCGACCGGCCGCGAGGCGCTCGCCCAGGTAACCAGCCGCTGCGGCTACGCAGTCAGCCCGATTCCGTCCTCGTTGGTTTCAACCTCGTCCTCCTCGCACGACCGCGACAGCGGGGCGGCCGTGCTTCACTGGGCGGGGGCCGAAGGCAAGGCCGCCTTGCAGAGGCGCCTGGGCGGCGGGTCTTCGGTGGACGTGTCTCCAAGAGCAGCGGCGCGACCGGTTGCGTGGGCGGCCGAGCCGGCCGACACGCTTGGCGTCGTGGTGCCCGTCTGTGAGAACCAGCAGGACCTCGCGGCCTGGTGGTGGTGGGCGTACGCCCGCCGGAACCGCTGGCCTGTGGCCTTCGCCGACTTCGGCATGAGCGACGAGACGCGCCGATGGTGCGAGGTCCGCGGCAAGGTCGTCCCTCACGGAGCGCCCGACGGCGTTGAGGGGTGCTTCCGCAGACCTTTCGCGATTCTGCAAAGCCCCTTCAGGCAGACCGTGTGGGCGGACCTTGATTGCGAGGTCCGCGCAGACCTCTCCGTCCTGGCGTCTTTCTGCGGCGACCGTCCGGGGCTGGGGCGCGACTGGTCTTATCCCGTGGCGCTCGGTAAACGGTTGTCGTTTCAGGGGCCGTGCTGGTCGGGCGCGGTGATCGTGTGCAGGCACGGCGATCCACTGGTGGTCGAGTGGGCCAGAAAGGTCCCGGAAGGCCGCGACCGTTTCAGGGGCGACCAGGAAATCCTGAGCAAGATCTTAGGCGGCAGACGGCGCAGCGGCTTCGCGGAGATACCCGCCACACTCCTTCGCTCAAGGCAGGAGGGGGAAGACGAGGGCCTTACGGCCGTTCACTGGAGCGGTCCCGGCGGCAAGGGCGCAATCCGCCGGGCCTGGCCGGCCATTCGTGCGGGGCTGTGCCCTGACATGCGCTGTGCCTTCTGGCGCGACTGGGCAAACGCTAGGCCGTCGGCCGAGCGCGGCGTAGTCGTCGGGCTAGATAGTGCGCAGGAATGGCTCCTGCCGTGGTGGTGGTCGAACTACGCGAAGTACAACGACCTACCCGTTCACTTCGCAGACTTCGGCATGAGCCAGGAGGTCCGGCGATGGTGTGAGTCGCGCGGGACGCTGTCTGAGCCAATCGCGCTGGACTGTTACGGCTACTTCAAGAAGCCGCTCGCCCTCCTGCAATCGCCCTTCCGGCAGGGCGTGTGGCTGGACACGGATTGCGAGGTCCGAGGCGCCCTGGGGCCGCTCTTTGAGTTCTGCGCCGAGGGTGGGATCGGCATGGCGCCCGACCGCGGCACGCCGCAGCGGTGCCGCGAGGCGATGCCCCGCGATGCACCCATCTACAACAGCGGCGTGCTGGCGTTCAACCACGGCGACCCGGCCGTGCCGCAGTGGGCCTCCATGACGTTGGCCCTGCGGTCGGACCGCCCGGGCGACGCTCGCTACGGGCAACCCGGCGACCAGGAAACGCTGGCCCTGACCCTCCGTCGCTATGCAGAAGGGCGCATCCGGGAGATCCCGAAGGAAATCTTGCGGCTGCGCCTGAGCGACGGCGACGGCCCGTGCCTGGTCATGCATTGGACGGGGCCGGTCGGGAAACAGCACATCCGGGATGCCATGAACCTCGCGCATGGCCGCGAGGCTGCGGCCATCCGCTGACGACAGAAGAGCCGCGCGGTTGCTCTCTTCTCGGAGGAACTACAACGGAACAGCGTCACACGGGGGGCCTTCAGTTGCGAGCCTTTCGCGTCGCCGCCGCTTCGGGAGACCGTCCTTCGCCTTCCCCCGGGGGCGGCCCGCGCGGGTGGGCCTCTTGGGCCTTGAGGATGGCTTCCGCTTCCGTGAGTTTGCCTTGGGCCTCCAGCGTTGACCGCAGGTCTGCCAGTGCCCGGCGCGTCTCGGGTGCCCGATCGCCCAGCCTCCGACGGTTCGCCTCCGCCACCTGTCTGTCGAGCAGTTCCGCTTCAGCGTACTTGCCTTGGTCGAAGAGCGCGTTGGCCAAGTGAAGCAGGGTCAACAGCGTGTCAGGGTGCTCATCGCCCAGTGTGCGTCTGCGGATTTCGAGAACCTCCCGCTGTAGCCGTTCCGCCTCTGTGCTCCGGCCCTGAGCATAGAGATCGTTGGCAAGGTTGCTCTTGGAGACGAGGACGAGAGGATGCTCCTCGCCCAGTATCTGCCGGCAGATGCGGAGCACGTCCGCGTGCAGTTCCTCGGCGTCGGCGTACTTGCCCTGCCAGTAGAGTTCGTTGGCCAGTTCGTTCATCGCTGCAAGCGTCTCGGTCAGGCCTCTCGTCGAAATGCCCTCGCGCAAGCGGAGTTCTGTCCGGCGAACGGATTCCGCGTCCTCGTGTCTGCCCGATTCCGCCAGGGCACGCCCCAGGGCCGCCACGGACGCGACGACCAGGGGACTGTCCGCACCAAGAACCCGTTGGCGGATTGCGGCGACCTGCTCGTACAGCGAGGCCGCCTCGTCCCGACGGCCGAGGCCCCACAGGGCGCCCGCAAGGTCATTCATGGCCGATACTGTGTCCGCATGCTCGCCCCCCTGCGTCCTTCGGCGACGCTCCAGGACGTTGCGGTAGAGCCGCTCCGCCTCCGTCTTCCTCCCCACGTGCCAGAGGATGTCGGCCAGGTTCGCCTCAAGTGCGAGGGTGTCGGGATGGTCTTCTCCCAGGGCCCTCCGCGCCCTGCCGACGGCTTCCTGGTGCAGCGCCAGGCCTGCGTCGTGTTTCTCCTGGTCCACCAGCGCCCTCGCAAGGTCGCTCATGGACCGGAGCGTGTCCGGATGGTCCGCACCCAGCACCGCCCGGCGCGTTTCGAGCACCTGCGCGTGCAGCCGCTCCGCCTCCCTGGTCTTGTTCTGGAGGCGAAGGGCGTTGGCCAGGCTGTGCATGGTGGCCAGCGTCTCGGTTGCCGCCCGTCCAAGAAGTCGCTGCTTGAGGTCCAGGGCAGAGGAGAACTGGACCGAGGCGGCGTCGTAATCCTCCAGTGCTGCGTACCCTGCACCCAGGTTGTGCCGGATCTCCGCTGCCAGGAGGGGCTGCGTCGAGAATTTCGCCTCAACCTGGCCGGCGGCCCTGTCGAGCACGTCCCGCACGGACACGGGGCGGCCCGACGTTCCCGCCGGCGCGGCGAAGCCGATCATCTCGTTCAGGAAATCCGTCACGGCCCGCGCCTTGGCGGCCTCCTGCCGGGCCTCGTCCCGGGCCAGCAGCGCACGGGACCGCTCATCGGATACGCTGACGTACGACCACGCCGCCACGCCGGCCAGGATGGCCAGCAGGCCAGCCGCCGCCGCCACGCGGCCGCGGTACTTGCGCAGGCGCTTCCGCAGGAAGTAAAGCGTCGTGGGCCTTCGGGCCGAGAGCGGCTCTCCCTTCAGGTAGTTGTCAATGTCGTCGGCCAGTTCGCCCGCCGAGGCGTAACGGCCATCCGGGTCCCTGGCCAGGGCCTTCAGGAGTATGGCCTCGAGTTCCGCGTCGAGGTCCGGCGCGGCATCGCGGGGCCTTCTGGCGTCTTCCTCTGCGATGCGGCGAAGCACATCGTAACGCGTGCCGTCCAGATTGTGCGGAGAAGTGCCGGTCAGCACGCGGTACAGCATTACCCCCAGGCTGTAAACGTCGCTCCGCGTGTCAATCTGGCCAGCCTCGCCGGCGGCCTGTTCAGGCGACATGAACGCCGGCGTGCCCACGACCTCGCCGGTTATCGAGAGGGCGGCAGCAGCGTCCTGTTCCAGGAAGGTCTTGGCCAGGCCGAAGTCAAGAATGTGCGGCTGGCCGTCGGCCGCTACCAGGATGTTCGACGGCTTCAGGTCGCGGTGGATCACCCCGCGGCGGTGCGCGTGCTCGACGGCCCGACACGCGGCACGAACCAGTTCAAGAATCTGCTCTTGAGCGAGACGGTTCTGCCCGACGTAGGCGTCCAGGGGGAGGCCGTCCACCAGTTCCATCGCGTAGTAGTACAGGCCGTGGCAAAGCCCGCTGTCGTAGATCCGGGCAATGTGGGGGTGTTCCAGGCGCGAGGCGATCTCCACTTCCCGCTCGAAGCGAACGCGGGCCTTCTCGGAGCCGAAGCCCACGCGGCCCAGGACTTTCAGGGCCACCTCGCGGCGGGTGCTCTGTTGGACGGCGCGCCACACCGTACCCATCCCACCCTCGCCGAGCGGGCCGGAGACCGCGTAGCCCTCAATCTCGGGCGGCTGACCCGTCTGACTCGCCGCGCCTGCGCCATCTGTCCCGCTCAGGGGCGGCAGGTCAGAGCATTCGTCCTCGGCCATCTCGGTACCCCCTGCGTGGCAGGAAGGAAGCCTTCCGCGGCACCCTCGTCCTGCAAGTGAAACACGGTCGGCGAAACCGGATCATCCTCGCGCACCAGAAACGTTCGCTCCCTGCTCTTCTGGCGCGCAAGATTCTACCACGACCCGCATATTGTGTGATAGAGGGCGGGCGTATCGCCGGGGGCAAGAAGGCGGGGCCCTGCATTGCGCTGGGATGACGCAGGGGACCTCGGCTTAGACCCCTCTTGGCCCCCGGCAAGACAACGGGCAGTGGCCGGACAGAGGGAAAGCCGACCGCTGCCGCCGTTCATGTGCGACCGTCCTGCATGGCATAAGGGAGGCGGCGATAAAGGAACACATAGCGTCGAGCCTCGGCAAACCGTTAAGACAGTGACGCCTCGAGACAACCTTCTTACGGCAGATTCTCCGGCCTATGGACCAACACGGTCCGCCGCCCGCCTACGTCGTTCGCCGGGCAAATGTCCCGTCTCCAGCAACTCTCGGGCGGCCACGACTTCCGCCCTGGGATGTGCGCGGAGGGCTGCAACCGCGCGTTCAGCGGGTGAGCCTGTGGCCACGACGACAACTCGGTCGAGCCCCGCGTCCAGGCACTTCCTGACGTTTGCGGCGGCGTCCGATTGCCCGGTTTCGATCTCAAAGGCAATCCGCTTCCCGTCGCGCGTGGCCACAAGGTCGATAGCCTTCCCGCCGCCGACCGCGTACTCCTCCGTGACGTCGTAACCGCGGGCGCGCAGGTGCCCGGCGAGGCGGCGTTTCCAGTAAGCGTGCACGGGCCCTCCCTCCCGACCGGACGGGGACGCGCGCAAGCCCAGGGCCTGACGGCCCTTGTCGGTCAGGGCGAGGATTTTTCCGGTCCCGCTGGCGAGGGAGACGTGGGCAGACTCAATCAGGCCGCGCCCTTTGAGGGCGCGCTGGACTTCGTTGCCTTTTCGCGCCGACAGGCGCAGACGTAAATATCTATCCACCACCAAAGACTCAGGACGTTCGTGAACGGCCAACAGGAATTTCCGTTCCTGCGTTGTGAGCCGAATTGCGCACCCGTTTTCCCCTTCCTCCTCCTCATTCTTGCCCCCGGATGGAATACCTGGTGTTGCCTCGTCTTGCGTCTTCTCCGGCGCGGAATTCTCCTCTGAGACCGGAATCGGCGGAGAATCCGCTTCTTTCTGTGGCGCTGCCTCCGGGAGAGTCTGGGGCAGAAGGGCCGCGCACTCCGCGATGACGCGGTCGGTCACCTTGCCCTTGTCCACCCTGACGAGGGGTAGTTTGACCAGGAACGGCCAGAACCAGCGGCCCTGGAGTTTGACCACCGCCCAGCCAACTTCGAGCCTGCCCAGGTAGTCGGTCTGCTCGCCGTCCAGGAGCAGGCAGTCCTGCATCATGGCCAGGTCCCCCCGGTGCTTCAGGTTGAAGGCGAAGGTGACGTAAGTGTTGCCCAGGGCGGGCTTGGATATCAGGCTGGGGTGCTGGTCCAGGCAGACGATGGCCTCTCCCAGTTCGCGTATCTCCCTGAGGATGACGTCGGTCACGGTCTCCTCGCCCGTGGTCTCCTGTTTCTTGCGCAGGAGGATGTGGTGGGCCTCCTCGACGAAGGTAGCGTGCTTGAACCGCTCGCGGTCCGGCTGGGCCATGCGGAAGTGGTGGATCCAGAGACGTGCACGTCTCGACCATCCTGTGCGTGATCGACCGCGGGGTCTTCGAGTTGGCGCGTCAGCACGGCTGGGACGTGGAGGAGGGGCAGCGGCCCCCCTCCGCCCGCCGCACTGACGACGGAGAGGAAGGCGGCGGGCGGTGCGACAGGGTGTCGCCGACACCTGCGAGGGTGGTCGCCGACACCCACGAGGGGGTCGCTGACACCCACGGCAACGGGGTATCTGTGGAACCTGCGGCGGTTGCGCCTGCACGTCTCGCGGGACACGGTGGAGCGGTGGATCAACGCGGGAGACCTTCGCGCGGTCAACGTTGGCAGTCGTTGTGGTAAGGAACCGCGCCGCCGTTCGTGGCGAGTCTCCTCCCAGAGCCTGGACGCTTTCCTCGACGCGCGGGCGAACAGACCCGAAATGGTACGCGTGCCAAAGGCGCGGCGAAGCGTGCGTCCTGCCGTCATCGAGTTCATCAAGTAGCATTTGCCGTGACCGGAGCAGATGGTTGGAGCGTCTCGGCAGTGCCAAAGAGTCTGGACCGCACATGATTCACGACGGCGCGGAGCCGATCCAAGGAGATTTCCTCGACATAGATGCCCGACATACCGGGAATCGTGTGGCCCATTATACGATGGATAGCGTGCTGGTCGCGGACCTCGTCGGCCCAGGTTCGGAAGGTGTGACGCAAGGCGTAGAAGCCGAGGCCTCTTCGCTTCAGGCCGAGCTTCCGGAGGAGGATTTCGAACTGGTCGCCAATGGTATCGACGTTGACCACTCTCTTGATGCTCCCGTCCTCGCCATAATGCACGTACTGCCGGACCCACGCCTTGCCGGAACCCGTGAGAAACAACAGTCTCTCAGCGTCCTCGTCGGCTGGTTTGGGTCTTGTCTCCTGCACCTGTTTGAGAGCCTGGAGGGTATCGGGCCACAGGGGGACAACCCGCTCGGTCCCTGTCTTCGCGCGGTCGAATTCGATGATACCCCTCTCCCAGTCAACAGCCGATAACGTGAGGCCAGCGCAGTCCGTGTTTCCAAAGCCTCCGTTGATGCCCAGCAGGATCAGGGCTCGCAGGGGGCCCTGGGCCGTCTCGATGAGCGACCGGATTTCCCGGGCCTCGAACAACCGCTTGCCGTTGATCAGTTCGGTAGCGCGGCGGCTTCTCCGTTTGAGCGTAGAAGAGGGTTGCTCGAAGGCCTTTCCGTACTTGATTGGATGGTCAATCAGGTTCATCTCGTACGCGTACTTCAGCACGCTGCGGACTACCGTGATGGCTCGGGTCAGAGCGTAGACTCCCAATCCCTTGCGGCCGCCCAGGCCCGACCGTGCCAGCCTCTGGCGATATCTAAGGAAATCGTCAGGGGAAAGGTCCGAGGCAAGGCGCCCGGGTCCCGTGAAGGAAACGAAACTATCGAGCACCGTACGGCAATCCTCAAACCAGCGGGGTCCGATCTCACCTCCCTGAGACCGTCGGTGCTGATAGGTGAGGTAGTGGTTGCCAGCCCTGACGAATGAGTTTTTTGTCGCACGCGGGTCCAGGTGACGGCGGGCCGTCCCGCCGATCTGGAATCCATGACCGGCCGGCCGGCCCCCGCCCCCCC
>Ga0194111_10007751_pt1 | contig 11924 bp, 9 predicted proteins | sample TA2KigC300mmetaG_FD_146194 | JGI IMG/M metagenome (GOLD analysis project Ga0194111, IMG submission 146194) | Freshwater microbial communities from Lake Tanganyika, Tanzania - TA2015033 Kigoma Deep Cast 300m | ecosystem: Environmental > Aquatic > Freshwater > Lake | place: Tanzania: Lake... | reverse complement strand
ACCCTCCGTGCGCAGTTCGGCGCGTTACCCTCTGACGTTCACCTCCGCCTCCCGTGCGACCTCGAAGGTCTTCCCGCCGATACTGATCTTCGCATCGCCGAAGGCGTGGTAGATGCGGACCTTCGCCGAGTTCGTGATCGGCTTATCGTCCAGGGCCTCGACCACGAACATCGCTGAGGGGCTATACGTAACGCCGCCGAAGCGCGTCGCGTGGAAGGCCCACAAGGTCGGCGAGCGCACGAGGAAGCCGTACTGCGGCAGCTCCACGCTGCCCTCCTTGTGGACGCCCGGCCCGTAGTTCGCGACGATCTCGACGTCGTCGCCGAACCGGGACCGCTCGACGCGCGGGTCCGCGCTGACGAACTCGTGGTCGGTCATCGGCGTGTTGGCGGTCAGGCGGTTGAGCGGGGAGAGGACCTGGTACGTGTTCTTGATGAAACGGTCCGTCTCGTTCAGGTCCTGGGCCCAACCGTTGTCGGCGCGCGCGAAGCACCTCTCCGGTTGGGCACCCGAAGGGTCCACCGCCTCGAAGGTGATCTTGTCGTTGTCGAGCGTCACGTTCCCGATGTGATACCGGCCGTTCGCGCCCCTCAGCCCCTGCAGCGCCTGGCGCCCTCCGCCCTCATCCAGTAGCCCGATCATGACCGCGAACGTGCCCTGCTGCCCTTCAGGAATCTCGACGCTGAGGGGACCGACCTCCACGGTCTCTCCGGGCTGCCATGTCGCCGAGGGCTTCGGGAGGACGTGATCGTTCTGGAACGCAATCTGCTCCAGGCGCGTGGCGGCGGGGCTGGTGAAGTGCACGAAGACGCGCGGGTACTTCCCGACCGCCCCGCTGACGCGCCAGCGGTAGGTGATGTCGAACGTACGCGGGCCCGTCTGCTTCAGCGAGGCAACCTCCGGCTTCACCGGAACGCCGGTCGGTTGCGCCGCCTGGAAATACAGGTGCGAGCCGAACTCGTAGACCGCATTCTCCGCGTACAGGATGTGACCCAGGATGTACGTCGGCCGCGACGCATTCGCGCGGTCGCCCTGATGCGTGTAGAGATTCACGCAATCCCCGTAGACGATCTCGAAGAGCGGCACGACATCCTGACCGTCGTCCTCCGCCTTCTGGGACATGATGCCCTCGAAGTAGTCGGCGTCCGGCGCCGCCCACTCCTGGCCCTCCTCCGACCCGAACAGGCCAAAGAGGCTCCGCGCGTACCGCACCAGTTCGCCCTTCCAGCGGATGTCGTCATTCAGCGTGAGGGGGTGCGCGGGATCGAAGCACTCGAACGGCGGCGCGGCGAAGGTCGTGTCGATGAAGTAGATCGTCGGGTGGAATAGCCTCCGCACCTCGTTGAGGTTCTGCGGGCGCCTCGCCAGCTCCAGGGCCTTGCGCGAGCACGTCAGGTACGCCTGGCCCCCGGCCCACACGCCGCCCGCGAACAGCGACCCGTCGCGGTGCTTCATCACGAAGCTCTCATCCCACGACGGCGCGTCCTTGTACATGTCCTGGTAGTTGTCGTGCAACCCAAACGCGTACCCGCAGGCCTTCACCCGTGCCGCGCAGTTGGCCAGATCCTCGTCGCCGCCGCACTCGGGCGCCGCGGGCAGGATGTCGGGGTGCTGGTTGTCATACCCGCGATGGATCCAGCCTGCCAGCACATACATCGCGCGGTCGATGCCCAGGTCCTTGCGGAAGTGCTCGGCCACTTGCGCCGCCTCGTCGAAGGTGTAGCCAACGCTCACACGATCCTCGTCGCTGTCGTTCCAGCGCGTGTGCGCGACCGTGCGGGAGAAGACGAACGGCTTGAAGTCCGCCGCGCCGAACATGGCGGTAGCCTGCCCGCCCTTGTCCGCCCACCTGCGCAGGAGCCCGCGCTGCTTCGCGACCTCGCGGTACGCCTGCGCGACCTGCACATACCCGCCCTTGCCGAGGGGGTAGAGCGTGAAGCTCCGTGCCGAGTTCGTCTGCCTCAGCGAGACCGACAGCGCGTGGCTGCCGGGAACGAGCGGGTTGTCCACCCAGTTCCCGCGCGTCTGCAGGATCGTGTAGGGGTCATCCCACGCGGCCAGGATCGCGGACCCGTTCTTCACGGCTCCTACGAACGCCATCGAGTACGCGCCCGCGTTGCCGTAGGCCCGGAAGTCTCGCGTCTCGGGCAATCCGCCGTCGGCCCGCAGCAGGATGCCGAGCCGGTGCGGCACCGCGAGATAGCCGCCCTCGTTGTTGGTGACGGTGAGCGCGTCCTGCAGCAGCGTCGCACCGGTGGCGTGCCAGTCGCCCTGCGGCGCCGCCTCATAGCTCACCCGCAAGCCGTCCGGTCCCTCCACCCGCTCCAGCCGAACGCGCGCCTCGACGGGGTCGCCCTCTCCCGGCTGTAGCCGGTAGGTCAATGTCAGCGCACGGTCTTCGGCCTGTAGGTCATCCGGCTTCCCCAGCGGCAGCGCCGCGGTCTTGTCCCCGTTCGCCAGGGCGATCTCACCCAGCCCCTCCACATATGGGCTCGACCCCCACAACTCAGCGCTACGCTTGTCCGCGATCTCCCAGCTGCCTGTCGAGCCGTCGAGGCGGAACTCGAAGCTCCCGCAGTCCAGCTTCACGGGGTCACGCAACCGCTTCGCGACCGCCGCCCGACCCGCATTCGCCTGCTCAGCAGACAGCGGCTCCTGGCGCGGGTTGTGTGGGGGCGCCTTCGGATCGACGGTCAGCGTGCCGCGGTACTCCTCGCAGAGGCGCTGTCCCGTGCCGCCTTCGTCGAAGATGCCGATGTGGATGTGGTACTCGCCCGAAGCCTCCGCTGGCGCCTGAACCGCATACGGCCCGGCATGCGCTACTTCGCCCGCCTGCCAGCGTACGGTCGCGGGCGACGGATGGTAGTGGCCGGAAAAGCGGATGTTCCGGCAGTCCCGGTCGGGTTGCTCGAAGTGCAGGAAGATCGTGTACTCCCGCTTCGCCGCCGCCGTCCCCTCGTTGCGGAACCAGAACTCGATGGCGAAGCGATCCCCCGGCCGGACGCGCTCCGTGCTGAGCTTCGTGTCGGTGAGCACGGGGCGGAAGCTCGGGTCCACGCCTTGACCCAGGACGCCACTAGCCATGGCGAGCCCGACTGTGAGGATCAACACTCCGGTGCCTCCCTACTTCACGACGGGCGGGTAGTGCAGCCCGCAGTACGCGTTCATCACGTCCAGCGCGTTGTCCCGTCGGAAGGTGACGGTTCGCGCATCGAGCATCTCGACATCGGTGCGCGCCCAGAAGCCCTCGCACATCTCGCTGCGGAGGTACTCGACGCGCAAGACGCACTCACCCTGCGGGGCCTTGAGCGGCTTGAGGCTGGGGGCGAGGCGAACGGCCTCGGCGGCCTTCTCGCGGATGAGCGCGCGGGCCTCGGCGGGAGCGAGGCACAGTGCGGAGGTCCGCTTGCAGGCGTACTTCACGACGGCGGTAAGGACCTGCTCGCCGAGCAGCTCCTTCGCCTCCTCGGCGGTCTTGTCATCGCCGGTCACCAAGGCCACGGGGACGCCCATGTGCCCCGCGGCGTAGGCGAACATGCCCAGCTCGCCGACCTCTTGGTCGTTGAGCCACATGTGCACGATGGCGCGCGAGGACTGCGTGTGATCCATGATGGCCGCCTTCGTGCCGGCCATTGCGTGGTAGGCCACCGCGAACGCGCACGTGAAGCTCTCGTCGAGACCCTCGCAGAAGTGAGTGCGCGGCCCGCCGAGCTGGTACAGCGCGCCGCTCGCCAACTCCTCGTACACGAAGTTGTAGCCCGCGTTGTGCCCGTGCCCGTCGAGCACCACCACCTGCTGGGCGCCCCCGTCCCGCGCCCCGAGCACGGCGGCGTTCACGTCGCGCGTCAGCGACATCCGCGCGCTCTCGTAACGCTCGCCGAACGACTGGCTCTCCTGCGTGACGCCCGACGCGCCCTCGATGTCTGTCGTGATGTAGACCTTGCTCACCGCCGTCCTCCTTTGCCGTTCTTCGCCGTTCTTCGAATCTTCAAATCTTCCCCTTTCGTTCCGTTGCCGTGCCTTGCATACTCCCTCAGGAACCCCGCGACATTCGCGACCATGCTCTCGAAGATGAGCCGTCCCGTCTCGGCCGAGGCGACAGTCGGGTCTCCGTACACGCCCGACTTTGTCGGCTGGATCGCCCAGGTGGACCAGAAGACGCGCTTCGAACCCCTGAAGCCGTCGCCCGGCACGTTCTCGCTCTCGTAGGCAAAGCGCGCATCCGTTGGGGCCTTCGCCATGTCCACACGCTCGCCGAAGTGCAGCATCAGCGAGGTCTCGAACTCGCATCCATGGATGCAGCCGCCGGGCAGGGACTTGCGGTGCCGCTTCACCGCGTCGGCCGCCATCTTGGCGACATCGACGACCGCGACCGCGACGTTCGTCTCGTCGCCGACCTCCCGCGCGACCATCTCCAGCAGCGCCGGATGGTGACCGTGCGCATTCAGCAGCACGATCTTGCGGAAGCCCATCTCGATCAGCGAGGCCACGATGTCGTGCACCATGTCAGCCAGGACGCGCGTGCGCAGGCGAATGGTGCCGGGCCACTGCTGCATGATCGAGGCCGAGTAGCCGCTCCAGACGCCGGGCAGCACGAGCACCGGCGGGTCGGGATGTACGAGCTCCGCCGCGGCCTCCGCCGTGCGCTCCGCGATCACGAGGTCCGTGTTCACCGGCAGGTGCGGCCCATGCTCCTCCACCTGCCCCACCGGAATCAGCGCCAGCGCGCCCCGCTCGACCCACTCGCCGATCTCAGGGCTCATCAGCTCCGCAAACCGTATGACCTCGCCCATGTCCTTGCCTCTGGGAGGGGCCGCATGCTGCGCAGCAGCATCCGGCCCCCCGTCGTTCAAACCCGAACAACCTCGATCCCCAACCACCGACACGCATCCTCGATCTCCGCACTCACATCCCCGTAGCACAGCGCGAAGTGCTGGCTGGCGATGGTCTCCCACAGCCGCCCGGGGTCGCCGTCCAGCTCGACCTCCAGCGCAGGGAAGCGCCCTTGGCGGAGGTCCGTCTCGACGCCCGTACCCGTCCCGCAGTTGAGACGGTAGTCGCCTTGCGTCCCCTCAACCAACCGCGCGAAGGTAACTTGCCCTCGCCTGAGTGTGCAACTGCTGATGAGGCCGTCGAAGCCCGGGTAACCCAGCTCGCAGATGCAGGCCCTCTCCTCCGGGTTGCAGAGGCTGAATGGCGCGAAGCCGCACGATGACAGCAGCATCCGCTGCCCGACGATGTCGAGGACATCACCATAGCATCCGACCTCGCCCGTGATGTACTGCAGCAGGCACTGGGTGACGGTCGTTACGAGGTCGCCCTCGCAACCGGCGACGACCCTATCGTCCGCGATGAGCGACACGGGGATGCAAGCGGTCATGCCGTACTGCTGGGAGAGTTCATACTGGCACTTCACGTTGACCGCATCGAAGCCGCCGTCGCGCACGATCTGGCGGAGCCCCGCCGCCAGCCTTGCCGACTTGAGCAGCCGATCCTCTTCGGCGCGCACGTCCGCCTTGGCCCGCAGCTCCTCGGCGGTCGCGCGCACGACCTCCTCCGGCACTGCCTCGGCCGCGCGAATGAGCGTGTACGTATCGATCTGCTCGACCTCCGGCCCGATCCAGCGGCGCATGAGCACATGGTCGAAGGTGCCCGGATACATCCCCATCGCCGCGTAGCCGATCAGCGCGATGCGCGTGCGCTTCAGCCGCTTGATCGCGTGAGCCGCGCGGCAGAACGCAGCGGCGCGGTCCGCGACGTGCTCCTCGGCCGGCAGCCCCAGGATGTATGCGGGCCGATACTCCATCCGGTCAAGCGCGCCCTTCAGCACCGCCGCCGCGACGAAGGAGCCCGTTGACTCCCGCTTCCCCTGCCACGGGAACATGCTGTAGCCCCACACGGCGAAGGGCAGATGCTCGATCTCACGGATCGCCTGCAGCGCGGTCGGGCACTCGATCCACGTGCCCAGGAACACGATGACCCCGTCCGGGTCCTGCCCCGCCAGCCGGATGCCGGCCTCGCGCGCCGGCAGTGGCCGGGTCAGCGCGGAGGCCTCGAAGAGCACCTCGATCCCACGCGCCTCCAGCGCCTTGGTTGCCTCCGTCGCGAACTGCAAGCCGATGTCGTTCGGGTAGTCGGGATGCCCGATCAGCAACACGCCGATCTTCGGCGGCATGAGGTCGCCTCCTCGGTGCGCGTCAGCCTCCGCCACTTCGCCGCAAACCTCCGGCGGACCTCGCAGTGAGGAATCGGCACGCCCTCCGGCGAAGCACCCGTCGGTCCTGAAAGGAGCCCGCCCATGCCTCGCTCTTGGTGGACTCTGTGCGCGCTGGCATCCATCGCTGCGGGACTTGCAGCCCCGCTGGCGAGCCAGCAACTGCTCCTCGACAAGGAGCAGGGCGAAGCGTATATCCTCGACCGCGGCGTGCTCTTCCGAATCGACCTAAATACGCTGCAGGTTCTCGGGCGCAAGACCCTCTTCCGCGGCCCCGGGCCGTGGGACAACCGCCTCGTCGTGGCGCGGTCCGACGACGGCCTGACCTTCGCCGACACCGGCGTCGTGCTCGCCGAGGGCGGGGGCGTGCCGGACCTGGTGTGGGATGCGCAGGGCCGGCTCGTGGCGATCTTCCAGTACTTCCCCGATGACTCAGACCAAGACTTCGACCGCATCGCCGTCGCCTTCTCGACCGACGATGGGAAGACATGGACGAAGCCTCAGCCCATCGAGATCGACGGCCTTCCCGCGCAGGGCAGCCGGTCGCCGTGCGATCCGGACCTCGTCCTCCTCCCCGACGGCCGCGCGCGCCTCTACTTCACCTGCGACTTCCACGCCGAGGAGCGCAAGTGGCCGCGAACGCTGTCTGCCATCTCGGAGGACTGCGTGCACTTCCGGCTGGAGGAGGGGGAGCGGTTCGCCGATCCGCCGAACCCGGTACTCGACCCCTCGGCAATCCGCATCGGGGAGACGTGGCACCTGTTGATCCCACGCATGGCGCCGGGCGCGCCCGCCTATCACCTGCAGTCGCAGGACGGCCTGCACTTCGAGCGCCTGGATGACCTGCAGATCCCCGGCGTCGAGCTGCGCGGCAACATCGTCCAGGCGCCGGGCGGCTACCGGTTCTACGGATGCGGGCAGGCCGGAGTCACCATCGCGTTCTCGCCCGACGGATTCCAGTGGCGCTTGGAGGCGACAAGCATCCCTTGGGCGATCGGCGACCCGGCAGTCGTGCGGATGAAGGACGGAACATACCTGATGGTCCACATGCAGCGCCGTCATTGAGCTTCGCATAGACACTGGAGCAGTGGGGCGGGCATTCTTGCCCGCCGAGGGGCCATGGCGGGCAAGAATGCCCGCCCCACTGCTTTGGTAGCTAGGGCCTTGGTGGGTCGGTACGCAACGCTGCGAAGGGGCATTGCCGATGATCATCGACTTCCACGCCCACCTGTGGGCACGCGACGACGCCGAGGAGGCGATGGCGGCCGTGGCCGCGCGCCACGGCGTGGACCGAATCTGCATCAGCGCGATCCGCAGCTACGTGCCGGATGTGGAGGAGGTCCGCGAACTCAACGCCCGCACGCTTCGAGCCATCCGCAAGTGGCCGGACCTGTACCTCGGCTTCGTGTACGTGAACCCGAAGCACGGCGACACCGCGCTGCGCATGGTCGACGAGGCCGCTGAGCAGGGCATGGTCGGCATCAAGCTCTGGACCTCCTGCTACGCGAGCGATCCGTCGGTGCGTCCGATCGCCGAGAAGGCCATCGAGTTTGGCTGGCCGATCCTGCAGCACGCCTGGCGCAAGTGGACCGGCAACCTGCCGACCGAGTCCGACCCGCGCCACGTTGCGCGCCTCGCCGAGCGCTACCCCGAGCTGAAGCTCGTCATGGCCCACATCGGCGGCGACTGGGAGTACGCGATCAAGGCGGTCCGTCACTGCCCGAACCTGTGCGTCGATACCAGCGGCTCGCTCGCGCACACGGGGATGCTCGAGATGTCCATCGCGGAACTCGGCGCCGACCGCGTCATCTGGGGCACCGACATGCCGGGCGCTGACCTGATCTACACGCTCGCGAAAGTCGATCGCGCGCCGCTGAAGCCCCGGGACAAGCAGAAGCTGCTCGGCGGGAATGCTCTGCGGCTCTTCGGAGGGAGTGTGAGCCGATGACCATCGACTTCTCCTGCACCATCGGCCCGTGGGCCTTCCGCCGGCTTCAGGTGACGACCGTCGAGGGCACGCACAAGGCGCTGCGCCGCGAGGGGATCGACCGCGCGGTCGTCAGCTCCCTGCCCGCGGTCCTGTACAAGAACCCGCACGCGGGGAACGAAGCGCTCTGCGAGGAGATCGGCCCCGCGTCGCGGTTCTTCATCCCCTTCGCGGTGCTCAACCCGAGCTTCCCGGGCTGGCGCGAGGACCTCCGCCGCTGCGCGAAGGACCTCGGCATGAAGGGCCTGCGCCTCTACCCGAACTACCAGCGCTTCTCGCTCCGCAGCCGCGAGACGAAGGCCCTCGTGCGCGCCGCCGCCGAGCTGGGCTGGGTCACGTGCGTCTCGGTGCGTCTGGAGGACGAACGGTTTCACCACTGGGCGATGAAGGCGAAGCCCACTCCCGTCGCGCAGATCGCGCAGCTCGCCCTCGACATCCCCGACGCAGCCATCGTCCTCTCGGGCGGCAGCCACCCCGACCTGCAGGCGTTCTTCCGGGCCGTCAGCGACGCCCCGAACGCCCACGCCGAACTCGGTTGGGTGAAGTCGCCGCTGGAGGCGGTGAAGACCTGCGTGGAGCAGTTCGGCGCCGAGCGCCTGCTGCTGGGAACGAGCTTCCCCTTCGACGTACCGTGGTGCGGGACGGAGAAGATCACCCGCGCCGACATCCCTGAGGAGGCGAAGCGAGCGATCATGGGGGGCAATGCAGGGAGGCTACTGGGAAATTAGGGACAGGCACCAATTTTCGACATGACGTCCGTCGAAAATTGGTTCCTGTCCCTAATTTCCGACTACCTCCACTCCAACTTCGTCACGCGGTGCAGCCTCGCATCGACGACGTACACGTACCCATCCGCATCGACCGCCAGGCCGCGCGGCTCGATCACCTCGACCCCGGAGGACTGCGTCCCGGCGAAGACCGCGAGGCATTCGCCCTGCGGGCTGAAGGCCTGGATGCGCGCGTTGCCGATCTCCGCCACGAAGATCGTGTCATCCGGGTGGACGACGATCGCGACGGGCTCGAGAAGCTGCCCCGGCTGGCTGCCCGGACTGCCGAACGCGCCGATCGCGCCGCCGCGCGAGTTGAAGATGATGATCCGATGCGTCGCGGCGTCGGCCACGTAGCAGTTGTACTCACGATCGACGCCGACCGCCGTTGGCCGGAAGCCCGACGCATCGGCCCTCATGCCGGGGAACTGGAGTTGATACCGGCCGCCCGCATTGAACTTCTGGATGCGGCTGTTGCCCGAGTCGGCGACGTAGATGTTGTTGAACGAGTCGCGCGCGATCGACTCGGGCGCGTGGAAGCACCCCGCCTGCGTGCCCTCCATCCCGAAGGTGAAGTCGAAGCGCCAGGTCGGCGTGAACTTCTGAATGCGGCAGTTCCCGGAGTCGAGCACGTAGACGTAGAGCAGCGGATCGACCGCAACGCCCGTCGGGTAGAGCAAGCAGCCGGGATCGCGGCCGGAGTACTCGTAGCGGTACACGTCACGGTAGGGGGTGATCTTCTGGATGCGGTGGTTGTTCGTGTCCGCGACGTAGAGGTTGCCCCAGTTATCGACCGCGACACCATGCGGCGAGTTGAACTCGCCCGCGCCGCTGCCCGGCCGCCCGATGATCGAGACCGGAATCAGCGCCCGCCGCACCTGCGCCGCCTCGGCGCGCTGCTGCACCGGCTCCTCGCCGATCTCCAGGAAGTGCAACCGTTCCTGTTCGTCGTCCGCCACCCGTCGCTCCCAGTGAGGTTAGTGTCGCGCCGGTAGATGCGAAGATGGTGGGGCGGGCATTCCTGCCCGCCAGGGGCCATGGCGGGCAGGAATGCCCACCCCACTGCCCCCGCATACGAGGCTCAGTAGTGTCGCTTGCCGAGCCCTACGTTGGACGACCGCACCTTGCGCAGCCACGCCGGAGCGCGCGCCTGCGCCGCCTCCGTCGTCACGCTCCCCGCCGCCTCGGTGGACGCCGGCCGCGCTCGATCCTCCGCCCACTCCCGCAGGTCGTCGATCTGCTCCCGCATGGTGACCGCCAGCGGGAACGTCTCCCGCACCGCCTTCAGCACATCCTCGGTGGTAAAGGGTCGGCCTTCGTCATCGAAGGCATCGTACATGGCCGACACGACCGCCTGCTCGATCTCGGCGCCAGAGAAAGAAGGCGTCTCATCGGCGAGACCCTCGATGTCGAACTCCTCGAGGGACCGCTCGGCCTTGAGGCGTTTGGCGACGTGAATCGTGGCGATCTGCCGGCGCTCCTCGTGGCTCGGCAGGTCGATGAAGAAGATCTCGTCAAAGCGCCCCTTGCGCAGCAGCTCCGGCGGCAGAAGCTGGATGTTGTTCGCGGTCGCGATGACGAATACGGGGCTTCCCTTCTCCTGCAGCCACGTCACGAAGCTGCCGAAGACGCGCGAGGTCGTGCCCGCGTCGGAGAACGACGAGCTTTGGGTGCCGGAGAAGCCCTTCTCGACCTCATCCAGCCACAGGACGACCGGCGCAATCGATTCGGCCGTGCTGATCGCGCGTCTCATGCGCTCCTCGCTCGACCCCACGATCCCCGAGAAGATGCGGCCCACGTCCAGGCGCAGGAGCGGCAACTGCCACAGGTGCGCGACGGCCTTCGCGGTCAGGCTCTTCCCACAGCCCTGAACGCCGATCAGCAGCAGCCCCTTCGGCTGGGGCAGCCCGTACTCTCGCGCCGCCTCGCTGAACGCCTTCCGCCGCTTCATCAGCCACTGCTTAAGCAAGTCGAGCCCGCCGACGTCGTCAATGGTCTCGTCGGTGTGGAAGTACTCCAGCACGCCCGACTTGCGGATGATCTGCTCCTTCTCCGCGAGGATGACATCCGCGTCGAGACACTGCTTCTCGACGAGGGACTTCATCAGGACATTATCGACCTCGATGGTCGTTAGCCCCTGCGCCGCGCGCACGATCTGGTCCAGGTCCTCGGCCGCGAGGTCGCAGCGCAGCCGCTCGTCCTCTTTCGTCATCTCCGCCGTCTGCTGCACCTGCGCGCGGATCTCGTCGGCGGTCGGGAGGGCGTAATCGACGACGGTGATCTCCTTCTCCAGTTCCGTCGGCAACTCCAGAACGGGCGAGACCAGAATCACGCTCTTGTAGCTGCGCTTGAGGTGATAGGCGAGGTCGCGGAGCTTGCGTACGATCTGCGCGTCGTCTTTCAGGAAGCGGTGGAAGTCCTTGAACAGGAAGATCGCGGCATCCTGGGACTTCATCACCTCATCCATCGCCTGCAAGGGATCGGTCGTGCCGTCAGTGCGGGGACGCTGACCCTCCTGGAACAGACCGTTCGTGGTCGTCCAGATGAAGAGCTGCTTCCGCCGCCGCTCGGCAACCGCGCGCAACGTCGCCTCGACGCGGTGCTCCTCCCACGAGACCACGTAGATAATGGGGTACCGCGCCCGGATGAGGTTCTCGATGTCCTGTGCCTGGTCACGCACCATCGCCGGCCTCCCGTTGCGCTATGCTTCGACGACCAGCCAAGTCATCCTTCCCTGCAATGACCTTGCCCAACCACGAAGGGCCTCCGCGTCCCTCTCGCGAAAGCCGTTGCCGTCCACCTGGGAGCGCGGGCTTCCAGCCGGCTGGCGCGAGGTGGCGCCGTGCCGAGCCGTCGTCCTTCCGGAGGCCTCACCCATGATCCTCGCCTCGCTCGGGGTGCTTCTCTCCATGTCCGAATCACCCTCATGTGCCGCCCAGCGCCTGGACCTCGACCT
>Ga0194111_10007745_pt1 | contig 11931 bp, 6 predicted proteins | sample TA2KigC300mmetaG_FD_146194 | JGI IMG/M metagenome (GOLD analysis project Ga0194111, IMG submission 146194) | Freshwater microbial communities from Lake Tanganyika, Tanzania - TA2015033 Kigoma Deep Cast 300m | ecosystem: Environmental > Aquatic > Freshwater > Lake | place: Tanzania: Lake... | reverse complement strand
TGATTATTCTGGTAATTGTTATTAGCGGTATTATGATGGGCATGTCTAGCAAAATATTACAATTAAAAAGCATTATTCAGATTGGTCTGGCTTTTCTCTTTTTGGTCATGGGTATCTTTGCTCTTTATAAACTTGGGCAGAATATATCTCCTCTTAATATGTTCCGCAGAGATTGGAACACTACCTTTGATGCAGTTTCGGATGTTCTATGGCTTTTGGATAAAGATTTTAAAATTATACGGACTAATCAGGCAGCGGAAAAACTGCTTGGAATGAGAGCAAAAGACTTGATTGGTAAGCACTGTTGGGAGATTGTACACCAAACCTCCATTCAAGATGTTGAATGTCCTGTTTTTGAAGTGAACAGAACAGGCAAGAGCGCAAGCTCAGAAATACAAGCAGGCGAAAAATGGTTTTATATTATTATCAATCCTATTTACAGCCATAATAAAGAACTCATGGGATATGTCCATACAATCCGGGATATAACCGTTAAGAAAAACATAGAAGTAGCAATCGTAAAAATCCAAAAACAAAACGCTCTGTTAGCAGATTTGCTGCAGAATTCTTCTCAACCCTTTGCCATTATCTATCGCGGGGGCAGGATATCTATGTGCAATGCTGCCTTTCGTAACCTTTTGGGTTACACGGAGGAAGAATTTACAGAAATTGCCAATATCAACAGCATTACACCACTTGAATGGGCAGAATACGAAAATGATAACATAAACAAATTACTCCAAACAGGAGAACCTGTCAGGTTTGAGAAGGAATATATCAGAAAAGACGGTTCCAGAATTCCGGTAGAGATATTCCTCCATATGTCAAAGGATTTATCTGGGGAACTGCAATTTTTCTATTCTTTTGCGACAGAAATCACAGAACGCAAAAGAGCGGAACGCACACTAAAGGAAAGCGAAGAAAGATTCCGAAAGGTTGCAGACAGTGCTTATGAGTGGATTTGGGAAATTGATGAAACAGGTCTTTACACATATTGCAGTGCAGCAGTTGAGATGATTTTGGGATATAAGTCTGATGAATTAGTCGGGAAGAAACATTATTATGACCTCTTTTTAAGCGAGAATAGAGAAGATCTTAAAGCAGAAGTAACAAAAATCTTCTCAAAAAAAAATGCATTCCATGGCTTAATCAATAAAAACTTGCACAAAAACGGCACCATCGTAACACTCAAAACAAGTGGCTCTCCTGTAGTTAGTACCACAGGAAACCTGATTGGTTATATTGGAACAGCTCAGGATATTACACTTCAACAACAAAGTGAAGAAGACTTAAGAAGGCTTTCTGAAAGATTGTTAATGGCAACAAAATCAGCCAAGATTGGTATTTGGGAATTAGATTATGCTACCCAGACCACTATTTGGGACGATACAATATATCAATTGTTTGATATCATACCCGGACAAGAAGTTGATTACAATGAAGTTTGGAGAAAGAGAGTCCATCCTAAAGATTTAATCGAATATAAAAAACTCGAGCAAGAAGCCATAGTCGGAAATGGAAAGATTGACAGTTTGTTTCGAGTAATTCTTGATAATGGTTCGATAAGATATATCAAAGTTGATGCCATACTCCAAAGAGACTCAACTGGAAAACCATCAGGATTAGTTGGAACCAATTATGACATAACAACAATCAAGTTGGCTGAGGAAGCGATTCGCGGACTCAATGAAAAGCTGGAGCAGAAAGTTAAAGAGAGAACCGAGAGTTTGGAAAAAGCCAATAAAGAATTGGAAGCATTTTCACATTCAATATCTCATGATTTAAGGGGACCATTACGAACAATTGATGGATGGAGCTTGGCTTTGATGGAAGACTATTATGATTTGATAGATGATAGGGGAAAGGTTTTTCTTGGAAGAATACGGAATGGAGCTCAGCAAATGGGTTTGATTATGGATGCCATTCTAAAGTTGTTTAGGATCGTAAGAGCTGAACTACTAATAAGCAAAGTTAACCTCTCAGAGATATCCCAAAAGATTATCTCTGATCTGAAATTACAAAATCCTGATAGAAAAGTGAAAGTAATAATTCAACCGGATTTAATTATTAAGGGTGATGCCGTTCTTTTAAATCTGGTTATGGTTAATCTACTCAATAATGCATGGAAATTTACTTCAACGAAGCCAGAAGCAATTATCGAGTTTGGCAAAAAAGAGATTGACAATCAAACTGTTTTTTTTGTGAATGATAATGGAGTTGGATTTGAAATGAAATATGCTTCCAAGTTGTTTGGAGCATTCCAAAGGATGCATTCAGACAAGGAGTTTTCCGGAACCGGAATTGGTCTTGCTACAGTGAAAAGTATAATCAACTGCCATGGTGGTAAGATTTGGGCGGAAACAAAAGTTAATCAAGGCGCAACCTTTTACTTTACATTAAAGGAGATATAGTGGACACCAAAACAATTGTACTGATAGAAGATAATATCAGTGATGTTGAATTGACACTGAGAGCTTTTGGAAAAGCACAACTTAACAACGAGGTTGTTGTTTGTGAAGATGGGCTGATAGCTCTCGATTATTTGTTTGGTAGAGGCGAATATTCTGAAAGAGATATTAGACAAGTTCCTGCATTAATATTACTTGACCTAAAATTACCCAAGGTTGAAGGTTTGGATGTCTTAAGACAAATCAAGGCAGATAAGGCTTCGCGCAGAATTCCGATAGTGATCTTGACATCATCAAGTGAAGAACGTGATATTGCTGAGTGTTATGATATTGGAATTAATAGTTTTATAAGAAAACCGATTGATTTTGAACAATTTGTGGATGTAGTAACCCTGCTCGGAAAATATTGGCTCAATATTAATGAACCACCCCCGTTCTATTTTGAAGGATTATTAATACAATAAACAGCCAGATAAAGAATCAATAATTTAACACTTTGTTTTGACTACAATCTTATCAGAAGAGATATTATAAACTAGTGATAATGAAACGAATTCGGTATAATTCTATTCTTCGCTAAACGAATCTTGCTGTTAAATATATATTGGAAGTACAATCCTGCCTGCTGGCTGCGAGGGAACTTCGAGGCGATTCCCCGTGCAACTGCCCCGCAACTGCCACGAGGCATTTAGGATACCGGGACATTTTATCTTGACAAAATAATTATTTGTAATGATGATAAAACAATGATACATTGATAATAACTCAAAAAAAATAAACCAGGGAGGATATTATGTCTTACTCTGTCAATGAAGTTATTGAGCTTGCTGTTCAGATTGAACACAATGGCTTTGCCTTTTACAATCAAGCTCTTAAACACAAGGATTTGGACGAGAAATCCAGAAACCTTCTGACTCTGCTCAGAGACCAGGAACTCAACCATGAAAAGACTTTCCTGGCTCTGCGTGAAGACGCCGATATCAAAGCTCTGGAACTAACGCAGGATTGGGGACTGATTGCTTCATATCTGAAAACCATAACCGAAGCACGGCTGTTTAATAATGAAGAAGTGGCTATCAGAATGGCAACCAACGCCAAAGATATAAACGCCATTTTGGACTATGCAATCGGGTTTGAAAAGGATACCATGCTTTTCTTTCACACTGTAAAGGACTCCCTCACTACCGAAAGAGGAAAATCTGCAGTTGCCAAGATCATCCACGAGGAAATAACGCATATTCTAAAACTAACAGAATTCAAGGCAATTCACACCGGTTAAGACTGTAAAATAAAGGCAAATTCTGCAAAAGAAGGGAAACTTGAAAAAAGCGGACAGCAAGATTGATTTCAGCCGCTTACGCTTTCAGGGGGAAAAAGAGCTCGTTCGGGTTCTGGAAGAAGATTACGCTCTGGCATCATACTACGATATCTTTGATAATAAAGATGAGCTGGAAAGCATTACTAACCATATGCTGGCTAATACAGTTAAACTCAACAAAGTTATTGCACCCCGGCTGTATAACCTATGCGAGGGCATCCAGAAGTTCTTTGATTATCAGGAAAAGATAGATTTCTACCTGGTTGCGACCTCGGAAGTAAATGCTTTTTCCATCAACGGATTTGGCATAGTTCCGCATATCATCTGCTTTACTTCGTCTCTGATTCAGCAATTGAACGACGATGAACTGCGCTTCGTTATAGGTCACGAACTGGGACACCTCATCTTTAAGCATAGCCAGTTGGACGTAGTGAATAAAATCCTCTACAACAGAGAAAACGAAGAAATCCCAGCTGCACTGGCAATCTACTTCCTGCGCTGGCAGCGCTATGCGGAAATCAGTTGCGACCGCATCGGCTATCTCGCTGTTCCCGATGTCAAAATCATCGGTACTGTCTTCTTTAAGTTTGCGTCAGGGCTCAATGAAGCCTATCTTAATTTTGACATCAATGAGTATCTGAAACAGCTTGATAAAATACGGGAAATAGCAGTGGGCGACTTTTATTCTTCGCATCCCAATAATCTGGTGCGTATCCAGAACCTGCTTCACTTTTCAGAATCCGAACTAATGCCCGGTAAAAAGAAAAAAGGTGCTCTTTCCGAATGGGATTTAAATACCAAAATGATGGAATTGATGAACTTGTTGGAAGTGCATCCCAAAAAGGAAAAGGAGAAGCGCTTTGTGGAGTTCTACAGTAGTGTGGGTTTCTATATCGCCCATGCTGCCGGAGAAATCTCGGAAAAGGTCTGGAAAACTCTCTATGACTGGCTTGCGGATTATACCACTCAGCCCGAAAATTACCTTATTTTCAAATCCATTGACGAGGTCAAAGATAGGATGCTCGCCATCTGCAAATACTTTGCCCGCAAACACGATGGCGATAAATATGAACTCTTTGAAAAGATAGCCCAGCTTGCTCTGCTGGACGGCAGACTGGAACAGGCAGAGAAAGTCTGCCTCTTTGAAATCGGGGGATATCTCAAAATCTCCAAAGACGAAATCACGCATATCATCAGACGCTCCAGCGAAAACTTTCTTAATCCCAGCCGTAAAATGCTCTTTCACTCTGTTCTGTGATTGTAAGTAGTGAAAGTTAATATAGAGTCTGGAAAACGAATAACTGAATAAAGGGGTGGTTTATGCACCTTAGTCTGAGCATAGGAGTAATAGCCTTATCCTTGTCACTCAGTTGGGAGGACTGGCTGGTCATCATAGTAGGAACTGCTCTGTCTTACGCTATTGTGATATTTGTATATTATATTCAGAAAAAGGAATCTGCCAAGCATAAACAAGACCATGATATGAAACTGGATGAACTCCGCGAACTGCATCAGCAGGATTCGGAAAAGATAAGGGTGCTGTATGAGCTTATTTTGCAGTCCCAGAGCGGCAGCATTGGCGAAGTGGAAGCGGAAGCTCTGGAAAAGAAGATTGATGCCGCCGCCGATGATATCGGGGTATCTGATTCCAATCAGGCGCAAGCCCTGAAAGCCATTGCCGATAAACAAAAGGATGAGGCAGATAATCTGCTGGCAAAAATCGCACAACAGGAGCACGACCTGGAAGAGCTTTACAACCTGCACGCCATCAATGAATACCGAAATGGCAACTATGCAGAGGCAGCTACATGGCTCAAAAAACTCACCGACTTGAAACCGGAAAACTGGGATTACCATATCCGATATAGTGTATCTTTGTCTGGAGGTGGATTTTTTAAGGAAGGCGAAGAGCATAGTTTGAGCGTATTACAAAAGCTGCAATCCAAACCTGTACCGGATGAGAAATTGATCTCCACCTGGCTGCATACTACTGGATTAGTCAAGTCTCAGCAAGGGAAAATCAAAGAAGGCGAGGATTATTATTACCGAGCTCTGGAAATGGGAATTAAGGCATACGGAAATGACCATCCGGAACTTGCCAACACCTATAACGACATCGGTTGCGCCAAAATGAATAGAGGTGAATTGGAGGAAGCTGCTGAGTATATCCGGACTGCTCTCAGAATCAAGGATAATAATAATGATCAGGAATTAATCAATACTGCTTATATGAAATGGAATCTGGCCTCCATTTACCAAGGGCAGAATAAACTTGCAGAGACCGAGAAATTGCTTCTGGAAGGCAAGCAGGCCATTGAAGAGACGCTGGGTGATGACCATCCCGCCCTTACCTATTGTTACACCAAACTGGGGCAGTTGTACAGAGTTCTTAATAAGTATGAGGAAGCGCTTGATTTTACTGTAAAAGCAATAGAGATTTTTGAAAAGAAACATCTGACCAATCATCCCATGTATCCGTTTTCTCTGAACTTATTGGGATTACTGCACTGTCTGGCAGGCAGATATGAGCAGGCAATCGAAATCCTTACCAAAGCAAGCGACCTTTCTCTGGAGTTATCCGGGGAAAACAACACTACCTATACCTCCTCCCAATATTGGATGGCTATCTGTCTTTCCTGTCTTGGTAAGAACGAAGAAGCCGAAAATCTCATGCTGAAAGCAATTCAGATGGAAAGTAATCTACCGGCCATCTCCAAGCATAGTCACGGCAAATCTTTTCTGCAACTCGGTATTATCCAAATCAAGATGCATAAGTATGAGCAGGCAGAGCAGAATCTGAATACTTCGATTGACCTGATGCTGCAGCAACTTGACGCTGAGCACACAGATGTGCTTACTTGTAAATATAATCTGGCTAAAGTTTTTCAGAAGACAGAGCGTCTGACGGAAGCTGAAAAGATATTATTGGAAATTCTGCCGGTTCTGGAAAAAGCATACCCTCCTACAGAAGTTTACAAAGATGCCCTTGATTGTATGCTGGATAATTACTGTAGACAGGGCAAAACAGATGATGCAGAGGAATATGCTGCCAAGTATAGGGATTTAACAGAAAAACAGGAGTCCACTTAAAACACATAAAACAACAAAGTATAGTCACATTAGAATCCAAGATGTCTTGTATAAGTAAACAAAGCAGGTGCAATGAATCTACAGTTAATAGAGTTGCAGATAATTGAAATAGGCGTCCTGATTCTGGCTGCCTATATGGGTGGTCTGCTTGCCAGAAAACTGCGCATTGGAGAGGTTATCGGTCAGATAGCCGGTGGTATTCTGGTGGGACCGCATTTCCTTTCAATTGTTCGACATCTGATACAGACGCAGACCTTTCTCAAAACTATCAGCTGGTTTACGCCTATTGAGCATTTCGTAGTCTGCATCTACCCCAAGTATACGGAAGTTTTCCACGGAGCATCGTTCTTTACCTTTATTTATCTGGGGCTGATTACTTTTGCTTTGGGAGAGGAACTGCACTTGCACAGAGTAAAGCAGATTGGCGGCAAGGCGGCAGTGATTACCATTGCTCAAGCGGTTTTGACTCTGGTTCTGGTGGTATTCGGGTTCTGGACAATACTCGGTTTCCCGCTGATTCTGGCTCTGATTATGGGCAGCATTGGCATTGCTACAGCACCGGCGCTGTCTTTCGTTTTGATGAACCGGCTCAAGATAGAAGGAACGATGCGCAACGTCCTATCCAATGTGATTGTTATAGACGACCTGATTGAAGTAGTGCTCTTTTCCGTATTTCTGGGAATTGCCGGTTATATGAGCAGACCGGGAGATGTCTTCAACTCCATAATCCTTTGGAAAACAAGCAAAGAATTGATTTTTACGCTTGTTGTCGGGATGGTTATTTTTGCCGTGCTCTGGTTTCTGATCAAGGTAAGAAGAAACATCCGCAAAGAAGATATAGAAGACAGTGACAGCTTTCTTTATGCAGTGATGTCCAATCATCCCACACCGTCGGTGGAGATAATGTTCATCGTAGTTGGCGTGATAGCTATCGGCATCGGCTTTTGCATGCACTTTCATCTGCCTTTTATGCTGGCTACGATAACGGCAGGTTTTCTCATCTCCAACTACCATTCCCATGCAGTTTTTGACAGCCTTAAAATCAAGAATGTGATGCCTATCTTTAACCTATTCTTTTTTGCTCTCATCGGAGCAAGTATCAGGATTGAGCTTATTTCTTTCAAAACACTGCACTTTGCCCTGATTTATATCATCCTCAGGACTATCGGTAAATATGGCGGAACATGGCTTGCCTGTAAATACTGCAAACTTGACCCCAAAGTGACTGCTACTTTGCCACGGCTAATGCTTCCGCAGGCGGAACTGGCCGCCATTGAAGTGCTGCTGGTGGCAAATCTGCTGCCCGGCAGTCCGTTTGTGGATGATATGGTCAATACAATAGTGGTTTCGCTGCTGGTCTTTCAGGTGTTTGGAGCATGGCTGTCCGAAAACACACTTATCCGTTGGAAGAATTGGATCACCGGCGAACAGGAAGCACTGGATTCGGCAGCCCATAATCCTGAGATTTCCACCTTTAAAGAACTGCTCAAGAACAATGTTATCGGCTTTGATGCATCCGGTAAAAACAGCGTGATTGAAAACCTGAGCAACTATCTTTACAGCAAGAAACTGATTGATGACAAGTCCGAAATCATCGATGCCGTTCTGGAAAGGGAACTGCTGATGAGCACTGCCATCGGAAACGGAATTGCCATCCCGCACTGCCGCATGCAATCGGTCAAAGAATCGGCTGTGGTATGCGCTCTTCTGACCACGCCTGTGGATTGGGGCGCTCCCGATAAAAAACCGGTTGACCTCGTGTTTCTGATTGTCACACCCATAGAAAATCCGGAAATCTACCTGAGTAACCTGCGCACCATCAGCACTACGCTCAAGGCAACCAGTTTTCGAGACGAAGTAAGAGTCGCCTTTTATGAGAACAGAGTTGAAGCCTATCTGAGGCAATTAAACTGACGGTCAGGTCGCAGTCTATTTAATGCAGATTGCTTCTCTGTATTGTTCTCCATCTCTTTCCGCTATATCAGGTATAGGATTGGTTTCCATCCTGAGCTTGAAAAACATAACTTACAATCACTAATTTTCAGCGTTATTCCTTAATTTCTTCTTGGCATCCTCTTGGGCTAACCCCAAGAGGACCCCAGGATGATGGCAGGTTGGGAAAGCGGAAAATCAAAGGCATCATTGATTTCGCTTGACACATAGACGACGAAATTTTTTATGACTAAACGATGACGCGAGGTGGAGCAGCCAGGTAGCTCGTCGGGCTCATAACCCGAAGGTCAGAGGTTCGAATCCTCTCCTCGCTACCATTTTTTGGGCGGCGTAGCTCAGTTGGTTAGAGCAACGGAATCATAATCCGCAGGTCCGGGGTTCAAGTCCCTGCGCCGCTACCATATATTCCCTGCGCCAGTAGCTCAGTCGGATAGAGCATCAGCCTTCTAAGCTGAGGGTCAGGGGTTCGAATCCCTTCTGGCGTGCCATTAAAATCAGTTTTCAGATATAGCAGATGATTTGAGGTGGGTGTAGTTCAATTGGCAGAGCACCGGATTGTGGTTCCGGGCGTTGTGGGTTCGAGTCCCATCTCCCACCCCAGTTTTTACCGGAAATCCGTTGTATGATTTCCGGTTTTTTTATTAGTATTGCTTTTTGTAGATAAATGCAGTATTGATGCTGTCTTTAACTGACACAAAAACCGCTTTGGTATAGCCATCCAGATAGTCCAGACAGAAATCATTGGAAGTGGCGGAAAAGACTATAAATCTGTTTGAAATCAGGTTTTCCTGTTCCCAGAATTCTGACTTCAGCCAACCAAGTATCTCCTGATAATGTTCTTTGCGGAAATCAATTGCAGTATTGCCTTTGAGAGCATCCGGATACCATGATTCACCAGCTTTTTTGCACCAGTCCCACTTCAGAGCATCCGCCAGATACTCCTGTTCAGTGCCGCTCCAGCAACGGTTTATCCATTCCGCCATTACTTCAAAGCGTCGGACTCTTTCCAATGAATGAAGTTGAGTATCGTGAGACAGGTTGATTTCCAACAACTGCTCCAAACATTGATATGGCTCTCTGCAAGTCACCGCCTTATTCCAGACAGTGGTGAAATCTCCTTTGTTCCAATACTGGTTGATTATCTGAGCGATTTTTTCCAGATGCCTAATGTCGGCAAAACTCAGGTCAGGTGTCTGTAAAACCGTATAAGGCGCAGAATTCAACCAGAGATAGTTCATAGCAAATGCCGTTTCTGCCATTTGCGTGCCATGCAGAACCTTCAGAAATCCCAGTTGCAGTTCATCGGGAAGCGTCTGCAGGACTTCATTGACGGACTGCCTGATCATGTGTAAGTTTTCACCGGGAAGCCCCACGAGCAAATCATTGTGCAAAGGAATGCTTGTTCTTTCTTTTAGAACAAAGAGATTAGCTTTTACCATATCCCAGTCAGATGGACGGCAAATCTTTTGCAGAGTGGCGGGATGTATGGTTTGGATGCCTATTTCCAGTTGGATTCTGCCTTTGGGGGCTGTTGCAAGAAGGTCTATATCCTCTGGTTCCAGCCAATCGGGATGGACTTCAAAGTGAAAGGGAACCTGGGTATCCAGACTTATCACATAACGCCAGATATCCCTTGCCCAGTCTTTTTTAGCATTGAAGCTCCTGTCCACAAACTTGATAACCTTGGGCTGATGCAACAGCAGCTTATCAATATCGGAAATCACTCGGTCAAAAGGCAGCCAATCCACTTTTTCCTCACGTGAGGACAGACAATAGATACATCTGCAGGCACAACCACGGCTGGCTTCATAGTAAAGCATCTTGCCATTGAGCAGGGACGCATCGGAATTGAGATAAGGGAAAGGAACTTGATCCAAAGGCAAGGGAATGCCCTGAATGTCTTTATCCAAAGAGGAAAACCGGTTTTCAGCCAAGTGACGAAAAGCGCTTTCTCCATAACCTTTAATCAGATAATCCGGCTTTAAAGCATCTGCTGTCTGAGGATTATGAGATACTTCAGGTCCACCGGTGACGACAATCAGGTTTGGCAGAAGTTTCCTTATTTCGGGGACAAGCTTTTTCAAGTATTCCACATTCCAGATGTAGACGGACAGGCACAAAACATCAGGTTGGCTGGTGATAATCGTATCCAAAGCAGTGGATATGGTTTCCTTTAAGGTTATTTCTATAATTTCAGACTGATAATCAAGGTCTTTAATAGCATTTCTGAGATAGTATAAGGCCAGACAGGAATGTGTCCAGGAAGCATTGACGGATAGAAAAAGCAGCTTCATTTATCAGTTTATCTGACAGCGATAACTTTTCTGAACCCGGTAGTTATGCAGCACTACGTAAGTATACAGGATATTCCCCAGCAACAGAGCCAGATTAAGGGTGAGAGTTTCGCTCCACCAATAGGAGACAAACACCCCCAAAAAGCTCATCAGGACAGACTTATAGAGGATAATCCCCTGGGGTAGACGGCATTTACGAAAAAACCAACGGGCTATCGGATTGCGTTCTCTGTGATAGTAATCCGGCTTTAGAACCAGCCATGTGGAATGAATGTCAAGCAGGTTCAGGACAAAGAAAACAGAACACTGTGCAACAAGCAGATAGTTTATTGAGAGAATATTCTTTACAATTGATTTAATAATCATTTAACAAAACAAGGTTGGAGTTTCCCCCAACCTTGTTAATCTTACGTCTGGGTTACAGATTAATTATAGTCGTAACTGACGGACAGTTTGGAAGATATACCGGGAGCGGTTCCACCGATAAAGTCAGGGCCGTTGAACAGGAAGGCATCATTGACAACGCCATCAACAGTGAAGCGCTTGAACTTAATGCCAAATCCAAGATAGGCATTGAAAGCAGAAGAATAGCGTTTCCAGCTAACTTCATCCTGATTATATTCCTCTTCTGTGTAGTTATAGAAATAGAAGTCCTGGTTAGCGCCCACTCTACCTTTGAGCCAGGATAGTATCTGTGATTCAAAAGCCATCTTGTACTGAGGAAGATACAGGTAGCTCATTGAATACTTGTCGTCTTCATTAACGTTTGACGAATTGGGTACAGTATTTGAATAAACTGCATACTTGAAAGGATAGACACCAAAAATCAGGTTGTTGTTTTCTGCAATCTTGTATTCTGCGCCTATAC
>Ga0194111_10007743_pt1 | contig 11933 bp, 20 predicted proteins | sample TA2KigC300mmetaG_FD_146194 | JGI IMG/M metagenome (GOLD analysis project Ga0194111, IMG submission 146194) | Freshwater microbial communities from Lake Tanganyika, Tanzania - TA2015033 Kigoma Deep Cast 300m | ecosystem: Environmental > Aquatic > Freshwater > Lake | place: Tanzania: Lake... | reverse complement strand
AGGTTTTTGCTAATCAAAGTCTCAAGTTGGGTGGATTTCCATTCAAAAAACCCATCAGATACCGGGAGGTCGTTCAACCCTGGGCGGCGGAAGCTTGTGCTCATAAGACATAAACACTACTCTTGATCCCCTGATACGCTGATCCACTTCCCACTGATAACCTGATCTGCTGATATGCTTTTCAAATAGGCTAAAAAGACCAGATAGACTAGAAAGTCAGCAACTTAAATAACTTAAGAACGTCCTCAAGGGTATTTCCCATGGACGGCTCCCATTTCCTACCAAGTAGGATGTCTCTGGGGACAATAGTTTTTGACTTGACCGGAAGTCGGGTTTGTTTTAAAAGATTTGTAGGAACCATGGCGAGAGCTAAATATGGAATCTCTTGAGAGAGTATTGGAAGAATATAACGATTGGATGGTCGCTCATTATGAAGAGCTTATTGAGAAATACCCACACAAGGCGATAGCGATTGTTGAGGGTGAGATTGTGGCCGTTGGAAATACAGAAAAGGAGGTAGAGGAAATAGCCAGGAGAAAATATCCCGAGAAACTGCCTTTCGTCACCACCCTGCCCTGCGAAGACGATTTTGTATGCCTGTTATAGTCAGGAATTACCGTAAATATAAAGAGTGGAAGATGCCCATTATTACGTTGGGGCTGAAGTACGAGGAGACCTGGTATCCGGTTGACGCCTATGTAGACTCTGGAGCTATATATAGCATTTTCCGTCGTTCCGTGGGTGAAAGGATGCGGATAGATATAGAAAAAGGGAAGCTGATTTACTCTCAGGTCGGAGATGGAGGATCCATTCCGGTATACTTGCATAAGCTTGATGTGCAACTGGGCCCGAAAACTTTTCAGGCGACCATTGGTTTTTCTGAAAAGTTAGGAATCGGGTTTAATATACTGGGGAGGACCGACATCTTTGACAAGTTTGTCATTTGCTTTGATGACTTGAAGAACTATGTTTCATTAACATATTAAAGCTTTTAAAGCTCCTTGTCGTAAGAAGTCCCGCAAGGTGGGACTTAGGGGAGGACTTGTCGGCCGAGGCAGGAAACTGCATAGGAGGAAGCTCTCTGCTCAATGGGAGAGTTGCTTTGATCTTTTCGCACCATACATTCTGCACTTTGTGAGCCCGTCATGACACTGAAACGAGACAGACCGGATAGACGAGATATCCCTGATCTACTGATGGGCTGATAAGCATCCAACTGATCCGCTGGTATTCTGATATGCTTTTCAAACAGACCAGACAAACCAGATAAATTTATCCCGCCTGCCCGGTGAAATTGGTTTGGTATTTAATTTCGACTGGGTGAAATGGGAAACTTATTTCACTGGGACCAGATAGACCAGAAAGACTAAAGTGTATAATGTAGCTTTGACCCCAAAATTCTTTTTGAAGGGGCCGGATGGACTTTCTTGAACTGATTCGGCAGGCTGCCAGGAAAAGGATCATATACACTCTTCACGCCGTAGATGAAATGAATGCCGAAGATGAGGTGATATCGACGCAGGAAGCAAGACAGGTTATATTTAGGGGAGAGATTATCGAAGATTATCCCGAGGACAAGAGAGGGCACAGCTCCTTGCTCTTTGGAGTGTCCAAGACTAAGAGGCCGATTCATGTCCTTTGTGCACCCAAGGAAGAGTATCTGGCTGTTGTGACTGCATACGTGCCGTCTCTGGATAAGTGGGAGAGTGATTTTAAAACGAGGAGGAAGAGATGAGGTGTTTGTTCTGTGGTGGCGAGACGGAGAAAAAGGGGGTTGCCCATACAATCGACAGGGATGGATACCATCTATTCATGAAACAAATTCCAGCCTATGTCTGCTCTCAGTGTGGGGAGAAGTTCTTCGAGGAAAAGGAAGTGGATGCGATTCAGAATATGATCAAGAAGCTTGAAGAGAGCCTGAAGGTTATTTCAAAAGCGGCTTAAGGATCAAACTACATCACCTGGTGAATCGATCCCTCAACTTCCAACTTTTAGCTTTTTTGAGATCTGCCCGACGGGGAGTTACTCCCATTCGTGATACGAATCACTTCCATCTGCAGAATAACTGGTCCACGAAGTGAATCCATTCGATGCGCAGCATAACTTCGGTAGTGAGAAAAGTCACGATTTTCATCAACGTCCCGTCCCCCTTGACCAATGCTTCCCGGGTCCTTTCCCGAGCTGCAAATCTCAATATTTAAGTCTGACCCCATAAGCTTCTGAAGGAAGAGCAGTCGCAGATATTTACAATCTTCAAAAATCAGGTGCGATTGGAATTCTTATTCGAGCAAAACTTCAAGGAGAAATTTCATCCCTTAAGCGGGAGTTGATCCGTCTTCGTAACAAGGCGGGGTTTTGGATAGAAGAGAAACTCTATCAGCAAGTATTGCACTCTGTCGGAGAAAAACCATAATTTAATGTCCGATATTGTTATAAAAGTCGAAAATCTTTCCAAGCTTCACCGCATTGGTGCCAAGCAGGAGCGTTACAAAACTTTGCGTGACATCCTTGTTTCCACATTTAAGAATTCCATCAAATCTTTTGTTCCAGATAAACCAGATAGACCAGAGAAACTAAAGAAACCAGACATACGAGACAGACGAAACAGACCAGAATATGAAATGTCAAAATTAAAGACCTGACCCCCAAGGGTTATTTCCGGCCTTTGGATTCTCATGAGAAAGAGAAGAAGTCAAAGGGTTATTCCAGCCAGAGGCTAACTTCTAGTTCAGAATGAACTCAATTCCAGCGAGGCTCACTTCGATTCACGAAGTGAATAATTTACCCAGACAACCAAACAGACCAGAAAGAGCAAACAGATCGAAGTAAGTCTCATGTCAAGACCTGACACCGGAATCTTCCCCGTTCCCCTCAGTAAGTTAACAAAGTTACCAACGTCCCGCAGGGGCCAGTTGATTAACACGGGTGAAGCGTTCTCTCCAACTACCCGGATATTGACTGGAAAAAGGCAAAAGGGATGAGGGACATCATAACGCATCATTATTTTGATATCGATGCAGAAACGGTGTTTGTGGTCTGCAAGGAGCGTATCCCGGAAATGCAGAAAGTAATCCAGAAGATTGTGGCTGATTTGGAAGGCTGAAATTAGAGCCGTCCCCTTTTTACAGGTGCCCTTTAATGGGTGACCCCAACCCTTAGGATGTCCTCTCGGGGCTTTTCTAAAAAAAGTAAATAAAGTGAACAACGTTCCCTCGGGGGTATTTGTCGACCAGCCTAAAGGTATGATTTGTGCGCTTAACATGCTCTGAACATCTTAAGTACCGGTTGTCCCTGCGTAATATAGAATATGGTTTGCCGGAGAGGATCTTTCGTGAGTCAGTTGAAAGATTTTTTGACGAAGAGACACGACATTTGATTGCCACAATGGAGGTTGAATTATTTAATAAGAAAAGGGAAGTCATGGTAGCCTACACGATCGAGGAGGAAACCGTTACGCTTTTGACGATCCATCCACTCAAGCAAGGACAAAAAGATAACAGGGTTAAGAGTGGGAGATGGAGGAGAATATGATGGAAGATTTTAAGATTCATTATGACGCAAAGGAAGATATTCTATATCTCGGTAAAGAAGGAGAAGAGGAAGAAGTGATGGAACTGTCTCCCGGTGTGAATGTCGAACTGGACAAATCAGGCAAGTTGATCGGAGTAGAAGTCTTTAAGGCGTCTCATCTATTTAAGGATATCATTAAACAGATGGAGAAAAGACTCCAGGCAGCCTAACCCTTTGCACCATCTTCGTTTATTGAGATTCCTGGGCTTTTACCATGTTTTCCACATCGACTTACCAGATTTATCAACAAGCCGAAAAAGTCGGGAAAATGGATTCCAATCTTATTACTTATTTACGTGAATCTGATCGTCGTTACAACGAAACCAGACAGACTAAACAGATTTATCCCGCCTGCCCGGTGAAATTGGTTTGGTATTTAATTTCGACTGGGTGAAATGGGAAACTTATTTCACTGGGACCAGACAGACCAGATAGACTAAAGTGTATAGTGTAGCTTTGACCCCAAAATTCTGAATTCCATTCGAAGGAATAGATCGTGTCCTTAACATTTCCCATTTCACTTTTCACAGTTGTGATAAACGAGACAAACCAAACAGACGAGACAGACCAGAGGGACCAGACAGACCAAAGAGACGAGAAAGTTGTTTTAGAACCTACGTCCCCTCCAATACTTATGAAAAATTTTAATGGAAATGAGATCGTAAATATTGGGACGGGGAAAGACATAACTATTCGCGAGCTGACGCAGATGGTGGCAGAGGTAGTTGGTTACAGGGGAGAAATACGATGGGATACAACTAAACCAGAGGGCACCCCGCAGAAGCTTCTGGATGTCTCTTTCCTGCACAGCATGGGATGGAAGAACAAAACTTCATTTAAAGATGGACTTCGTTTGACATACCGGGACTTTCTTAAGAATCATGAACAACGGTAAGGTTGATTGAATCCAACTTTTACCTTCGACTTTATACTATAATGGTAGACCCGATGAACCAGAGAGGCTTGACAAACTATGGATTTTTATATAAATTATCACCACTTGACAACAGGTTTCTTTCGGAGACTGGCGAGCTCAAACGTGGGGTTGACCCGAAAAATAAAGGCTTATGTCGATTACAGAACGAGATGTAATCGAGGGGGCGGAGCTTTATTCTGATTTTTCTGGTCTTTTTTGTTCATTCTTTGAATGTTCGATTACCAACCAGATCAACGAAAGAAACAAGAGAAACCAAATAAACGAAATTAATAACATCTGAAGATGTGACCTCGGAGCCTTGACATTCTTGAATTGGCTAAGGCAACGATGAAGGGAAGAAAAGTTATTAAACAATTTAACAACGTTCCCTCTATCTCCATGAAGAAAAGTCAGTAGGGGGAGCCGAGATTGTCTGATGGTATTGATGTTGAATGGATCAAGGAAAAGGCAAAGAAGAATGAGTTTGAGTTGAGCGGTCATGCCCACAAAGAAAGGCAAGAAGAAACTATTAATACCTGGGAAATTCAGGAGGCATTGGTAAGGTGTGAGATACTTGAGAGCTATCCCAAAGACCCAAGAGGTCCGAGTTGTTTGGTTCTTGGTTATGCAGAACAAAGGCCCATTCATGCTGTGTGTGGAAAAGGCAAGAATGATTGGCTTTTGATTATTACGGTCTACATTCCAAGGCCCCCTAAATGGATAGATCCTAAGACGAGGGGAGGTCGTGAAAAATGAGAGAGCCTCACCATTATGGAGATTGTTATTTTTGCGGGGGAGAGGTTAAAGAGAAGGTCATTGAGATTGAATTTAGGTGGAAAGGGAAACTTTATCTTGTGGAGGGAGTCCCGACAGGGATTTGCCAGCAGTGCGGTGAAAAATACTTCACTGCAGAGGTATCCAAGGCCATAGATCGATCTATCGAAGAAGGTAATGTGAAAAGAACGGTCGAAATTCCTGTCGTAGAGATCGGGTTATCGGCCTGAAATGGTCATCATTAATTACACTTCTAATGGTTCTCAAACTTATTGAGCCGTGCCCAGATTAGCCCGACTTGATGCGCCAGGGGTTCTACAACATGTGATGGCCCGTGGAATTGAGCGACGCGAAATCTTCAGAGATGACAAGGACCGAATATCTTTTCTGAAGCGATTAGCTCTTATCCTTGAAGAGACCCAAACTCAGTGCTATGCCTGGACATTAATTCCAAATCACTTCCATTTGCTTCTCCGAACGGGAACCGTGCCTCTCAGCAAGATCATGCGCCGACTGATGACTAGCCATGCCGTGAGATTCAACAAACGACACAAGCGAAGTGGTTATTTGTTCCAGAACCGCTTTAAATCTGTTGTCTGTGAACAGGATCCCTATCTTTTGGAACTTATACGCTATATCCATCTCAACCCTATGAGGGCAGGACTGGTCAAGGCTCTCGAAGAGCTGGACCATTATCCCTGGTCCGGGCACAGTGTTATCCTTGGCAACCAAGAAAATCCGCTTATCCCGGCCAGGGAGAATCAACCCAGTGAATCAGATGATCGAGGCCGAAGTCAAAATAAATCACTCGCCGAGAGAACGGTAGAGGATGTTCTCCTTCACTTTGGAAGTAGACTCAGAGTGGCCCGCTAGAGGTACCGGCAGTTTGTTAAAGATGGGGTAGACCAGGGGAGGAGACCGGAGTTACAGGGAGGAAGCCGGTCGGGAATGCAGAAAGGGGAGCATGAAAAAAGTGATGGCAGGATTCTCGGCAGCGGGGCGTTTGTGTCAAAGGTTCTCAGAGAATCGGGAGAAGAACTGCATAAGAGGGCATTAAACCCTCCTTCCTTGGAGGACATAGCGGCGAAGGTCGGGGAGTACTTCAAAGTTCCTTTGTCAGCCCTGGGATCAAAGAGCAGAAGCAGGAGCATAAGTAAGGCGCGTTCCGTGTTTTGCCTTCTTGCAGCAAAAAAGGCGGGCTATACTCAGACGGCGATAGGGGAATACCTGAACCTGAGTAGAATAGGAGCGAGAGATAGCATTCTGAGGGGCGAGAGAATCCTGGACACTTGTGATACTGTGTGGGGAAATTGGAATTAGTTTACATTTCTTACCAGCGTCCCTCCAGGGCCCTACAGGTGCCGCACTATCCACGATGGGGGCAATCCCAGAGGGCTTTGCTCGGAGGTCGAACAAGGAATTCATTCAGTATCTGTTTATCTCTTTATCATCGGCGGCAGAATTGCAGAGTCACTTTTATGTTGCCTTAGACCGAAAGTATGTGACGCAAGAAACATTTGGCCAGATTTATCAACAAGCCGAAAAAGTCGGGAAAATGGATTCCAATCTTATTACTTATTTACGTGAATCTGATCGTCGTTACAACGAAACCAAAAAAACCAAAAAGACTAAATAAACCAGATAAACCAGATAGACCAGATAAACCAGAGAAGCCAGACAGACCAAATAGACCAAACAAACCAGAAAAACTAAACAGACTAAATAGACGAGAAAGACTAGTCAATATTTAAGTCTGACCCCAGTGATTCTTTCTGGTGTTATTATAGGTAAAAGTAACCTAATTAAAATCTTTTTCACGGGAGGTGCATTTTATGATAGCTCTGGAGCAGTTGGCTAAAGACTTGCATATGAAGCCAGAAGAGCTAATGAAAGAAAGTATAGAGACATTTTTAAGACGCAAGCTTAGGATAATAGAAACAGAATTATTTCTTTTAGCCAAAAAATATGGGGTCAGTGACGTTTTTGAGTTTGACAGGATGATAAGGGAAGGAAGATTTCATGAAGAAGATGCATTTGAGGATTATTTTAAGTTTGACAACATTGAAGCGGAGAAAGACTTAATACTTGAACATCTGAAAAAAATCTAATGGTTTCATTAGAAGAATTGGCGAGAATTTCAGAGATTGAATTTTCTGATATTGTGGATAACACAGAGAGAGTGGGAACGAAATTACGGATAATGCTAATACAGGAAGGCTTTATTGATGTATGGTTATCGAGGAAACTAAAAGATAGATTTGGCTTTCATTGGGAACAAAAAGACACTGGCCTTTTCTATCGTTATGATAACTTTCCAAATATCAAATGGAAGCATGTTTCTACCTATCCTTACCACTTCCATGAGGGTTCTCAAGATAGCGTGGTAGAGTCTTCTCAATTCGAGAAGGTTATCACAGAAGGCTTTCGAGGCTTTATGAAATGGGTAAGGTCAAAGGTAACCAAATAAACCAGAGAAACTAAAAAGACCAGAGAAACTAAAAAGACGAGATAAACCAGACACATGCAACGCACCACACTTGAAACAAAATAGACTAGAGAAACCGAGTTTCTGCTTAGGGCACATTCCCATGGGAATAAGAAAAGTGAATAAAGTGAGCAACGTCCCCCAAGGTGTTTTTAATAACGGACCAGGCGGGGGAGCCCCAGCCGAGGCAAGCGACAGGCTGGTCCTCTCTCTATAAAGGCGATATATTTGAGATGACTTCCGACAATTTGGCGATAACCGAGGTAATGATATTGTTGGACCAGGCTGTTGTAAAGAGGTTCAAGAGGGGTATGTCGGACCAGGTGAAGATCAGGCGGATCGAGCTCTGAGAGGTTGGCTTCTATAGGATTTTGATCGATTTTGATAAGAGGGACGGAGCGGTTACGGATTTGGTTTCGTCCATCGTGTTTTCCGGGAGGGAGATGGATCAGCTCTTTACGATAGAGGGTTACCAGGATTTCGCGGCAGGCCATGTCTTTGAGAGAACCGTTGGGCTGAGTCCAGTTCCATTTTTGGCAGAGGATCTTGGAGATTTGAGTGCGGCTTTTGTCCCAATGATTGTTGATGGTAGACTGGATGAGCTCAAGATCGGATTCGGCAATTGTTCTATTTCTGATGGTGATGGGCAGCATAACGATTATATAACAGAATAGAAGCTTGGACGCCAGTGAAAAATTCAGGGGAGTGAAAAAAATTTTGAAGGGGGTATAAGGCTAGAAAAATCTGGGTTGAAACGAAGAAGAGTGGGTTGAAAATTGATGAAATTTTAGGACGTTGGACTTATTAAATTACCTCAAGTAAAAGCGAACGTTGTCAAAAGAAAAGCTCGAATTCCTCTTCAGGAACTAATTGGGAAGGTAAAGACTTTATTGGGAATACAAGGAGAAGATCTTTTGATGGGAAGGAGAAAGCGGGAGGTCAGTTCGGCAAGAGCTTTGGTTTCGTATTTAGCGGTCAAAGAGATGGGTTATCGTTTTACAGAAGTAGGGCAGGTTTTGAATATCCACCCTGTTAACGTTGCTAGGAGTTTGGAGAAAGGGGAGAGGGTGTTTCATGAATATAGGGGATTTTCTTGGTTTGTTTAGCAGTTTTCGCGCCCCTGGGGTTCTAAAGAAGTAACGCAGTTTCGCAGGAACGTCCCCAGACGTTTTGGCTCGTTCGAAGGTATAAATAACCCTTCGCCTCCTACCCATTGATCTCAAAAAGACCAGGGGGTTTTGCAGCAGAATCAAAATTAAAGACCCCTTACACTAAAGAAACCAGACATACGAGACAGACGAAACAGACCAGAGAGACCGAAGAATGTCTCATGTCAAGACATGACACCGGGGCAGTTCCCTTTAAACGTAGAATAAAAAGGTTCTTTCATTTTCGACGAGAGAAGCCCGAGCAACAACGTGGAGGCCGCGAAGGACCTCGTAGGGGACAATTCAGGGCCTCTCGCTGAACTTTGGAATCTGGATAAGGGATGATGGGTGGCCACCGCTGTGTGGCATATCGGATAATGATAACGCTGAGATTCAGAGTTCGTATTGGCGAGAGATTCGTCGAGTTAAGCGCGAATCCGTAATGGGATTCATCAGGAGAGGTATTCTCAAAATCAGGGTGGTTTTGTAACCTGCTGTTTTTACAAAAGATAAATTTTTTCATTTTTTCTCTTGACAGGAACAACATAGGATGTCCCCTATGGGGTTTTATTGTTGCCGAGGGGCACAGGATGTTGACCGAGAAAATTGACAGAATGGGATTGCGATTAGACAAGGTTGAAGAGGGGCTGGAGAGAGTTGAGACAAAAGTTGACGCAGTTGCCTCCAACTTGGCAGCTCACCGCGCGGATACAGAGAGCCACCGCCGGATTTACCGTGCAAAAGGAACCAAAGGCTAAGGCTAATAGAGCCGAGCCTATTCTTCGAATCTAGAAGATTCAAAGCAAATAATTTTCAATATCTTACCCTTTGGGCCATCCTGCCGAACAACTTAGAAATGAAAATCACCCGCTTCGAAGACCTGCAGAGGTATAACAGCCGTGTATCAGCGTATCAGCATCCAGTCGGCAGGATACCAGCATACCAGCAAATCAGATGTGTTTCATACTGATCTACTGATACCCTGATTTACTTCCCACTGATAAGCTGATATCCTGATATGCTTTCTAAACAGACCAGACAGACCGAACCATGTCTCATGTCAAGGCCTGACACCGAGGCGGTTTCCTGGGTTGCTAAGGCGGAGGGTGGTCGAATAGAATAAGAGTAGCACCATGGTGCCCTAAATTGCAGAGGGGGAGATTAACTTATGAATAAAGCAGAAACCTTGAAAAAACAGTTGGATACCTTACCCGCTTCGATGCTGGTCGACGTCGAGAGGTTCATCGAGAATTTGAAAAGAGAGGCGAAAAGACCGCGCAAACATATGTCGCTCCTTTCAGACCTGGCGGAATACGCCATCGAGGATGATCTTCCTTCCGATCTTGCAGAGCATCATGACCATTACCTCTATGGGGTACCGAAAGAATGAAGCGCCGGATTTTTCTTGATTCAGGCTATTTGATCGCGCTCATCAGAAAAAAGGACGCATGCCACGTCACTGCCCTGGAAGCGGCTGCGTCGTATACTGGCCCCTTTGTGACCACGGATCTCGTACTTGTGGAACTGGCTAATTCCTTATCAAAGCCGCCGTATCGGAAAAATGTTGTGGCCGTTATTGAAAAGATTCGTGCAGATAACGAGACTACGGTTGTGCCGTTTACATCTCAGGGAATGTCAAAGGCGTTCTCCTTGTTTAAGAGTCGTATAGACAAGGAATGGAGCCTGGTTGATTGCTTTTCTTTTGAGGTTATGAAAGAAAAGAGGTTAAAGCAGGCATTGACTTTCGATGATCACTTTCGACAAGCGGGGTTTGATACCCCGCTGCTGGGTTAGGGGGGTAGCCCATCCCTTTTCTATCTGGTACACCAGAACAGATGGGCAAATACGGACCTTCCTCGTTGTGTTTCCGTAAGGGCGTCGCTCAGGGTCGGAGGCCGGACCTGCAAAGCGGCGGTCGGCGAGAATTCCAGAACTCACCTCCTGTCCACCCTGTGAACGTTGCACGGAATTTGGAGAAAGGGGAGAAGGTGTTTCATCAATGTGGAGGCTTTCTTGTTTGATTTAACTGGCTGCGGCCCTGGGGGTCTCAAAAGTAACGCAGTTACGCAGGAACGTCCCCAAATCCATCCTGAGTGTTTTTGGGGGCTTTACGTTTATGGGTGGTCCCTTAACCTCATCGTCCCTCGTCCATCGTTATTTTTGAGATCTTAAAGAGGGATTTTGAGGGCCAAAAATATGGCTTTAAGGCCGAAAACAAGACGAAATTTTCGTCAATCCCCATAAATATCAGCATGTTAGCTTGGTCCGACCTCGGTCAACCCTCGCTATGCAGGAAATAGACCGCAGTGTTTAGTTTTAAAAGATGTAATCCCAGGGCCTTTTCTAACTCACGTCAGTTCAAAAAGCCAAACAAACCATAGAAATTCCAGCGCAAAGCGCTCACTTCCAGTTCCAGAGGAACTCAATTCCAGACGCCAACGGCGACTCGCTTCTATTCCGAAGGAATAAATATTTATCCAAACAGACCAAAGACGAGTAAAGTGTATAGTGTAGCTTTGACCCCAAGAGCACAAGAGCATAGAGGTTGACCCCAAATGCTTAACGCTGGTTTGGAGAATTAACGGGAAAACGCATCCGTCGTGGGGCCTTCGTCAGTGTCGCTGACCTTGTTGCTGCCATTGAAGAATATCTGGTGGCCTGGAATGCAAATCCCAAACCTTTCATCTTGACCGCAACAGTAGAATCAATTATGGATAAACTCGCCCGCTGCAAACAAACCTTGGAAAAAATACAGCCGGGCTGCACACTACCACGTTCTCGCGAGAGAAAAAGAAATAACTCCAGTTGTTTGTGAGACACTACACTAGTATTCTGATATGCTTTTCAAACAGACCAGACAAACTAAACAGACCAGATAGACCAGATAAACTAAATCAACCAGATAAACCAGATAAACCAGATAAATTTTCTCAACAGTATTAACGAACCTAACGTTCTCAACGGACTCAACGATTAGACAAACCAGAAAGACTAAAGTGTATAATGTAGCTTTGACCCCAAAATTCAAAATTATCAAAAT
>Ga0194111_10007732_pt1 | contig 11947 bp, 15 predicted proteins | sample TA2KigC300mmetaG_FD_146194 | JGI IMG/M metagenome (GOLD analysis project Ga0194111, IMG submission 146194) | Freshwater microbial communities from Lake Tanganyika, Tanzania - TA2015033 Kigoma Deep Cast 300m | ecosystem: Environmental > Aquatic > Freshwater > Lake | place: Tanzania: Lake... | reverse complement strand
GAATACCGCAAGAGAAAACCGAAGAAGTGGGACAAGCCTGATGCTATCGAAAAGGATTTCTACCAGATATACTTTGAGCGCTATGGGGCCACAGACTCTTTTGATTTCGAAAAACTCCTTAAATACCATTCGGCAAACCATGCCAATTTCATCGATCCTCAATTCTTCGAAAATGTGAACGGAGAAAAGGTGCCTTATTCCATCGCCGATAGCATTCATGTCTGTTCTTCCTGTCTGGAATTTTTCGACATTCTTGGTAAGCAGTGGCCGGTGAAGTATGTCGTCCCCTGCATTGGTGCGGTGAAGTTTGCTGGCCTTCCAATGAACCATTATTTTGAAGTCAAAACCTTTGGGGCCGTTAACTCAGGAGGTAGAGTATCTGCCTTTTAAGCAGAGAGTCGTGGGTTCGAGTCCCGCACGGCCCACTGTTTCAATAATTAAACCATGAGATGAAAACGGTCCCGATTGAACTGCAACCCAATCCGTCAAATTGTATTGAAACCCTATCCAAAATAGAATATGAGCGGATCCTCAATCTCCTTCTTAAGGAGGGATGTGCAGATGAAGAACTTGGGGAGAGGCTTGAAGTGTTAAGGTTGTTTCTGGAGTCAACAGATTTTGGTCACCTTCGAAGTCAGTATGAAGGATATCTCACGGAGGGGAAAAGGGTCACATTCCTCATCTATCTCGAAGGGGGGAAAGCGAGGTATAATTTCGTAGTGGAAGAATAGGTTGTCACGACAAGTGATCTGATAGATGGCTTTCTGGAGCGGCTTGTTGAATTTGCAGCGAAATAATCTAACTGACGAGTCACTCTCTTCAGTTTTTGGAAGGAGGATTATATGCCAATTTATGAGTACCGTTGTGAGAGGTGTTGTCAAGAGGATGAATTTCTAATTATAGGAAGGAAGGAGAAACTCCGATGCAAACAATGCGGGAGCGAGGATTTGACGAAGCTGTTGTCTGCCCATAATACATTCAACAGCTCTTCGCGAAGATCTTCTGAACCTAGTCCCGGAGGCTGTTGCGGGGCACCTAATTCGTGCGGCACTCCAGGGAGTTGCTGTTCTGGGTAGGTGTGGCACTTCTACAGTTCTTCTATTAAGAGGGGGGCTGAATAGTACAGAAAAAAAGGAGATAGAAATACATGTTATCAAAGATACCCATCAATCTTGACCGTGTTGGAAAAGGAGAAACGGACAAAGAGATACTAAGAGCTGGAATCATAGCGGAGTTGGATGCCATAAACCTTTATGGACAAATGGCGGCTATAGCTAAAGAAGAGAAAACTCATGTTGGAGAATTCCTGACACTGCTCCTGAGAAAAGACGGAGAGCAAGAACCGGAGCTAGAAAAGGGAAAAAAAGAGGTTGAAGAGTTGATGGAAAAGTAGGAATGGTAGGACGTTTCTAAGGATGTTGTCGCCGAGGATATTCATTGTCATATTGAAGATATTGTTTCAAATTCCAAATTGGATTCTAAAAGTGATAAAATGAGACTAGAACGAAGACCAAAGGAGGTGTCTTATGGCAGAAGCAAAAAATGGATGTGTGCAGCCCGCGAAAGGACCAATGATGACAGGGGAACCAAAAGCATCTCAACCCACATCAATTCAAAAGGAGGAAATCAAAATGATCGCTCGAGTTGGCAAACCGGCGCCCGATTTTGAGGCAAGCGCCTATGTGGATGGGGGATTCAAGAACATTAAGCTTTCAAATTATAAAGGAAAGTGGGTCGTCCTTTGCTTTTACCCTGGAGATTTTACCTTTGTCTGACCTACTGAATTGTCGGCAGTTGCCGCCAAATATCAAGAATTCAAGTCCCTTGGCGTAGAATTTTTATCATTCAGCACAGACAGTCGTTTTACCCACAAGATCTGGCAGGAGGAGGAGCTCTCAAAAATGGTTCCAGGTGGAGTGCCATTTCCAATGCTGTCAGATGCAGGTGGTCGTATTGGTAGTGTCTATGGAGTCTACGATGAAGATGCAGGGGTGGACATTCGGGGTCGTTTTTTAATCGATCCGGATGGAGTCATTCAAGCCATGGAGACGGTCACGCCACCGGTGGGCCGGAACGTTTCTGAACTGATCCGACAGGTCAAGGCTTTTCAGCATACACGCGCTACAGGTGAGGTGATGCCTTCCGGATGGCAGCCTGGAAAACCGACCTTAAAGCCCGGTCCTGATTTGGTGGGAAAAGTTTGGAAGGTCTGGAAACCGGAAATGGCCTATTAAATTTTTTCTGGATATGTCTCAGGGAGGCGGTCACGATAAATGGGCGACATCATTCAAGTGAGAGATCTAACGAAGTTTTATGGGAATACCTTTGCCGTTGACCATATCTCCTTTGACGTCAAAGAGGGAGAGGTTTTTGGCTTCCTTGGACCAAATGGAGCAGGGAAAACGACCACCATCCGGATGATGGTGGGACTGACCCAACCCAGTTCGGGGACCGCACTTATCAATGGCCATGATGTTCTGAAAGAACCCGTAGAGGTTAAAAAGACAATCGGTCTGGTCCCTGAGACATCAAACCTTTATGGAGAACTGACCGCCTTAAAAAACCTTATTTACCAGGCCGAACTCTATGGAGTTCCCAAGAAGGAGCGTAGCATTCGTTCTATTGAACTTCTTGAGGAATTTAATCTGAAGGAACATCATGAAAAACCTTTCCAGGCATTATCAAGAGGGTTAAAACGGAGGCTTACCATTGCCGCTGCGCTTGTTCACCAGCCCAACATCCTTTTCCTTGATGAACCCACTACCGGTCTGGATGTGATGAGTGCAAGGGGGCTGAGGAAACTTATCCTTGATTCAAAAAAGAAAGGATTAACCATCTTTCTCACCACCCATTACATCCCTGAGGCAGAGAGTCTTTGTGATCGCATTGCGATTATTGTCAAAGGTAAAATAAGAGTCATCGATACTCCTGAAAATATAAAGACCCAAGTTGCGGAGACAGAGATCATTGAAATCGCATTAGAACACATCAATGAAAATTTAAAAAACTACCTTTTTTCATTTTATGGGATGGAAAAGACCTTGATCGACGAAAACCGAGTCCGTTTTCATATCAAAAAACTCGATCAGGGTCTATTGCCTATTATAAAACTCTTTGAAAATCGTGGAGCAAAAATTCAATCGATCAATACATTAACCCCAAGCTTAGAAGATGCCTTTATAAAGATAACCGGCCTCGATTCAGAATTAATGAAGATCGATAAACCTATGAAAATGGGGCCGGATTAATACATTTTTGTTATTAGGTCAAGGCGGGGAAGCCAGTTTGGGTTAGGTTAAAGGTTAAGGGTGAAGATTTTTGATACCAATGACTTAACCTATTGACAAAACGGGCATCTTAGCCATAGCCTTCAGCCCAAATGTATAAAGAATTCATAAAAGCCTACTTCATCGCCAAAAAAGATATGGGGGCTTACTACCTCAAGCCCCCTTTGATCAGTTGGGGATTGATGCTTCCCATCGTCTTTGTATTAGCTTTCTATTTCAGAAATCCGGCGGGAATTATAGAGGTCGTCCCAGGATTGATTGGTTTGACCCTTCTCTTCTCATGCACCTCTATGGCCGCCATTGTGATCACCTTTGAGAAAAGAATAGGAGCCTTGGAGAGGCTCCTCCTGGCTCCATTGAATTTCAGAACCATCCTTTTGGGCAAAGCTCTCGGGAGCACCCTATTTGGGTTGATGGTGGCCGTTTTCATCACCCTCATCCTGATTCCACTCATGGGGCTTTCCGTAAAACATTTCTGGGCGTTTGCTCTCATCTTCATCTTTTCCGGCTTTGCCTTCTCCCTTCTTGGAATCCTGATCTCGGTAGGTGTCAAGGAGGTCTTTGAGGCCATGACCATGTCCAACTTCTTTCGATTTCCCATGATCTTCCTCTGCGGGGTCTTCTTTCCTGTGTCCTCAATGCCCTTTCCTCTCCTTATTCTATCCTATTTCCTTCCGTTGACCTATACGGTGGATGGTTTGAAGCATTGCTTGTTGGAAGATAAAGAAATGATCCCTTTGTATCTGGATTTATTAATTTTATTAGGATTCGTTTTTTTACTCTTTAGTCTCTCGCTATTCATCTTTAAGAAAAGAATTCGACAAGAATTCTGAAAGGAGGTGAGAATCATGTGCCAAAGTAAATCTGGTTGCACCCAACCTGAAAATCTGAAAGGAGACCCAAAGGACTGCTCAGCCGAACAGATCACCATCTGCCATCCCGGTGAAGAAGGTCATCCTTGCGAAACTGGCGACTCGGTGGAAAAGTAGGAGTGTCTTTTAACCACATTGTAAGAGAGAGGCGTTGAGGGATCATTCACCTCAACGCCTCTCATTGGAAATCTTATTGAAATTGAGATTCAAGTTCTCTACACGGTTTGTATCCTATGATTCAAAATTTGATCCAATCGTCTAAAGATCTGTTAACTTCGGTGGGTTTAAAAAGAACTAAAGGAAGAGATATCATTCTCCACGAACTCGAAACCCGAAAGGACCATAGTCAACTGATTTGTGAACATTGTGGAAAGGTCATCGATTTTCCATGCGAGAGCATCGAATTTTTAAATCGGAGGTAGCAAAAGAAAAAGATTTTAAATTGTATAATATCTCCATTCAGGCATTTGGGGTATGTAAAAGCTTCCAGAAGACATCCCCCAATTAATTATCAAACCTTAAGGGAGGGTAGGATGGCAAAAAAAGAGAAACTCCTGATCATTGGTGGTTCAGCAAGCGGACCCAGTGCAGCAGCCAGAGCGAAACGGATTAATCCAGATCTCGAGGTCACTATCTTTGAGCAGGGGCCATTTGCCTCTTATGGCTCCTGAGAAACCCCCTACTACATCGGCGATGTAGTCAAAGATCAGAAAAAATTGGTGGTTCGAACTCCACAACAATTTAAAGAGATGCAGGATATCGATGTCAAAACGGAACACAGGGTTACTAAAATCGACCCGAAAGAGAAAAGAGTTGAAGTCGTCGACCTCGTTAAATCCGAAACCCAATGGGTTCCCTATGATAAGCTCATCATTGCCACAGGTGCCCGATCAAGAAGGCTGAGTATCCCTGGGAGCGACTCAAAAAATATATTCACCCTGAAAGACCTTCAGGATGGTATCCGTATCAAGAACTACATCGATGAGAAAAGACCAAAACAGGTAGCCATTCTCGGCGGTGGGTTTATTGGATTGGAAATGTGCGAGGCTTTTCGGTTGAGAAATTTAGAGACCTTTTTATTATGCCGTAAAGATTTGCCAGCAGGTAATCTCGAAAGGGAAATCTCTGAAAAAATATTGAAGGAGTTAGAAGAAAATGGGGTTCACTTCCTGACGCATCAGGAACCAGTTGCTTTTAGACTGAATAGCAATGGTGAGGTCACTTCTCTTGAGACTAACAAAGCTCATTTTCCAGCAGATATGGTTCTGATGGCCGTTGGCGTTATCCCAAATGTGGAAATAGCTCAAGAGACAGGGATTGAGCTTGGAAAGACTGGAGCGGTTCGAACAGACACGGCTCAAAAGACTAATCTGGCAGATATTTATGTTGCCGGAGACTGCTGTGAAGTTTTCAATCTAGTAAGCCAGGATTGGGTTCATACACCCCTTGGGGATATTGCCAATAAGCAGGGCCGCGTGGCAGGTGAAAATGCCGCAGGTGGAAGAGCTGTCTTTCTTGGGGTCGTCGGGTCAGCAGCCTTTAAGGTTTTTGAATTGGAAGTTGCCTTTACCGGCTTAGGCACTCAGGCTGCTCAACGTTATGGTTTTGAAGTAGGTTCACAGGTCATCGAGACGGAATCAAAGGTAGGTTATATGCCCGGGGCGAAACGGATTGTGGTTAAGTTGATTTTCGACAGAAAAAATGGAAGAGTTTTGGGAGCTCAGATGGTTGGAAAGGAAGGAGTTGCTCGGAGGATCAACACCCTGGCGGTTGCTCTTCACCAAAAAATGACTATCGATGAAATTGCAAGGCTCGATTTTGCTTATGCGCCTCCATTCTCAGCCCCCATGGATCCTATTTTAATAGCGGCCGAGCAGGCAGCGAAGAAAATCGTTAGGTAGAAAATACAGGATTCTGAATTTAATAAAAATCCAAAAGGAGGAGAACATGGCAGTCATTATTGATCTGGAAAAATGCACAGGATGCGGTACTTGTGAAGAGGGTTGTCCGGTAGAGGCCATTAAGATTGAGAATGAGAAGGCTGTAGTCGATGCAGAGACCTGCGTTGATTGTGGCACCTGTATCGATGAATGTGCTGAAAAAGCCATCAGCGAAGGACCATAAGGAGCAATGAAAAAGTCTGGAAAAGTTGTCGGTGTGTGTACGAGTCAAAGGAGGGCTGATCCAAAGATAAATGTTGGTAGGGGTCTCCTCAAAATGGGTCATGGGCTAGTAGGCGATTCTCATGCCGGGACTGAGAAAGAGGTTAGCCTTTTGGCGATGGAGAGTATCCAAAAACTTTGCCAGGAGACGGGGCTCTCGGCTGGGCCCGGATCTTTTGCTGAAAATATCACCACCGAGGGAGTCGATTTAGTATCCATCCCTATTGGGTCAACATTACAGATTGGTGAGGCAAAACTTGAGGTGATACAGATTGGCAAAGATCCATCCCAGGCTCACACCTATAACTATCAGGGGTATTCTATTCTACCAAAGGAAGGGGTGTTCTGTAAGGTGATCGTAAGTGGAGAAGTAAAAACAGGAGATCGCATAGAGATATACAAAGAGTGAAGGGTTTAGAAATGATCAATATAGATATCCCCGGTTGGGGAAGCATGGAAATTGAAAATATTGTTTTCGATCTTAATGGAACCATTGCCACAGATGGGAGGATTCCCCTTGAGGTGAAAGAAAAGATTAAATCACTTTCCGAGAAGGTGAAGATCTATATTTTAACTGCTGATACTCAAGGGACAGCCAGTGATGAAATTGGAACGTTGGATGTCAAGCTGGTAAGGCTACCAGAGCAAGACAGTAAAGCAGGGAAATTTGAATTTTTAAAAACCCTCGATCTTGAGAGAACCATTGTCATTGGAAACGGAAATAATGACCAACTCATCTTGAAAGAGGCTGCTTTGGGGATCGCAGTGTTAGGGGATGAAGGATTGTCAGTTTTTGCGATAAAGAATGCAGATATCGTTGTAAAAAATGTTTCTGATGCCTTGGATTTATTTTTAAAAACCAAGAGGCTTATCGCCACGCTGAGGGAATAAATAAATTTGGAATATTGGAATAATAAAAAGATGGAATGATGGGTTTAAGATGATGAAAGTTGCTTCGGTTAACTTCACCCAACATTCCATTCTTCCAAAGTTCCATTATTCCGTAGGTTACTCCGTATGAGTTCATTGAGACAGAGTTATTATGATCTTTTTTCAAAGGTCTATGACCTCATCATTCGTTTACACTCTGGAGATAGAGAAGGATCACTTAGGGGATTTATCGCTTGTAAAGTGAGTCTGTCAAGGGGCGACAGGGCTTTAGATCTTTGCACTGGAACAGGTTCAGTGGCTCTACAATTAGCCAATCAGGTAGGAGAAAAGGGGTTAGTTATAGGCCTCGATTTCTCGCGGGGGATGCTTGAGAAGGCAAAGGAGAAGGCCCTTCGGCTAAATGCAGGTCACCTCTATCTGGTGCAAGCAAATGCGAGTCAACTCCCTTTCAAAAAATCCTCTTTTCATGGGGTCACCTGTTCTCATGCTTTCTATGAACTGAAGGGAGAGGAAAGAAAAAGGGCCATCGATGAGGTGGCAAGGATCCTCATCGATGGCGGCAGATTTTGTCTGATGGAGCATGCGAAGCCTCAGAAAGCATTCGTGCGGTTGCTTTTTTATATTCGGATCTTCTTTCTTGGTTCAAAGGATGCGAGAAAGTTTCTCGCTGAAGAAGGATCAATATTTGGAGAAAGGTTTAAAAACATAACGAAGGTGATGAGTCCCACAGGACAATCGAAACTAATATACGGAGAGAAAGGAGTGGAATAGTCGATTGAAAATACTTGATGACCTCCTCTCAAATCTGAAAAGGAATGATTATCCGGTGAGGAGTGTCCATGCCTGTGTCTTCTGGACTGCTGTCGTGAGCAAATACTGTGGTCTCTCCTCAACCTTCAGGGATGAAGGCCCTTCTCATGACCGGGGTGTGAGGGATGTAGGAAACCTTACCCGAAAGACGGCCTCAGAATTGGCAGAATATGCCAGATCAAACAGCCTTCTTGAGGCATCTATTGGAATGGCCGCCATCAATTCACTGATCGATATCGATGAATCCAGATGCATTGAAAAGAATGCCTTTGAGATACTTCTCGAAAAAGGCGAAGGGAAAAACGTAGCCGTGGTTGGTCACTTCCCATGGATTCCGAAATTGAGAGAGAAAATAAAAAACTTTTGGGTTCTTGAGCAGAGGCTCCGGGAAGGAGATTTACCTGCAGAAGAGGCAGAAAAAATTTTACCTCAATGCGATGTTGTAGGTATCACAGGGACATCCTTCATCAATCATACGCTTGAGGGCCTTCTGGGCCTTTGCAGGAAAGCCTATATCGTCATGATCGGCCCGACCACCCCCCTCTCCTCTATTCTCTTTGATCACGGAATTGATGCCATCTGTGGCTCGAAGATCATAGATCCGGATTGCTTGATTCGATCTATCAGCGAGGGGGCTACGTTTAAAGAAGTCACTGGTGTGAGACTTCTCACTTTACGCAAAACCTAAGATACATGGAGGGGAAGTGATTATGCTCATTCATTGTACCAAATGCAGGAATAAAATAGAAAAACACCAATGCTATGAATATCAAGGAAGAACCTTTTGCGAGGATTGTTATATGGAAATCTTATCTCCTCCCCAAGCCTGTGACCCAATGGCGGTCCACTCCGCCAAGACTTTTCTAAAAGGTAAGGACAAACTTTCCACTCTGACACCTTTGCAGACAAAGATCGTCGACTACATAAGAGGAAAGGGAGAAGCTACCATAGAGGAAATAGTGGAGAATCTTAATCTCACCGAAGAGGTATTGAGAAGAGAGTTTGCAGTACTAAGGCATATGGAAATCCTCAAGGCATCCAAAAAGGAAGATAAGATTTTTTATTTACTGTTTTAGAAACACGACCTCAATGATTGAAGGAATCAGTTTGAGATAAGACTGGATTAAGTGAAACCTAACCCGGCATCGCCGGAACCAAACGGGGTTTGTAGTTTTTTAAAATTCGAAATTCGAATATCGAAATCCTAAATGGTTCGACATTGCTCACCATCTTGAGCTTGTCGAAGGACAAATTCAAATTCCCGAAATTCAAATTCCCTAAACTTTTTTGTTTTGAACATTTTAAATTCGATCATTGGGGATTGTTTCGAATTGGTCCTGCTGGACGCTTCGCCCGGATTTCGTGCTTCGGATTTAGAACCACTGCTCATGAGTCACTTTATTGCCATTTTGTGCACAATTTTACTCATAAGGGACTAAAATCTGAACCTCTGCCTAACAAATTGAAAACCATTTAAAGCCTGTCTTAGAATAGTAACGGACGGAAGTCTGACTAAAAAGGGGAGGAACACGATGCCAGAGGGGAGAAACGAACCGAAGCGGAATGAAACCCGGAGAATGAAAGAAAAAAAACGAATGAAAAAAGCAAATACGGTAAAATTGGCAAAGAAGGCGCAGACATTGGGCAAACAATATGAAAAAACCTATAGAGGGTGCGGTCAGTGTGTGATTGCCGCTCTTCAGGATGCTTTGAGTATCAGAAATGATGATGTTTTTAAAGCAGCCACAGGCCTGGCAGGAGGAACTGGATTGGCTGCCGACAGTGGTTGTGGAGCCTATATGGGAAGCATCCTGATTTTAGGTTCTTTGCTGGGAAGAGAAAGGGAGAATTTTGCCGACCCGGAGGGGATTCGCTTCAAGACACACCAGCTCACACGTAAATTCAGAGAAAAGTTTATCCAGGAATATGGTTCTGTCATTTGCCGGGATATCCAGAACAAAATATTAGGTCGGTATTACTATCTTGCGGATCCTCAAGAGTATGAAAAATTCCATAATGCTGGAGCTCACGATATCCATTGCCCCGAGGTCGTCGGCAAAGCCGCCAGATGGATGACGGAGATTATTATGGAAGAAAAACTGATTTCCAAATAGGCCATGCTACAATTCCAGTAAATCCCGTTAGAAGAGCTTCTCCCTTCTAACGGGACGGCTCACACGGGGCACTCGCCGCGCAAGCGTTGGCGCAGCGGGTTAAACCCCGTGTTCGCTAAGAAGGTAATTAACTCATCCCCACTGCAAGCAGCGTGGCTTTCTAACGGGGTAGATGTTCAAAAATATGTTAACGGAGGCATTCTATGTCATTTGAAACAATCATCATCGAAAAGACGGATAAAATTGGTATCCTGACCCTGAACCGCCCACAGAAGTTTAATACCTTTACCAAACAGTTGGCCGAAGAGCTAAATGCCGCTCTGCGACAAATGGATGAAGATGTGGAAGTTCGAGTCATCATCATCAAAGGGGCAGGGAAAGTCTTTTCCACAGGAATCGACGTGAGCGAGTTTCACGGGAAGACCCCTTCCGAGGTCCACCCGTGGCTGTCCCTGATGGATCAGATGCATTTGACCATTGCCTCCATGGGGAAACCAGTGATTGCGATGGTCCATGGATATGCGGTCGCCAATGGAGCCGGTCTGATGGCAGCCGCGGATTTTGCTATCGTGGCAGAGGGGACCCAAATCGGAACCACGGCCATCAATGTGGGATTATTATGTACCGGACCGATTATTCCCATGAGCTACGGTCTCGGTAAGAAAAAAACCCTGGAGATGCTCCTGAGCGGTGATATGATTGAGGCGAAAGAGGCAGAGCGATTGGGGTTGGTAAATAAAGTGGTGCCGGCTGAAAAATTGGAAGAGGAAACTTTCTCCTTTGCTCAAAAGCTTGCTTCCAAAAGTCCGACAGCCATTCAGATGGGAAAAAATTTCTACTACCAGATGATTGATATGCCTTTCCGTCAGAGATTTGTTCTCAATAGTGAAGTGATGACAAGGTTATCCAATACGGAGGACGCCCATGAAGGGATACAGGCATTCACTGAAAAAAGGCAACCCGTATGGAAAGGCAAATAGCTTCTAAGGATCATTTATTTCAATTCATAGGAGCGGATTAAAAGTTCAAGATACGGAATGGATTTCCAATTTTGTAAAACACATCGATAAACCCTTATGATTACCTTTTAAACAGGTTTTCTATTTTTCCTCCTTTGTGTTATGTTATGGTTATTTTAACACCCTCGCTATTTCCAGTCTGAGAATGGGATGTCTCTATTGCCTCGGATGCTTATCGTCAATAAGAAAAATCACTATCATTGTTTTAATCTAATGATATGACCACCTTAGGTTGCAATCTTGGCTGAAAGGAGAAAAAGGAATGGCCCTTATGACACCCGAACAGTACGAAGTCAGTCTGAAGAAACGAAACCCTAAAATTTTCATGAATGGAAAGAAGGTTGAGGATTATCTCAACAATCCAAACCTTCGCACGGTGATCGAGGCTAACAAGGCGAGTTATCGCTGGGCGCTCGATCCGGCCTTCCAAGACATCATGACCACCCTCTCCCCTCTGACAAACGACCGCGTCAACCGCTATGTCTATGTCTGCCGGAGCAGAGAGGATCTGACGGCCAAGGCCATTGCAGGAACGTTTGCCTCTGAAAGGCTAGGCACCTGTATCTACCGGTGTCCCGGCCTGGATGCTTTCCATAGTCTTGCCAGCACGACCTGGGAGATGGACAAGAACCTCGGCACGGAATATCACAGCCGGTTTATGAAATATCTCAAGTGGGTTCAGGAGAATGATCTTGTCGTCTCAGGAGCCTTGACCGAACCAAGAGGAGACCGTAAAAAGCGAGCCATTGACTGGCCAGATCCTTTCCTGTCTCTGAAGGTTGTAGAGAAGAA
>Ga0194111_10007724_pt1 | contig 11955 bp, 12 predicted proteins | sample TA2KigC300mmetaG_FD_146194 | JGI IMG/M metagenome (GOLD analysis project Ga0194111, IMG submission 146194) | Freshwater microbial communities from Lake Tanganyika, Tanzania - TA2015033 Kigoma Deep Cast 300m | ecosystem: Environmental > Aquatic > Freshwater > Lake | place: Tanzania: Lake... | reverse complement strand
GGCCCGGCTCATGCCATTCTCGTTTGCTGGCTCCACAGACCTCACCTAGAATGGGAACTGGGCCCATAGTTCCGAGAGAGGTACCTCATGAGCATCAGCCGGCGCGAGTTCATCCAGCATATGCTGTCCCTGGGCGTTTCGGCCACGGTGGTGGCGGCCGCCCTGTCCATCCTGGACTGCTCCAGCCAGTCCTTCCCGGACCCGGGTTCGGACAACACCACCCCTCCCCCTCCTCCCCCGCCTCCTCCGGGAGACGCCGCCTACCTGGCCGTGGCCCGCGGCGAGAGTCCCAGAGCGATGGTGGAGGCAGCCCTGGCCGCCCTGGGCGGCATCGAGCGCTTCGTCAGGCCGGGCAACGACGTGATCATCAAGCCCAATATCTGCGTCAGCTTCCGGACGCCCGAGTACGCCGCGACCACCAACCCCGAGGTGGTCGGAGCGCTGGTGGCCCTCTGCCTGGGCGCCGGGGCCGGACGGGTGCGGGTGATGGACAATCCCTTCAGCGGCTCCGCCGAGGAAGCCTACCCCACCAGCGGCATAGAAGAGGCGGTGCGCTCGGCCGGCGGCGAGATGGAGGTCATGGCCGGGATGAAGTACCAGGACACCGCCATCCCCTACGGACAGAAGATCAGCCATTGGCCCATCTACCGAGACATTCTGGAGACGGACGTGGTCATAGACGTGCCCATCGCCAAGCACCACGGCCTGGCCCGGCTGACCCTGGGGATGAAGAACCTGCTGGGAGTGGTGACCAATCCCGGCGCGCTTCACACCGACATGCCGCAGAAGCTGACCGACCTGGCCACTCTGGTCCGCCCCCACCTGACGGTGATCGACGGCGTGCGTATTCTGATGAACAACGGTCCCTCCGGCGGCAGTCTGTCCGACGTCAAGATGGCCAACACCGTGATCGCCAGTCATGACATCGTGGCCGCCGACGCCTATGCCGCCACCCTCTTCGATCTGCAGGGCGAGGATATCGGCGCCATCCGCGCCGCTGCCCATAGAGGCCTGGGCACGATGGACCTCGACGCCATCAAGATCGAAGAGATCCCGGTGGGTGCCTGACCTGAGGCTGACCCATGGCCAGTGAAGGGAAGCAGCGGGATTCCAGAGCCGGAGGGACGGGTCTTCTTTCCTGGCGGCGGCTGCGCCGGGCGAGCCAGATACTGGCGCTGGTGCTGTTCATCTACCTCCTTCTGAACGTCCGCCGGGACGGCGGAGGCTGGCTGGCCCACGACCTCTTCTTCCGGCTCAATCCGCTGGCCGGCATGGCCACCATGCTGGCGGCCCGCCAGTGGATGCTGCCCCTGGCCCTCGGCGGAGTGGTGCTGGCCCTGACCCTGCTGCTGGGCCGGGCCTGGTGCGGCTGGATCTGTCCCCTGGGCACCGTACTGGACTGGGCCCGTCCGCCGCGCCGCCTGCAGAGACGGGTGTCCCTGCCTCCCCAGTGGCGTCAGACCAGGTACCTGGTCCTCTTCGCCGTCCTGTTCTCCGCCCTGCTGGGCAGTCTGGCCTTCATGGTCCTCGATCCGGTCACCCTGCTCCAGCGCTCCATCACCTCGGCCATCCTGCCGGCGACGCACAGCGTGGTGGCCTGGTCGGAGAAGCTCCTCTACCGCTTTCAGCCCCTGCAGACGCCCCTGGAGCACATCGACGGCTTCCTCCGCGACACCGTCCTGCCGCTGGAGCAACCCTTCTACCTGCCCGCCCTCCTGGTCCTGGCCGTCTTCGGGGGCGTCCTGGCCCTCAATGCCATCAAACCGCGCTTCTGGTGCCGCTACCTCTGTCCGCTCGGGGGACTGCTGGCCCTGGTGTCCAGGGTCTCCCTGATGCGCCACGCCGTGAACAGGGAGGCCTGCACCGCCTGCCAGCGCTGCGCCAGGGAGTGCTCCCTGGAGGCCATCCCTTCATCGGGGACGTTTGTGGCTCACCCCGCCGAGTGCACCCTCTGCCTTGACTGCCTGGAGTCCTGTCCCACCGGCGCCATCAGCTTCCGGGCCGGAACGCCTCCCGCGGAGCCCGCGCCCGGGGGCATATCCAGAAGGGCGGCCCTGGCCTCCGTGGCCGCCATCGGCCTGGGGGCCGGCCTCCTGCGCCTGGCCCCGGTACTGGGCAAGGCGGAGCCGCTGACGCTCCGGCCGCCGGGGACATCGGAGACGGACCTGCGGCAGAAGTGCATCCGCTGCGGTCAGTGCATCAATGTCTGCCCCACAGGCGCCCTTCAGGCCGGCGTCCTCAAGTCGGGGTACGACGGACTCTGGACCCCGGTGATGGTCCCCCGTCATGGTTACTGCGACTTCGCCTGCCGCCGCTGCGGCGAGGTCTGCCCCACCGGGGCAATCCCGCTGCTCTCGCTGGAGGAGAAGCGCCGGGCGGTCATCGGCAAGGCGGAGATCGACAAGAGCCGGTGCATCCCCTGGGCCAACGGGTTGAACTGCATCGTCTGCCAGGAGATGTGCCCCCTCACTGAGAAGGCCATAGAGCTGAGTCAGGCGACGGCGGCCAACTCCGAAGGCTACCAGACCGCCCTGCTCCTGCCGGAGGTCATCGAAGAGCGCTGCATCGGCTGCGGCATCTGCGAGCACCAGTGCCCGGTGCGCGGCGAGGCGGCCATCCGGGTCCGGCGCGCCTAGAACGACAGCCTAGCCTACCGAGAGCCACGCCCCCCCATCATGTGCCCTCTCCTTCAAAGCTCTCCTGGACGGGTTGAGAAAACTCTGTCTTTCCCCTATCCTAGTGGCAATCTGGCTCCTACGGGTAATTGATGAGAGACGAGCGCGGCTTCAACATCAACGCTGTGTGGTTTCTCATCGGCATCAACCTCATCCTGTACATAGCCACCTCCTCCAACGAAGACCTCTTCTGGCGTCTCGGTCTTCAGCCGGGCTTCTTCTCGGAGGAGCCCTGGACCATTGTGACCAGCATGTTTGTCCACGATCCCTTCCCGTCCATCTTCCACATCCTGGGCAACATGGTCACCCTGTACTTCTTCGGGACCTACCTCTGCGCGCTGGTGGGCGACGGCCGGTTCCTGATCACCTACTTCCTGGGCGGCCTGCTGGGCAACGCCCTGTGTATCCTCTACGCCCTGTACGCCCCCTGGACCAATGCCATCATTGACCCCTACGTGACCTACATCGGCGCGTCCGGGGCGGTGTTCTCCGTGGGCGGCGCGCTGGCGGTGCTCCGGCCCAACACCAAGGTCATCGTCTTCCCCATACCGGCACCGCTGCCCTTGTGGATCGCCGTCCTGGGGGGATTCCTGATCATCTCCCTCTTCCCCAGCGTCGCCTGGCAGGCCCACCTGGGCGGCCTGGTGCTGGGCCTCGTCGCCGGCTTCGTCTTCAGAGGGGGACGGCGCCCCTTCGTCCGGCTCTAGCCCACCTCCACCACCCCCACCACCCACCCTCATCGCGGCCGGCGGGTGCGCTGTGCTATCATTTGAATCGGGCAATGCATGAACTGTCCATAACCCAGAGCATGCTGGACCTTGTCCTCGAGGAGGCCAACAAGACAGGAACCGGCAAGGTGAGGAAGATCAACCTCGTCTTCGGGGACATGGCCGGAGTTGTCGGCGACTGCGTTCAGTTCTACTTCGAGTTCCTCAGCCGGGGAACCATCGCCGAGGGAGCCTCCGTCTCGTTCCGGAAGGTGCCCACCCAGGCCCGCTGCCGCGAGTGCGGCCAGGAGTTCACGCCTGAGGAGTTCGACTGGTCCTGTCCCAAGTGCCACAAGGTGAGCGTGGAGATCACCGCCGGCAAGGAACTGTTCGTGGAGAGCATCGAGGTGGAGTGAAAGTGAACATAAAGATACTGAAGGACATACTCAGTGCCAACGACCAGATAGCAGAGAGGAACCGGGCGCTGCTGGACAAGCACAAGGTCTTCGCCCTGAACGTGATGTCTTCACCGGGGGCGGGGAAGACCAGCCTCATCCTGGACACCATCAGAACGCTCAAGAAGAGGAAGCGGGTCGGCGTGATCGAAGGTGACATAAGCTCCACCATTGACGCTGAGAAGGTGAAGAAGGAGCGGGTGCCAGTGCTGCAGATCAACACCGGAGGGGAGTGTCATCTGGACGCCGCCATGATCAACCGGGCCCTGGAGAACATGCCCCTGGAGGAGATGGACCTGCTCTTCATCGAGAACGTGGGCAACCTGGTCTGTCCCGGGGAGTTCAAGCTGGGAGAGGACCGGAAGGTGCTCATCGTCAGCGCCCCCGAGGGGGACGACAAGATCTACAAATACCCCCTGCTATTTCACCTGGCAGATGCCGTGGTGGTGAACAAGATCGACCTCCTGCCCTACACCACGTTTGATGTCGATGGGTTCTCCAAGGCACTCAAGGGGCTGAATCAGAAGGCCAGGCTGTTCCGGGTGTCCTGCACCACGCATGAAGGCATCGAGGACTGGACCGACTGGGTTCTGTCCACAATGCGGCCCCCGAAGCAGACGAGCCGCAGGCAGCCGCGGCCCTGAAGCGACTAGAGCAGTCCAGCCAGAAGGACAGCAGTCAAGGTCAGAACGGCAATGGCCGCCAGGGTGGTGGCCAGACAGCCCGAGCAACTATCCAAGTTAGGCCCCCCTCACCTGCCGCAGTCGCAGGTGAATGGCATTGTACCATCCGAGTCGACAGGAGGCGCAAACGCACATCGGCCGGCTGTGCTGAGAGAATTCAGACCGCCGCCACGCCATTCCTGTTCCTGACAGGCGCACCCTTCCTGCCGATGCCGAAGGCCGCCTGACACCAGAACTTCTCGCAGATCTGGGGTCTTGTGTCATAAATGCCGCAGGCGTGCCGGCCCAGGCCAACCCTCTTCAGGAAAGGACAGTGCGTGAGGTTCTCCCCGGTCGCCGGGTCAATCCAGTCAATCCACACATCCCACCTGCCATCGCAGTCGCGGGGCGAGCGGCACTGCCAGACATAGCGCAGTATGTCCTTCCGTCCCTGGCTGTTCCACCGGCGGTAGTCCTCGGGCATCATGGTGAATCCAGACCCCTGCTCCACACAGCACCGGCCGCACCGGCGACAGACCGGCCTCTTCCCCGATCCTTTCATCACCACGCCTCATACGGCAACGTCCCGCAACATTATACCATCGACGACAAGCCCGTTTCGGATACAGTTGAAGGGACAGCACCAGAAGCTGAGGCAAGGGCTACGATTGAACTCGCCGGTCCCGGGATGCCAGCGTAGTGCTTCGCAGATACCTTTGTGTGGAGTTGTGCCACGCCACCCCAGCCCGGGATCCCGCATCAAGTGCGGGATGACATCGGGGTCGGGTCGGTCTGCCGCAGGCAGGCGACACCCACACAGCATACGCTGGTTGGCCAGGCTAGCGAAGTGTTGGAGACACTACTCTAGGTGCCCTTCAGTTCCTGAATGACGAGGCGGGCCACCTCGGGAATGGATCTCTCCACGTCCGGGGTACATCCCTCCCGAAACGTGGTGATATCGGCCACCTCCACAGCATAGATGATGACCTCCCGGGGCATTTCCATGCCCAGCCGCCGTCCCAGCTCCAGAGCCGTGGGCAGGTCGACATCATGCAGGGTGGCGGAATGAAGTGAAGAGGGCAGGTCGTCCAGTCCCAGCCGGTAGACCTGACCGGCCCTGCCGTCCCGCGTCTGGATGGCATCGACAACTATCATGCGCTGGTACCCCACAATCAGGTCCAGCAGACTGATCCCGGCCGCGGTGGTCTGGGCCACCTCAGCCTCGAGTCCGGACATCTGATCCTTGAGGACCTCCGCAATCCTTATCCCGACACCATCATCCGCGCAGATGGTGTTTCCCAGGCCCAGAACCAGTGTCTTCATCACGGCAATCTCGGTTCCCGCCCACCGCCGGTCCGGGGGCGGCATCCCTGGAAACGGAAGGAGGGGCGGCTATGAGGACCGCCCCTCGCCATCAGGCAATCACTCTACTGTGAACCCACGGAGAGCCCGCATTGTGAACACCCGTACGGGCAACTCATCCACCACAGCTGCTGCAACTGGTGGCGGAGCAGCCACCGCATGAGGAGCCCCCGACGGGCGTGGTCACGCCGCCTTCACTCTTGGAGAAGGAGGCGAACCGGGACATGGCCCGCTGCGCCAGCCTGCTGCAGCGAGGACAGGCCGCCCCGTCGCCAGACTGCGACAGTGGCCGAAGCATTTCGAACTTGGTCTTGCAGTCGTGACACCAGTACTCGTAGACAGGCATGATACGTCAATCCGCAGGCCTGCCGTCCCTACGGCTCCACCGCAACCACTTCCCTGATCTCAGGCATCTCGTCCTTGATCTGCTCCTCGAGGAGCACCATGACCGTCTCCCGGGAGACGCCGGCAGCACAGGACGAGGGGATGACCCTCACTTCCACCACGCCGTCCCGGACATCGACCAGTTCAACGATGTTCACCCCGAAAGCCGGTCTCACCTTGTCGATGATCTTCTCCACCCTGGCTTCGACGTTCACACGACCTCCAGATGCCCGCCACTAAGAGGAGGACGGATCACCTACACCGCTACCACTTCCTTGACCTCGGGCACCTGCTCCTTGAGAGCCCGCTCGATGCCGTTCTTCAAGGTCATTGTGGCCATGGGGCAACCGCCACAGGCACCCGTGAGCCTCACCTTGACCACGCCGCCCTTGACCTCCACCAGGTCCACATCCCCGCCGTCCGCCTGCAGGTGCGGCCTGATCTTGTCCAGCGCCTTCTGAACCTTCTCTTTCATGTTTTCCTCCAGCTTCCTGTTCGCCAACTGACCATGAGTGTAGACCACTTCCGGGTTGGCGTATGCAACTTCTGTCGCAGATTCATCTTACGCTGATGCCTGTGGAAGGTCAAACTGGCGTGTTCGTTCGCCAACGACAGGATAGGCCGGCGGACGGTACTAGTGCCGTGCTTCACAGATGTCGTTGTGTGGAGTTGCGCCACGCCACCCCAGCCCTGGATCCCACATCAAGTGCGGGATGACATGACGAAGACGGGCGTGCGGGATGACATCGGCGTCGGGGACCCGATACCCACGCAACTTGCGATGGTCAGTCAGGCCAGCGAACCATCGGAGACACTGCACCAGGTCCGGCCTCCGCCAACCCGGCGTCGCCGCGGAGTCCACTAGGGCTGATGACTATGGCCCAGAACCGACCTGGCTTCCCGGAGATCCGCCGCGGTATTGATGTTGAAGAAGCTGAGGTGTCCCGGATCGAACTCCTCTATCTCGGCGCCTTCAACGTACCTGACTCTGACCATCTCCAGGAAGTCCCTGATCCTCAGCCTGTCTTCCTCAAGCTGGGCCCTGATGGGACCAGCGCAGTCCCTGGAATAGACGGCGTGAAGCGGTTCGATCTCACCGTTGACCAGGGGCATGACAACGTTGAAGCCCGCGGAGAGACCCATCAGATGGCGCAACAGGGCGGGATTCAGGAAGGGCATGTCCCCGGCGACCACCAGGCTGTGAGGAGAGGTGGAGGAGACCAGGCCGGTGTAGATGCCCCCGAGGGCGCTCATGCCCGGGTAGATGTCGGTGGCAACCCTGGTCTCAGTGCGCGATGACACAGCGGGCTGGCTCTGCCCCGGGGCGATGACGATCAGGATCTGATCGCTGACCAGGTCAACAACGTCGACAACCCTCTGTATCAGAGTCCGGCCGCCGACCACCTCAGACAGCTTGTCCCTGCCCAGACGTTGTCCTTTGCCGCCGGCGAGCACAATGGAATTCATGAACAGAGCCTGAATCACGCGGTGCGGGACCGCTTTGCCCTATAATATAGCCAACATGGTCCGGCGACATCAATTCTCCATCCAGGGACGGGTCCTCCTCAGTGAACGGCGGCCAGTCCTCCCCTGATCCTGCGGGCAGACAGCCCGTCCTCAGTCAGCGGTCAGGGCTGGATCACATCTTCCACCCCCGCTCAATCGCCGTGGTCGGGGCCTCCGGCGGTCCCTTCAACGTCCACACCATGATGTTCCTCGACTCACTGGTCAAACTGGGCTACAGAGGCCGGCTCTACCCCGTGAGTTCCAGAGAGGAGGTTTCGGGGCTGAAGGCCTACCGCAACCTGAAGGAAATCCCCGGCACGGTGGACCACGTCATCTCCCTCATCCCAGCGGCAGCGACCCTGGATCTGGCCCGGGACTGCGTGGTCAAGGGGGTGAAATCCCTGCAGTTGTTCACCGCCGGCTTCGCCGAGACCGGAGAGGCCGAGGGGGTAGAACTGCAGAGGGAACTGGTGAACATCGCCCGGGGCGGAGGGGTGCGCCTCATCGGGCCCAACTGCATGGGCATCTACTGCCCCGCCTCGGGGATGTCATACTGTCCCGACTTCCCGCCGGAGGCGGGAGAGGTGGCCTTCATCTCGCAGAGCGGAAGCTACACGTACCTTCTGGTCCGCATGGCCGCCGCCCGGGGGATCCGCTTCAGCAAAGTGGTCAGCTACGGGAACGGGGCCGACGTCAACGAGATCGAACTCCTGGACTACCTTTCAGGTGATGCGGAGACCGAGATCATCTGCGCCTACATCGAGGGGACTAGGGACGGGCCCCAGTTGCTCAGGGCCCTCAGCCGGGCCGCCAGGGCCAAGCCGGTGATCGTCATCAAGAAGGGCTGCACCCCGGCCGGTACACGCGGGGCCAGTTCCCATACAGGTGCACTGGCCGGGGACGACAGTGTATGGGAGGGAGCCATCAAGCAGGCGGGCGCTCTGCGGGTCGACGATGTCGAGGAGATGGTGGACATGCTGGTCACCTTCCGCTTCCTTCCCCTGCCCTCAGGGAGAAGGGCAGCGGTGCTGGGCGTCGGCGGGGGCGCCAGTGTCCGGGCGTCCGACCACTGTGAAGCAGGGGGACTGATCCTCCCGCCCGTGCCCGCCGCGGTCAGGGCGCGGCTGAAGCAGTTCGTTCCCCTGGCAGGCAGCATGCTGGGGAATCCGGTGGATGTCCTGGCGGAGCGATATGCAGACGCGTGGGCGCCACTGGTCCAGACGCTGGACGATTGGGATGAGCCGGACATGCTGATATGGCAGATATCTCCGGAGATCGAACCGCTGAGGGAGGAGATCGTCCGCCAGTACATGATCGACATGAGGCGCCGGATGATGCAAGTCTTCTGCACAGCCCGGAAGCCCAAGGCTGTGGTGGTGCACGCGGTGGAGAGCGGTCCGGGCCTGGAATCACTGGAGGCCCTGCGGCAGATGTGCAGGGAACTAGGAGTGGCCTTCTATCCCTCGCTCTACCGGGCTGCCAGAGCCATTGGACGGTACCTGGACTTCGGCCGGTCAGCAAGAGCGGCACCGCATTCGCCGTCCTGATCGCCCGTCTCCCCGAGCAACGGCATCCCGAATCACCCATCCAGCAGCCCCCAATCACCGCTCTTCGTCCGCGCCCGACTTCAACCCCAAGTGGGGAAACCGACAGCGCCAAAACGACCCGGGATGGAATTGAGACAGATTTGCGAGGTGGATAGCGCGCCCTGAGATGCAGATGCAAGCCCAGTATGGCAAATTGATTCCCTGGCTCCGTTGAGCGGGGAAGTCCCGGGGGACAGTCATTCGGGCAGAAGGTGATGCTGCATCAGTGAGTCTCAGAGAGATGACATCGGACACTCCTCTGCGCCAAACAGCCCTGCGGGGCATGCGCAGTTCCGTCCCGTGGGGAACGGCCATGCCTGACAACCGCCCTCAGGGGAGGCCGCAATGACACTCCGCGTCAAGCTGGTCATGCTGACCTGCCTCATGTTCGCCGCCGCCTGTGCCATGATGTTTATGGTCTCTCAGACCATTCTGATGACACGTTTCGAAGAGCTGGAAGAGAAAGACACCACCCGCAACGTGCAGCGGGCGGTCAGCGCGCTGTACGGGGACTTCTCCACCGTAAGCATCGAGTTCAGCTCCCTCATGCTGGAGAGGGAGGCATTCGCCATGGTCCAGGATGGGGAAGAGATGTACATGAAGATGGTGGTGAGCCAGCCAACCTTTGACACACTGGGCGTGAACTACATCCTGTTTGTGACGTCACCGAGGACTCCACCCCAGGGCATGGGATTCGATCTGGAGACGGGAGAGGCTCTGCCCATCCCCGCCACCCTGGTGCGAGAACTCACCACTGGAGACTGCCCGCTTTCACAGCCCCCAGCAGTGAGTGACAGCAGTGTAACAGGGATACTGGCCCTTCAGGACAACACTCTGCTGGTCCAATCGTACCCCCTAGTGGCCGATACGGACTTCGGTCCCCTTGAAGGCCGAGTGCTCTTCGTCCGCTTCCTGGACGACACTGAGATCGCCAGGCTGGCGGAGCAGACCCATCTCTCTCTGTCACTGACCCGCCTGGACAACCCGGACATGCCCGGCGATTTCCGGGAAGTAGAAGCAGTGCTGTCCGTGGAAGCCCCCACCGTGGTGAGCCCGCTCAACTCGGACAGTGCTGCCGGCTATGGCCTGCTGACCGACATCTATGGCGATCCGGCACTGATCATGAAAGCGGAAGTGCCCCGGGATATCTACAGAGAGGGGCAGACCACCGTTATCTGGCTCATGGTCTTCCTGATGACAGTCTCGGTGGTGTTTGCCCTGGTGACCATCCTGTTGATCAACCGTCTCCTGCTGGCCCGCCTCTTCACTGTCAGCAGCAGCATCAGCAAGATCCGCGGCAGCGGGGACCTCTCGAAGCGGGTGCCCGAACACGGAAAGGACGAACTGTCCGACCTGGGAGCGAACATCAACGGGATGCTTTCATCTCTCCAGCAATCGCAGCGGGAGTTCCTCCAAAGCGAAGCGCAGAATACCGCTCTTGTCAACGCCATACCGGACACGATGTTCCGGATGAACAAGAACGGGGTGCTGCTCGACGCCAAGGCAATCGGACGGGGGAACAAGAAGCCGGGGCTGAGACGGCATTCCCATGTCGACAGGAAGCCCTCGATTGAGTACGAGATGCTGTCCATAGAGGTGGAACAGCGCGGACTGCCTCACGTTCTGCGTGCCCTGGAGACCGGAGAGACCCAGGTGTTCGAGTTCCCCCTGACTTTCGACCACACCGCCACCAACTATGAGGCCCGGGTGGCCATCAGCGGACGCGACGAAGCCCTGATAATGGTGCGCAACATCACCGAACGCAGGGAAGTCGAGGATGCCCGGAAGAAGGAGGTGCTGCTCAAGGAGATCCACCACAGGGTGAAGAACAACCTCCAAGTGATCTCCAGCCTACTCTATCTTCAGTCGAAGCGGGTCGATGACCAGAGACTGATGGAGATGTTCAACGAGAGCAGCAACCGGATCAAGTCCATGAGCCTGATCCATCAGAAGCTGTACCAGTCCCAGAACGCGGCCACCGTCGACTTCGCAGAGTACATACGTGACCTCACAGATGCCCTCTTCACTTCATATGGAGTCAGGCGAGACATGGTGAGGCTGACGCAGCAGATCGACGGGATCATCCTGAATGTGGACACGGCCATACCGTGCGGTCTGATCGTCAATGAACTCGTCTCCAACTCCCTGAAGTACGCCTTCCCCGACGGCAAGCAGGGCCAGATAGTCGTGACCATGAGAAAGGACGGAGGCGGCCGCTTCACTCTGGTAGTCAGCGACACCGGGATCGGTCTGCCCAGGGACTTCGACCACCGGGAGTCCCCCTCCCTGGGGCTGAAGCTGGTGCACTCCCTGGTGGAGCAACTGGGCGGCACCATCGAGGTATACCGGCAAGGCGGCACCGAGTTCAGAATCACATTCCGCGAGATCAAACAGCAGCCCCCAGGGGGCAACGGCGACGCCGTTGTCGCCTCCCAGGCGGCGGCAGGAGGCCGGTGAGATGGCAAAAGCAAACATCATGGTGGTCGAGGACAAAAGCATCATCTCCATGGAGATCCAGGAGAGGCTGACCACCATGGGGTATCGGATCTGCGCCACCTCTGCCACGGGAGAGGGAGCAGTGAAGAAGGCCGCAGACACGCGCCCCGACCTGGTCTTGA
>Ga0194111_10007723_pt1 | contig 11955 bp, 8 predicted proteins | sample TA2KigC300mmetaG_FD_146194 | JGI IMG/M metagenome (GOLD analysis project Ga0194111, IMG submission 146194) | Freshwater microbial communities from Lake Tanganyika, Tanzania - TA2015033 Kigoma Deep Cast 300m | ecosystem: Environmental > Aquatic > Freshwater > Lake | place: Tanzania: Lake... | reverse complement strand
GGTAATGCCTGGTGACAATGTAAGTTTGACGGTAGAGCTCATTTCACCGATAGCGATGGAGAAGGAGTTACGGTTTGCGATAAGAGAGGGTGGAAGGACTGTAGGGGCAGGTGTTGTTAGTGAGGTATTGGAGTGATGTATAAATTTAAAAATCAAAAATCAAAAGTCAAAATGAAGGAATTCTATAATTTTGATAGTTGCATTTTGAATTTTACAACGGAGTGAAACAGTGAGGGATATAATTTTATTTCAGTGTACAGAGTGCAAGAATAGAAACTATTCAAGTATGAAAAACAAAAAGAATACACCAGACAAACTTCAGTTAAAAAAATATTGCAGGCATTGCAGGAGGCATACAGCACACAAGGAGATAAAGGCATAGGCCAGTAGCTCTAACGGCGAGAGCATCGGACTCCAAATCCGAGGGTTGGGGGTTCAAATCCCTCCTGGCCTGCCAGAAAAATGAGATTAAGAGACTGAGAGACGAAGAGATTAAGAAACTGAGAAACAAAAGGTAAAATTATGATTAAGAAAATAAAGGAATTTTTAAAAGAAGTGAAGATCGAGATAAAGAAGGTAGTTTTCCCGTCAAAAGATGAACTTATCGGTTCGATCTGGGTAGTTATTATCACCGTTGTCATTATTTCATTATTCTTGGGCTTTGTTGATCTTGGTCTTTCAAAATTGGTTGCAATGGCGCTAAGGTAAGGCTATGGGGAAAAACTGGTACATCGTGCACGCATATTCAGGATTTGAGGAGAAAGTAAAACTCACTATAGAAGAAAAAACAGATAAAAGTGGCCTGAAGGATAAAATATCAAGGATACTTATCCCTTCAGAGAAAGTCATAGAGTTAAAAGGGGGTAAGAAAAGAGAAAGCGATAAAAAGTTTTATCCCGGGTATATTCTTGTAGAGATGGAAATGGATGATGAAACGTGGCATCTCATCAGGAACACACCGCATGTCACAGGTTTTATCGGTGGTACAAAACCTGTTCCACTTTCCGAAGAAGAGGTCGGAGTGATATTACAGCAGATAGAAAAATGTCCTGTACCTCAGATTAAAACTCAGTTTCAGAAAGGGGAAAGCGTCAGGATTATTGATGGGCCTTTTGCTAATTTTGTTGGTTTTGTCGAGGATGTTGATATAGACCATGGGAGGCTCTGTGTGATGGTCAGCATATTTGGCAGGCAGACACCAGTAGAACTTAATTTTTTCCAAGTAGAAAAGGCGTGAGGAGGGTTTAGAAGATGGCGAAGAAGGAAGTAATTGCTCAGGTCAAACTTCAGATACCTGCAGGAAAGGCAAACCCTGCGCCACCAGTAGGACCTGCACTTGGTCCACATGGTGTGAATATCATGGAGTTCTGTAAGGCATTTAATGCACAGACTCAGGCACTTGGAGATTCAATAATACCAGTAGTGTTGACTGTTTATTCTGACAGGTCATTCACATTTGTCACAAAGACACCGCCGGCATCTGATCTCCTGAAGAAGGCAGCGGGAATTATAAAAGGTTCAAGTATACCGAATAAGGATAAGGTTGGCAAGGTGACATCTGCACAGATTAGGGAAATAGCGCAGAAAAAGCTTCCAGATCTTAATGCTTACTCAACAGCAGAAGCGGTGAAGATAATAAGTGGTACCGCAAGAAGCATGGGGATCGAAATAATCGATTGAAGAGGGAGAAATGGGTAAAAAGATAAAGACAGCTCAAGAGAAGATCGAAAAGGGCAAAGAATATTCGTTTGAAGAGGCAATAAAACTTGTGAAGGAATCTGCTTATACCAAGTTTGATGAAACGGTCGACTTAGCAGTAAATCTTGGTGTTGACCCGAGGAAATCAGACCAGATGGTGAGGGGTATGGTTGTCCTTCCCCATGGTATGGGCAAGAAAGTAAGGGTTCTTGTTTTTGCAAAAGGGGAGAAAGAAAAGGAGGCGAGAGATGCAGGGGCAGATTTTGTTGGTGCAGAAGACCTTGTCGAAAAGATAACCAAAGGGTGGCTTGACTTCGACAAGGCTGTTGCAACCCCTGATCTTATGGGTATCGTAGGAAAGCTCGGCAAGATACTTGGTCCGCGAGGACTTATGCCAAATCCAAAACTTGGCACAGTGACTTTTGATATTGCAAGGGCAGTGAAGGAAATAAAGGCAGGAAAGGTGGAATACAAAGCAGAAAAAGCAGGAATTGTACATGTTCCAATTGGTAAGGTTTCGTTTGATACGCAGAAGCTCATTGATAATGGGAAAGCAGTGATTGATTCGATAGTCAAGGCGAAGCCGGCAACAAGCAAAGGTAAATATCTCAAAAAGATATTTATCTCATCAACTATGGGACCGGGGATAGCTGTTGATACAGCATCTCTGGGAAAGGGGGTATAAGCTGAAGAAGGACAAAAAAGAACAGGTTATAGAAGAACTGAAAAGCGAGTTCGATAAAGCAAAAGCAGTAATCTTTACAGATTATAGGGGTTTGACTGTTGCTGAGCTTTCTGAGCTGAGGAAGCTTCTAAGAGATAAGGACATTAAGTACAAAGTGGTTAAAAACACTCTTGCGAAGATTGCATCTCAAGGGACGCCTATATCAGTTGCAAAAGACATTATGAAAGGTCCTGCGGGGATAGCGATCAGCTACGAAGATCCAGTAGTGGCAGCAAAAAAGGTCCTTGAGTACTCAAAGAAAAACGAGAAGCTCAAGGTCAGTAGCGGTATTATCGAAGGTCAGTTATGTGCTTTAGAAGATATAAAGGCTATTGCTGAACTGCCACCAAGGGAAGTTCTGTTATCCATGCTCGCAGGTGTGTTCCAGGCATCTGTCGGTAAATGTCTTGCTGCGTTAAATGCAACGATAAATAGTTTTGCCTATGCAATTGAATCATTGAAACAAAAAAAGTTAAAAGTTGAAGGTTAAAAGTTAAAAGTTTTAAAACTCTCAACTCATAACTCTTAACTTTTAACTTAAATAAAAGGAGGAGTTAAAAAATGGCTATTACAAAAGAACAGGTTTTCGAGTTTATTGACAACATGACAGTCCTCGATATGTCAAAATTTATAAAAGAATTCGAGGAGAGATATAGTGTAACTGCATCAGCTCCAATTGCCGTGGCTGCTGCAGCAGTAACTCCAGGTGCTGCCGCTACTGCAGTTGAGGAGAAGACAAGTTTTGATGTGGTCCTATCTGCTGCGGGTGAAAAGAAGATCCAGGTGATTAAGGTTGTAAGAGAACTTACAGGACTCGGACTTAAAGAGGCAAAAGAGCTTGTTGACGGGGTTCCAAAGCCTGTAAAGACCGGCATTTCTAAAGAGGAAGCAGATTCGATAAAAGCAAAACTTGAAGAGCAGGGTGCAACGGTAGAGCTTAAATAATTAGCAAGTAATAAGGAGAAACATGGCAAGGGTTCTTAGAGAAAGAGTAAATTTCGGAAAAGTCCCTCCTTTCTTAGAAGTCCCCAACCTCATAGAGATTCAGAAAAGGTCTTATGAGAAGTTTTTGCAAAGGGATGTTCCACCAGACAAGAGGGAGGAAATTGGGTTACAAGCTGCGTTCCTTAGTGTATTTCCTATAATGGATTACAATGAGACAGCTTCAATAGAGTTTTTAGGTTACATAATGGATGAACCAAAGTTCAGTGTTCGCGACTGCCTTCAGAAAGGGATTACCTATGCTGCGACACTTAAGATCTGGGTGAAGCTTAACCTTTGGGAACTTGAACAAAAAGGAAGTAAAAGGTTAAGGGAATCGAGAGAGGGGAATGTATATATAGGCGAGATGCCATTAATGACCAATACAGGCACCTTTATCATTAATGGGACAGAACGTGTTGTTGTCAGTCAGCTTCACCGTTCACCTGGTGTATTTTTCAGCCACGATAAGGGGAAGACACATATCAGTGGAAGACTCCTTTATTCTGCAAGGGTAATCCCTTCACGAGGTTCATGGCTTGATTTTGAGTTTGATACAAAGGACATCCTGTATGTAAGGATTGATAGGAGAAAAAAGCTTCCTGCAACAATAGTCCTTAAGGCCCTTGGTTATTCGAACGAAGATCTTTTAAAGATTTTCTACCCGATAGAGATAATCACTATAGAGGGCAATAAGTATAAGCGGGCTGTGAGTGAGGTATTGATAGGTCTCAAAGCTACCCAGAACTTAGTTGCGCCTGATACGAGAGAATTAATTGTGAAGGAAGGGAGTAAGATCACAAGAGGTGCTCTCAAAAAGATGGAGGCATCCGGAATTAAGGCAATACCTATCTCTAAAGAAGAAATTGTTGGGAGGGTTACTCTAAGAGACATTATTGATCCAACGACTGGAGAAGTGATACTCGAGGGCAATGAGATTATTACAGAAGAGGCTTTAAATAAAATTCTTTCTCTTGAAATTGGTTCTCTCAACCTCCTTTTTATAGACAATGTTCATTTTCTCCCGTCACTCAGGGATACCCTCCTGACTGACAAGGTGACCAAGCAAGAAGAGGCACTTGTAGAGGTATATAAAAAATTGAGACCTGGCGAGCCTCCTACTTTAAATGCTGCAAGAGAATTATTTAATGGATTATTTTTTGATCCTAAACGGTATGACCTTTCACCTGTGGGACGGTTGAAGATAAATAAGAGGCTTGGTATAGAGATACCGCTCGAAACCAAGGTCCTCACCGATAAAGACATAATTGAGATAGTGAGATATATTTTGGGTCTCAGGACAGGAAAAGGAGAGATTGATGACATAGATCATCTTGGAAATAGAAGGATTAGAGGATGTGGAGAGCTTCTCGAGAATCAATTAAGGATAGGACTGGTAAGAATGGAGCGCGCCATAAAGGAGAAGATGACTCTTACGGATCTTGAGACAGCAATGCCTCATGATTTAATAAATGCAAAGCCTGTTATGGCTGCAGTAAAAGAATTTTTTGGTTCGAGCCAGCTCAGCCAGTTTATGGACCAGACAAATCCTCTGTCCGAGATCACTCATAAAAGAAGGCTTTCAGCCCTCGGCCCAGGTGGTCTCACCAGGGAGCGGGCAGGTTTTGAGGTGAGGGATGTGCACCCGACACATTACGGAAGAATTTGTCCAATAGAGACGCCTGAAGGTCCTAATATTGGACTTATCACATCCTTAGCAACATATGCGAGGGTAAATGATTTTGGATTTATAGAGGTTCCTTACAGAAAGGTTGTGAACGGACGAGTGACAAAAGAGATAGAATACCTTTCTGCTATAGATGGTGAAAAATATATCATTGCTGAGGCAACCTCACCTGTAGATAAAAGTGGGAATCTCATCGGAGAAACAGTTTCTGCAAGAGTTGGTGGAGATTTCAGGATGGTATTGCCACAGGAAGTGGAGTACATGGATGTGTCTCCGAAACAGATTGTTGGTGTTTCAGCTTCTCTTATACCATTCCTTGAAAACGACGATGCGAACAGGGCACTGATGGGTTCTAATATGCAGAGGCAGGCTGTCCCACTCCTGCAGCCAGAAGCTCCAATTGTGGGAACTGGCATGGAACATGTGGCTGCAAGGGATTCCGGAGCCATTGTCCTTTCGAAGAGTGCCGGTGTTGTTGAGAGCGTTGATGCATCAAGAATAGTGGTAAGGAGTAAAGACAATAGAGGGGGTGTTGAGATATTTAGCCTTATAAAGTTTCAGAGGTCAAACCAGGCAACGAGCATTAATCAGAAACCGATAGTCAAAGTTGGTGATGGAGTAGAAAAGGGTACCATACTTGCTGATGGACCGTCTACAGATTGTGGAGAGCTTGCTCTCGGGAAGAATGTCCTCGTTGCGTTTATGCCATGGGGCGGGTTCAATTTTGAAGATGCAATACTCATTAGCGAACGGCTTGTCAAGGAAGATATCTTCACATCAGTGCACATAGAAGAGTTTGAATTAGAGGCAAGAGAGACAAAACTTGGGCCAGAAGAGATTACACGAGATATTCCTAACGTTGGTGAAGAGGCGCTAAAAGACCTTGACGAGAGTGGAATAATCAGGACAGGTGCAGAAGTAAAACCAGGGGATATCCTTGTGGGGAAGGTGACACCTAAAGGTGAAACACAGCTCACACCAGAAGAAAAGCTCCTCAGGGCAATATTTGGAGAGAAGGCAGAAGAGGTAAAAGAGAGCTGTCTTTATGTACCGCCAGGGATAGAAGGAACAGTGGTTGATGTGAGGATATTTTCAAGAAAAGGAACAGAGAAAGACGAGAGGGCAAAGAGTATAGAAGAGGACGACATACAGAGGTTGCAACGTGACCTTGAGGAAGAGGTACGAATTGCAAAAGAGGAAAAGTTCAAGAAGATGAGAGAATTTCTTGTTGGCCAAAAAGTCTCAGAAGACCTCAAGGATTCTAAGACAAGAGAGATGCTATGCCCGAAGGGGAAGAAGCTTACAGGAGAGCATCTTAGCAGGGTGAAAGATGAGCATCTTATGAAAATTAAGATTGAAGATGAAGGAATACATGAAAAGCTGGAGGCAATAAAAAGTGAGGCAACCAATTATATACTCTTCCTTGAATCACGTTATGATGAGAAGATTGACAGGGTAAAAAGGGGTGATGAATTACCCCATGGAGTGAATAAAGTAGTAAAGGTATATATTGCGATGAAACGGAGAATCCAGATAGGTGATAAAATAGCAGGCCGCCACGGAAATAAAGGGGTAGTGGCTATGGTACTGCCAGTGGAAGATATGCCGTATCTTCCAGATGGAACACCTGTAGATATAGTTCTCAACCCACTTGGGGTCCCATCTCGAATGAATGTTGGGCAGATACTCGAGACACATCTTGGTTGGGCAGCGAAGGCTCTTGGACTTTTTGTTGCAACTCCTGTATTTGAGGGGGCAAAGGAATCAGAGATAAAGGATCTGCTCAAGAAGGCAGGCTTTCAGAGGTCCGGTCAAATAAAACTCTATGACGGAAGAACAGGTGAACCATTTGACAGTCCTGTCACAGTTGGATACATGTATATGATGAAGCTCCATCACCTTGTTGATGACAAAATGCATGCCCGTTCCATTGGTCCATACTCTCTTGTGACACAACAGCCTCTCGGAGGGAAGGCACAGTTTGGAGGCCAGAGGCTTGGTGAAATGGAGGTATGGGCACTTGAGGCATATGGAGCTGCCTATACACTTCAGGAGTTACTGACTGTAAAAAGCGATGATGTGACAGGCAGGGCGCGTATGTATGAAGCGATCGTGAAGGGAGATGCAATTCTTGAACCAGGTGTCCCTGAATCATTTCATGTATTAATAAAAGAACTCCAGAGTCTTGGACTTGATGTTGAACTTCTGGAGAAGAAGAATAAGGGGGAATAAGTTTGGCAGAAGATATCTATACAATTTTTCAGAGGCCAAAGAATCCAACGGATTTCGAGGCAATAAGGATTAAACTTGCTTCACCAGAAAAGATAAGAGAATGGTCTTACGGTGAGGTGAAAAAACCAGAGACGATAAATTATCGCACCTTCAAGCCGGAGAGAGATGGTCTTTTCTGCGCAAAGATTTTTGGACCGGTAAAGGACTGGGAATGTATATGTGGCAAGTACAAGAGGATGAAACATAGAGGGATAGTATGTGATAAATGTGGTGTAGAAGTTGTGCAATCCAAGGTAAGGCGTGAGAGATTAGGACATATTGAGCTTGCAAGCCCTGTCGCACATATATGGTTTCTCAAAGGAGTGCCGAGCAGGATAGGGACATTACTTGATATGACGATGCGACAACTGGAGAAGGTGCTCTATTTTGAAAGTTATGTGGTAATAGATCCTGGTGACACACCACTCAAGGAAAAAGAATTACTTAATGAGGACGAATATAAGAAAAGAACGTCAGAGTATGGTTCAAGGTTTAAAGCAGGGATGGGAGCAGAGGCAATTAGAGAATTACTCAGAAAGATTGACATTGAAGCCCTCACTATAGAGCTGAAGATAAAGATAAAAGAAGCATCATCCATTGGCGTGAAAAAGAAGTTTACAAAGAGATTGAGGGTTGTGGAGGCATTCAGAAAGTCCGGAAATGAACCAGAGTGGATGATTATGGATGTGATTCCGGTTTTACCTCCAGACCTCAGACCACTTGTCCCGTTAGAAGGAGGGCGATTTGCTACTTCTGACCTCAATGACCTTTATAGAAGAGTGATAAATAGAAATAACAGGCTTAAGAGGCTGATGGAGCTGAAGGCACCAAGTATTATCATCAAAAATGAGAAAAGGATGCTCCAGGAGGCTGTTGATGCACTTTTTGATAACGGCAGAAGGAGCAAGGTTCTGAAGACTACGACAAAAAGACCCCTTAAATCTCTGAGCGATATGATAAAGGGGAAACAAGGACGATTCAGGCAGAATCTTTTAGGGAAACGTGTTGATTATTCAGGGAGGTCTGTTATTGTTGTAGGTCCTGAGCTCAAACTTCATCAATGTGGTCTTCCCAAAAGGATGGCATTGGAGCTCTTTAAACCATTTGTATTCAACAAACTTGAGGTAAGGGGATTTGCAACCACTATTAAGGCAGCAAAGAAGCTTGTAGAGAAAGAGAGGCCTGAGATATGGGACGCCTTAGAAGAGGTGATCAGCGAACACCCAGTGCTTCTCAACCGTGCACCAACACTCCACAGGCTTGGTATCCAGGCATTTGATCCTGTTCTTGTTGAAGGGAAAGCAATAAAATTACATCCCCTGGTATGTACTGCCTTTAATGCAGATTTTGATGGAGACCAGATGGCTGTTCATGTCCCCCTTTCGATAGAAGCTCAGATAGAAGCAAGGGTCCTTATGATGTCTGTCAATAATATTCTGTCACCAGCAAATGGAAAACCAATAGTGGTCCCGACTCAAGACATGGTCCTTGGAATTTATTATCTTATGAAGGAAAAAAAAGGAGCACTTGGTGAAAAAGTAACTGACCAAGAAATTAACAAAATTAAAGATCCTGCTGAAAAACTCAAAGCAAAGTTGCAAGGGAAATATCCAAGCCCTAAGGATGTAAGGATTGCCTATGATTCTGGCCAGTTAAGCGAGCATGCAAGAATAGAAGTAAAAATTGATGGAGATTTTGTTGAGACAACAACAGGCAGGATTATATTCAGTGAAATACTGCCCGAGCAAATACCATTTTCGATGATAAATAAGGATATGACAAAGAAGGAAATCGGGAAGCTCATAGAGTACTCATACAAAAAAGCAGGCAAACGTGATACCGTTGTCTTTCTTGACAATCTCGAGAAACTTGGGTTTCAGTATGCGACACAATCAGGCGTTTCGATATGCATGGATGATATGCATATTCCGTCTAAGAAGGCAGAGCTCATACATCATGCAGAACAGGATGTTATTGAGGTTCAAAAGCAATATGCAGATGGTCTGATTACACATGGTGAACGCTATAACAAGGTTATTGATATATGGGCAAATGTTACCGAGAAGATTGCTGATGAGATGATGAAAGAACTCGGGACTGAAGCAGGTAAAACTTTTTCAGAAGAAGAACTTAAGGAAAGAAGGTCATTCAATAGTATCTTTATGATGGCTGATTCAGGTGCAAGGGGAAGCACTGCCCAGATGAGACAGCTTGCAGGTATGAGGGGATTAATGGCAAAACCTTCAGGAGAGATTATAGAAACACCGATTACCGCAAATTTCAGGGAAGGGTTATCTCCTTTACAGTACTTTATCTCTACACACGGAGCAAGAAAGGGTCTTGCCGATACAGCCTTGAAGACTGCCAACTCAGGATATCTTACAAGGAGGCTTGTTGACGTTGCACAGGATGTAATTATCATAGACAATAATTGTGGGACAGCAGACGGTATCACTGTGGTATCTCTCGTAGAAGGTGGTGAGATAATACAACCCCTTGAAGAAAGAATTCTTGGAAGGATCGTTGCCGAGGATATAAAGGACCCTATCACAAAAGAAGTAATCGTAAAGAGAAATCAGGAAATAGATGAGGAGCTCACACAAAAGATTATTGACGCAGGTATTGATAGGGTGAAGATAAGGTCAGTGCTCACATGCCAATCGAAGTTTGGTGTATGTAAAAAGTGTTATGGCAGAGATCTCGCAAGAGGTGAACCTGTTGAAACAGGTGAAGCAGTAGGAATTATTGCAGCACAGTCTATCGGTGAGCCCGGTACACAGCTTACCATGAGGACTTTTCACATCGGCGGTACAGCGTCAAAGATAGTAGAGAGGACAGTCCTTGAGGCAAAAAATCCCGGCACGATGAAGTTTATTAACATAGGTACAGTAAGGAACAGAGAGGGTCTCCTTGTTGTGATGAACAGGAATGGGAGTATTGCGGTGGTGGATTCAAAGGGCAGGGAAAGGGAGAAATATTCTGTTGTCTATGGCGCAAAACTTTTGCTTAAAGACGGGCAAAAGATTGAGGTAGGACAGAGACTTGTTGAATGGGATCCGTATTCCACGCCGATACTCACAGAGCTTGGCGGGAAAGTAGCACTTGGCGATATTGTTGAGGGAGCTACTGTAAAGGAAGAGGTTGATGAGACAACAGGTCTTTCACATAAAGTAATAATAGACTATCCTGCAAATATGAGACCAAGGATATCGATCAAAGATGAACATGGGAGGGTAACTCTCAAGATTCCGGGAACAAACAACCTTGCGAGGTATCTCCTTCCCTCAGGGGCACACATACTTGTTGAGAAGAACAATATGGTTTTCCCAGGCGATATACTCGCAAAGATACCGAGAGAGACGACGAAGACAAAGGATATCACCGGAGGTCTTCCAAGGGTTGCTGAGCTTTTCGAAGCAAGAAAGCCAAAGGAACAAGCGTTAGTCACAGAGATAGATGGAATGGTTGAATTTAGAGGTGCACATAAGGGAATGCGGGTCGTGGTGGTGAAGGGAGGCGATGACGCGAGAGAGTACCTTGTACCAAAAGGTAAACATGTGAGTGTTCACGAAGGCGACTGGGTAAGGGCTGGTGAGCCACTTATGGACGGAGCAGTAAACCCTCATAATATACTTGATATTCTTGGACCACGGGAACTTCAGAGATATCTTGTTGATGAAGTCCAGAAGGTATACAGGCTTCAGGGCGTCTCAATTAATGATAAACATATTGAGGTGATTGTCAGGCAGATGATGAAAAAAGTGAAGATTGAAGACCCCGGAGATACAACATTCCTTGTAGGTGAACACGTCGACAGGTTGCTGTTCCAGGAGGAGAATGTGAAAGTAAAGGCACAGGGTGGCAAGCCTGCACAGGGGAAACCGCTCCTTCTTGGTATTACAAAAGCATCCCTGACAACAGACAGTTTCGTCTCCTCAGCCTCGTTTCAGGAGACCACAAGGGTTCTCACAGAGGCTGCTCTTAACGGAGCTGTGGATGAACTCAGAGGGCTTAAAGAGAACGTGATTATGGGAAGGGTAATACCTGCCGGTACAGGCATGGCGAAATATAGGGACACCTATGTGAAGACAGAACTCCCATTACAACTTCTCCCTCCTGAAACTGCTCTTGAAAAATAAGAATATCATTCTATGTCTGATGCCTCACATGGAGTACTTTTCCTTGCAGATGTTATGCTTGGTCGGCTTGCGAGATGGTTAAGGCTTTTAGGATTTGACACATTATATTATAATGACATAAGCGACAACAGACTTCTCAGGATTGCAAAAGAACAGGGGAGACTTATCTTGACGAGAGACACACGCCTTATCAAGATAAAAGGGATTAAGGATTATCTCCTGATAAAAGCAAATGATTCCTTTTCACAACTCCTTGAAGTAATTGATACACTCAAACTCACACAATTTAATCTTCTGAGCAGATGCGTAAAATGTAACGGCATGCTCACACGGATTTTAGATAAGAATGAGATAAAGGACTCTGTTCCTGAGTTTGTTTTTCTTCATTTCAATCTTTTTTTAAGATGTAGTGACTGTGGTAAGGTATACTGGGAAGGGACTCACCCCAGAAAATT
>Ga0194111_10007716_pt1 | contig 11961 bp, 10 predicted proteins | sample TA2KigC300mmetaG_FD_146194 | JGI IMG/M metagenome (GOLD analysis project Ga0194111, IMG submission 146194) | Freshwater microbial communities from Lake Tanganyika, Tanzania - TA2015033 Kigoma Deep Cast 300m | ecosystem: Environmental > Aquatic > Freshwater > Lake | place: Tanzania: Lake... | reverse complement strand
GTCAACCCGTTGCCAGAGGGATTTTTTGAGAAATCCAAACTGCCGTTTATCTGTGCCCGAGAAGGGCTTGCCGGACCAGAGGCAAGCTTTTCTTTAGAACTTTTTCAACAGACGTGATATCATAACCCTAGTAGGTCAAACAGGGGCAGTTTGATTCCCGCCAGGGCGCGATGGGTTTTTATCACCGCAGAGACGCAGAGGCCGCCGAGGTTTCGCAAAAGTTACCGCTTATCATGTTATCCCCCCCGGTTGGCCTGAGCATTACCCGCAAGTTCGGAAACGGTAGTTTGGCTTGGGGATAACTAAATGGAATTATAAATTAATTTATCCCTCACCCCCACCCTTCCCCCAAGGGGGGATAAGTGAAATGATATCAGTCAGATAAAAAGTTGTGGGTAATGCTAAGCCCGGTTGCCAGGGCTGGCCGATCCACAAGCCACCTTCAGGGGATTTGGATGATTGATACATACTGACAATCAATAGCATACGGAGGAAGGAGAATGATTATGACCTTAACCATGAAATGCACCCTCCTGGCGTCCCTCACGATCATGGTGGCGGCTCTGACGGTTGCCGCCAGCGCCGCTCCCGCGGCCTATAGCTCCAAAGATTTCAGCCGCTTGAAAGGGATGCCAGGATTCAGCGATCAGGCTTTGGACCTGCATTTTACCCTGTACCAGGGATACGTCAAGAATACCAACGTGCTGCTGGAAAACCTGAGCAAGATAGCGGCCAATACTCCCGCCTATGCCGAAATGAAGCGGCGCCTGGGTTGGGAATACAACGGCATGCGGTTGCATGAGCTGTATTTCGGCAATTTGGGAGGCGACGGCAATATCCCCCCGAACAGCAGGATTGCCAAGCGCCTCGTGGAGCAGTTCGGCAGCCTCAAGGCCTGGTCCGATGATTTCAAGGCCACCGGCGCCATGCGGGGCATCGGCTGGGTGGTGCTTTATGAAGACCCGGCCACCGGACGGCTGATCAACACCTGGATCAACGAGCATGATGTGGGTCATCTGTCGGGGGGGCGTCCCTTGCTCGTCATGGACGTTTTCGAACATGCCTTTATCCCGGACTACGGCTTAAAGAGAGCTGAGTACATCGAGGCCTTCTTTAAAAATATCGACTGGCCGGCGGTGGAATCTCGCCTGGGCCAGTAAAAAAGTTTCCGGGTAGGCGTTCAGCTATCAGCAATCAGCTTTCAGCAAAAACAATGGGTTAGGGAAACTAAGCGAAAAACCAGTGATCCGCCACCTTAGAATAACTATTTCAATCTAAAGCATTAGCTGACGGCTGTAAGCTGACCGCTGAACGCTTACGTTTTCAGGTTTCGGCAGTGGTGAGCGGCGGGCAGGGCTTCCCTTTCCCGCACCCCTTCCGATGAATTTTGGACTTTGGGCTAGTTAAACAAGTACTTATTTATGGAAAGGACGGAAACCATGGCGACTTTTATCATGTTCGGCACGTATTCGGCGGAGGCCCTGAAGGGCATGAGCCCCGCCCGGACCCAGCAGATCACCGATGTAATAAAAAAATTCGGCGGCGAGGTTCAGGGCCTGTATGCCACCCTGGGAGCCCAGGATCTGGTGTTTATTCTCACCCTGCCCGGAATTGAACAGGCCATGCAGGTATCCGTGGCCCTGAATAAAATGACCGGCATTTCCTTTGCCACGGCCCCGGCGGTCACTGCGGCGGAATTCGACAAGATCATGGCCGCGGTGTAACCCGGCCCCGCAGCCAGCCTCACAATGTCACAAAACCAGACCGACTCAATCCCCCGAACGGGGGATTGGGGCGGCCATGGCTGCTCCCATGCCCTCCACCAGAAACCGGAAACCGGAAAACCAAAACGCCCTTTATTGCCCCGAGTGCAACCGTAGGCTCAGCCTGGAGCATCACGCCGAACTGGTGTGCGACGGCCAGGTCTGGTGCCTCGCCTGCCGCCAGTACCACCCGGAGCTGACCACCAGCCGGGAATTTCCCGAACTTATGGACTGGGCTGCGGCCATCTGCACCGCCTTTGACCAGAACCAGGTATGGATGCTGGAAAATCCCGAGGCCCGGTATAACTGGCGCCTCTATTGGGAGGACGACAGATGCCTGCTGGCCGAAGCCTATCATGACCAGCGGACCATCCTCTTATACCCGCCGGGAATGCGCCTCACCAGCCTGTGCCACGAACTGGCCCACATCTTCACCGGCCAGGATCATACCCCGGCTTGGGCCGAGACCTTTGCAATCCTGGTGGCTTGGGTAAAAAACCGGCTGCTGGGGTGATACTACCGGCAGTGTGCCGTAATTGAGTTTTTCACCCTCACCCTTTACCCTCAAGGGAAAGGGAATAAAAAGTCTCTGGTCCGGGCATACCAGAATCATGCTTAAAAAGGGAAATATTAAGAAAAGAACTCGTCTATTCCTTGCTCTTTGGTCGGTATTCCCTGGCGCAGCCCATCCTGCTCCGCCCTGGCGAAAATGGATTCGGGGCCTCAAGCTGAGAGTTTGAATGCTTGATTTACTTCTGCCTTCCCCTCCTTGACGATAACAAATGGATGGCGCTTAACCGATGAACGTACCGAAAATTCTGACCTCAATGAGTTTTTGGGGGCTGGGCCTCTTCATGGCCCTTGCTCCTTCGGCAGCGGCGACGCTCTATGAAGCTGGCCATGACCAAAATCTATACGGCCACCTGTACCAGGGTGATGTCCCTGAGATTGGCAGTATGGCCTGCTGTCCCACTGCCGCCATCAATTCCTTCACTTTTTTGCAAAATAAGTACCCTCTGGTCTATGAAACCTCGTTGGCCTCAAAGCCTCCGACCAGCAGCGATGTCCAGGCCATAGCTGGCCCCTCCTTTATGAATACAAGTATTGCCGGAACCTCCGATCCCCTGGTATTCTGGGGAAGATACTTATATATAGAATCCCGGTCGCCCTTTCAAACCCACTATGCCTGTCAGGTGTCGATGCGCCATGGTCAACCCATGCATGGCGATACAGACGATGCGGCATGGCCCATAAATCGGCCCCTCCCCATATACCTGGAGAATGCCCCGGGGCCGGTAGCGGTCCCCACCTGGCAATTTTTATTTCAGAACTTGCAGCAAGGCTCAGATGTAGGAGTCGGGATAACCTTTTTGAAAGCTGACGGCTCGGCTTCAAATAGCGGGCACTGTTTAACCCTAAATAGTTTCTCTTTTGATGATAAAAATAATAACGGCATCATCGATAAGGGGGAAGGGAAGGTTTCCTTCGTGGACCCTGCGGAAAGTGAAAAGAAGGAGGTCTCTTACGATATTTGGCATAACGCCGACCCCGGACTCTTGAGCGGCTATCCGTACGTGATGCTGAATTATGGCCAGTTCGGTGCACTCCTGGATTCGGCGTTGGCCCAATACCCGAAGCCGCAGGCCATTCCGGATACCGTGGAGGCCGGCAATATACTGTTGCTGACTACCAATGCCCCTTACGGAACGCTGACCTGGCGCGGCGGTGTCCTTTATGCCATTGACCCCCAGACCACCTGGAACAAAAACCTGATACTAGGGGCCGAGAACGGCATCATGGAAAACGTCTCTACCTGCACCCTCACCGGGACCATCTCGGGGACGGGCATCCTCCACAAGATGGGCGGCGGCACTCTTTTCCTGCGAGGCATCAACTCCTACAGCGGGGGCACCAGACTACTGGAGGGCACTGTCAATATTGTCCGGGGGGAGAATTTGGGCAGCCCGTTGGAAAGCTTAGTTTTTGAAGGAGGAACTTTGCAGAGCGGCGCCGACCTCACTTTAGCCAGGCCCATACTATGTAATCCTATTATGGGCCAACAGCTCTTGCCGACCTTTAATACTTTTGACACCGGCAGTTATGTTGCTACCTGTACCGGTCCCTTAACTGGCAATGGCAATCTGTTGCAAAAGGGCCAGGGGACCATTATCTGGAAGGGCGACGGTGCGGCTTTCACTGGAAATTATACCTTGGCCAGCGGCACCATGATTATGGAGGGCACCCTCGGTATTGGCAATGATTTTAGCAAGTGCATCGTAAACCCCCAGGGTATCTTGAAGGGGTCCGGCACCCTGGCCATGAAGGTGGAAAATGAGGGTACCATCAATCCCGGCAACTCGGTGGGCACCTTGACAGTGGCAGGTGGGTTCGACCAGTTTGCCAATGGCCGCCTGGAAGTGGAAGTAGCCTCAGCTACAAGCTTCGACGAGCTTGTCATAACAGGAAATTTTGGCGTCGCGCGTCTGGACGGCGCCTTGAGGCCAGTACTGCTTAATGGCTACCGTCCGCCCTCACACACAGTCTTTCAGGGAATCGTCACGGCTGGATATTTATACGACTATACTTTCGCTGCCATCGAAAATAATACCCCAATCCTGACCTGGCAGGTTCTATATTCGGACACCCAGGTGAACTTGACCCTCGCCCGGGACTACGCTAAGCCCACGCTGGGCTTGACCCCGAACCAGCATGCAGTGGGGACCATGTTCAACGGAGTGGCCGATACCACCCGCGGCGACTTGGCAGACGCACTGAACACCCTGGATAACTTGCCCTCCGGCGGCGCGGTGGCCAACGCCTATCAGCAGATTTCGCCGGATAAGGTGGCAGCCCTTACCACCCTGGCCTTTGCCGGGGGCAACCTGCAGAAGAAGGGCTTGTCACAGAGAATCACAAACCTGCGGTTCGGCAACCGGGAGTCGGGGGTGCCAGGCGGCTTCCCGGGCTCCTTCAACCTCAAATATGCACAGGCCGCAGGACTGCTGCTGGCCTACAACTCCACCAGCCTGTCGGGGATGCTCAGCGGTGAGAAAAAGGCAGGCTTGGCTCCCCCTGAGGGCCGTTGGGGCGTATATCTCGACCCGGCCATGGTCCTGGGGACCCAAAAGTCATCAACGAATCAGACTGGTTTCGACTTTACCATTGCAGGAGTCAACGCCGGGGCCGACTACCGAGTGCGAGACGACCTGTTGGTGGGCCTGGCCTCCGGCTACGCTTACACCGATGCTGATTTTCAGGGTTACGGCGGCCAGGTGACTAACCACACCTGGCCACTCACCCTCTATGCCGCCTATCTCCCGGAAACTTTCTACGCTTACGGCTCCTTAGGCTATGCCCTTAACCTCTTCAACCTGCAGCGCCACATCTCCTTTGCCACCATCTCCCGCAGGGCCAGGAGCAACCCCATCGGGCACCAGCTAAACGCCTACGGGGAAGCGGGCTACGACTTCAAACTGAAGCAAGTGGTGGTGACCCCCGCAATGTCCCTGGCTTATGCCAAGATCTGGGTGGACAGCTTCACGGAGAGCGGCGCCAATTCTCTGAACCTGAAGGTCGTCAGCCAGAACGCCGACTCGCTGGAGACGGGAGTGGGGGGAAAGGTGGCTGTCCCCCTGAAGCGGCACACGTACACAGTGGTGCCCCAGGTGTATGCCTTCTACCAACACGAGTTCAGGAACAACAGCCGGGGATTGAACGCCAGCTTGAGCCAGGGAAGCAGCACCTTCACCTTCACCACGACCCAGCCGGGGCGGGACTTCGCAGTGGTGGGCGGTAACGTCAACCTCTTCAAGAAAAATTTCTCCACCTGCGTCAACTACAATGCCGAGGTGGGGCGGAGCAGATACACGGCCCACTACATCGGCGCCGGCCTGCGCTGGGAGTTTTAAGCAGCACCCCGCCCCGCCATTCTGAGGACTTTAGGGCAGGCAGGCCGGCTTGTCCTGGGTTATCCGGTCCGGCAGGTTATAGCCGCAGAAATAATATGGCAGGGCGCAGGCTGCTTCTTGATAAACCAGATACCAGCAGCGGAAACAGCACTCCGGAATTTCATCCACACAAGAAAAGGGCAGGCCCTGCCGCCCGGTCCGAAAATCCTCCGCTGTTATCATCTCGGTATATCCTCTAGAACCATTAGATTCATTCTTGGCCGGTGGAAAATAGACCAGTCCGTGCTATGATAGAACGGGCGGGCCCCTGGGCCCGCCCCACCGGATTGTCCTGAATGTGCGGCAATATTCGCCAACATTTATTTGCGCTTGATGATCACCAGGGAGCCTGGCTCCACTAAATAATACAGTTCTCTGATATGTTTATTGGTCAGGGCAACGCAGCCCTCCGTCCAATTTTCACCCAGGAGGTTTTTTAAATCGTCCTCGGTGCCATGAATGCCGATTTCCCCCCCGATCTGAGCAGTTAAGGGTATCTTGCCGCGTCTTTTGGCCTCGGCAAAATTCAGCCAATTTCTGGTGTTAGGATAGTCCAGGAGGATAAATTTACTCCACTTGTGGTGGGGAAATTTGGTCACCACCCGATAGATCCCTTCGGGGGTGCACTTATCACCCTGCATGAGCTTGTCATTTCTGGGATTATGCCCCAACACCACCGGGTAAGATTTTATGGGCGTAGCGCCTCTAAAGACGCTCAGGGTGCGACCTTCTTTGCGCACCAGCACAACGGTGGGTCTGGCGCCGAGACCGAGATGATTCTCGGCCAGAATGTTTTTCACCACCTTCTGGTCGGCAGCAAACTTCGGGTCAATTTTCTCCTCAGCCACCCCCACTTCTTCCACTTCTTCCGGCGGGAGGGTGGTGACAACCTGCTTCTTACTCCCGCAGCCGCCGATAATGAGCAATAACGAAATGATACACAGAAATAACCACATTCTCCTCATAATCCCCCCCTTAACTACCCCGACCAATCCTGGCACCGTTGTCACCGGCCGGTGAGACCATCTCCCCCGGAGCCCGCTGCTCCTGATGCACCGGCCGCAACCAGAATTTCAAGAGTAATAAATAGGTTATAAAATCAGAGCATTAGGCGATTTCATAACGATATGCTTCCCTTATCTCTGATACCATAAACATCCTGTTTTGACAAGGGGAATCGGCGAGGGGTAGCGGGGGAAAAGTTGCTCTCCTGCCTGCGTTTCGGACAGGTAAACACTACAACGACATATAAATATTGACAAAGAGTAGAGCAAAGTTTCGAAGAAACCAAAACGGAACTGGGCATGGACCACTATGAAGTAAGAAAATATCCCGGCTGGCATCATCTACAATGGATAATCTCATCGATCTAGTGGCTGATATTCAGAGAAAAAATTACCGGGCCTATATCTCTCATCGGAAAAAAATAACTGATCAATAAATTAAATGATGTTGTAGTGTTGATCCCTCTCCCTCTGGGAAAGGGTTAGGATGAGGGAATATAGTGAGTTATTTCCATGGCTCGCAGGTGACTTGTAAGTCATGAAAATTACTTTCACAGGAGGTATGCCCCTGGCCTCGGCGCCCTGAGGCTTTGAACCTTGGACTTAGGACTTCCTGGCTCAAAAAAAGCATTGCGTTAGCCCGCCCCCCAATCTGCCCATTGCCTCTATAATCCTTTTCTGCTATATTTTTTTACCAATATCGACATACTACCCTTATGGTTGATATCAAAGGCATTCTTTTTCATGGTGTCTGTCATGAAAGGATCCGCAATGCATCTTAAACTGCCGCTCCGTCTGTTGCTGCTCCCTCTGTTGGCTGCACTCGCCGTCCTGGTCGTAATCTTGGGCGCCGGCGCCTGGGAGGAGAGGGCCTGGGCGGCCGAAAGGCCTGTTATGGTTAAGCTGGAGACTTCCCTGGGAGATATCGTTCTGGAACTGTACCCGGATAAATCCCCGGTGACCGTGGAAAATTTCGTCCAGTACGTCAAGGACGGCTTTTATGACGGCACAATTTTCCACCGGGTCATTAAGAACTTTATGGTTCAGGGGGGCGGCCTGGACGACCAGATGAATCAGAAGGCAACCCGGCCCCCCATTAAAAACGAGGCCGACAATGGCCTGGCCAACGAACCTTATACCATTGCCATGGCCCGCACCGCCGCGCCTAACTCCGCCACCTCCCAGTTTTTCATTAATGTAGCCAACAACCGAAACCTCAACCACAGTGGGAAAAGTCCCGCCAACTGGGGCTACGCCGTGTTCGGCAAGGTGGTTCAGGGAAAAGAGGTGGTGGACAAAATCAAGGCGGTTCCCACCACTTCCAAGGGTTTTTATGCCGATGTCCCGGTGGAGCCGGTAATCATCACCCATGCCACGGTGCTGGCAGAGGAATCGGAGGGTTGATAAAATACCCCCGCCCCCTAATCCTCAAGGGAGAGAGGGGATAAATTATTCACCGCAGAGACGCCGAGGAAATAGTCCGCGCCCTCTGCAGTGATAAAAAACGAATGATGCGCTTTACTCTGCCGATAACTAAACTCCTGCTGAAAATCGGTGCGGAATTGCCTCTTAAAGCATCATAACCTATTGTATTAGCTTGATATATTATTTTTTTGGATATTTCAATTATTTTTATTGACGACCACCTCAAAAGAGTTATCATTTACCCTTAACGAGCCTGTTTAGGCTCGCTTATTTTATTGCCTCGGAGGAGGTGGAAGGCGTTGAAGAAGGTTTTATCATTTATTCTGGCGTTATTCTTTACCCTTGGTGTGGCCGGCGCCAGCACGGCCCAAATGGCTGCTCCCGGTGAGCCGCCCGTCCCCGGAGCGGAGCAGGCCGCTCCCCAAAAGGCCAAAAAGGCTAAAAAGGCTAAAAAGGCTAAAAAACCCAAAAAGGGGAAAAAAGCAAAGAATCCTGCTGCATCCCCACAATAATCCTGCCGCCCTGTTGGGCTATCGAAAAGGCTGGTCCCCTGGACCAGCCTTTTTGTGTGCCGAGCATGCACAACAGCTCGGAGGTGAGAGTCCTCTACCCGACCTGATGGAGGTGAAGGGTTAGCGAAGCACCGGGTACGGACCCATACGCCCGGTGGTGTGACAGGGAAAGCCCGTGAGGGCCTACCTATGTCGATTCTGCCAAGCTGTGCTTGGCCACCGCTTTACCTGGTAAATAGAACTTGGCTTTTTTCGAGGGAACCGGAGGGTTAATAAAGTTCAATTGTAGGCGTTCAGCTATCAGCAATCAGCTTTCAGCAAAAACATTGGGTAAGGCGAAATAATCGAGAAGCCAGCGAGCTGCCATCTCGAAATAACTATTTTAATTTAAAGCTTTAGCTGACCGCTGAACGCTTACGTTCAATTTAATTGATCAGTATTGGAACTTACTGAGCAGCAACTAAAAACTGACCACTGGCCACCAGCCACTAACCACTGCCGCCCGAACTCTCGCGTTGCAATCCCCCGCCGGACTGGTTAAAATAGGGACATTAAAAAAATTTCCAACTTTATCCGATGCCTGCCGCTAAAAAACGAAAAAAGAAGGCTCCTGCCCCAACCCGGAAGGTGACGCCGCCGCCCGAAGGGGCCCCTGGCCGACGCCTCAGCCAGGAGATGTTCGCCCTCATTTTGCTGGTCCTGGATGTCTTTCTCATTCTAAGCCTGGTCTCCTACAACCCGGCGGACCTGCAGGTTGGGGCGGCGACGGCCAAGGTAGCGGGGGTGTCTAATTGGGCCGGTAAGGTGGGCGCCCTCACGGCCGGCTGGCTGATGGGCGGCATCGGCCTGGCCGCCTTCTGGCTCCCCATAATGCTCAGTTGGCTGGCCCTGCAGTGCTACCAGGGAACCTTACGGGCCATCTCTCCCTGGACCGTCTCGGCCTATCTGGCCCTGCCGCTGGCCAGCGCCGGCTTGGTGGCTTTAGGCTGGCCCGTGATTTCCTGGGGCCAGGGTTCGTTGCCGGGGGGAGGCACGCTGGGGAAGTGGCTGGTGGGGCAGTTACAGCCGGTTCTTAATCTGGCCGGGAGCCTCCTGGTGTTGGCCGCCGTGGCCCTGGCAAGTTTCATGGGGATTACCCGCCTGTCGTATGTGGCCCTGCTCGGGCGGGTGGGAGACTGGTTCGGGAATCTGGCCAGACCCCGCCGGATTCCTCAGACGACAGAGAACCCGGATATGGCAATTGACCGTCGACCGGTGTCACCCCGAATAGCCACCCCGGAAATCGACCGCCCGGCCAGTCCGGAAACGCCACCCACGCTTGCCCAGCATCAGGCGGCACTGCCGGTAAACGCCGCTGCAGCCATAGCCCCCCCGAATCAGGCGGCGGCCGGGGGAGGCGGGGAACCGGCTCCTAAACGCCCGAAAAAAACCAAAGCGCCGCCCCTGAGCCATTTCCAGTTGCCGCCCCTGGATTTTCTCTCCCCGCCGCCTCCCTATGATCACCAGGTCCAGGAGGAGGCCCTGCTGGCCCAGGCCCGGAAGCTGGAGAACACCCTGATGCACTTCGGGGTGGAGGGCAAGGTGGTGGCCATCCGCCCGGGTCCGGTCATCACCATGATTGAATTCGAGCCGGCCCTGGGCGTCAAGATCAGCAAGGTAACCGGTCTGGCCGATGACCTGGCCCTGGCCCTCAAGGCTCTGTCCATCCGCATCGTCGCGCCAGTGCCCGGCAAGGCCGTCATCGGCATCGAGGTCCCCAACCCCAAACGCCAACTGGTCACCCTCCGGGAGGTATTGAGCCACGAGGTCTACCACAAATCCGCCTCCCGACTCACCATTGCTTTGGGAAAAGACATCACCGGCCAGTCCATTATCACCGACCTGGCCAAGATGCCCCATCTGCTCATCGCCGGGGCCACCGGCACCGGCAAGAGTGTGGGCCTCAACGCCATGATCATCAGCATCCTCTATAAGGCCACCCCGGAGGAGGTGCGCTTCCTCATGGTGGACCCCAAGCGCATCGAACTATCCACTTATGAGGGTATCCCTCACCTTTTACACCCCGTGGTCACCAACCCCAAGGTGGCCACCACCTCCCTGCGCTGGGCCGTGGATGAGATGGAGCGGCGCTACGGCCTGCTCTCCGACCTGGAAGTGCGGAACATCGAGAACTATAACCAGAAATTGATCAAAGAACAGAAAGTTTACACCGATGACGAAGATGAGCCGCGGCTGCGCCTGCTTCCCTATATCATTATTATCATCGATGAACTGGCCGACCTGATGTTGGTGTCCTCCCGGGAAACCGAGGAGTACCTCATCCGCCTGGCCCAGAAATCCCGGGCCGCCGGCATCCACTTGATCCTGGCCACCCAGCGGCCCTCGGTGGACGTCATCACCGGCCTCATCAAGGCCAACTTCCCCACCCGGATTTCCTTCCAGGTCTCCTCCAAGGTGGATTCCCGCACCATTCTGGACACCATCGGGGCCGAACGGCTCCTGGGCATGGGCGATATGCTCTTTATTCCCCCCGGTACCTCACGGCTGAACCGCATCCACGGGGCCTACGTCTCCGAGGAAGAGGTCAAACGGGTGGTGGAATACCTGAAAACCCAGCAGGCCCCGGTTTTTGAAGTGGGCATCATGGAAATGCAGGAGGAGGAGGCCAAGGAAGAGGAGATGGGCGATAAGGATGACAAGTACGCCGACGCCATCGAAATCGTGGCGGAAACCCGGCAGGCTTCCATTTCCATGCTCCAGCGCCGTCTGCGCATCGGCTACAACCGGGCCGCCCGCATCATCGAAATGATGGAAAAAGAGGGTTTGGTGGGCCCCTCCGACGGCATCAAGCCCCGGGAGGTGTATGTCCCCAGGCGGTGATAGAATCCTTGTCTGTCAGGAGATTATCTACAGTGGTCATGCCGTTCACCGATTTAAAAGACAGGGAAGAGGGAAGAGGGAAAAGGGAATTCCCTCTTCCCTGTCTTTTTGTGATTACTGCTTATGTTCCAGACCCAGGCCTTTGGCAGGCTGATTTCAAAACCAGGAGATAGGAATGCATTGTATCATCTGTAAACATGGGCAAACCAACCCCGGTAAGGTCACCGTCACCCTGGAGCGGGCCGGGAGCATCATTATTTTAAAAGAAGTAACCGCCGAAGTTTGTGAAAATTGCGGAGAGTACTATTTATCCGCAGAGGTGACCGCTTATCTGCTCCAACGTGCTGAAACAGCGGACCAAAACGGAGCCGAGGTGGAAATTTTGCGGTATGCGGCCTGATTGCCATGCCTGTTAACCGACTCGGACTGC
>Ga0194111_10007709_pt1 | contig 11969 bp, 10 predicted proteins | sample TA2KigC300mmetaG_FD_146194 | JGI IMG/M metagenome (GOLD analysis project Ga0194111, IMG submission 146194) | Freshwater microbial communities from Lake Tanganyika, Tanzania - TA2015033 Kigoma Deep Cast 300m | ecosystem: Environmental > Aquatic > Freshwater > Lake | place: Tanzania: Lake... | reverse complement strand
CCGAGGCGCTGAGCATTTGAATCTCTGCCGTTTCGTGTGGAGCCGCCACCTTTGGTTTTTGACATGTCTTAACCTTTCGCGATCGAGGTGATTTCAACGAGGCTGTAACGCTGGCGATGGCCGAAGCGACGACGCTGGTTGGTGCGACGCTTGTACATGAAGCCGTCGAGTTTTTTGCCCGCTACTTCGGCGACTACTTTGCCTTTGACCGAGGCCTTGGCCAGTTGCGCCGGCGTGGCCAGAACGGTGTCACCGTCGACGACCATGATCGGGGTGAGCGAAACCTCTGAGCCGGCCGCGACACCAAGAAGTTCGAGTTGAACCTGTTGTCCTTTGGCGACTTTTTCTTGTTTGCCACCTGAAGCAATAATCGCGTACATAACGGTCGCCAAGCCTACCAGCGAAAATCAGTCGAGCATCGAGTGATCGACGGTGAAGCCTCGACCCTCGCAGTGAGGGCAAGTATCGGCGAAATTGGTGAGCAAACCCTCGCCGATGCGCTTGCGCGTCATCTCGACGAGCCCCAGTTCGGAGATCTCGAACACCTGGGTGCGCGTCTTGTCGCGCGAGAGGGCGTCTTTGAACCGCTCCAACACTCGACGCCTGTTCTCGCGAATTTCCATGTCGATGAAGTCGATGACGATGATGCCACCGATGTCGCGAAGGCGCAGCTGGCGGGCGATCTCGTCGGCCGCCTCGAGGTTGTTGTTGAAGACCGTCTCTTCAAGGCTGGTCTTGCCGATGTTTTTACCCGTGTTAACGTCGATGACCGTCAGCGCCTCGGTATGTTCGATAACCAAAGAACCACCCGACGGCAACCAGACCTTGCGGTCGAGAGCCTTGTGAATCTGCTCGTGAACGTGCATTTTTTCGAACAACGAAAGACCTTCGCCATTGGTGTCGTGAAACTCGACCCGATCGGCGAACTCGGGGTTGAAATCGGCGATGTACTGACGAACCTCGTCGAACAATTCGGCGTCGTCGATCACGATGCCGCGATAGTCGCTGCTGAACTCTTCGCGAATCACCCGCACGGCCAGTGACGGCTCGCGATACAACAAAGTCGGACCACTCGCCTTCTTCGAACTCTCTTTGATCTCTTCCCACAAATCGAGCAATCTCGACATGTCGGTCTGCAATTCATGTTCGGTGGCATTTTCTGCCGCGGTGCGCACGATCACGCCGTGCTCCTCGGGTTTGACCCGATCAAGAATCGTGCGAAGTCGACGACGCTCGTCTTCGGGAAGACGTTTTGAGATGCCGTAGGTGCGCGAATCGGGGATCAAAACCACGAATCGACCGGGCAGCGAAACCTCCTGGGTCAGTCGACCACCCTTCGCGCCTATCGGGTTCTTCGTGACCTGGCACAAAATCAGTTGGCGAGGCTGCAGCACATGTTCGATGCGCGGCTCGGGGCCCTGTTCGACGACATCTTCTTTGTCGAATTGAACATCGCCTCGATAGAGCACGGCGTTCTTCGGCGTGCCGATATCGACGAACGCCGCCTCCATGCCGGGAAGCACGTTTTGCACCCGACCCAAATAAATATTTCCGTGGATCTGATCGGCGTCATCGGCGGGCCGACTGACATAGTGCTCGATCAGGCTTCGCCCTTCGAGCATCGCCACCTGCGTGAAGTCTCGGCGAACCTGCACGCACATCATGTATCGACCCAATGGTCGACCGTTGCGCTCCTTGCCCTTTCGGCGCTCGATCAGTTCTGCGTCTGTTTCGACAATCGACTGACGACTCGACCTATTGCCCTCGCCATCACGATCTTTTCGACCACCGCGACGACGCCGATTTCGGCCACCGCGACGATTGCCGCGACGACCTGCCTTCTCGCGTCTTTCACTCCGACTATTTTTCTCGCCCCGCCGCGACTCGCCCTCACCACCGGCACTTTTGGCCTGGTCGGCTGGGGCAAGACTCTGGCTTGGCATCACCGGCGCCGGCCGTGTGTCGCCGATGCGAGGTTTGCGCACGATTGCGGCTTCGGCAGACTCGGGCGAAACTAAACGCCCTTCACGCGGATGTTCTGGCAACTCTGGGGAACTCATTTACTCAATCCTTCTAAACCTCTGCGACGAGCCGAGAAACACTGGCTCGTCAATCGCGGATTGGGCTTGCCCGGGCCACCGAGCGCACCACTTTCGCGAAAATCGAATGTTTGGAGCTTTTGCTCCGTGCAGTCAGTTTACCGTGTCGATCAACCCTAAAAACGGATCAAATCTCGTATCAGCGCAGTCGTCGCATGTAGATGCTTTGCGCCAAACCGACCAGCAGAGCGCTCGACACCAGGTGCGAGCCCCCATATGAGATAAACGGCAAAGGCAGACCGCTGACGGGGGTCAGACCCATCGTCATGCCGATGTTCTGGAAAATTTGAAACAGCAACAGCGTGAATATTCCGGTGACGAGCAATTGGTCGAATCTCGTGCGGGCAATTCTCGAAATGATCCAAAGCCTCCACAACACGATGGCGAACAAGCCAATCACGACAAAACCACCGAGCATGCCAAATTGTTCACCGATCGCCGAAAAAGGAAAGTCGCTGAACTGCACCGGGATGAAAGCGCCGTTGGTCAGCGGACCCTGAAGATAACCCTTACCGAAAAAGCCGCCGCTTGAGACGGCCCGCTTGGCGAAACGAACCTGGAGCACGATTTGTTGCAGGTCTTTTTCGGTCGAGTCTTGGTTGAAGAACGCCTCGAACCGGCGCAACTGGTATCTGTCGACGACTCCCGCCCAGGCGACCAAGCCGGCCGAGGCGATCGTCAAACCAGTGATCATCCCGATGTATCGCTTCTTGGCGCCCGCCATTATCAGAACGCCCACCACCCCCGAGACCAGAACGGTGGCCGAGCCCAGGTCGGGTTGAATCAAAATTAAAATTACGGGAAACCCGAGCAGCAACAACGAAACAGAGAAGTGTTGATAATCGATCTTGTCGTACGCGGCATCGGCCGTGTACGCGGCGACCAAAATCAACACCACCACTTTCATCAGTTCTGCAGGTTGCACAGAAATCGGGCCCAGGTCGAACGAGAGCCTCGCGCCGCGCCTCACGGCGCCGAGCACCAAAACCAAGATCAGAAGAATGTTCACGCTCGAATACCACCAAACCGCCTTTTCACGAATCCAGTCGTGACCGATGGCCATCACGAGCACCGTGGCGACCGCCCCCACGATTAGAAAGACCACTTGGCGCTGCACATAAAAGAACTGATCGAAGCCCTGGTTGATCAGCCGTTGCCGGGTCGCCGAATAGACGGTCAGCGCACCAATAACACTCTGCAAAAAAACCGCGACGATCAGAACGACGTCGACGTTCTTCCAAATTGAAACTACGTCATAACTGGTGCCCATCCATTTTGGAAGTTTCACTTTTGGCAGAATCTGCAGCATGTCTACTCGCGCGTGTCCGAAGAGCCACCCACCAGACAAAGCGGGTTGCGAAGTGCCATGGGTGGTGCAACCTGAAAACTTGCTTTGTCCAGCGGATCAGCGGGATTCACCTCGTCGAATCGATAACTACCCGCCAACGCGGTGAAAAGACACTTCACCACTGGTGCCGCTGCCTGCGAGCCATAACCAGCCTTCTCTAAATATGCGTACACGGTGTACGGCTGCGAACTGTCCAGGCTGAAGGCGCCGAACGCCGATGAGTCGTTCCAAGGAAGGTTGCCAAAACCTTGTGCCGTGCCGGTTTTCCCCGCGATCGGCAGTTTCGCATAGTCGTAACCGGCAAAAATGTTTTCTCCCGTTGCCTTGTGGTAGTAATCGAAATTTACGCCGGGGCCCGTCACTACTCGCGCCATACCCTTGACGATCGGCTCGCGAATTTCCGTGGTCATGTTCACCCGTCGACTTGGTTTGATCGAGACAAGCCTTTTGACGACGGAGGTCGTTCCGAAGTCGACGAACCCGGGTCGCGAGTCGAGCGTGCCAGGGGCGAGCAAAGCCACGCCAAGTTTTGGCTCGTAAATTCGCCCGCCATTGGCGATCGCGCCATAGGCGACGGCCATCTGAAGCGGTGTTGCCGACAACAGCCCCTGACCGATCGCGAACAAAACCTGATCGCCGACATAGTAGGCGCGACCCGATTCTTTGGAGATTGCGCCGATGTCGGCCAGGCGTTGCTTCAGTTCTTTGCTCGGTATCGTGCCCGAGTATTCATAAGGTAGGTCGATGTTGGTCGGCGACCCGAGACCCAATTCGCGTACTTGGTTTTCGAGAATCGGCGCATAACCACGCTCGGTGAGAATCTGTTCTCCAATCTTGTAAAAGAATGTGTCGCTCGAAACTGCGAGCGCAGACTCGACATTGACCTCGCCGTAGCGGCAAGGCGCCCCCGTCGCTCGACAGATCGAATTACGAAACACGCACTTGACACCTTGCTGGCATCGATCGTTGGGAATGCTCTCTAACTTGTAGGTGCCTCGATCATCGAAGCGGTAGCTCGCGCCGTTGGGAAGCTGACCCGTGTTCAGCGCGGCGTAGGCAACCAAAGGCTTGAAAGACGAGCCGACGTTGTAGCGACCCGAAATCGCACGGTTGACCAAAATTGACAAGTCAGGGTCATCAGTCTGCGGAAACAGTTGCGAAAACTTGTCTTTTGGAAGTCCGCCACCGAACCATCGCACATCGAATCGCGGATACGAGGCCATCGCGATCACCCGACCCGAGTTGTGGTTCATCACGACCACCGAGCCCGCCGGGGCCTTGTAATAATTGATTTCGGGATACTGCGGGTCAAGCGTGCCATCGGGAAGCCTCACCTGCCCCGCTTCGACTCGGCGACGCACCAACAACTGCGTCTCGAGCGCCTGCTCGGCGAACTGTTGAACTTTCAGATCGATCGATAATTGAAGGTCGTTGCCGGCGATCGGTTCGACTCTTTCAATGAGGCGCAAAATATTTCCTACTGCGTCGACTTCGTATCGCACGAAACCGGGCGTGCCCCGCAATGCGGTCTCGTAAAACTCTTCGACCCCGTATTGCCCGACCCGTTCGTTCGGGTCGTAACCGATCGACTTGTAATAGGCCAAGTTGCCCTTCAGAATCGCCCCGAGATAGCCCAGCACGTGGCCACCCATAGCGCCATACGGGTAGTTTCTTCGCCATTCTTCACGCACGAACACACCCTTGTAATCTTCGACCCGTTCCATAAGGAACACGGCCGTCGTCTCCGAAATATCTTCGCGCAACGGGATCGACTCGAACGGACCGTATCGCTCGTCTTGCATCCGCACCAAAAGCGTTTCGATCGGCACCCCCAACGGTCCCGAGAGCCGCTGAGCCATCGCCAAACGCTCGGCGGGCTTGCGCACCACATCGCGGTCGATCGTGGCGACAAGCGTTCGTTTGTTGTCTGCCATCACCCGACCCGCGGAGTCGAAGATTCGACCGCGCTCTGGCAACAACTTGATCGTGCGTGTTCTGACTTTGCCGATCACCTCTTCGACATCGCGCGAACTAACCGTCTGCAAGAACCACATGCGGGTCGACAGCGCGCCAAACAAGATGATTGCAACAACGCCCAACCCGATCAAGCGCTTGGGTGTCGACTCAGGTTTTTTCAGCGACACTAAGCGACGGTCTTTCTCTCGCTGAGCGTCCATCGACAGACGAGAACCGCCAAGGGTGAGAGCAGCAAGTTGCAGATCGAGACGACCAACACGACTTTCAGCAGCCGCAATTGCAACCACCCATCCAGCCCGACAGTTGCCTGCACCAACGGATAATAGATTTCACCGAGCGAAGATACGACGACGACCGCGATCGACCGCATCCACCATGTCGGTTCGTTGAAGAAATAGATCAAGAGCCCGGCGGTGGCACCGGCCAAGCCGAGTGCAAGCGAACCAAGACCAACTGGCGTCGGCAAGATCATGTCGTACATCAACCCGGCGACGAGACCAGTCAGCGAACCGATGGCAACCCCGAAAAGCGAACCTGCAACCACGACCATCAGCAATACGACCTGGACCGCCACACCAAATGGCCGAAGTTCGGTGAAAACCGTGGTTTGCAGAGACAGGACGATCAGCAGCACCAGCACCAATCTTGTCCAGCGACTCGCCATGATCGTCAGGAATCTGTTCATGGCGCCGGTTTTTCTGTGATCGGTTGATACAACAAGACCCTTAGAAACGACAGGTTGCTCAAGTCGGCGACAAGTTCAATCTCGAGAATCGGGCCGGCCGACCCGAGCCGCTCGACGACCCGCGCGACCTTGCCAACCATGATGTCTGGGGGTGAAAGACTCTGCGAACCACCCGCGGTCACGATTGGCACGCCAACCTGAATGTCGCCGAACCGCAACGAGTTGTCGATGAACCTTACTATCGGCTGTCGCGACGGACCTCGTCCTTCGATTACGCCGGTTTCGCGCACCGCCAATTCGCTGGCCAGCGGAACAGTGATCGACGACACGCCCGAAGGCGCTGCCGGCAAGGTCGTAACCGTCGGGGTGAACCCTGCGATTGTCGTGGTCGTGGTGGTGGTTGTGGTGGTTTCAACAGTCGTGCCGGCCGACGAACCAGGGTCGACGGGCACCACTGGCGACGGTACCGCCGCATTGCTGCGGGCGATGGTCGTCGTGGTGGTCGCCGCCCGCGGTGCGTTGACAACTTTGATCGACAGCGCAAAATCTGGGTCGGTGATCAGCATCACAATCGCTCGATCGGTGAACACCTTTGTGATTTTTCCGACGAGACCCGCGGCATTCAACACCGGCATGCCGACTCGAATACCGCTCTCGCTGCCTTGATTGATCTCGATCGTTTGGGAAAAATTCGTCGGTGAATCACCGATCACCTGAGCAGTCACGGCATTTATGCCGGCAAGCGTCGGCAAGCCGTTGAGCGCCAGCAACTCTTGGGCAAGTCGCACGGATGCGGCGGCGGCGATCGTTGCACCTTCTTGCTGGGCCACCTGTTCCCTCAATCGGTCGTTTTCGTCGAGCACATTGTTGTAGTCAAAAATGCCGTGCCAAGCGTTGTTGACAGGTCGCGTCACAACCCGTGTCGTGCTCTCGATCGGACGAAAGACCGTGCCGAAAACGGAGCGAAGGCCCGAGATAGTCGAAGAGTTCTGCAAGTCGAGGGTGATCAAGATGATCGCCGTCAAGACGAGCAAGATAATCGCTCGTCTTCGAGTCGATTGAGCCGCAGCCACGATCTATCTGTTCTTCTCTACGAAAACTCGCTCTGAATTGTCAGTCCCCTGATCGCTTCAAGATTCTCAAGCGACATTCCCGCACCGAGCACCACGGCAAGAAGCGGCTCAGGCGCGACATATGCCTGAATACCCGTCTCGTGGGTGACTCGCTCGGGCAACCCGGCCAACAGCGAGCCACCACCCGCCATCACCAACCCGTGACTGATCACATCGGCGGCGAGTTCGGGCGGGGTTCTTTCAAGAGTTCTTTTGACAGCGTCGATTATTCGCAAGACCGTTTCGTCCATGGCCTCGCGCACCTGTTCCGTCGTAACGACATGCGTGCGGGGTAACCCCGTTTTTGTGTCGCGACCGCCGACGTCTCCGACTATCTCTTGTTCGAGCGGCCACGCAGAGCCCAATTGAATCTTGACCTCTTCGGCGGTGTTGATGCCGATATCGAGATCGAACTCGCGCTTGAACATCGCGACTATCACTTCGTTCAGTTCGTCTCCGCCTACTTTGACAGAATTCGCGGTGACGATGCCACCCAGCGAAATTACCGCGACTTCGGTCGTGCCACCGCCGATGTCGACAATCAGGTTTGCGCTTGGCTCGTGAACGGGAAGCCCCGCGCCGATCGCCGCGGCCATGGCTTCTTCGATGATGAAAACAGGCCGACGCGCTCCGGCGAATTCGGCGGCATCTTGCACGGCACGACGCTCGACACCCGTCACCTCCGACGGCACGGCAACAATGACGCGAGGCTTGCTCCAACGACTGGACGAAACGCGTTGCAAAAACTGCTTCAGCATCTGCTCGCACACGTCGAAATCGGCGATTACGCCTTCTTTCAACGGACGCACCAGCCGAATGTTGCGGGGGGTCCTTCCCCACATGCGCTTCGCCTCATGGCCGACGGCGACTACCTGACCGCTACGAACATCTACGGCGACCATCGACGGCTCGTTGAGCACCAGCCCTTGGCCCTTGACATAAATCAAGGTGTTCGCCGTGCCTAGGTCGACGGCGATGTCGCGGCTTATCGAGAGCGGATTCGATCCCGCCATTGTTTACGAAATCTTCTTTGCTAGCCCGGGAAAGAAAATTTCGAGTTCACGGGCGGCCGAGGCGGCCGAGTCGCTGCCGTGCACCAAGTTTTCGGTGAATATCGTGCCGAGGTCGCCGCGAATCGTGCCGGGTGCAGCGGCACGCGGATTCGTGGCACCCATCATCGCGCGCACGATCTCCCATGTGTCTTCTGGGCCCTCGAGGGCAAGCGCCACGACGGGCCCCCGCGACATGAACGCCACAAGATCGGCGTAGAAGCCCTTGCCTTGATGCTCTTCATAATGGCGCGCGAGCGTCGAGGCGTCGAGGCGTCGCAACTCCATAGCGGCGATTTTCAGGCCTTTGTTCTCGAATCGAGACAAAATCTCTCCCACGAGATTTCTCTCGACGGCATCTGGCTTCAGAAGAACAAGGGTGCGATTTGACATATCTTCAGGCTAAAGGTTTGCTCACGGCGTCGCACTCAGCCACTATTTCGGGGCTCGGCTCAAGAGATATGCGCGGGCGGCGCTGACGATGTAGAGAGAACCCGAAATCAATATTGAATCGTCGGCTTGCGCGAGTTTGAGTGCCGACTCGCAGGCCTGCTCGACGCTCTCGGCAACCCTCACATCTTGGCAGCCGATATTTGTCGCGTGGCCCGCCATTTCAGCCGCTGGCAAACCACGCGGAGTCGGTGGCGTGCAGGCGAAGACGATGTCGAATTCGTCTGCGCGCATCGCCGACAGCAAATCTTCCGAATTTCTGCTGCGCAACGCACCCGTGACCAACAACTTTCGTCCTTGCGTGTTGAAATCTGAAAAAAACACTTCGGCGCAAACCTCTGCCCCGGCGGGATTATGAGCCCCGTCGACAATCACGAGGGGTCGATGGCTCATCACCTCGAATCGTCCGGGCATGGCGACCGTCGACATGGCTTCGTCAAGAATCTCGCGATTGATCGTTGCGTCAAAAAATGCCTCGACCGCGCAAATCGCAAGCGCGGCGTTGTCGCCCTGATGCTGCCCGTGCAAAGGCACCAGGACATCTTCATAACGAGCGCGTGGGGTTTGCACGGCGATCATTCGGCCACCGATCGCCAAAAAGTTGTCTTCGCACGAAAAGTCCTCATCGCGAACCAGCCGACTGCGCGCGATCTCGGCGAAGAATATCTCGCGCAAAACCTCGTCGGTCTCGCCCAATACGAGCGTGCTCGACGGTTTGATAATGCCGGCTTTTTCACGGGCGATGTGCTCGACGGTCGGCCCGGCATACTCCATGTGGTCGAGGGCGATGTTCGTGATCACCGCGACCTCCGAGTTGATCACATTCGTCGCGTCCCATCGTCCGAGCATGCCGACCTCGATCACCGCCACATCGACCGCTTCGTCGGCGAACCAGCGAAACATCGCGGCGGTCATAATCTCGAAGAAACTTGGACGAACGCCGGCGATTACCTCGAGTTCGGCGATCGCCCCGATCTGCATGCCGAACTCATCGTCGTCGATCGGCTCACCGTCGATGCAGATTCTGTCGTTGATGCGGTTGATATGCGGGCTCGAATAGGTGCCGACTCGCAGACCATGGGCCATCAGCAACTTGGTGATGATCTGGGCGGTCGAACCCTTGCCATTGGTGCCCGTCACATGAATAGTGCGATACGAGTTCTGCGGGTTGGCGATCGCATCAAGAAGACGCTCGATATTGTGCGTCGAGGGCGAGTCGACCCGCCCCGTTCGTTCGTAATTCGAGTGCTCGTCTAGATAGCGCAATGCATCGGCGTAACGCACGACGATCTGCTGCGATTACGACGCGGCGCGACGCTGACGCGCAACCCGGGCGCTTCGCTTGACGAGCGTCGGTGCGGAGACCTTGTTGACCGCGTTCAGATCGATGACCACCTTGGCCACATCGGTTCGACCGGGCAGGTCGTACATCGTTTCGAGCAACACTTCTTCGAGAATGGCGCGCAAACCGCGGGCACCGGTGCCACGCTTCAAGGCCTGATCGGCCACGGCCTCGAGAGCATCGGTGGTGAACTCGAGTTCGACATCTTCGAATTCGAAGAACTTCTGATACTGCTTGATCAGCGCGTTCTTCGGTTCGGTGAGAATCTTTATCAACGCCGGGCGGTCGAGGCTGTGCACCGCACCGATCATCGGCAGGCGACCGACGAACTCTGGGATCATGCCGTATTTGAGCAGATCTTCCGGCAGCACCTGAGCGAACAGGTCTCCGGGGTCTTTTTCGGTCTTCGATTTGACCTGGGCGTGAAAACCGACGCCCTTTTGCCCGATACGTGAGGCGATTATCTGGTCGAGACCGGCGAACGCGCCGCCACAGATGAACAAAACATTTGTCGTGTCGATTTGGATGAACTCTTGGTGCGGATGTTTGCGCCCGCCCTGCGGTGGCACCGACGCCACCGTGCCCTCGAGAATCTTCAACAGAGCCTGTTGCACCCCCTCACCCGAGACGTCGCGGGTGATCGACGGGTTCTCGCTCTTGCGCGCGACTTTGTCGATCTCGTCGATGTAGACGATGCCTGTTTCGGCTTTCTTCACGTCGAAGTCGGCGGCTTGCAACAGTTTGAGCAGAATGTTTTCGACATCTTCGCCGACATAACCGGCCTCGGTCAGCGCCGTCGCATCGGCGATTGCAAAAGGCACATTCAACAACCTGGCCAAAGTTTGGGCCATGTGGGTTTTGCCGCAACCAGTCGGCCCCAGAAGCATGATGTTGCTCTTTGACAACTCGATGTCTTCACGCCTCGTCGATGTCTTCTGCTTGTACTGAATTCGTCGATAATGATTGAACACCGCGACCGAGAGGACTTTTTTCGCAAGGTCTTGACCGACAACGTAGTCGTCGAGGAAAGTTCGTATCTCGCGCGGGTTCGGTAGTTTTTCGAGACTCGCCTCTATCTCTTCGCTGTCTTCCTCGTCGATGATTTGGTTGCATAGATCGATGCACTCGTTGCAGACATACACGCCCGGCCCGGCGATCAGTTTCTTGACCTGTTTCTGCGATTTGCCGCAGAACGAACACTTGACGAGTTCTGCCGAGTCCCCGAATTTTGCCATTATTGCCCCATCTCGATTGTCAACGGATTGGTCCTGAACGATCGGCGAACGCCCGAGTGGAGATGACTTCGTCGATCACACCGTATTCTTTGGCGGCCGAAGCCTCCATCACGAAGTCGCGATCGGTGTCTTTGTGGATTCGATCGATCGGTTGGCCCGTGTGCTTGGCGAGGATCTCCTCGAGAATCTCGCGCATTCGCAAAATTTCTCGGGCCGCAAGTTCGAGGTCGGTGACCTGCGAATAGCCGACCTGCGCGTAGGGCTGGTGCAGCAAAACTCGCGAGTGAGGCAAGGCAAGACGCTTGCCCTTCGTGCCCGCCGCCAGCAACACCGCGGCCGCCGACGCCGCCTGACCGAGGCAAATCGTGGCGATGTCGTTCTTGATGAATTGCATCGTGTCGTAGATCGCGAACAACGCCGAGATGTCGCCACCAGGGCTGTTGATGTAGATGTTGATGTCTTTGTCGGGGTTCTCGCTCTCGAGATGAATCAGTTGTGCGCAGACCAAGTTGGCGATCGTGTCGTCGATCGGCGTGCCAAGAATGATGATGTTCTCTTTGAGCAGACGACTGTAGAGGTCGTAGGTGCGCTCACCTCGGCTGGTCTGCTCGGTGACATTGGGGACGTAATAGTTGCGCGCGAAATCCACTGTGAATACCTCTCGCTTCAACG
>Ga0194111_10007707_pt1 | contig 11970 bp, 9 predicted proteins | sample TA2KigC300mmetaG_FD_146194 | JGI IMG/M metagenome (GOLD analysis project Ga0194111, IMG submission 146194) | Freshwater microbial communities from Lake Tanganyika, Tanzania - TA2015033 Kigoma Deep Cast 300m | ecosystem: Environmental > Aquatic > Freshwater > Lake | place: Tanzania: Lake... | reverse complement strand
CGGGTGCGCTCCCGATACCACTGGTGCAGCCGCTCCGGCAGATGGCGGTACATGTCCTGCATCAGCAGGCTGGGGGGGATGCCAGACCCCATGCTCGGCAGCGGATCGGCGTAGAGGGCCCCGTAGGTGAATTGGGCCTGGTCGGGGGAGATCTGCTGGGCCTGGGCGTTGAAGCTCACGGTGCCCAGGAAGGGCATGCCCCGCAGGAACACCGCCTCCACGTAGGGCACCGCCACATCCACCAGGAAGGTGAGGCCCGCCTCCGGCGGCAGCACCCAGAGCTGTTCCCCGCCGATGCTCACCCCATAGCGGATCGGGTTGGCGGCGGCGGCCACCAGGCCGTCCTTGATGAACTCCACCACCGCCGGGATGCTGCGTACGCGCCCGTCGGCTTCGGCGGCGGCCAGATCCAGGAACAGATCGCTCATCACCCGCCAGAACTGGCCCAGGGCATGGGTGGTGGCGGCGGAGCGGATCAGCTCCGGCAGGAATCCCGGGAACAGGGGGTTGAGCAGCGCCAGCAGTGGATCGCGGCGGCGCTTGGCGTCGATGATCCGGCGGCAGTTGTCGGCGAAGGCTTCGGAGTCGAAATAGGCATCCATGCCGCCGGTGGCATGCCAGAACATCGCCTTCTGGCAGTACTCGGCGTATTCGAAATTGATGCGGTCGTGGTTGAGGTGGCGCCAGATCTTGGCGGGGCTGTGGTCGCCGTCGAGGTACTTGAAGATCGGCAGCGGATTGAGGAACTGCCGCTCCGCCTGGTAGATCAGGTTGATGCTGTAGGCGTCGAGCACTTCGCCGTAGCTCTTGAGCACATCCACCACCTCGAGCAGGTGGTCGGGGGTGTCCTGCAGCAGGGTTTCACCGGCCAGCAGGCGGCGCTGTACCTCGGCCCGGTCGATCGAGAGGTTGGCGTGAACAAGCTCGGCGGGAACGATCGGCATCTCAGTGCACCCCCGCAGGTAGGGCGGTGATCGCCGCCAGGGCGGTGGTGGCCACCTCGCTGATGCGCCCCAGGCTGCTGGGCACCACCCCCAGCAGCACCACACCGGCCGCCAGGGCCATGGCGGGGAAGGTTTCCCGCGGCGCCACCGGCGCCAGCTGCACATCCAGGCGCCCATCCTCTACGGCATCGCCGCTGGGGGGCGTGATCGCCAGGCGGCCGAAGAAAGTGCGGTTCACCAGCAGCAGGAAATACACCGCCGTCAGGCCGGAGCCCACCATCGAGAGCAGCGTGGCCAGGGGAAACACATTGATGCTGCCGCGGAACACCAGGAATTCGGAAATGAAGCCCGCCATGCCCGGCAATCCGGCACTGGCCATCACCGCCACGATCATCAGCGAGCCGGTGAAGGGCAGGCCCTTCTCGGGGTTGAGCAGGCCCCGCAGCACCTCCAGGTCGCGGGTGCCGGTCTTGCGGTAGACGATGCCCACCAGCAGGAACAGCAGCGCCGAAATCAGGCCGTGGCTCACCATCTGGAATACCGCCCCCAGCAGGCTCACGGGGGTGTCGGCGGCGGCGGCCAGCAGCACATAGCCCATGTGGCCCACGGAGCTGTAGGCCACCATGCGCTTCATGTCGGTCTGGGCGATGGCCGCTAAAGAGCCGTAGAGCACCGAGATGGCCGCCCAGATGGCTAAGGCCGGCGCCAGCTTGGCCCAGGCCTCCGGGAAGAGCTGCAACCCGAAACGCAGCATGCCGTAGGTGCCCAGCTTGAGCAGCACCCCAGCCAGCAGCACCGACACCGGCGTGGAGGCTTGGGTGTGGGCATCGGGGAGCCAGTTGTGCAGCGGCACCAGCGGGATCTTGATGCCGAAGCCGATCAGCAGGGCCCCCAGCAGCCACAGCTGGCCGCCCATGGCCAGCCGTTCGCTGAGCACGGGCGTGAGGCTGAAATCCACGCTGCCGGTGAGCAGGGCCAGCCCCAGGAAGGCCCCCAGGATCAGCATCCCGGAGACGGCCGTGAAGATCAGGAATTTGGTGGCCGCATAGGCGCGGTTCACGCCGCCCCACACGGACACCAGCAGCCAGAGGGGAATCAGCTCCAGCTCGTAGAAGAGGAAGAACAGCAGCAGGTTTTCCGAGAGGAAGGCGCCGTTCACCGCCCCGGTGATCAGCAGCAGCATCGCGAAGTAGATGCGCGGGCGCTTGTCGATGTCGCGGGTGATCACCGCCGACACCAGGGTGAGGCCGCTGTTGATCAGCACCAGCGGCAACGACAGGCCGTCGATGCCCAGGGCGTAGTCGAGGCCGATGCCCGGCACCCAGGCGTGGTGCTCCTGCAGTTGCATGCCCGCCTGGGCGGGATCAAAGGCCGAGGCCACCGCCAGGCTCACCCCCAGCTGCAGCACCAGGATGGCAATGGTGATCAGCCGCAGCCGTGCTGGGCTGGGGCCACCGGGCCAGAGCAGCACGGTGAGGGTTCCCAGGAAGGGAATCAGCAGCAGCAGGGAGAGCAGCATGGCTTCAGCCCACCCCCCGCAGCACCTGTAGCCCGCCCAGCAGCAGCACGATGGCCACGATCAGGGTGAGCACGTAGCTCTGCAGTTGGCCGCTCACGCTCAGCTTGAGGCCCTCGGCGGTGGTGAGGGAGAGCCGGCCCACCCCATCCACCAGGCCCTTCACCACGGTGATGTCGAACCAGCGGGTGAAGCGGGCCAGCCCCGCCACCGGGATCACGATGATGCGCCGGTAGATCTCCGGGGTGTAGAAGTCGTAGGCCAGCAGGTCTTGGAGCACCCGCAGGGTGGGCTGGGTGGAGCGTGACCAGAACTGATCCAGTTGCACCACAGAGCCGATCAGCACGCCAACCAGGCCGCTGGCGGCCACCGCCAGGCCCACCGGCAGCGGGAAGGAGGCGATGCCCGGCACCGGATCGATGCGCTGCATGATCCAAGGCAGCAGCAGCACAATCACCGACAGGCTCACCATCGGCAGGGCCATCAGCCAGTTGGCCTCGGGGGTGCGTTTGGTTTTGGGCAGCACCGGCCCCAGGAACACCGAGCGGTACACCCGGGTGACATTCATCGCCGTGAGGGCATTGGTGATCAGGAACAGGGCGGCATAGCCGGGGGCCAGCTGGCGCAGGTTGTCGATCACCAGGCCGAAGCACCAGAAGCAGCCCAGGGGCACCAGGCCCACCAGACCGGCGCTGCCCACCAGGAACGACAGGGAAGTGGCGGGCATGCGGGTGCCGAGGCCCCCCAGTTCGGTGAGGTCCTGGCAGTTGGTGGTGGCGATGATGCTGCCCACACTCATGAACTGCAGGGCCCGGGCCAGGCCGTGGGCAAACAGCAGCAGCAGCGCCAAGCCCGGCATCTGCAGGGCGATGGCGATGAACACCAGCCCCAGGTAGGAGGTGGTGGAGTAGCTGAAGGCGCGCTTGAGGTCCACCTGGGCCACGGCCACCAGGCCGCCGCCGATGGCGCTGATGGAGCCCACCGCCAGCAGCACCGTGGTGGCCAGGGGGGAGACGGCCACCACCGGCATCAGCTTCAGCAGCACGATGGCGCCGCAGGTGACCACCACCGAGTTGCGCAGGATCGAGGCGGGGTTGGGCCCCTCCATGGCCTCATCCAGCCACAGGTGCATCGGGAACTGGGCGCATTTGCCCATGGGGCCCGCGATCAGACCCAGGCCCAGCAGCGTGCCCGCCAGCGGGCTGATCAGCTGCTCCGCCTTGGCCCGGGCCGCCCAGGCGTAGAGGTCGGTGAATTCCATCGAGCCCGCCCAGGCGGAGAGGGCCACCACCCCCATCAGCAGCAGCACATCACCCACCCGTTTGGTGAGGAAGGCGTCACGGGCGGCGGTCACCACCAGGGGTTGGGCGTACCAGAAGCCCACCAAGAGGTAGGTGGAGAGGGTGAGCATCTCCAGCAGGAAATAGCTCATGAACAGGTTGCTGCTCAGCACCACCCCGCTCATGGCCCCCTCGAAGAAGCCCACCAGGGCGTAGAAGCGGGCCAGCGACCATTCCTTATCCAGGTAGCCCAGGGCGAACACCTGGCACACCAGGCTCATGGTGGTCACCAGCTCCAGGGCCGCCAGGTTGGTGAGTGAGAGGTCGAAGCCGATGCGCAGGTTGAGGTCGGCCGCCTGGAACCAGGGAAAATCCAGGTGCTGGGGGCCGAGGGTCACCACCTCGCGGATCACCAGGCTGCCGTGCAGCACCGCCAGCAGCGTCACCAGCAGGTTGAGGTAGGCGGCGGGGCGGGGGCCGTTGCGCTTGATCCAGCCCGTGGCCCAGGGCAGCGACAGCAGCATGCCGCTGAAGCCGTAGACCGGCACCAGCCAGATCAGCTGCAGCGGAAGTGGGAGGGCGGCGCTCAAAGGGGTACCGAAGGATGGGCCGCAGAGGTTGGGACTCTAAGCAGCGGGAGCCTTGTCACGACAAGGTTTCCTGCCGACTGTGATCTGGCCGCGTCCTAGAAGCTGGCGCGGCCGCCGTAACGCTGGTAGCCGCGGTTGCGGCGGCCCCCCAGTTCGGTGAGCCAGGCCTCCAGGTCGCGGCTGTGGTGTTGCTCGTCCTCCAGCAGGGCCTTGAAAAACGCCCCGTTGTCACGGTCGTTGATCAGGGTGCAGAAGCGGCTGGCTTCGCTGTAGTGGTCCACCAGCTGCTGCTCCAGCTCGGCGTTTTGCTCCAGCAGGCCCACCAGGTCGGCGGCGTGGGTGGAGGGCTGCAGCTGGGAGGCGGCGGGCGCCACCCCCAGCGACAGCATCCGCTGCACGATCCGTTCGGCGTGCTGCAGTTCCTCCACCGTTTCGCTGCGGAAGCGGTCGGCGGAGGCCTGATCACCCCAGAGGTCCACCAGGGACGCCTGGGTCATGTACTGCTGAACGGCGGTGAGCTCCAGGCTCAGGGCGCGGCCCAGATAGCCCAGGACGCGCGGATGAACGGCGTCCATGGTCATCAGGCGCGGCGGGTCTGGGTGCCGGCCAGCACGGGCTCCACTTCGCTGTGGGGGCGGGCAATGATGTGGGCCGCCACCAGGCCGTCGCCCACGCGCTCACAGGCGTCGGCGCCGGCGCGCACGGCGGCGTTCACGGCGCCGGTTTCACCGCGCACCAGCACGGTCACGTAGCCACCACCCACGAATTCGCGGGCCACCAGCGACACTTCGGCGGCCTTGGTCATGGCGTCGGCAGCCTCAATGGCGGGCACCAGACCGCGGGTTTCGATCATGCCGAGGGCGATGCCTTGTACGGAGGAAGCCATGGGGGACGTGCTACGGGATGAGGGGGGACGGGTGGTGCCACCGCCGCCGATGCCACCGCCAGCGGCCTTGCGGGCACTGGTGGAGGCGGCGGTTTTGGTGGCGGTGGGCTTGGCTGCGGCGGCCCTGCGGGCCGGAGCGGCCTTGGCGGCCACGGCTTTCGATGCCACGGTGCGGGCGGTCACCGTCACGGCCGGTGCCGGTGCGGCGGCGGGGGCCGGCGCGCTGGCGGGTTTGGCGGCGGCAGCGGGGATGGCGGTCACCGGGGTGACCGGCTTGGCGGCGCTGCTGCTGGCTTGGGGTTTGGGGGTGGCCATGGCGGAGAGGGGCGGAGCCCGGAGGTGATCGCGGAGGAACGGAAGCGGGGGGAAGCCCCTTATCCGTCCGGCGACCAGTGGTCGATGATGCCGCCGATCGTCAGATCGGTGAGCAGGTCGCCGTTGCCGGTGGCAAAGCGGGCGGCGGAGCCGCTGGCGGTGAACACCCAGTTGCCTGGGGAGGCGCCCACCGGGTCACAGGCCACGTTGAGCTTGCCCTTGGGGGTGCGCAGCACCCGCAGGTTTTGGTGGGCGAAGCCCGGCACCCGGTTGGTGCACACCAGCGAGCCCATCACCTGCATGATTTCCATCAGCCGGCACCCCCCGGGGGTTTGGCTGGGTTGGCTGTGGGATTTCCAGCGGCCATCTCCTTGGCGGCGTCGGGATCCCAGTGGTCGATGATCCCCACGATGGTGAGATCGCTGGGGTACGACTTGCTGCCGGCGGCCTCGCGGGCGGCGGAGCTGCCCACGCAGATCACCCAATCCCCCGGGATGGCGCCCACGGCATCCACCGCCACCTTCTGGGTGCTGCCATCGAGCACCACCTGCAGGTGCTTGTGCTGGAAATCAGCGATGCGGTTGGTGGAAACCAGTGGTTTCAGCACTTTGCAGATCAACATCTCAGTGCCCGCCTCCGGTGTTGAACGTGATTGAGGAACTTACGGTCTCGGCCGGGACATGCCGGTCGCGATCCCGCACGGTGAGCAGGGTGTGCAGCAGCCCCTGCTGGCAGAGGTCGCTGTAGCGCGCCTCGATGGCGGCCTTGACGCGCCCGCAGTGGGCGATGGCCCGCTCGCGGGCCCCGGGCACGGCACCGTGGTAGTCGAAGCGCAGCACCACCGGGATCGGCAGCCCGCGCGACACATTGAGGCCGCTGAAGATCTTCACCCCCACGTCAAGGTCGGGGGCCCCTTCCTCCACCGTGTCCATGTAGGCGAAGTAGGTGAGGTTGCGCAGGTGCACCTCCTTGAAGCCGATGCCCACGCCAATGAAGCGCTCGGCGTGGCCGAAATCGCTGTAGCTGCCGCCGTGGTACTGGCGCACGTAGTCGATCTGGGAGAGGTTGTGCTCCAGCAGGCGTGCCACGAGCCGCACCATGCCCGCATCGGGGGCGGCGGCGGCGGTCCCTTGCACCAGCTCGGTGAGGCGCTGGCGGGCCTGGTCGGCGGGGAGGGAGCGGGTGGCCTCGTAGACGTCGCGGGCGTCGAGCCAGGTGTCGAGATCGGTGCTGCCGTCAGCGCCGGGCACGTGCACGCGGATGGCGTCGGTGTCGGTGTCCATGCCGATCAGCAGCAGGTCCACCGAAGCGCCGCAGCAGAAGCTGTTCTCCACCGCCTGCTGGAAATCCTTGAGGCGCTGCAGGCCCTGGGCGGCGGCGGCCTTGTCGTCGCTGCCGTGGGCGGCGCAGCCCTCGTGGCAGGGGTCCTTGGAGCTGAAGTGATACACCACCACCTTGAGGTAGCGGGTGTCGCTGTGGGCGGGGTTGGGCAGCCCCTCGCGGTAGCGGCGGTGCTCGGTTTTCACCCAGCGGTCCACCGTGTTCTCCACGTCGAACATGGCGCCGGCATGGGAGCGGCGGCGCACGGAGCTGAACGGCAACCGCAGGGCGTAGGCGATGGCGTGGGCCAGGCGGCCGTCGGCGCAGGGGGTGATGTCCAGCAGGTGGAAGCCACAGTCGAGCAGGAAGGCGTCGAAGGCCTCGGCGTCGGGGCTGCCGGCCTGACCCGCCAGGGGATCATCGTTGTAGAAGGTGAGGCTGGTCTGCTCGTAGGCCTCGAACACGCACCAGGCGAACAGGGTGCGCATGTCCAGCTGGCTGGTCCAGGCCTGCTCCAGCACCGGCTGGGGCAGGGGATGGCCCAGCTCCGCCTCCGCTAGGCGCTGTGCTTCGGCCACGAAGTTGCCTTCGTGCTGCAGGGCTGAAAGCCGTTTGAGCACCGGCACGATGCGGTCGAAGGCGCCGAGGGTGCGTTGCTCGTAGGCCCGCAGGGCCGCATTCGCCTGGCCGTTGCTGAGGGGGTGCAGGCCGGCGCCGCCGCGGTGGCCGGCCGGGCGCAGCACCACCGGTGAGGCCACCGGGCGCACCCGCTTGGAAAGGCCTGACACCGGATTGAGGGGAGCTGGTGTCAGGGGATTGGCCGTGGGCTGCTCAGCAGCGGCTTGCTCCGCAGCGGGTCGACGTCGCGGTGCCGTTGGGGCCAGGGGCCGCTCCAGATAGGCGGGACGTCGACGCATGCGTGAGGGCCTCAGCCGCGGGCCCCACCGGACACCGTGATCAGGGAACCCTGGTCGGTGCTACCGCTGGAGCCGGTGATTTTGGTGTTCGGCGCTGGGATTTCCTCATTGCGCTTGCGCTGGAAACCGGGCATGGCGCCCATGGGGCCCACGCGGGTGGGGTTGCGGCGGCGGGCGGAGCTGCCCTCGGTGCCGGTCACGCGGTCACCGCGGTCCCAGTCGTCGCCGGTGATGCGGGAGCCGTTGCCCTCGCCGGTGACGCGGGAGACGGGGCGCTGATCCTCATCCATGCTCACCGGCGCCGGGGTGGCGGCGGGGCGGCGATCGAAGCGGAACTGCTCGGTGCCGGTGATTTTGCCGGTGGCCATGTCGAACGGGCCGGTGATGCGGCCACCCTGCTCGTAAGTGCTGCCGGTGACGCCACCGGTGGTTTCCCGTTGCACCTGGGCGGCGCGGGCGGGGGATTGCACGCTGAACTGCTGCCAGGCGGCGGCGTTCAGGGGCTGGGGGAAATCGGCGTCGCGGCTGGGGGCGGTGCCGCAGGCGCTGGCCTGCTGGTCGGCGCCCACGTAGGGGGTGCCGGTGACGTCCTCACAGGCGCCACGCTCGGCGCCGGTCATCACGCCGCCGATGCCGGGCTGGATGCCGGTCATGCGGTTGGCGTTGCGCACGGGGGTGCGCTCGCGGGTGGCCCGCACGGCCTTGGTGTTGCAGAAATCGCCGGGTTGCTCGAGGCCGGCGTAGGGGGTGCCGGTGACCACCTTGCAGGTGCCGGGCTCATCGCCGGTGACCTTCTCGCTGCGGCCGGTGCGGGTGCCGCTCACCACCTGGTTGCGGTTGGTGATGCTGAAACCCACCTTGGCGGCCTCGGGGGCGGGGCGAGTGCCGCAGAAGCCTTCGAACTGCTGGCTGCCGATGTACTCGTCGCCAGTGATGTTGCGGCAGCTGCCAGGCTCATCGCCGGTGACCTGCTGGCTGCGGCCCACGGCGGTGCCGGTGACACCGGTGCCTCGCAGGGTGTTGAGGCTGCTCACCTTGGTGGGGGCGCGGCCGGGGGCGGCGGCTTCGGCGCCCAGGTATTGGTCGCCGGTGAGCTGGCGGCCGGAGCCGGGCTCATCGCCGGTGACCTTCTCGCTGCGGCCCACCAGCACGCCGCTCACGGGCTGGCCGCCCAGGGTCTGGCTGCGGCCCACCTTGCGCACGGCGGGGGTGGTGCTGCCGCAGTAGGTGGCGGATTGGTTGGCGGAGATGTATTCGGTGCCGGTGACGGCCTTGCAGGTGCCGGGCTCATCGCCGGTGACCTTCTCGCTGCGGCCCACCTCATTGCCGGTAACCCGGTTGCCGTGGCTGGTGGCGGTGACGCGCACCTTGGCGGGCTGGATCGGGGCGGCGGGCTGGTTGCCGCAGAAGGTCTGGAACACCTCGGCGCCGAGGTATTCGGTGCCGGTGATGGTGCGGCAGGTGGCGGCCTCATTGCCGGTGGTCTTCACCGAGCGGTTGGCCTGGGTGCCGGTGACGGTCTGGCCGGAGAGGGTTTCGCTGACGCCCACCTTCCAGGCGGCATCGGCGGCGGCGGCTTGCTTGGAGCCGTGGCGGTTGGGGCCGCTGGGGCGGGTGCCACCGCTGCGGCTGCCGCCGGCGGCGCCGCTCTTGCTCTTCAGTTCGCGCACCTTTTGGGCCAGGTCGCGGCCGTTGAGGTCGGGGTTGATCTGGCGGGCCACCGCGGCGGCGCCGCTCTTAGAGCCGGTGCTGGCGGACTTACCGCGCTTGCTCAGGGCTTCGCGGCGAGCGAGCACGAGGGCCCGGCTGGGGTTGTGCTGGGAGCTGGCTTTGCGGGTGGTGGCGCGGCTGGCGGCGTTGCTGCTGCCGCCGGCGCGGCTGCTCAGCGACAGGGTGGCGCCGGCGTCACGGCTGGGCCTGTCGTCACTCTGGCGGGGCTTCTCAACCGCCGCAGCTGGGGCGGAGCTGGCGGCGGGGGCGACGGCCGCTGCGGTGGTCACACCCAGGTCGGTGCGGGTGCGGTCTTTCGAGGTGCTGGCGCGTTTGCCCCCGCGGGAGAGGGCTTCGCGGCGGGCGAGCACCAGATCACGGCTGGGGTTGCTCACCTTGCGGGCGTTGCCGCTGCGGGGGGTGGAGCTGGGGGCACTCAGACTGCGGTTGGCCGTGCGGCTGGCGCGGGGGGCCGGCTCACTGGCTACGGCCTCGCGCACCTCAGCGGCGGTGGCCACCGGGGTATTGGTGCGGGTGGGTCGGGCGTCGGCTGCGTTGCGCACACGACCGGAATTGTTGCTGTAGCGGCCAGCAGCCTTTTTCCCGCCATCGGCGAGAGCCTTACGGCGCTCCAGGGCTGCTTCGCGACTCGATTGTGTGGCCATGTCCGCCCGACGATTGAAGTTCTGGGGGTTGCCGATGGTGATCGGGTGAAGGATCACGTTCGGCAGATAAGAGAGGGTGTGGTCCCGATCAAGTCGGGACCACATTGCGCTCTGTGGTTTTAAAAGAAGGCGCTGAAATCAGCGGCCTTCGAACACCACGAAGCAGGAGCCCTGGCTCTGGGTGTAGGCGTCGTAACCCACCAGACGCACGTGGTGGTCGGGGTAGGCACGGTGACAAGCTTCGAGCTCGTTCACGATCACGCTCAGGTCCTTCTCGCCGAAGAAGGGCAGCTTCCAATAGGACCAATAGGTGGCCATGGAACGGCTGGGGTGCACGTGCTCAACGAGCGGGCTCCAACCCTGGGCAATGATGTAGGCGATCTGGTCGTAGATCTCGTCCTGGGTCATCGGCGGGAGGAAGCCGAAGGTCTCCAGGGTGGCGACTGTTTGGTAGTCACCCACGGTGCTCTTGAAAGGCATGGGGTTCCTTGAGGTGGATGGATTGAATGAACCCGATCAGGGATGCCTGAGGCATCCCATGGATCGCGTTCGTCGATGACTCAATCGACGATCAGTTGACGTCGAGCTTGTCGACGGTGTCGAACTCGAACTTGATCTCCTTCCAGGTCTCGAGGGCGATGGCCAGCTCGGGGCTGTGCTTCGCGGCTTCCAGGAGGATGTCGCGGCCTTCGCGCTCGATTTCGCGACCGGCATTGCGTGCCTTGACGCAGGCCTCGAGGGCCACACGGTTGGCAGCAGCACCAGCGGCGGAACCCCAGGGGTGACCGTGGGTACCACCACCGAACTGGAGCACCGAATCGTCGCCGAAGATGCTCACCAGGGCCGGCATGTGCCAGACGTGGATACCGCCGGAGGCCACGGCGAACACGCCGCCCATGGAACCCCAGTCCTGATCGAAGAAGTTGCCGCGGCTGCGATCTTCGGGAACGAAGGATTCACGCAGCTGGTCGATGTAGCCGAGGGTCGACTGGCGGTCGCCCTCCAGCTTGCCCACCACGGTGCCGGTGTGGAGCTGGTCACCACCGGAGAGACGCAGGCACTTGGCCAGCACACGGAAGTGAATGCCGTGCTTGGGGTGACGGTCGATCACCGCGTGCATGGCGCGGTGAATGTGGAGCAGCATGCCGTTCTTGCGGCACCACTTCGCCAGACCGGTGTTGGCGGTGAAGCCACCGGTGATGTAGTCGTGCATGATGATCGGCTGCCCGAGTTCCTTGGCGAACTCGGCCCGCTCGTACATCTCCTCAGGGGTTGCGGCGGTGCAATTGAGGTAGTGACCCTTGCGCTCGCCGGTTTCCTGCTCAGCCGCTTTCACAGCTTCGGCCACGAACTCGAAACGGTTCTGCCAGCGCTGGAAGGGCTGCGAGTTGATGTTCTCGTCGTCCTTGGTGAAGTCGAGACCGCCACGGAGGCACTCGTACACCACCCGGCCGTAGTTCTTACCGCTCAGGCCGAGCTTCGGCTTGATGGTGCAACCCAGCAGGGGACGGCCGTACTTGTTCATCCGGTCGCGCTCCACCTGGATGCCGTTCGGCGGACCCATGCAGGTCTTGATGAACGCCATCGGGAAGCGGATGTCTTCCAGACGCAGGTGGCGCAGCGCCTTGAAGCCGAACACGTTGCCGACCAGGGAGGTCAGCACGTTGGTGATCGAACCCTCTTCGAACAGATCGAGGGGGTAGGCGATGAAGGCATAGAAGGATTCCTTGTCGCCAGGAACGTCTTCGATGCGGTAGCAACGGCCCTTGTAGAAGTCGAGGTCGGTGAGGAGCTCGGACCACACAGTGGACCAGGTGCCGGTGGAGG
>Ga0194111_10007696_pt1 | contig 11980 bp, 8 predicted proteins | sample TA2KigC300mmetaG_FD_146194 | JGI IMG/M metagenome (GOLD analysis project Ga0194111, IMG submission 146194) | Freshwater microbial communities from Lake Tanganyika, Tanzania - TA2015033 Kigoma Deep Cast 300m | ecosystem: Environmental > Aquatic > Freshwater > Lake | place: Tanzania: Lake... | reverse complement strand
AGCTCGCCTCGCCTACCTACCCCACCTACATCGCCCACTGCACGACGACCTATGTCGGCTACATCCCGATCCGCGAGGCCTTCGACCGGGGCGGTCACGAGGTCAACACGCGCTACTGGGCCAAGCTGGTCCCGGAGGCCATCGACCTGATCGTGGAGGGAGCGACAGGGGTGCTGCAGGACGTGTTCGGCCCTTCGTAGGGCAAGAGGCGCCCCGCGGGCGCACTTCACGGTTGTCGCACCTCGACCATCCTCCACCCCCGCCCGGGCATTGTGAGACGCAGGGCCCCCCGCCGTAGGTCCAGGGCTTCGCCCGAGACCGCGTCTCGTACTGTCACCCCGTTCGGCAGCGCCTCGAGGAGCTTGCCGATCTGCACCTCGACCTCGGCCTGGGCTTCCGTCTGGCTGCCGACGACGAGGAGGGCGTGGTCGGGCTTGAGGTAGAGGCTGCCGAGGACCTGGGGCGGCTGGACAGACACACGGGGACACCATGAAATGGTGTCCCCGGTGTACCAGTAGCCGACGAATTGCGTCTCGGCGTCCTCGTAAGGCGCGAGGGCGCGGTCCACCTCGGCCGGCTGGCCGCGCGTGGCGGAGTCGTGGATGAGCGAGATCGCGAGGGCCTGGTCCATCGTGTGGCGGTTCGGGAGGAACTCGCCGCGCAGGCCGAACTGCTTGCCCATGTAACTCGCGACGTAGGTGTCGGGCGACAGGCGGAAGCCGGGCTTGTAGCGCGCGAGGGTCTCGCCATCGTAGTAGCCGTCGGTGAAGGCCTGGGTTGCGATGTTGAGGCAGCCGCCGGTGTGTGCGTCGAGGAAGAAGCTCTTGCGCCGCTGGGCGAAGATGTTGCGCAGGCGCTTCATGAACTCCCGCGTCGCGCGGATCGGGCTGTGTCCCCGGTACGTGCCGTCGCCCTGGGGCGTGCCGCAGCCGGGATGGGTTGGACTCTCGCAGTACCACGGCACGGTCGTCCCGTCCATGTAGACGCCGTCGATGCCCGCCTCATCCGCGAGCCTCGCGATCCCATGCAGCAGCAGTTCTCCGTACGGTCCGTTGACACACCCCGTGTAGCAGTCCTGCGGCACGTCGTCGCGGTGATAGTGGTTCGACATCGGGAAGGCCAGCAGGTCATCGTGGAACGCCTCCCACTCGGGCTCGGCCGTGGAGACGCTCTGGTTGAAGTAGATGAGGAAGAGCATCCCCCGCGCGTGGCAGGCGTCGGCGATGCGCTTGAGCTTCGGGACCTGCGCGAGGTCGGGGTAGCCCTGGAAGCGCGACCAGTTCTCGTGGAAGATGACGATCCGCTTGCCCTCGTTGGCGAGGCGGTCGATGAATGTCCCACCGCCCGTGCCGAGAGCCTGCCCGAAGCACCCCTCGACGAGCACCGCGCCCTCGGCGTGCAGGTCCGGGCTCAACGCGTCGCAGTGATCGAGGAAGAGCGTGTCCGTGTCGGCGGTGAAGGGCACAGCCGGCACTCTCCCCGTCCGGACGCTCCGTGAGATGCGAACCTCATCCAGCGCGAAGCAGCCGAGGTCGAACTGGAGCGTGCTCTGTTCGACCGACCCCGAGACGGTGCCCGCGACGCTCAACTCCTGCGCCTGTCCGTTGACGCTCAGGCGGAGCTTGTCGCCCCAGGACAGCACGAGATAGCTCCACTGCCCGGCCGCCAGAGGGCTTGGCGCCGAGAGCACGACGGGGTACGTGCCATCCGCCTTGCGCGTCACGAGGCGGAAGTTGCGCACGTCGGCGTTGTAGTACAGAATGAGCCATTCGTCCGTGCTCGTGCGCACGTTGAGGAACTGCCGGTTGTACTGCGAGCGGTCCACGCTCTCGTCGTACGCCTCGCCCGTGTCAAACAGCGGCTTCACCCAGCACTCGAAGGTCCCGCGGCTCAGGTCCAGCCGGTTCTTCGCCGCGACGCGCAGGCTGCCGCCACCCGGCGCGGACTCCATGCCGTAGAAGGCCCCGTGGTAGATGCGCGACTTCCATAGCGAGACGGGCTTGGCGGGCGTGATGTGTAGCGCGAACTTCGCGGCATACGGCTCCGAGAGTACGGTTGGCGTGTCGATGAACGTCGAGCGCCACACGGTCTCCGTGGCCCCGGGGATCACCTCGACCTGCCGCGCGCGGTCCTCGGCCTGGACCCACTCCAGACTTTCCGTGAGCCACGCGAGCCCGCGCTCCTCGTCGCCCAGCCACAGGTTCTCGCCAACCGGCCGCCGCAAGCCGAGGGGCGACAGGGCGTGCCCCGCCTGTGCATGGCCCTCGTAGGCGTAGCGGGAGACCGCCTTGCGCATGGGTATCTCAAGGGCGACCCGCTCCACGCTTACTGATTCGTTCGGTGTGAGTGTCACCTCGTTCCACGTGAAGCCGTCGTACTCGACCTGCGAGGTCACGGTCAGCGTCAGCTTCGGGCTGCGCCAGATGCTCTCCAGCAGCGCGTGATCGTCGGCCTGCTCGCGGAGGCGAAGGTCCCGCGACTGCCACTCGACCTTCGCGCCGTCCGCGATCACCACGAGCCGCATCGGCTCGGCGAGTAGCTCGGCGCCGGCGCTGGTGATGGAGGCCGGTAGCGCGAGGTCGCGGTACGTCAGGCGCTTGCCGAGCATGTCGAGAAAAAGAGGGACACCGTACCAATTCCGGACGTCGGAAATTGGTATGGTGTCCCTCTTTTTCAGCCGGATCGGCGTCCACGGCGGCAGCACGCCGAGGGGCAGCCCGGCCTGCGTGCCCTGCCACGAGGGCTTCTCGGGTACCGTGAACTCGATCGAGCGCTGGTCGAGCGTCTGGCCTGCGGCGTCAGTCACGACGACCTGCGCGGAGAGGTGCTCGCCGGGCTTCGCGTTCACGGGCAGCGTCAGCGTGCAGCCACGGGTCTTCCGCAGGTCAGCGTGAGAGGTCGTCGCGTCGTCGGCCGGCGGCTGCAGCGTGAGCGTAGCCTCGGCGGCCCCGCCGATCTCGGTGAGGTTCACATCCGCGCGCACCTCGGCCGGCAGCGCGAAGTAGCGCAGCCCAAGCTGCAGCCTCGGCTGCACGTGATACGGCGCCTCACCGACGAGCAGCGGGACCTCGTCGCCTTCGGCATGCACCGCGTACTTCGCACTCAGGGCGTACGCGAGGCTTACAGGCTCCTGCGCGCCGGGCGCGAGGTCCACCCGCCGCTGAACCGACTGCCCATCCCCCGGCGTCGCATCAATCACGACCGCTGCTGAAGACTCGCTTGGGTTGGCGAGGGTGAGCCGCAGCTCGTGGTCGCCCGGGCCGGCGGTCGGGGGCTCCGTCTGACGCACGAAGGGTCGCCGGCTCACGAGCCGCATGGCCCCCAACGGCAGGGGGCGGTAGCCCCCGAAGCCCGGGCACACCCAACCGCTGAGGTCGGGCGGGCGGTTGCGGAAGAGGTTGAGGCCCCAGATCGCATCCTCCGGCGCGCCTTGCAGCCCGAAGGCCGCGAAGGGGATGGCCATCTCCGCCGTCCAGGCCTCGTCATTGCGCGAGGTAGCCGCCTGCCAGTCGGCGTCCCAGTCGCGCACATCGTTGCGGGCTTCGGTCCGGCTGCCCGCGGCGTTGACCGTGAACTCGTAGTAGGCCTGGATGTCCTGGTACCACGTGTCGAGCGCGCCCTCGTAGCCGCCGAAGGCGATGCGCGCAGTCTTCGCCGCGCGTGGGTCCTCCGGCGCCACGAACACCTGCACGCAGTCATCCTCGAAGGCGCGGTCGTCGTGCGCACGCTTGAACGCGCGCGGGAGGTTGCGGTCAGGCTCCAGGCAACGGAACCCGAGGTACAGCGCGTCCGCGTCGAAGCCCAGGTAAGCAGCCGTGTTCGGCTGCGCCAGCGCCTGCCCACCGAGGGCCGCGAAGCCGCTGACCGCCGCCGCGTCGCGCCACTCGTCGGCAGCGAGGCGACCGTCGATCACCGGCGCGAGAGAGAGGCGGGGCACGGTGATGAAGGCGTTGTCGCCTACGGCCCGGCACGCGAGCCCGATGAAAAAGAGGGACACCATACCAATTTCCAGACGCGTGGCCTGTAGATTCAACGAAAACTGACCTCCGAAATTAGTATGGTGTCCCCATTTTTAGGGGAGGAGTTCGATCTCGCTGATCTGCGCGGCGTTGGGCCAGCGGTCGCTCGCGGACTTGCGGATCGTCAGGCGGAAGTGGCGCGCCTGGACGGCATCGAAGACCTTCTCGTAGCGGCGCGCGTCGGCGTAGCCGCTCTCCTCGAAGACGGTCTGCCAGGTCTGCTCATCCTGGCTGACCTCGCCGAGGAAGTCCACCGGGTGGCCCTGCGGATCGGCGAAGTGGATGATGACCCGGCCGATGCTCTGGGCCTCCGGCAGATGGACTGTGATCCAGTGCGGGTGCGGGGTGAGGGCGGCGTGCCAGCGTTTCCCCTCGAAGTCCCACTCGGTGGCGAGCACGCCGTCGATGGCCTTCTGCGTGCCGCCGACATCGCGCTCGTACTCGGAGTCTGAGGTCGCCGTCGCGCCCTTGCTCGCGAGGGCGAGGTCGCCCTTGCTCACCGTCACGTGGGTAGCGAGCGCGAACGGGACCACGCCCAGGCTCGGACGACCGCGCGGGGCGATCTCGACGCAGCCCCTCAGCACCGGCTGGTCGATCTCCTCCGCACGTAACTCGACGCGCACCGTCACCGGCTCGTGGCCGAGGGGCGGAAGGTCCACGGTCTGCGTCGCGGGTTCGGCGGTGAGCCCCTCGGGCAGGCGGCAGGTGAGCGTGACGGGCAGCGGCTGCGGCGTCTGGTTCTGCAGCTCGACCGCGATCGAGTGAGGCGCGTCCACGCTGAGCCACGGCTCGCCCAGCATGTCGAGCGTCGCGCGGATCGTAACCAGGTCGAAGGGCACGCGCCACGGGGACCGCGTCCAGAGCGCCTTCGCCGCGGCCTCATCGGTCAATGAGACACCGGCCAGGTCGGTCGGCGCGTCGGCGATGCGCACGGAGGCGTTCTGCTCCAGCAGCACGATCTTCGCCATGCGCACCGTGCGGTCGCTCAGTTCGGTGAGCGTCTTGGGCGGCTGGAAGTTGCCGATCGCGACGTTGCGGATCTCCTCACCGATCGGCGCGCGCCAGCGTTCGGGGATGCCCCGCGTTCCGTTCAGGATGCCGAGCAGCGAGCCGAGCGTCGCGCCCGTGCAGTCGGTGTCATCGCCGCAGTTCACGGCCGCGCAGATCGACTTTCCGAAGTCCCCCTCGCCGTAAAGCCAGCCGAGCATCGTGAATGCCACGTTCTGCGGCGCCATGAACCAGCCGGTGGACTCCGAAGCCTTCACCACGGCCTCGCGCGCGGCCATCAGGTCGAGGGCCTGCCTGCGGGCATCCATCGCTGCCCGGACGCTCTTCGCCACAGCGCAGTCCGACGGGATGTAGCTGAGGCCGATCTGCAGGAGCCGGTCGCGGTCCGACTCGACGAACGCGGCGCTCTCCATCGCGGCGGTGAACAGCTCCGCGTAGGTTCCCTCGGCCGCGCCGTGATCGACGCACGCGTCCTCATAGGCGTATCGCGCGGCGAGCGCCGGGCAGCCCGGAGCCACGCAGGCCCAGATCTCGGAGCGAATCCACGCACCGTTGCTGTCGCGCCAGCGGTCGTTGCGGAACTGCCCGGAGATCGGCGGCGCGAACCCGTCGCGCATGTTCGTCTTGCCGACCCCGTACTCGTTCCAGTCCACCGGCACGAAGCTGAGCCAGTACTCGCCGAGCACGCGCGCGTCGATGCGCGTCCCGCGCTCCTCCAGGGCCTTCAGCCACAGGAGCTGCAGGTCGAGGTCGTCGTTCGCGGTCTGACCCGAGGGCATCGGATCGTAGAACGTGAACTGGTGCGTCTCGCGGCGCCCCTCGACCGGCGCGCCGAGCGTGCCCCCGATGCTCTTGCCGAGCCAACAGGCGTAGACCTTGTCGCGGAACTCGGCCTCGTTGAGGGTCACCGCGTGGGCGGGCTGGTAGAGCGTCGTCAACAGGAGAGCTGCTGCTCCAGGCATGGCGTCAATGTCCTTCGGCGCGACCGAGATGCTGGTGCCTTCCGCGCTCCTCTCAGATCGTCCTCGCAGCAAAGAAGGAGTCCGATGCGGCCGTGGCGAAGATGGTCGAACAGACGTGCGAATACGACGAGCAGGGAGGCGTTCACAATGGCATGTGCATCGGCGGAGCACGCAAGGGGCATCACTCGGATGGAACACGAGCAACTGATGCGGGACTTCCAGCACATACCGGACGACAAGCTGGACTGGGTGCCGATGGGGAAGGCGAAGACCCCGAGGCAGATCGTCGTCGAGTGCGCCGGGGCCTATCGGTGGCTCTCGGCGAAGCTCAGGAACGCGCCGGACGCAGACCAGCAGTGGGGGGCGGTGTGCGAGCTGAACCCGGCCACGCGCGAGGAGACGGTGAAGCTGCTGGGCGAGTGCTGGGACGAGCTGATGGCCGCGTTCGACGGGGTCGAAGAGGCCATGCTTGAGGAGAAGCGCCAGGTGTTCTGGGGCGAGGCGACAGTGGAGACGCTGCTCTTCTTCTGCGAGTGGCACAGCACGTACCACTCCGGCCAGCTCAACTACATCCAGACGCTGCTCGGGGACACGGAGATGCATATGGAGCCGCCGGCCTAGCGCGCGATCCACACGGGCCAGTAGGCGAAGCTGCGGTCCGGGCTGGACGGCCCGGCAATCCAGCCGTGCGGCTGCTCGCGGATGACCGCTTCGCAGTTCGTGATGCCGCTGTTGAGGAGCGCCACGTTGCGGCTGTCACTCACCTCGATCATCGCAGGCACCGGCGCGGTCCAGTTCCCGGCGATGGTCTGGAAGATTGTGATGTCCTCCGAGTCCTCGATGAGCACGTACCGAGGTGAGGTCTCGAACTGCAGCCCCAGAGCGACGAGGTTCCTGGCGCCGCGCAGGATGACTGCCGTCCCGCGGTAGTGTTCCTGCTGCACCGCGTAGAGCCACGTCGGGCCGGTGGACGTGATCTCCAGGCCATCGCCCGAGACCCCCGGGTTCCAGGCGTTCTCGAAGAGGCCGCCTCCGCGCCCGCTGATCCGCCAGTTGAGTTCCTGGGTGCGGCTCTCCGTGTAGGTGGTGGAGTCGATCAGCATCGACCACTCGCCGGCGCGCCAGTCGAAGGCGATGCCGCCGGGGCTCTGCAGGTGGAAGCGAAGGTGGCAGAGCGTGAGCGCTGCATCGGGATCGTCGGGGATGTCCAGCAGGGGCTTGCGGCTGCTGGGTTGCTGGAAGCCTGCGCTGTCCCCTGCGAGGTCGATGACGCTCCACATCTCGCCGAATAGGCGATGGTTCGGCTTCAGCCGCAGCGTGTCGCGGACGAGGTAGGTGCCCTCCGGGAAGAAGACCTCCCGGCACTCGTCGAGCGCGCGCTGAACCGCGACCGTATCGTCGGTCTGCCCATCGCCTTTCGCACCGAACTCCGTGACCGAGCGCGCGGCGTTGGTCAGCGCGGGGTACGCGGGCGAGGGGAGGCGCGCGGGCGGCCCGCTGAGCGTGTCACCGAGGTCGTGCGTCTGCCCGGGCAGCATCGAGCCATCGACCATTGCCCCTCCCGCACACCAGCGCCGGATGAGCGTCTGCCCCTTGGACGAGGCAGGCAGAAGCCCCTTCACGACCGCCTGCGCGCCGCGAGTCGTCACGTTCTGCAGGATGAGGTTTGCCCCATCGGTCTCGATGGCGCTGTCACCGGCCATGTCCCGGAAGGAGGAGTCGATGAGCGCGACTGAGCCGCCCAGCAGTCGAACCGGCGCGGTCCGCTCGAAGTGCAGGCCAAGCAGGCTGAAGTTCCACACGTGGTCGAGCCACAGTGAGTGCCTCCGCTGACCGCGAAACTCGGCGCTGCGCAGGACCCACTGGCTGGTCTCCCGCACGTGCCAGCCGTAGTCGCCGCCGATGAACCGGACCTGGGAGATCACCCCGCCTCCGCCCCACCACATCGACTTCAGGCAGCCCTGCCCGTCGCCCGCATCGATGGTCACATTGCGGAGCGCGGTCTGCTGCGCGACGAGCCACCAGAGCCCCCACGCGCCCGGGTTTTCTCGCCCCAGCCGGATGTTGAGGTGGCGAACGGTGATGAAGAACGTGTTGTTGGTGCTGCCGCCGATCTGGTCGGTTCGCGTGCGGTAGTCGCGCGTCTTGGCGTCGATGTTGTAGCCCAGCGCGGTCACGAGGAGAGGCTTGGGGTTCGCGGGGTCGCCGAAGCCGGGGGCGTTGTCCTTCAGCACGAGCGTGGGCGGGTCATCCACATCGCCGGCGAGCATGGTCGCCCGCCAGACGATCAGCGTGTCGCTCAACAGGTACGTGCCCGGCGGGACGTAGACGTTCGCCGCCGACTTCTCGCGCACGCTGCCGCGTCCCTCATCGAGCGCGCGGATGAAGGCCGCGGTGTCATCGGTGACGCCATCGCCCTTGGCGCCGTAGTCGCGGACGTTGCGGAAGCCCGGCCCGTGCGGCAGGCGACCGTACGCGTCACACTGCGCGGTCGCGGCGAGACCAAGCGCGGCAACGACCAGGCTCAGCGCAAGGGCATACCCCGACATGCGCCGTCTCCCCCAGCCCTCCACGGATGGATCGACCTCCGGCAAGCCCACCGTCTCCCAGAAGCTGGTTCCCTGGGACAACTGGTGTCGGGCGCTCAGTTCGACGGGGGCCTCGGCGGTCCTCCCGAGGCAGGGCAGTGGCCTGTGCCTGCGGAAAGGGCGTAGGGTTGGGTGTGGGGCAGGCTTCCAGCCTGCCAGACCCAACGTCGGCAGGCTGGAAGCCTGCCCCACTACCAGCTGAGCGCACGAGGAGACAGAAGATGGGGAGCCAGTCGCTCAAGCAGGCCGCATGGGTGGCTATCGTCCTGCTGGCGGCCGCCACGACGGTCTGCGCGCAGGGCACCGTGATCTTCGACATGGATACGCCCCGACATCAGCCGACGACGGCGGGCGAGGATAAGCACCCGATCGGCACCGTTGAGGCGGTGCCCGGCAAGCTCGGGGGAGCGTGTCGGTTCAGCTTCATCGACGGCGCGCAATCAGGCTTCTTCACGACCGGCGTGCGGGCGTCGGGCGAGTGGGACCAGGCGCAGGGCTTCAGCTTCTGGCTGCAGGGCGACGGGTCGGCGAACTGGGGCGGGCTGGAGCTGATCGACGGCGCGGACTACTCGCTCCGGTACGGCTTCTGCTTCCCGCTCGATTCCACCGAGTGGCGGCAGATCATGGTCCCGTGGTGTGACGTCGTGCCGGAACTGCCGGCGGGGCAACGGGTGAGCGCGCAGGGCGGCTACGCCCCGTCGAAGTTCGCCAACTTCTGGTTCGGCAAGTGGTGGTACTGGCGCGATTACCCCGCGATCTCCTACACGGTGGACCAGGTGGCGCTGGAGCCAACCATCGCGGTGGACCAGACGGACTACACGCCCGCGCAGGGCGGAACGCCGAAGCTGCTCGCGAAGCTCAAGGCCAAGGAGCCGGTGACCATCGTGACGATGGGCGAGTCCCTGAGCGACAAGCGGCACTGGGCCAACCGCGAGGTGCTGTGGTCCGAACTCCTGGTCGGGAAGCTGCGCGAGCAGTTCGGCGGCGAAGTGAAGCTGGTGAACCCGGCGATCGGCGGGACGATTCTCTCGCAGAACCTCGTCCTCATGCCGACGTGGCTGCGCGACGCGTCGAAGCCGGACCTGGTGACCGTCTGGTTTGGCTTCAACGACTGGGACTCGGGGATGCGGGGTGAGCAATACCAGCGGATGCTGTCGTTCGCCGTGGACCGCATCCGGCGGATGACGGGCGGCGCGAGCGAGGTCATGCTGCTGACCACCTGCCCGGCCTTCGAGCGCTGGGACACGATGGAGGAACTCGCCGGCGCCGCGCGGGTGGTGGCTGCCAGGAAGCGGACGGGCCTCGGGGATGTCTCCGCTGCCTTCCACCAGGCCGGCCGAGAGGACGCGGCGCGCCTCGCGCTCTACTGCAGCGACAAGACGCACCTCGGCGGGCCAGGGCACCAGCTCGCGGCGGAGACGGTGCAGAAGGCGATCGTTGAGGGGCGGTGAGCGACGCAGCGCCGTGTGCGCCATTGCGCAGAGCCCCAAACCGCTTCCGAGAGGGCGGCGCTTGACAACACGTGTTTACGGGGTATTATGAGGCTTAGTAAGGGAGTACGTGCAGAAGAGGCAGCGCGATGGCTCAGGAGATCATGACCGCTCAGGAAGCGGCCCAGTACTTGCGGCTCGGGATCGACACGCTGAAGCGATGGGCGCGGGCCGGCGAGGTGCCGGGGAGGAGAATCGGGCGTCAGTGGCGGTTCAGCAAGGCGGCGCTCGACGACTGGCTTGCCCAAGGCGGACCCGAGTATGAGGCCCTGGTGGATCGAGGACTCCTGGAGGCGACCGAAGAGGCGATGGCCGACGTGGCCGCGGGGCGCTCGAAGCTCGTGCCTTGGGATGAGGCGAAGCAGAGGCTCGGCCTGTGAGCTACAAGGTGCGGGTGGACGAGGGCGCCATACGTGCTCTGGCCGACCTACCGGCCAATGTCCAGCGGCGCCTTCAGGCCCGGATCGACGCTCTCGCCGAAGATCCACGCCCCCAGAACGCAGAGCACCTCACCGGCCCTTTGCGCGGAGTGCTCCGTCTGCGAGTGGGCAGCTGCCGGGCGTCGTACACGATCGACGACAAGGCCCGCGTGGTTGACGTCTGGCGCATTGGCCACCGGAGCACGTTCTACAAGCGCCTGCAGGGGCGGTAGGACTCGCCGCTCATCTACCCCGCATCCCTCGACAGCCAGTGTTCGAACCAGGCGAAGGACTTGCGGCCGCTCCACTCGTGGCCGCCGGCGAAGACGTCGCCGATGAGGCGGTCGGAGGCGCCAGCGGCGGCGTAGATGCGCTCGACCTGTGCGAAGGCGGCCTTCGCATCGTCGATCACGAAGCACTGGTCCTCTTCGCCCATCTCGATGCAGAGGGGCTTCGGGGCGATCATCCCGGCGACCTCAGGGATGTCACCGATGGTCAGGAGGCCGGGCATGTACTGCGCGCCGCAGAAGTTGCCCTTGCCGCGCATGGTGATTGCGTCACCCTTGACGGTGCTGACGTAGCCGCTGATGCAGGCGACCTTCAGGCGAGGTTCGAGCGCCGCGAGGTAGGTCGTCATCGTGCCGCCGAAGGAGAGGCCGCCAACTCCGAGCCGCTCGGGATCGACCTCCGGGCGGGACTGGAGGTAGTCCACGCACTTCATCCCATCCCAGATCTGCAGCGCGAGGAGGTGATAGCCGAGGTAGCCCATCGCCATGTAGTTCACGTTGCAGGGATCGCGGCCGGGACGCGCCCAGTCCGCCGGGCTGCAGCGCTCGCCGAAGCCGCGCCAGTCCGGGGCGACGACCACGTACCCCCGCCGCGCGAACTGCCGCGCGTAGTCGTAGTTGAGCGCCTGCACGTGCTGGCGCTCTTCCTCGGTCTCGCAGACTCCGCAGATGTCGATCTTCCCGCGACCGTGGCCGTGCGCGGCGAGGATGCCGGGGCGCTTCTCGCCGGGGCGGAGGTCCTTCGGGACGAGGACATACGCGGCGACGGTTGCGTACTTCTCGGAGTTGAAGTAGACCTTCTCGCGGATGTGGTCCTCGCAGTCTACGGTCTCCACGATCTCCGGCTCCAGGGGCACGGGCTCGGGGAACCGGCCGAGCAGCGCGCGGAGCTTCCGGTCGAAGGCCTTCCGCCAGCGCTTCCAGTCCTCGCGCGTGCTGCCGTCGAAGGTCAGCTCCGAGCGCTCGTTGGCGATCCATGCCAGGGCTCCGTCGTAGGGTGAGAGGTAGCGGGGCGCGGCCATATCGGCTCCTTTCAGAGCGTGTATGGGAAACGTGGGCGGGCGCCATGAATGGCGCCCCTACATGATCGGGCGCGATGAATCGCGCCCCTACACTGCGAACGACCAGAGCCTTGCCGTCATGTAGGGGCACGATTCATCGTGCCCGCGTGTAGGGGCGTGATTCATCACGCCCGATGCCGTGCCTC
>Ga0194111_10007695_pt1 | contig 11981 bp, 14 predicted proteins | sample TA2KigC300mmetaG_FD_146194 | JGI IMG/M metagenome (GOLD analysis project Ga0194111, IMG submission 146194) | Freshwater microbial communities from Lake Tanganyika, Tanzania - TA2015033 Kigoma Deep Cast 300m | ecosystem: Environmental > Aquatic > Freshwater > Lake | place: Tanzania: Lake... | reverse complement strand
CAGGCGGCCCTTGAGCGAGCCAATCACGTCCTTGATCGCCTGGCTGGTCGGGAAGTCCATCGTCCGAGCCCCTTTCGTGGGTCGGGATTACTTGCTGGCCTCGACGTAGCCCATGCGCAACTGGTACAGCACGCTCTCCAGGAAGCGCTTCTCGACGTCCGTCAGGTTCCCCCGCGTCTTGTCCGCCAGCATCTGAAGCAGGTCAATCGAGAACTTCGCGCTCTTGAGGTCCACTTCCTTCTTGTTCGAGAGCGGGTTCTCGATGTGGCCGAGGCTCACGAGCACCTGCGTGGCGATGCTGCGGACGAGGATGGTGAACTTCGCCTCGGGCGTCTCGACCGCCTCCTCGAAGGACATCTCCTTCTCCTCGGCGGACGCGGCGTCCTTCTTCTCTTCTGGCATGGCCTCTCTCCCGATGTCGGCTGCATGCTAGCGCATCGGGCATTGGCTGTCAAGCACCGCGTCTTGACAGCCTCCGCGGCTTCTGCTACGCATGGAGGCAGACGACCCCGCAGGAGCGACCTGTCGTGACACCGCGAGAGAAGGCCATCGCCGCATTCGAGCGCCGCACGTCCGAAGGGCTCGTGCCCCACGTCGAGCTGGAGTTCCAGCTCAGCGAGCAGCTTGTCGGCCGCCGCGCCCTGCGCCGCGACGACCTGAAGGAGGCCACGACCGCCGAGCGCGACCGCCTTCTCCACGAGAACGTCGAGCACTGGCTCACAATCTGCGAGCGCCTCGACTACTGCATCCTCACCGGCCTCCACTGGCTCGGCGTCGAGGACCAGATCGAGTCGTTCAAGCTCGTCCGGCAGCTCGCGGGCGACCGCTACATGCTCTCGGCCTTCGTGGACGGCACGGCGGGCATCCCGAACGGCACGAATATGATGGAGGCGGCCTGGCGAATGGCCGACAAGGCCGACGAGGTGCTGGCCGAGCACGACAGTTGGGCACGCGACGCCGCCGAGGTGGGCAAACGCCTCATCGGCGCGGGGGCCGAGGTGGTGTTCATGTGCTCGGACTACTGCTTCAACGAGGGCCCGTGGCTCTCGCCGCCCATGTTCCGCCGCTTCGTCACCCCCTTCCTCGCCCGCAACATCGCCGAGTTCCGCAAGGCCGGCGCCTATCCTGTCAAACACACGGATGGCGACATCATGCCCATCCTCGACCAACTCGTCGAGTGCGAGCCGGCCGCCATCCACTCGCTCGACCCGATGGCGGGGGTGGACATCGCCGAGGTGCGGCGGCTCTACGGAGACCGCGTGGCGCTGATGGGCAACGTGAACTGCGCTCTGGTGCAGGCGGGCACGAAGGAGCAGATTGCGGAAAGCGCCCGCTACTGCCTCGAGCACGGCGGCGTGGCCACCGGCGGCTACTTCTTCACCACGAGCAACTGCATCTTCGCCGGCGTGCCGCTCGAAAACTACTTCGCCATGCTCGACGTCCGCCGGCAGTTCGGCAGGCAGCCATCAACTCGGTAGGGCGTGTTGCCCAAACGGTGAACTCGTTGGGAGTCCCGCCTTCAGGCGGTCTTGTCCTGCCCCAATCCGCCTAAAGGCGGGACTCCGAACGGGTCTGCTCCCTTGAAGTGGGTTTGGACAACACGCCCGGTAGGGGCCGCCCCCTTGGCCAGAAGACGAACCAGTGTGAGGCGCCGCATTGTGACTATCGCCGTGACCATTGCCGGTGTGTACTTGGGCATCTGCCTCCTGGTGTACCTCACCCAGGCGCGGCTGGTCTACTTCCCCTTCCGCGAGATCGAGGCGACGCCGCGCTCGCTGGGGCTTGACTACGAGGAGGTGAAGCTCTGCGCGTCGGATGGCATCGAGCTGTCGGCCTGGTTCGTGCCGTGCGAGGGTTCGCGGGGCACAGTGCTGTTCTGCCACGGCAACGCGGGGAACATTTCGCATCGCCTGCACCTCATCCGGATGTTCCACGAGCTGGGCTATGCCATGCTGATCTTCGACTACCGCGGCTACGGCCAGAGCCAGGGCAGCCCGACCGAGCACGGCACCTATCTCGACGCCCAGGCGGCGTGGGACTGGTTGATCGAGCGGCAGACTCCTCCCGGGCGGATCGTCCTCTACGGGGAATCGCTCGGCGGGGCAGTGGCCGCCTGGCTGGCAAAGGAGAACGCGCCGGGGGCGCTGGTCCTCCAGTCCACCTTCACCTCGCTGCCCGACGTGGGGGCGCGGGTCTACCCCTGGCTGCCCGTGCGGCTACTCTCGCGGTTCCGCTACAACGCCAGGAGCTACGTGGCGCAGGCCAAGTGCCCCGTCCTCGTCGCCCACAGCCCGACGGATGAGATCGTGCCCTATGCCCTGGGCCGCAAGCTCTTCGAGGCCGCCAACGAGCCGAAGGAGTTCCTCGACCTCTCCGGCTCCCACAACGACGGCCTCGACACGGCGGGCGTGGCCGGCATCGAGGCATTCCTGTCCCTGCACTTGTCCCCATAGCCCGCCTGCCGCGATGCGCCGAGCCACTGAGAGCGGCGTGGCATTCGCGCAGGTCGCGACCAGCGGATCGCCTCAAGCGTACTTGACACTGGCAGGCGCATGGTGTATAGGACCAGTGAAGCCGAACGCCCAACGTCGTTGCGGGAGAAGGGCACGCTGAGAGGACTAGCCAATGAGCAGCTTGACTGAGTACGTGAGAACCAAGCAAGACCAACAGAAGCGGTTGGCCAACGACGCAGCCCGGGTCAGGGAGGAGTGGTCAAGGGAGCTTGAGGCACTCATGGCCCAGCTTGACCGCTGGCTCGCGCCCGCGGTCGCCGCAGGCCTGAAGCTGGTCCCCTCCGAGATCACGGTCTCCGAGCAGGCACTGGGCAGTTACCAGGCCCCTGCACGCACCGTGGAGCTGGCAGGAAACCAGGTGGCGATCCGGCCAGTGGCGCGCATCATCGTAGGGGGCCACGGCCGCGTGGATGTGGAGGGCGAGAACGGTTCAGCCTCCCTGATCTACTGGAAGCCTGAGGCACGGTGGATGATTGTGAAGGAGAGGGACTGGCACAAGAGAGTACCACTGACTGAGGAGACATTTGAGGCGTTGATGGAGGAGTTCCTGTGATGGAGCCCTTCGAGGGGGTCTGGAGCTGGTATCAGTATGCGGGAGACAGCATCAGGCTGGCAGCGCAACAGGTGGAGGCCGATCCGGACAGCATCCCACCCGGCCTCGTCTTCTCTCAGCATGCCTCACCCCAGGAGGCCCTGTCGAATCTGGCCAAGGCAAGGGCGGAACTCAATGATCTCATGGTGCTGGTCCTCTTTGCCGTCTTCGAGCAAGCCCTGCGGGGCCACTTGGCCCAGACGTCCGCGGACGCGCACCGTAGTGTCTCCTCGGAGACACAGGCATCCCTTGTCTCGGGCGCGTTCAAGCGGCTCGAGAAGTGCTCGCTGGAGCAACTCCTTGCGCTCTACAGGAACGTCGTCGAGGCCGGCCTTCTGAAGCCTGCACAACACGTGAAGGCATACCGCAACTGGGTCGCCCACGGCAAGAAGGAACCCAGGCCCGCGGAGGTGCCCGAGGTTGCACCGGCAGGGGCTCGTGATTCCCTCACTCGGTTCCTGCGCGCGTTGGGCCTGTAGGCATCCTGGCTGCGCCCCGCGCACTCGATTCCAGGACCGCGTGCGGCAATGGCAGTGGCGCTCCTCGGCGATGTGCATGCGAACCTCCCGGCCCTCGAGGCGGTGCTGGCTGATGCCGCGCCGCGGGGGCCGGAGGGCATCTGGAACGTGGGCGACTTCGTGGGCTATGGAGCATTCCCTGACGAGGTGGTGAAGCGCCTCCGCGACGCCGGCGCCGTGAGCATCGTGGGCAACTACGACCTGAAGGTGCTGGAGTTCAGGAAGAGGCGGAAAGAGCTTCGGAAGAAGCGCTCGGAGAAGTGGCTGGCGTTCAGGTGGGCCTACGAGAACCTGTCGAAGAAGAGCCGCAAGTACCTCCGCTCCCTGCCCGGGGAGGTGCGGCTGGAGGCCAAGGGCTGGCGCATCCTCGTGACCCACGGCAGCCCGGAGTCGAACGAGGAGCATCTCTGGCCCGACACGCCGGTGGAGCGGCTCCGCGAGCTGGCGGGGATGGCGAAGGCCGACGCCGTGCTCTGCGGCCACTCGCACCAGGCGTTCGCCCGCAAGGTGGCGGGCGTCTGGTCCATCAACCCGGGGAGCGTAGGGCGGCCCGACGACGGCGACCCGCGCGCCTCCTATGCGATGCTGAGCATCACGCGCCGCGGCATCCGCACGACCCACCATCGCGTGGAGTACGACGTGGCCCGCGCCGTGGCCGCGATTCGGCAGGCTGGCCTGCCCGAGGCGTTCGCCCAGATGCTCCTGCGCGGGCGCGCCCTGGATGCAATCGCGGAGAATGGAAGAACTGCCTAAAGGCAGGACTCCTAGCGCGCTCTCCCCCTGTTTGGAGTCCTGCCTTCAGGCAGTCTTGTGTTTGGGCTTGTTTGGAGTCCTGCCTTCAGGCAGTCTTGTGTCGGGCTCGACCGCCGGCTCAATCGTCAGCCTGACGTCAAAGACTTCCTCGAAAAGTCCCGCCTTTCGCCTGGCACCCATGCAGGCGAAGGCCAGGTCGCCACTGCCCGACACGCGAATCGTCCACGACTTCTCCCCGACCTGCCAGACGTCGGCGTCACTCACCGCGTCCTCGTGGGCGCGGTCGAGGCCGTCGGCGATGCGGATGATGGCCGCCAGGCGGCGAGCTGTCTCACGCGCGGGCGGCGCAAGGTCAGCGAACTCGGAGTGGCGGGGCGAGGGGTGGGACTTGCGGTGGTAGCGGGCCACGTTGGCGACCAGGAGGCGTTCCTCGGGCGTGAACGCGGGGAGGGCGCTTTCCAGGATCAGGCGGAGCGAGTGCTTGTGATGGGCGCTGATGCTCACGCTCAGGCCGATGTCGTGGAGGAGCGCAGCGCAGACGAGCAGCTCGCGCTCGCGGGCGCCGAGGCCGTGGAGTGCCTGGAGTGCGTCGAAGAGTCGCTCGCACAGCCGAGCCACCTGCTGGGCATGCCGCAGCTCGGCGGGGTGTTGGCGTGCGATGTCAAGGGCGCAGCGCACCTTGGGGGCCAGTTCCATTCCCAGCGCCTCTCAGGGGATGGCCTTTGCGGCTTTTCGAGGGCCTTTGCTCTTGAGGAACGCCTTCCAGGCCACGAGCGCGCGGTCGAGGGCGGTGCGGCGGCGGTTGTCCAGGAACGCGAGCACTGCGCCCAGCGCCTGGCTGGCCAGCGCCTGGTCGCCGGCGGCGCGACGCCGCGCGTGGTATCGCGTGATCCGCTCCTTGTAGACGTCTGCGTCGTGCACCTCCCCCAGGGCATCTTGCATGGCCTGCATGGGGTCTATGAGGGCGGCGAGGCCCTTCGGATAGAGGTCGGCCAGGAACTCGGCCGTGTAGCGCAGCCTCTTGCACTGGATGCGGAGCGCGTGCTGTCGCTCGACGGAGGCGGCGGCCAGGTTGCGCCCGGTCTTCCTCACGACCTTCAGGCGCTTGAGGAGGATGTTCGGGGCGCGGCGACGCAGCGGCGCGTCGCCGCCCGTGGCCAAGGGGGCGAGCCCCCCTTCCGCGGCGCGCCCGGCCAGGATGGGGTCGTACTTCGCGCGGAAGGCGGCGAACCGCTCCGACTCCAGTCCCTCCAGGAGCGCGCGGAAGCCTCGGCGGCGGCGGCACCGCTCGGCACGCAGCAGGCCGCGGAGGTAGGGCCAGTGCTCGGGGGGCGCCTGGGCCGCATACTCGCGGAAGAACACGAGGAACACGTCGGAATCGCGCACCTTGCCCAGGGCATCGGCCAGCAATTCAAGTTCCGCGCGCAGGGGCGGCACGAGGCCGTCGAGGGCCTTGCGGAAGGCCCTGAGCGCCGCGAGCAGCCGCCGCAGGGCGACGCGCAGTTCGTGGACGTACTCGATGTCGTCGCCGTAACGCACCCCATAGACGCGGGAGAGAAAGGCCTCCCACTGGGTCTGGAACACGTGGCGGGCCACGTCGGCGGCCGTGGGCTCGGGCGGGAGAGCGTTGGTTGGTGGGTGCTCCCCCTCATACACCACCACGGCGCGGATGGGGCGCAGCATCGTGGCGTTCCAGGCCGCCAGCCTGTCTCGCGCCGCGTTCACTGTGTCGCGGATCGCGCCGTCGCCGGACACGAGGAGTTCGACCGCCTGGCCATCGTCGAGGGCCGCGGCCACCGTGGCCTCGCGCGTGCCGCCCGCCGTCAGGCCCTCCGCCAGCTCGGCCAGGGCCGCGACGCGCCGCGCGATGGCTTGCACGATGCTGCGGTCCGCGGCGTCGGACTCTGGCTGCGCGGCTGCCTCAGGCGCCACGGCCTCCAGGATAATCTCCAGTTGGCTTCCTGCCGGATGTGGGAGCGCCTGCTTCAGCGCCGCGCGCCAGTCACGGCCTGGCGCCTCCCCGGAGTCGGCGGCGCGGAGGGCCGCCACGAGTTCCACCAGCGGACGCGCCGTCTTGGTGAGGCCGTGGAGGTGCGAGGTCTGCGCGAAGAGGCGCTGTGCCACAGCCGCGGCACGCAGCCCGCGGGCCGCGTCGAGGCCAAGGGCCTCGCACACGGCGGGAACCTCCTCGCTGGTGATTGGCTTCGACATGGCGCGAGCATCCCGTCTTGCCCTGGGGATGCTCCCATCGTAACTGCCTCGCACAGCCGTGTCAACACGCCCCCACTACCAACTGCGCCGCCCACCAGCCCTTGCGGTTCGCGCCCCAAGCCGCTACAATCAAGTGGGTAGTGCGTCTGCCATCCGCTGTGCTGTGTCACCAGTCCCAAGCGGCGGCCCGGCCCGCCCGCTGCGCGCGCCGCCGCCGCTTGCCCAAGTCGAGGAGGCATCCGTGGCCCTTCTGCTCACGGCCGTGTTGGTGGCCCTGTCGGTCTCCTTCCTCTGCTCGCTGATGGAGGCGGCGCTGCTGAGCCTCACGCCAGGCCAACTAGCCACCCTCGGACAGCGCCACCCGCGGGCGGCCGCGGCCTGGCAGCACTTCAAGGACAACATCGAGCGGCCCATCAGCGCCATCCTCACCCTCAACACCATCGCGCACACCATCGGGGCATTCATCGCCGGCGCGCAGGTGGAATCCCTGTTCGGCAAGACATGGCTCGCGGCTTTCTCGATCATCTTCACCTACCTGATGCTCCAGTTCACCGAAATCCTCCCCAAGTCCCTCGGCGTGCGGTTCAACAGCCAGGTGGCGTTGGTCGCCGGGCGGCCCCTGTCCACGTTTGTCCTCCTCCTGAGGCCGATCAACTGGTTCATCCACCTCGTGAACCGCCCGTTCGAGCCGCGCCGCAAGGACGGGCGCCCCGCCTCGCCCCTCCACGAGATCACGGCCCTGGCCGGCCTGGCGCGCCTCTCGAACCTGATCGACTCGCGCCAGGAGCGCATCATCCAGGGCGCCACGCACCTCTCCAAGACCACCGCTCGCCAGGTGATGGTGCCTGCGCAGGACATCACCTTCCTCTCGACCCGCCAGGACATCGGCGAGGCCATCGTCACCATGCACATGGACCCCCACACCCGCTTCCCGCTCCGCGAGGGGGACGACTCGGACCGCATCCTGGGCTACGTGAACTTCAAGGACCTCATCGCCTGGGCACGCACGAACCCCGCGGACCCCAGCCTGCGGGGCGTCGCACGCCCCGTCCGATTCGTCGCCCCGGACGAATCGGCCGCCGTCCTCCTCAAGCTCTTCGTGGACCAGCACATCCACATCGCCATCGTCCGCGACGCGGCCGGCCACACGCTCGGCCTCATCACGATGGAGGACCTCGTGGAGGAGCTGGTGGGCGACCTTGAGGACGAGTACGACCGCCTCCCCCGCTCCTGCCAGGCCCTCACCGCCGGCACCCTGATGGTCGGCGGCGCCTGCTCCGTGGCCGAGGTCGCACAGGCCCTCGGCGCCGCGCTCCCAGACCCCCAGGGCACCCTCTCCGCCTGGCTCGAACGCCAGCTCGGCCGCCAGCCCAAGATCGCCGACACCCTCTCACTCGCCGGCCGCCAGTTCACCGTCCGCCGCATGCGCCGAGGCCGTGTCTTCGAAGTCCTCGTCACCCAGCCCCAGCAAGAGAAGACCGCCTCGTGAGGAATCCCCAAGATGAACCGCCGCAAGCTGCTCGCGAGACTCAGCCAGGGCCACTTGAAAAACGTCGCCTTCTCTGACATGATCAACCTTGTGGAGGCATTCGGGTTCCGCTTCTCAAGGCGGAGTGGCAGCCACCACATATACACACATCCCGACCTCACGGAGCTGGTGAACCTGCAAGAGGCCGGCGGGCAGGCCAAGCCTTACCAGGTCCGCCAGTTCCTCCGGATTGTCGAACGTTACAGCATGAGCATCGAGGATTGACCATGACCGACTACCACATAAACATCTTCTACAGCCAGGAAGACGAAGGCTACATCGCGGACATCCCCGACCTCGATGCCTGCTCGGCCTTCGGGCACAGCCCCGAGCAAGCCCTGGCCGAGGTCAAGCGAGCCAAGCAAGCCTGGCTCAAGGCCGCTCGAAGTGAGGGTAAGCCCATCCCACGCCCCCGCTACCGCCCCGCAATCTACCAGGCCGTTCGCTAAGAGTGCTTAGCCGGAGGCCGGAGAGAACAGGCGATGACCAAACTGCTTGGTGAGTCAGATAGGGGCATCGCAATTTGGACGATGCTAGAAGATGGCACCGAGGCGCCGTGACGCTCGTGGAGGCCGCGTTCGCTGCGGGCATCATCGCCCTTGCGCTTCTGGCGCTCGCCATTGTTCTCCCCGGCGTCGTGGCGCGCGCTAGGGCAGAACGCTGCAAAGCGCAACTCCTTGCTGCTTGCACAGGAGTCAGGAACTATCTGAACAGCTTCGACGAGTACTTCCCACCCGCCTGGCATGTGAGCGGCCCAGCCCTGGCCATCGATCTCGGCAACCTCGCCTATCATCGGTTCCTGATTCACCTCTACACCGACGGCTCCCCGTTTAGGGGCTTCGCGACCGAAGCGGAGTGCAGGGAGGCATTCAGGCGGGACGCGGAGTTCTGGACAGATCCCGAGCGGGGAGCAACGGGCGATTACTTCGCACCTGAGATCATCTTCAGGCTGCCCGAGCAACAAGGCAAACCCTTCTTCGGCCACGCAGCAGTTCCAGCCGCGCCCCCTGTTCCACCAACAGTGCAGCCCCTCTTCGCGGAAGTGAATGCCTCGGTGCCTCATCCGGAGGCCGATGGGGATGCTCACGGAGGAGAGACGAAGACGGGCATTCCGGGCCGCTTCGTAAGCGTCTTCGGCCTGAACGTGTTCATCGGGGTCGCGGAAAGCCTGCGGAAGAGGGGTGAGCCGTCCACCACGCGCTTCGACTTCCGCCACCGCGGCAAGGCTAATGTGGCTTTCCTCGACCACCACTTGGAGTCGGTCGCCAGGCATGACAATGCCTCCCTCGACAGGATCTACAGCAGGTGGGATGACCAAACCGCGCCCTGGGGACCAAGGAAGCGATGAGGGTCGTCCTGCGACCCGCGTGGGATGGGGCGCGCGAACACTTGTTTGCCAGCCGAATCAGGAAGCGGAATGAGCTTCACCCCGAAGCAGCGAATGCTCAATGCCTATCGCGGCCTCCAAAGCGACCGGGTGCCCGTGGCCCCCGAGTTCTGGTACTACTATCCCGCCAAGCTCCTGGGCGTGGATATGATCCAGTTCGAACGCGAGGTGCCCTTCCACCTCGCCCTCAAGACCACGTTCGAGCGCTTCGGCTGCGAGGGCTGGGGCGTCGCTGGCGTCGGCATACCAAACGACCAGGTGCAATGGAACAGTCAGGAGAAATGGCTGGATGAGAACACGCTTGAGGCGCGGACCACCATCGAGACCCGGCTCGGGGAACTGACCTGCGGCCGCCGCCTCTCACGCGCCGAGCCGAGCTGGGCACTCGAAAGCCCCGTCAAGGACCTCGCACGCGACCTCCCCGCCTGGGAACTCGTCGCCCTCGGCGGCGACCCCGACCACCCCGACACCAGCAGCCTCCTGAAGGCCTGGAACGAGGTCGGCGACGCCTACCTCCTCGAAGCCTGGCTCTGCGTCCCCTTCTTCGACTTCTACGGCGGCGGACGCAACGGCGGCTTCAACGCCGCCGTCTACGACTTCCTCAACCCCGACCTCCAGCCCTACCTCGAAGGCCTCCGCGAGCGCTACACCGACCACGTGGTCCGCAAGGCCCGCGCCATCTGCACCCAAACCCCCGTCGAGAGCCTGTGCATCGGCTGCACCTGGAGCAACAACTCCCTCCTCGGCCCCCGCCTCTGGCGCCAGTGGGACAAGCCGCTCATCCAGGCCGCCGCCGAAGAGGTGCACCGCCACGGCCGCCTCCTACACCTCCACTTCCACGGCCGCTGCATGGAGACCGTGGCGGACTTCGCCGAGCTGGGCCTCGACTGCGTCTGCCCCTTCGAGCGCCCGCCCGGGGGTGACGTTGCCGGCTTCGACGGCCTCCGCCGGGTCGCCGGCCTCCTCGCCGGCCGCACCACGATGAACGGCAACGTCCACACCGTCGCCACCCTCATCCGAGGCACCCCCGCCGACGTCCGCCGCGAGGTCCGCGAAATCCTCACCGCCTTCCGCGGCAGCCCACGCCTCATCATCGGCACAGGCGACCAGGTTGGCCGCGAGACCCCCGAAGCCAACCTCCACGCAATGATAGACGAGGCCCGCCGCACACCCCCTCGCCTGCCATAAGTGTATTATCTGTGGGCACTTACGCACCGCGCTGCCAGGGCGCGACGCATGTCACGCACCCGCAAGCACTTACACCTACTCCCCCTCAAATCGCCAATCCTCGCCATTCCACCCATTCTGGGGCATCTGACATACTACCGCATGACTGCCCCGGAATGGCCGGACCGGCAAGAACCGCCGATTCTCACCATACTGTCCACTCAAGCCAAATGTCCAGAATTCGTCCTCCCAATGTCAAAAAGGAGTCCAGCCCCGCCCGCCCCTCTCCCCTCTTCGCACCCGAACGCCTGACACCGAACACCGCTCCTATAGCGCCGCGGTCCACCCCCCATCGGCGAAGATGATCTGGCCTGTGATGACGCGGGAGGCGTCGGAGGCGAGGAAGACGGCGATGGGGGCGTAGTCCTCAGCCTCCTGCCAGCGGCCCTGGGGGATGCGGCTAGTGACCCATTCGCGGAGCTGTGGGTCGTCGTAAACCTTTGCGGCCAGGGCAGTTCGGACGTAGCCCGGGGCGATGGCGTTGGCCCGGATGCCGTGCGGCGCCCACTCGACCGCCAGGCCGCGGACGACGCCCGTCAAGGCCATCTTCGAGATGCCGTAGGGGAGCGTGGTCGGGCGGGCGCCGCGAGACATCAGGGAGGCGATGAAGATGAGGGAGCCTGGCTTGCCCGCCGCAAGTAGCCTGCGGCCAATGGCTTGGGCCATCGCGAAGGCGCTCCTACTGTTCACGTCCAGGCACTCGTCAATCTGGCCTTGCGTGACCTCTGCGGCGGGGGCGCGGCGGGTGACGCCGGCGGCATAGAGGAGGGTGTCAATGGGGCCGAGCGCCTCCTCAGCCCTGGCGACGACGCCCTCGCAGGCCGATGGGCCGGCGAGGTCGGCAGGACACACAAGTGCTTTGCGGCCAAGGGCTTGGACCTCGGCGGCGAGGGACTGTAGGGCGGCTTCGTCGCGGGCGACGAGCGCCACGTCGGCCCCCGCCTGGGCGAGGCCGAGGGCGCAGGCACGGCCTATGCCACGGCTGGCGCCCGTCACCAGGGCGCGGCGGCCGGCGAGCGAGAACTGGGCGAGGGCGTCCACGGGCGGGGGGCCTCATTGCTTCCAGGGGGGCGTGGTGGGCAGGTACTTGTCGAACTCCTTGATGAGAGCGGCTTCGTAGTCGCCGGCGTAAGTCTCGGCCAGGAGACGATCTGCGGCTTCGTTGAGGAAGAGCTGCCAGGAGGCCTCCTCGTGGCCGGGGTTGACGGGGAAGAAGAGGGCGCCATTGAGGCGGGCGGCCTTGAGGTCGCCT
>Ga0194111_10007681_pt1 | contig 11992 bp, 13 predicted proteins | sample TA2KigC300mmetaG_FD_146194 | JGI IMG/M metagenome (GOLD analysis project Ga0194111, IMG submission 146194) | Freshwater microbial communities from Lake Tanganyika, Tanzania - TA2015033 Kigoma Deep Cast 300m | ecosystem: Environmental > Aquatic > Freshwater > Lake | place: Tanzania: Lake... | reverse complement strand
TCTTGTTATGGTTGGGCTTAACAAGCTATTTGGGGAAAAGGGAAGTGAACATCAAGAAGAGTAGGCACCCTCAAAATTATTATGTTTTCACATGAACTCGTAGGATTTCTAAGCCTTACGTGGCAAGGTCTGGTAATGCTCGGCGTTGGCGGACTTCTGCTCTATCTGGGAATTGCTAGAAATGTGGAGCCTGTCTTATTGCTGCCAATCGGTGTTGGCATACTTCTGACCAATATACCATTAAGTGACCTGACTGAAGCAGGCGGCTTATTTGGTGTCTTGAGGCAGGCAGGCATCGAAACTGAGTTATTTCCCTTGCTGGTGTTTATCGGTGTGGGGGCTATGATTGATTTCGGGTCATTGTTAGCGAGGCCCTATACTGTTCTGTTAGGAGCGGCAGCCCAATTCGGCATTTTCGGCACATTCTTGCTGGCCTACATGGTCGGTGATGGTTGGCTTCATCTTTTACCCCTCAGTCTGAAGCAGGCTGCCTCAGTCGGTGTCATTGGCTCGGCGGATGGACCGACGTCAATATATGTTTCAAGCATACTAGCTCCGGAGCTTTTGTCTCCGATAGCTGTTGCTGCCTATTCTTACATGGCTTTGGTGCCCATTATTCAACCGCCGATAATGAAATTGCTGACTACAAAGGAAGAGCGACTAATTAGGATGCCCATCGTTGAAACGAAGGCGTCTCAGAAGATGAAAATTCTTTTCCCTATAGTTGTCATCATTGTTGTGGGATTGATCGCTCCGAAGGCAACGGCACTTATCGGTTGTCTGATGCTGGGAAACTTGCTAAGAGAAAGTGGCGTGGTACCCGGTCTATCGGCTGCTGCCGAAAACGCATTGGTTAACATCGTCACCATTCTTCTTGGCTTGACCGTCGGCGGCATGATGGTTGCCACTGAATTTCTGAAGCCCCAGACCATTATCGTCTTTGTTATGGGTATAGTAGCTTTCGCTTTGGACACGGGAGCCGGAGTTGTTTTCGGTAAAATTGTTTGTCACCTATCTGGTAGGAAGGTGAACCCATTGATTGGTGCTGCCGGGATATCAGCTTTCCCCATGTCGGCCAGGGTAGTGCAAAAGGTCGGGCTTGAGGCAGACCCGCAAAACCATTTGCTAATGCATGCCGCAGGTGCTAATACTGCTGGGCAAATCGCTTCTGTGGTGGCTGGTGGCGCCATACTAGCGTTACTGCTTTAATCTACTTTCGAAAGGACGACCACTTGGAACCTCATAATTACTACAACCTTGGTGTATCTGAGACCATAGCTAAGCTTAATTCTAATCCCCGCGGGTTGAGCCATGATGAAGCCAGGCAACGATTGGCCCAGTTCGGTCCAAACGAGCTAGTGGCGGAGGGCAAGGTCTCTCCCTGGCAAATATTATTGGGGCAATTCAAGAACTTCCTAATCATCATCCTCCTTGTGGCGGTAGTGCTCTCCGCTGTCTTAGGCGAAGTAGCCGATGCCATCGTCATTTTTGTCATCGTCCTTTTTGCTGCTGGACTGGGCTTCATCCAGGAGTATAGGGCAGAGCGGGCGATGGAAGCATTGAAGAAGATGGCCGCACCGACAGCGTCGGTGCTAAGAGACGGCCAAGAAATTGAGATTCCAGCACGCGAGTTAGTTCCTGGTGACATAATATTACTCAAGACCGGGGACCGGATACCTGCAGATGCCCGCATTGTCGAAGCGGTCAATCTGAGAGTGGATGAGGCCCCTTTGACCGGGGAGTCAGTCCCTGTGGAAAAGGCAGAAGGGCCTTTGGAGGGTGATGCGAGCATTGGTGACAGGAAAAACATGGTGTTTATGGGTACCGCTGCTGTCTATGGTCGGGGCAAGGCTGTGGTCACAGCGACGGGGATGAATACAGAGTTCGGCAGAATTGCCACAATGTTGCAAGAGGTGGAGGTGGAGCAGACTCCTTTGCAAATCAACCTTGACCGCATGGGAAAGTGGATTGCAGTTGGAGCTTTGACCTTGTGTTTTGTACTGGCTGTATTAGGTATTCTAAGAGGGCACGAAGTCCTCGAAATGTTGATATGGGGCGTAAGTCTGGCAGTGGCAGCCGTGCCCGAAGCATTGCCGGCTGTGGTCACCATATCTTTGGCTCTGGGCGTACAGAGGATGGTGAAGAGGCATGCCTTGGTCAGAAAGCTGCCAGCAGTCGAAACCCTTGGTTGCACCACTTATATTTGCTCTGATAAGACTGGCACCTTGACCCAGGACCAGATGACCGTAAGGCGAATATATGTGGATGGTCGGCATATAGATGTCAGTGGCGTTGGATATGAACCTAAAGGCGAGTTCTTTGTGGATAATGTCGCTATCGACCCTAGGGAGGATGCTGCATTAGAAATGCTACTGCAGATTGGTAGCCTGTGCAATGATACCTTGCTTAATTCTGTTGATGGTACCTGGAGGATTAAGGGCGACCCCACTGAAGGTGCGTTAGTAGTTGTCGCCGCAAAGGTTGGCCTATGGCAAGAAGAGCTGAATAAACTTCATCCGCGTGTTGATGAAATACCGTTTTGCTGTGAAGCGAAAAGGATGACTACGATACACCATGCTCCGCAGGGAAAGAGTGCCTATTCTAAAGGTGCACCGGAGGTGATTTTGGAGTCATGCTCTCATCTTTATCATGATGGGGGCGAAGTAGAACTGAACCTCGATGACAGGCGACGGATCGTATCGTTGGCTCAGGATATGGCGGGGAATGCCCTGCGTGTTTTGGCTATGGCATATAAGAAGGTGACTGATGATGTGGCCAAGACCGGTGCACAAGAAAGTGACATGGTTTTTGTAGGATTGGTTGGGATGATTGACCCACCCAGAGAAGAAGTGAGGGATGCTGTCAAAGTTTGCGACGAAGCCGGCATAAAGTCGGTAATGATAACTGGTGACCACAAACTGACTGCTGTTGCTATTGCCAAAGAGCTGGGCCTGCTCAAAAATGGTATGGCTATTACCGGTGCCGAATTAGACGACATGAGTGACGAAGAGCTCGAAGCGCTGGTGGAGAAGATAGAAGTCTATGCCCGCGTTTCACCTGTACACAAGCTCAGGGTTGTCGAGGCGCTAGCCAAAAGGGGGCACGTGGTGGCCATGACTGGCGATGGCATAAATGATGCGCCAGCTCTTAAGAAAGCAGATATTGGCGTAGCTATGGGCATCAATGGCACTGACGTTACTAAAGAAGCAGCCGATATGATACTGACTGATGACAATTTTGCTTCCATTGTTGCTGCAGTCGAAGAGGGAAGGGGGATTTTCGGCAATATCAAGAAATATCTCATGTACCTGCTGTCTTCAAATATGGGAGAGATATTGCTGATGGCCGGTGCCATCCTTTTTGGTCCACTAATGGGGCTTCCCTATGGAGCTATACCGCTTATTGCTGTTCAGATTCTATATGTGAACCTGGCTACAGATGGCTTGCCCGCTCTTGCTCTATCTGTAGATCCACCTGCCCCCGGCCTGATGAGGCAAAAGCCACGTCCTCGGGGTGAAAGCATTTTCACGAAGCCAGTTTTAGTATTGATGGCTGTAGGTGGTATATGGTCGGCTATACTAAATTTAGCGGTATTCAAATGGGCATTGGACGTAGATAAGAGCATGATAGAAGCACAAAGCCTTTGCTTTCTTACTCTAGTTCTCATCCAATTTTTCAAAGCCTATAATTTCCGCTCCGATAGGGAGTCTATTTTCAAAATTGGCATATTTAAGAATAAGTGGCTTAATCTCGCCATATTATGGGAAGCACTGCTGCTGTTGGCTATTATTGAGGTGCCGTTCTTAGAAGAGGTGTTCAATACGTATCCTTTAGGCATTTTTGAATGGGTAGCCGTTATTGCTCTTGCTGGTACGATTTTCCCTGTTCTTGAGTTCACTAAAGCCATTATCAGATGGCAGGAAAGAAAAGCAATACTGGAGCCCCAGTCCTAAAACGAGCGGATACTGCGGTAGACCTGTTGTTTCCCGATGCACAGTTCACAAGGCCCGGGTTGTGTTGGCACATGGTAGCTTTCGCCTTCTAGCTAAGTTGACGGAGTCTTTCACTTGACTCTCGTAGTACAATGAATAGTCTTGACGCGATATGAAATCAATATTTTTGTTAGCTTACTTAGGATGCTAATCTGGTGGAAGCCGAGATATACTTTAAGTTCATCTTGAGCTTTGCGCTCGTTTCTCTCACCGCCAAGCTTGGCGGTGAGTTTCTTGGTTGCTATTTGAAGCGATCCCTTGTCTTAAACAAATCGGATGCTACACGATACCTACACATATTCGGCTAAGTGAGCAGTAGGAGCATGAATAAGGGTACACTTAAGTCACCCAAAAGTCGAACAAGGGGTATGGGTAGGCGATGGCCTGTTGCTATTCTTGAATTCGTCATACTTTTTCTTTTTTGGCTCATTTTTGCACACCACTGGGAACTTAGTTACATCCTTGTGGGAGTATTTGCGGCAGGGCTTGTGGTTTTTCTGACCAGCGACTTTTTGTACTCCAGTGGTTCCCACACCAGAAATGAAGAAATCACCTTCGGATTTTTGTTTATGTCTATATTGCGCCTGTTTGTTTATATACCATGGTTGTTATTTAATATAGTAAAAGCGAACATAAACGTGGCAACCATAATTCTCGACCCTCGAATGCCAATAAATCCTGTGTTGCTCCGATTTAAGACTCAAATGCGGAGGGATATTTCTTTGGTGACATTGGCTAATTCAATAACGCTGACACCTGGGACAATTACTGTAGACCTAAATGACAATACTTATACCATCCATGCGCTTGTACCAATAACAGCACGAGACCTTGAAACCGGCCTGATGCAGAACAAAGTTGGATATGTGTTCGGGGAAAAAAGGGGGTCACCGCCTGAGGTTCTTAGGGCGTCTTCCCTGGAGAAATTGGAGTAATGACATCCGCATTTGTGGTCATTGCTATTTTCGTTGCGGTACTGATGTTTCCCCCGTTATACCGCGTGGTGACCGGCCCTACTGTCTTTGACAGAATAGTCGGGGCTAGCCTCACGGGAACAAATGGCGTCCTTCTATTGGCTGTTCTGGGATTCGTTTATGAGCGAATCGACATGTTTGTTGACCTTGCAATTGTCTATGCATTGCTTAACTTTGTAGGTATCATCGCAGCCGGTAAATATTTGGAACGACGAAGGAGAAGTGCTATAAAATGATACAGTTCCTGTTGGCTGCTATATTCATTTTGGGTGGATTGTTTTTTTTGGCGGTGGGCAGCACAGGAATCATTCGCCTGCCAGATGTCTATTGTCGAAGTCATGCGGTAAGCAAATCAGAAACACTAGGCTCAATGCTGCTGCTTGGTGGATTAGCTCTTTACCATGGATTTGAAATAAACAGCGCAAAGCTGGTGCTCATTCTGCTGTTTATAGCGCTGACAAATCCGACTGCGACTCACGTTATTGCTAGAGCGGCTGCCCGCTCAGGACTGCAGCCGTGGGTTCAAGAAAGGAATGGAGAAATTCTCTGGAGTAGCAACAGTACAGAAATTGAGCAGTCGCAGGGCGGAGACATGGTCGAGGATAAAGAAGCATGAGCGAGCCGCTTACCTTAATACTATTTATCTTTGCCATTATTGCAGGTATTGCTGCGCTCACAGTTCGCGACTTGCTGGTTGCAGTCTTCATCTTGATGGCGTATAGCTTCGTCATGGCGCTTATTTATGCGGAGATGGGAGCCGTCGATGTTGCTTTCACCGAGGCCTCAGTAGGCGCAGGTGTAAGTGGAGTATTTTTTATTGCTGCTCTCTACTTATTGAACCGGAGGTCTAAAGATTGAAGTGGCTTGCATTGTCGATCATGTGTTTGTTTGGAGCATTTCTATTTTATGTAGAGGTTGATATGCCTGAGTATGGTGACCCCGAGGCAGCAGCCAACCTACATGTTTCACCTTATTATATCCATGAGTCGTTTCAAGAAACTGGGACACCCAACATAGTAACTGCAATACTTGCTGATTATCGTGCGTATGACACGCTTGGCGAGACTATTGTCATCTTTACAGCAGGGCTTGCCTGCCTCCTACTGCTCGGGCGGAGTAAGCGAGATGATAGCAAAGTACAAGGACCTCATCGTTAGCCTGGCCTGTCGGTTGATGGCCCCATTTGTGTTCCTATTCGGCCTCTATGTGACCATGTTTGGCCATTATGGGCCTGGAGGTGGATTCCAGGGTGGAACCATCATGGCATCCGGAGTCATACTAATGCGACTGTCTCTGGGAAGACAAGCCACGATAAAGAAATTTCCATTGGAATTCGGACCTATTGTGGGTGCAATCGGGTTGCTTATCTATGCTGGTACAGGGCTGGTTTCTCTTCTGGCAGGAGGAGAGTACTTGGACTATGCTTACTTGCCCATCCCGAGCACCTCGGGTACCGAAAGGCAATATCTTGGGATTCTCTTTGTTGAGGTCGGGGTTGCGCTTGGTGTTTTCGGGGTCTTGCTTTCTATCTTTGACAGTCTTACCAAGGAGTAATAATGTTCCAGATATTACTGACCCACTATCCGTACTACTTGAGCACTGTCCTGATAGTAATAGGCGTTTGGGGGATGCTGGCGAAACATAACTTAATGAAAAAAGTCATTGGAATGAACATATTTCAAACAGCCATCATCCTTCTCTTTATATCAAGCAGCGTCAAATTTGGTGCCACAGTGCCTACGGTGGATACAGGATTAGGCTCAGCAAATGCGGCTTTCTATGTGAACCCACTTCCGCATGTGCTCATGTTGACCGCCATCGTGGTTATGGTGGCAACGAATGGGGTAGCCTTTGCTATCCTTCTCTTAATCTACCGCCGTTACCGTACCTTAGATGAGGAAGAAATCCTAAGAAGGATGCGCGAATAAGCTTGGCTCAGCTTCCCGCTATTATCCCTGTTTCATTACTTCTCTCCGCTTTTGTTGCTTTTCTGGTTGGCACATTTCGCAGAAGCCTGGTATATCCGATAACACTGCTAGGCATTGTTACAGCGCTAGTGGCTGCTGTCATAGGGCTTATACGAGTTTTGCAGGATGGCGCTCAGCATTATTATTTCGGTGGTTGGCCACCGCCGCTGGGAATCGAATATGTACTTGACCACCTCTCGGGATTCATGGCTGTACTTGTGATGTTCATTGCCTTACTTAGCGTGATTTATTCACGCCGGTCGTTCCTACAGGAAGTGCCTGAAAAAATAGTCCCCCTATATTCGCTGATATCGCTGATGCTTGCTGGGTTGACCGGCATTATCTTAACTGGTGATCTGTTCAACCTCTACGTTTTTCTAGAAATTGCGTCCCTGGCAGCTTACGCTGTCATGGCTATTGGCAACGACAAAGCCCCCGTGGCTGTCATTCGCTACATCATCATGGGGACTATCGGGGCATGTTTTTACCTTCTGGGCGTTGGCTTTATCTATTTTGCAACCGGCTCTCTGAATATGGGCGACGTTGCCCGAATCTTGCCCAGCATATATGGCTCACGTCTCATTGTGGTGGCAGTGACATTTATCGTCATCGGTATGGCTCTGAAAATGGCATTGTTCCCTCTACACATATGGCTACCCGACGTTTATACCTACTCCCCTTCGGCTGTTATTGCACTTATCGCTCCCATTATGACAAAAGTTGGCGCCTACGTCCTTATACGTATGCTGGTATCGGTCTTTCTACCTAACTACCTGACCAGCGTTCTGCCGGTAACATTGATAATCGGTTGGCTTGCTGCTGTTGGAATTGTTGCCATGTCCGTTATGGCTATTGCCCAGAAAGACTTCAGGCGTATGCTGGCATATAGCAGTGTAGCTCAAATCTGCTATGTTGCACTGGGGATTGGTTTAGCCAACTCGTTTGGGCTTATCGGTGCATTGCTACATGTACTTAACCACGCCTTTATGAAATGCTGTCTTTTCCAGATTTCAGGCGGGGTTCGCTATCGCACAGGGCTTTGGCAAATTCCGCAATTTGCTGGGCTGGGGCGACACATGCGTTGGACTATGGGCGCATTCACTGTAGCAGCAATATCGATGGTTGGGATTCCTCCTGCCTGTGGCTTTTTTAGCAAGTGGTATCTGGTGTTGGGATGCATCGATGCCGGCAATTGGGTCTTCGCTGTGGTCGTTGTGGCGAGTAGCTTGCTCAACGCTGTCTATTTTTTCCGTGTGTTGGAGAAAGTATATATGGTATCGCCCAACAATGATAGCATTGTTACCACAGCATCTGACCCACCTGGGGAGATGTTGGCGCCGATGCTTATTTTGGCCAGTGGCATTATCATTCTTGGTGTCGTTAATGCGGTGATTGTTGCGCAGATTCTAGAGCCTGTTGTTTTCTCGGCATTTTAGATAAATGTTACAGAACAGACGTCTGGACTGATGGAAGCATATTTCTCATCAAAACCCCTGATAGCAGTGCTGGTACCCTTACTGGCTGCAGTTCTTATCATGCTCTCAGGCCGAAGGCCAAATATCAGGGAATTGTGGACGATACTTGGCTCTGTTGCCATGTTCGGCGTAGTCTTCTCAATGTTGCCTGATGTGCTTGGCAGTAAATACCCTGAGTCAGTCCTTTTTGCTGTTTCACCTGGAATCTCGTTAGCTTTGCGAGCAGATACCGCTGGCATCATTTTTGGGCTGTCTGCCTCAGCGCTTTGGATTGTCACCTCCATATTTTCCATCGGCTATATGCGTAGCCTCTTCGAAAAGAAGCAAACTCGATACTACGCTTGTTTTGCTGTGTGTCTCTCATCGGCGATGGGTATCGCGTTTGCAGCGAATCTGCTTACATTTGTCATCTTTTATGAAATGTTGACCATAGCCACGTATCCGCTGGTCATCCATAAAGAATCTCCCGAAGCTATACAGGCTGGGCGAAAATATCTCGCGTATTTGCTCACGGGAGGGGTGGTATTGATCATAGCTACTGCGTTGACATATAAATATACAGGTGCCCTGGATTTCAGCCCCGGTGGCTTCCTAAATGGCGTGGCTGGGCAATATAATCTCCTGCCGCTCTTCGTCCTCTTTCTTATTGGATTAGGGATGAAGGCAGCACTCATACCACTGCATAGTTGGCTGCCAACTGCGATGATTGCCCCTACACCAGTGAGCGCACTGTTACATGCTGTTGCTGTGGTTAAGGCAGGTGTCTTTGGTTTCGTACGAGTTATTGGTTTCGTATTTGGCCCCACTTTATTCCACGAAATTGGAGCAGGTAGCGTGCTCGCCATCATGGCATCCATCACAATTGTAGTTTCCTCTCTGCTGGCCATGTATCAGCATAACTTAAAGCGGCGACTGGCTTACTCCACCGTTGTGCACCTAGGATATATTCTTCTTGGGATAGCGCTTCTATCACCTGGTGCCTGGGTTGGTGGGCTTGTTCACATTGCCAATCATGCAGCCATGAAAATTACTCTGTTCTTTTGCGCTGGAGCTATCTATGTGAAGACGCATTGTGAAAATATAGACGACCTCGACGGTATTGGAAAGCAGATGCCTATTACTATGGGCGCATTCGCGCTGGTCTCCATTGGGCTAGTCGGCATGCCTCCTGTTAATGGCTTCATCAGCAAGTGGTTTCTTGGGCAGGGTACACTAGCAGTAGAGCAGGGAATTTATCTCGTCATATTACTATTAAGCGGCCTGCTTAATGCAGGTTATCTCTTCCCCATCGTGCGGCGTGCTTTTTTTGTTCAATCGAGTAAGTACACTAAATTCGCAGAGACCTCAACTCTGTTGCTTGCCCCTCTCGTTCTAACAGCCCTCGGTTCACTGTTTCTGGGACTTGTACCGAATGGCATTTTCCACTTCTATAGTCTAGCAAGCAATGTTGCTACGAGTGTTTTAGCTGGAGTTGGAAGATGAAATTCGAGTGGAAAACCAAATACACCTGGACGCTGATCGCTGCAATTGTTGCCATCCTTTCTCTCGTGGCTGATTTCTTTATTCCAATTGGCGGGAGTGAAGAGGAGTTTTGGTGGTCTCACATCCACGGCTTTTTTGCAGCGCTCGGGTTTTTCGGCTGTATAGCCATCGTGATGATTGCCAAATGGTTAGGACGCTACTGGTTACAACGCAAAGAGGATTACTATGATTAGCTTTCCTCCGGGAATTATCCTGTTTCTTGGAGCTGTGCTGCTTCCCCTTATGCCACGGCGTGTAAGGTCAGCAGCATTCTTAATTTTCCCTGCGTTTACCTTCTTCTGGCTGATATGCCTGAATCCAGGAGACAGTCTGTCTGTGCATTTTCTTGACTATAGCCTCGTGGTAAGTCGTGTTGATCAGCTAAGTCTTTGCTTCGGCTACGTGTTCGCCCTGATAACCTTCTTGGGCGGTATCTATGGTTACCATCTAAAAGATACGGCCGAGCAAGTATCCACTTTGTTTTATGCCGGCAGCTCGCTCGGTGTGGTGTTCGCCGGCGACTTGTTCACCTTAGTTTTCTTCTGGGAAATCATGGCAGCTTCGTCTGTTTACCTTGTTTGGGCACGTGGGACATCGCTGTCCCGAGGCGCTGGCCTCCGCTACCTAATGGTTCATCTGTTCGGTGGAAGTGTGCTTCTAGCTGGCGTTTTGGTGCAGTTGACCCAGACTGGTTCGATGCTATTCACTTATATGGATGGTGGCCTTGGCGCCTACCTTATCATGTTCGGATTTTGCCTCAACGCAGCGGTGCCTCCACTTCACGCCTGGCTTTCCGATGCCTACCCAGAAGGAACGGTAACTGGCAGTGTCTACCTCAGTGCCTTTACCACAAAAACAGCAGTCTATGCTTTAGCCCGTGGCTTTGCTGGGTGGGAGGTCCTTGCTTGGGCAGGTGCAGCCATGGCTGTTTACGGCGTTATTTATGCAGTGCTTGAAAACGACGCTCGACGCCTTCTAGCTTATCATATCATCAGCCAGGTGGGTTACATGGTTTGCGCTGTGGGGATAGGCACAGCGACGGCTGTTAACGGAGCCACTGCCCATGCCTTTGCCCATATTTTATACAAGGCATTGCTTTTCATGGGAGTTGGCACTGTGCTCTACGCCACGGGCCAAAGCAAACTGACAAATTTGGGTGGATTGGCAAGAGCAATGCCTCTTGCACTTGCGTTCTATATGGTTGGAGCATTCTCTATTTCAGGTTTTCCGCTGTTCAGCGGTTTTGTCAGTAAGTCCCTGGTGGTTCATGCTGCAGGACTAAGCCACATGGGACTTGTCGTGCTGCTATTGAATTTGGCGTCGGTAGGGACTTTCCTTTCAACTACATTGAAGTTACCTTATTTCACATGGTTCGGTCAGAAGAGTTCAGTGCAACCGAGCCCTGTTCCTCCCGGCATGTACACAGGCATGGCTCTTACTGCCATAGCTTGCATAGCTATCGGCGTTTACCCGTCTCTTCTTTACAGAATTTTGCCTTTTCCCGTTGACTATCAACCGTACACTGCTCACCATGTCATCGAGACGACTCAATTATTGGTATTTACCGGCCTTGGCTTCTGGCTATTAATTCACCAGATGGGAGTTAAGGCACTCATTTCTCTGGACTGCGATTGGTTCTATCGCAAGCCGGCCCAACTGGCCTATAAGATCTGCGTTGCCTCCGTAAGCAAGCTATTTGGCAAGGTAGAGCATGTAACGCTCTTTCTAACTCAATTCGCGATTAGAGGTAGCGCCAACCCTATTGGCTATTTACTAAGAGCGGTTCGATTGGTAGAGCAACCGAAGTCCAATATCATAGAGGTAAATCGGCAACTCCAGGAATACGATCCGGACCAGTATCGGATTACAGTCGGGGTCATGGCCCTTATAATGCTTTTTGTCTTTATTATCTTGATTGCCTGGAGCCTACTCGCCTCATAGGCGCAACTGTCTACCTCTCTACCAACGCCCCTGAGGTTTCTGCATGAATCAGCAGACGCATAAAAGCTGGACGCTTCAGACACTTCGCTAATTGCAATAATCAACTTGAAATACTAAAATAG
>Ga0194111_10007679_pt1 | contig 11993 bp, 10 predicted proteins | sample TA2KigC300mmetaG_FD_146194 | JGI IMG/M metagenome (GOLD analysis project Ga0194111, IMG submission 146194) | Freshwater microbial communities from Lake Tanganyika, Tanzania - TA2015033 Kigoma Deep Cast 300m | ecosystem: Environmental > Aquatic > Freshwater > Lake | place: Tanzania: Lake... | reverse complement strand
CAATCCCTTGGATGAATCTATAGGAATCCGCGGGAGCGATACTATCAAAAAGCGAGCGCAGATCTTTGTCCTCATCCCGTTTTATGGAATCAACGCAATGGGAAATCAAAGTATCTAATTTAATTTGAGTCACTTCATTCATAGTTAAGCCTCCCAGGTCCCAATCAAATTAGAAAAATTACAGACGAATGTTTCATAGTCTATAGTTCTCAATATCTCTTGTAACGACATCCGGGGTGAATTTCGCCAGATTTCAGTCTGGAATACAGATTTGTCCTGAAAATCGAGGGAAATTCTGATTGAATCAACTATATTATTACCGATGGTGAAAAGCTTGGCATCCCATAATTCGCCATATTCTCCATTACTCCACAGGTCAAAAACTGAAATCCCTCTATCTTCCATCCATTTCTTAAAACTGCCGTTAAGAAAAGTAGCAGAATCATCTTCGGCGGATTTTTTAAAGTCATCTTCGATACCGTAGATTATAGCAACCCAATACTTTTCACCGTTATCTATAGGTACGCAGGATACACATACACCTTCTTTAAGATTTATGTCCCCCGAACCTTTGGGAATTCCAGTCAGGACATTTTCGCCCCCAAGGTGAATTTTTCCCTCAAGAAAGCATCCTTCAATAAAGGATTTGCCATTTATCACTAATGAACCATTGTTTAGAACAGAGTTGTATACAAATGCGTTACTAAGTGCTGTGTTATCTATTACTTTTGCATTGTTGAAATTCTGAAACCCATAAACCGAAGCTGTATAACTTGCAATATGAAAATTTTGAATTAACTGCTTGCTTGTGCCTATATGGAAAAACTCACAATATGGTAGTAGGCAAACGAAAAACGGAATATCTCTGAGGGCTTTCATAAAGCTAGAAAGATTAGCCCTGGCATGAGATTTGTCATAGGATTCATAATTCTTGTCTAACATCCCGAAGGGTATTTCCTCATAGATATCCAGCTTCACGTTTGCATTTATTAATCCCTCGCACAGGCTACCCTTTTCCACCAAGACTTTCCCATCTTGTAGAGATATGCCTGAAGCCCTCATCAGAATATCAATAGCGTCAACCCCAAAATTCATTACTCCGGTATCAACAAACGCTCTGTCAGCAACATCGAGCCCATTCGATTCTTTCAACTCATCATAATCGGGTTTTTGCAGGAAATTCGTCACTTCCCTCAGATTTTCCTTTGACGCAGCTCGCGACGTGATGTAGACACCATGTTTAGAAGCGACTTCTACCGGACCTGGATATGATAAACCAGTAATACCGGAATCACTGAAACTAACTTCTGAAGGGTCAAAACTTAAGAGTGTATCTCCCGATGCAATGACTAATTGCCCAGAATTCAAGCAAGGTAACGGGATAAGATTGCCCAGGATTATATCAAAAAGAGCCACTAATCCACTGGAGGGTGAGTTTTTGTGGAATAAGGACAGGCAAGCTGCCTGTGGTACAGGTTGCGCAGTTTTGCTCTTCTGTCCATAGTTATGACGAAAGCTAGTGGGTAAGGGAATGAAGATTTTCCCCACAGCGGAATATGCCGGCAGACGCTTGCTGTCGCCACCTGAATGAAGTATCAGGATGCGTTTATTCTGGATGATTGATATTGGATCCTTGATATTTGATGAAGGCTCATAAAAACGTTCCAGAATTTTGTAAAGCACATAGACGGTGCTGCCGCCGGAGCCGATGCGTTTTCCCTGTGGATCAGCATAAACTAGGAATTCGGTTTCTTCTGGAAGTGTGCCCCTGTCTTTACGCCACTGGAGTTGTAAACGGTAGCCTTCAGCCTGATGCTCATTAGCCGCAGTTATGACACAGATATCATAAGGTTTGTATTGAACTTCATTTTGATTTGGCACAATATTTCCATCCCTTATTTCACTATAAAATCGCTTTCGTCCCTGTCATTGCATCAACGTTAATATTCGAATTGTTAATTAGAGCAAATTTAACTCCACAGGTTTTTTAATCCGACCTCTTATCAATAGCCAATGATATTTAGGTTCCCCCTTGGACCTTCCTCGTTCGTGTAAATATGTTCCTATAAGTCCGAAGCCAAGCAGAAGAATAAGCATTACACCAAGTATAGTTACAATTATTTTTTCCATTTTCTCTATTTCGACCTTCTTTTTTTCCTTCTCTCGACGTGTTCGCCTTCCTCGTCTTTATATGGGGAATAATAATAGTAGTAGTAGTAGTAATAATCACTGTAATATTTATCACGTTTGATATTCACGTCATTTAGGACAACGCCCAGGATGTTTGCCTTTACCTCTTCCAACTGGGATTTTAATATTTTTAGGATCTTGTGGGTAGCTTTTCCCGTCTTGATGACTAATATGGTGCCATCGGTCGCTGATGCTAACCCCAATGAGTCTGATAGCCCCAGGGCAGGGGCAGAGTCAAATATTACAAAGTCGTATTTTTCTTTAAACTTACTAATCAATTCCTTCATCCGTTTTGAGCCTATGACTTCCGATGGATTTGAGGGTAAAGACCCTGTGGTCAAGAGATCAACGTCATCTACCTTTATAACCACGTCATCAAGGGTTGATTCACCTGAGAACACATTTGATAGCCCGTTATGCCTGTCCACATTGAATATTTTATGCAAGCCGGGTCTACGCAAGTCCGTATCTACCAAGAGAACGCTCTTTTCCATATTAGCTAACGCGGCGGCAAGGTTGGCTGAAGTAATTGACTTGCCCTCTTGCGGTCCTGCGCTGGTAACTGTGATTGTTTTAATTGGGTTCCCGGCAATTGCCATAATATTGGTGCGCAGGCCGCGATAAGCTTCCGCAGATGCTTCCCTCACCCCTTTTTTCACGATCACAGGGGGTATCTTGGACCTTTTTTTAAGTCGTGGAATAACCCCCAGAACGGACAGACCCAAATATTGAGCTACATCGTCAGGTGTGCGGATGGTATTATCTAGACGTTCCAGGAAAAGGGCAAATGTGATGCCAAGAGCCAATCCTAATATTGCTCCAAGGAGCATAGTAACTTTTTTACGTGGCTTATATGGATAAAGAGGTATAACAGCAGGATCTGCTATGGAAACGTTGCCAGTTTGGACTGCCTGGGCAAGGCGCATCTCCTCTTTGCGCTGCATGAGCATCATGTATGTCTGGTTAGCCACTTCTTTGTCCCTTTCTAAGCGGGCCAGTTGAAGCTCCTTTAAGGGCAAGCTATCAAGCTCAGTTTTATACTGCTCAACAGATTCTTTTTGTGCTTCTTCAATCACATTATATGCTATGTTATCTGCTTCAAGCTGTATTAACCGCTCAATCAGAGTCTGATGAACCGGATTTGCCGAAGAAACCTCAGCAGTTACAATTCGTCCAACCTCTTTTTCTAGTCCTTCCTTTGCCTGAGAGACCTTGGTTTTTACCTGTATAACTTCTGGTGAGGTCTCAGGATAGGTCTTCAAAAGCCCGGCCATCTCTATCTCAAGGTTATAAAGCTGGCCTTTAAGCTGCTGGACTATGGGATTTTCTGATATGGTGGTGGATTTAACGGTCTCAGACTGTGTATTTAAGTCCTTTTTTACCGAATTTAACCTGACCTCGACTTCCTTACGCTGCATTATGGTATTATTATAACTGGCTTCAGCTTGAGACAGTTTTTCCAGAATTATTTTTGATTCCTCGGATAGTTCAACTACTTTTTCTTTTTCTTTGAACGATTTTAGTTTCTCCTCGGTTTCACTTAATCTCTTTGATACTATGACTGATTGTTCATCAACAAACTTATACCCGCTTTTCGCTTCACTCACAAGGCTTTGCAGATTGTAGTCCTTAAAAGCTGCGGCTATTTCATTGGCAATATCTGCGGCCAGTTCGGGGTCAGTATCAGAAACAGTCACTTCAATAATATTTGTATCTCTTACCGGCTTAACTTCTATGGATCCCTGCAGTTGCTCCGCCAAATATCTGGTTTTTAGCGCATCGGGTATATTATCATATTTCTTGTCTTTCCTTTCCAACTCATTCAGTTTAAGGTTCTCCACCACCTTAATTAGAAGCTGACGGCTTTTCAGAAGCTCAGTATAAGTTGCCATCTGCTTGGCCAGCTTCGCCTGCTCCAGAAAATCTATGTTATTAAGCACCGAAAGTCCGCTGCTTTCTTCTATGAGAATTTTCACGCTGGATTTGTATTCCGGGACAGTGCGCATCAGGTAGAACTGCGTGCTGGATAAAGTGACAATAAGAGCAAGAAGGATCAACCATTTGTGACGAAGGATAAGCCAAAAATACTGCTTTAAATCTGCAACCTGATCCTCAGTTTGTTCGGTTATTTCAGAGCTTCTGAATTCATTCATTAACTACTCCTTACTAATGTTAATTATCATTAAGTCGAGAGGTTCAACAACGCTACTGCTTCTGATAATAAACACTCTTTTAAGATCAGTTCTCTTATATCCGCAATTCCTCCAGCGATAGTCAAAGCCTCAAACAAAGACAAAGGCTTTTTGGCTTTATATTTGCCGGAGTTTCTTACGTATCCTATTAGAGGGTAAGGTAAAGATCGTTCAAAATTTCAGATTTCACCTTTATCCCAATATCCATAATAGTTTACGCCTTTATTATTCAATAATGGCACAAATTAAAACTGACAACTTTAGTCGTCTTCTTTATAAGCTAAAAACACAGTTATATTTTACAAAATGTCATCTATAAAGTCAATAAAAAAATCTTTCATATTGCAAAATCATATTACCGCGCTAGCCAGCACACAGAAAACTATGACCGCTTAAATAAGTTCTTCAGGTAATTTCTCAATTTACCATTGGAAGTTTCCTTAAGCTTTAGCAATTCGCTGACCCGGAACCCTGTCTTGCATTCCAGTAGGATTTTTTTAATCAATTTCAAAGGCTAAGCCGGGGTTGTAGGATGGCCAAATCCATAATATAATGGGATAATATCAACGAAAATGATTGATAAAAACAAACTCAATACACCCATGCGTGCTGCCCTCTATATCCGTGTTTCCTCTGAAGACCAGGCCAAAGAGGGATACAGCCTGATAGCCCAGCAGAGAAGCTGGAAGAATACGCGAAAAAAAACGGCCATCTTTTGAGTAATGAAAATATCTACATTGATGACGGCTACAGCGGTAAAACTGAAAATCGGCCTGCCCTCAAAAGACTATCTGAAGATGCCCAAAAGCATAAGTTTGACGTGGTTTTAGTTTACCGGTTGGACAGGTTCTTTCGGAATGTCCGACTGCTTCTTGAAAGTGTAGAGACACTAGGACAATATGGGGTAGGGCTTAAATCCATCACTGAACCCTTTGATACTTCCACACCTATTGGAAGATATGTCCTGGTTAATCTGGGCGCAATAGCGGAACTGGAGAGAGCCATCATCATGGAGAGAAAGGAACTGGGAACGCTCAAAGCCGCTCAGGATGGCAAGTGGATGGGCGGAACGCCGCCTTATGGATATAGGATAAACCGGGAGACCAAAAAGCTGGGAATAGTGCAGAAAGATGCCAAAGTCGTGAAAATGCTTTATAACTGGCTTGTTAATGAGAAGATGAACCTCTATCAGATACAGCAGCGTATCAACTCCATGAGTATCCCCACAAAGCATGATCTGATTCACCGGGAAAAACCCACCGGCTCTCAGTGTTGGTGGAGAACTGCTACCCTGGCTCGCATGTTCCAGAATGAGATATATGCCGGCACATTCTGGTTCAGGAAGTATAAGCATCCCACGAACGCCAGAACGGCGGAGAACCTGCGGCCCAAGGATGAATGGGTTTCTATCCCTGTTCCACCCATTGTATCCAAAACCCAGTTTGAGCTTGCCAGAAAGCAGATAGAGGAGAACCGGAAGCTTGCCCCGCGTAGGACCCAGCGCACATATTTATTCGCGAAGAAGCTATACTGCGGCCTTTGCGGCGGCCTGATGGTGGCACAGTATCAGTCACCTGGAAGTAGAAGGAGGACAGAAGTTAAATTCTACACCTGCCATAAGCGCTCCAAACAACACGCCCCTGTCACCTGCACCCAGAAGAGTATCGTTGAAGCCAGAATAGAAACACCGCTATGGGACGCCCTTAAAAAACTCCTGATGAACCCTGAAGCCATGCTGAACGAGATAGAGGCTCTCAAGAGGCAGTCAGACCCCAAGCCGGGTCTGTTAGCCAGACAGACGCAGATAGAAAGCCAGATTAGGTCGCTGGAGTCAAAGCGCGAGAGGCTACTGGATTTGTATATGGAAGGGGCTGTAGAGAAGGCTGTGTTTTTAGAAAAGAGCAGGAAGCTGGAAAATGAGAAAGATAATTTGACAAGGAATAATATAGAACTTTCCCAGAAGCTGTTAAGCGAAGAAGAACGGGCTTTTAAGGCCACAAGTATCAGGGAACTGTATAAAAAGATAGGGAAAAACCTGACTGATGCGGATTATGAGACCAAAAAGTCTGTCATCTCCCTTTTGGTCCACCGCGTCACCCTCAACTCAGAAGGTATGGCTGTGGAATGTCACATACCAGACCAGTTTTTAGATAGGCAGGAGAACCTACAGGTGGCTTTGTGTCGCAATGGGGGAGTGGATTGCGATGCAAAGCATAAAGTATTCCTCTCCCTGAAGCCCCTCCCACGCAAAGAACTGTCCCTGATTCGCAGAGAGCAAAATATCAAGTATGGGCTGAATGGGAATCTATTTTATTCCGATGGCAGGCTCAAAGCACGACTAGGCGGAAAAGCAAAGGGAAGTTATACCCTAAAATGGCACACAAAAAAGCTTAAAGATCCACTGATTTTAAGCCGATTTTTGAGAGTGAGAAGCACTATCCTGGCGTCTGGCTCCTATCATGAAGAATTCAGGAAGAAACAAATCGTCTTTGTTGATAAATATCTATACAATCGTTTTATGCTCCTACCGAACAGAAAGCATTTCTGGCTGGCTGTGAAAGGGCCTAATCTCCATGGAAATGGATTCCACAGCTATTCAGATGGTATCAGCACATTCTTTAAGGTGTCATCGGACATCAAAATGGCAAAGATAACGGAAATAATTCAGAAGTATAAAGCTTAGTTGCTTGAACAGCCATATTTCCCCGTCTTTTTTATCCTTCCCTCAACAGCTATGTTAAGGGAAGATGAACCAATTATCAGTAAAGATTTACCCATCTGACCTATCTCGCGATGAAAAAGAGCGCAGGCTCAAAGAAACGCTGGAGATTCTTTTGTATATCGCAAAGGGCGAAGAGAAAAAAACAGCGGGGGAAATAACAGAGGCAAAGAACGTTTTACTAAGAGCCCAGGTAAAATCGTCACCTTTTTATATCATACCCATTACTTCCGCCCCGATAATTAAGAACCTTTTTGCTAATCGCTTTTGCGTCATATTGCCTAAAAGCGTTGAGTTGTTATCCATAATCGTTTCGCTTAATTATTTATTTTAATGTCATAACAATGTCACGAAAATGTCGCGAAAATGTCACGAAAAAAATTTAACATCTTAAGCCAACGTATAGTATATACTGCGCCCCACCCCGTGTCTTTTCAAATACCCTTTTTCAACCAAATCATTTAGGTCCCTGATCAAGGTTCGCTTTGTGACATCCGGGTACATCTTATAGAAATCCTGAATAGTTAGACGCTCGTTTTCAGCAAAATGCTTCTCAAGGCTTAACTGTCGAGGGTTTAATCTCTCTAGCGATTCATCGTGCTTGATTTTCATAAACTCTCCGCTAGGTCCATAAATTGTCACAGTAAACTCCCATTGCTCTTCAGAAAATCGGGGTTTTTTAAGTCCATGTTCTTTGAGTAATTTCAGGATCCGAGGAATGCCAGAGCCTAACTTTTCGATAAAGCCTAAATCCTTAAACACCTCAACTATAGCTGGATTGCGCAAAATGGAACGGCTTTTACCTTCGCTTAGTTGTTTCAGATTTATTCCTGGCATCAGTTTGCCGGGGCTATGAATCTCGATCCGGTCGTCAAACATGAAAATCCTGATATGTTGTCCATACAGGCTCCAGTCCCGATGGATCAATGCATTGAGAATAGCCTCACGGGTAGCTTCAATAGGATACTCTGGATAGTCAATGCGGCGGAATCCGACAATTCGGCCACCCATTTTCATGTGTCTTTGAATAAAAGCCTCTGCATCTTCTACTATCTTTGGAAGAGGTCCCCGCAGTTCCTTTCGGTCTATGTATTCTATAACGTCAGCGCCCTTGAATCTTACACAAATTACTTCGCTTTGCAGGATAAATAGTTGTGGATCTTTGCAAAAAAGCAACATGCCGGCATTAGTTGGTTTATATCTTCTTCCCTTTTTGACTAAACAACCAATATTAGCCAGCGCCTCCTCATTGCTAATATCAAGAGAACGACCGCTCTTCTGACGTTGCTGGATAAACTGGCCAACCAATATTTTGTCTATGTATTTCAAATCAAATCGGTCATCAGTCAAAAGCTCAAACTTCACTTCTCCTCTGGAAAGCACTAATCGTCTAAGTTCTTGTGGAGTCAAAGCCGCGTCACGGGTGCCAACTCTCAGAAAAACTTGCCCCCTACACTGTGCAATGTCTCATAGTCAGCAGGTACAGTGACAGCAATGACAATCTTGCCGTCAGCGGTTTCTATTCTTTCCAGTTCAATTGGCTGAATCTGTGGATCGCAGTGATTTCGACTGGCCGCTTCGTAGATAACTTTGTCGCGTACCCTCTCATAATCGGAAACACCATGAATCGTGCCATTATCAGAAACACCAATCAAAGCAACGCCGCCATCAGCCGCGGCAAAAGCCGCCAGCGTCTCCGCTAATGACCTGGGATGGATTCTTGCATCCTTAAAGTCAAGGGTTTGGCTTTCGCCCTGCTTAATAAGTTGTTTGAGTTGTTCTTCGGTCATGTTAATTAAAACTTTCTTATTGAATCCTACATTCCGCACCTCATGAATACTAAGTTTATGGCACTTTTGGGTGTCCAAAAACAGGATTTTAGGGTCAAAATGGAATAAAATCCGTGGCTTGGCCAGACAACTCCAAAATAAGGAATCTAGTATTCATGAGTTTTTATACGCTTTCATAAGATTTCAATAATTCCCAAAAAGCCAAAAAAGAGGTGCGGAATGTAGGGAATATGCTCCATGATTATGGATAAAGCTATTCGAACTAATCATGCTCGTCTACGTTGTAAGTCGCCTCCCCTTCTTCAATTCCTTTTATAGCTTTTTTATATGCCCATTTCGGGATTTGTGGTGATTCTTTGTTCAGCCTGTCACGTTCATTATTCAGATCATTCAATTCTTCTAACAATGTTTTATCTGTCGCCATTTTGACATCTTGTTCAACGATTTCTATTGATCCAATCCTGTTTTCTTCTTCGACTCCTATTTGACTGAAAATCCTCGATTTATTCCTCAAGCTATTATAATCATTACCTGCTTTCTGATGAACAGTTGCTCGTTCTCTTGGGTTTATAAAAGTTATAACAGCCATCAGAATTGCAGCGATAATAGAAAAAATACCTGCTATGATATTGCGACTATCAAAACGAGCTAAGGCCGCAGTACCGGCAACTGCCGCGAAAATAGCAGCAGGTACTCCTATCCAAAAATGAAAATTCGTCCAAAGCTGTCCTGCGTATAAATGAGCTTTGGCGGAACATAAACTATCTTCCTCAATCCTCTTAGCTTCTTTAATTATGTTATCTTTTGTTTTATCTTCCATAAAAATTTACCCCCAAGCGGGAAAATAAGCCCCAAATATTTTACCCCACGTTTCTATAGATTCTTGAACATAGCCTCTCGAAGCGTGATCTTCGGCTTTGTAGGCCCTGTCGTAAGCTAATTTAAATTTTTCTACTGCTTCCTTAATTTTTTCTTGTGTATTAATATAACTGCCAATATCCCCGCTATATGCCAAACCGGCTGGATCTGGGTTTTTATTTGTCACAACAGTCCGGCACTTATCAAAAAAGGTTCTTTGGTAAATAACGGGGGTATGAATCTTGCATAGAGATAACCCAAAAAGTTATTGACATCAGAATATCATTCCTTGTATCCTAGTTTGTATACAGAATTATAAATCAGGATTAGGAGGATATCTGATGTCTACCAAAGATGATACAACAAGATTGCTTGATATTCAAGAGCTAATTGTAATGGAATACGAAATAAAAGCAGATGAAGTAATACTGATATGTAAGAATCGCTTTGATTATGCTGTGTGTCCAGATTGTGGAAATATCTCAAGCACCTTACATGAAAACACTGCCAAAAGCATAAGGGACGTTTCTATATTCGGGAAGAGATGCTTTATACATTTTACCCACAGGAGATTCTATTGCCGGGAGTGTAGAGATACATTTATGGAGCGATTGAGTTTCCTTAACCCGGATAGCATCTACACCAATAGATATGAACAGTATATTTATGAGTTGTGTCGAGAGAACAGTGTATCTTTTGTGAGTCGGTTTGAGTGCCTGGGATACGATGCTACAGAGGGTATCTATTATCGTCAGGTTTCAAAGAAATTGACTACCCAAGAGGATATAGAGATTCTGGGAATAGATGAGATATCTATGCGGAAAGGGCATAAGGATTATGTTTTGGTTATATCAGATATAGGTAATAAGCGAGTTTTAGAGGTACTAAAAGATCGGCGTAAAGAAAGTCTTGATGGATACTTTGATGAGATGCCAGCAGAGATGAGAGAGAAGATAAAGAAGGTATCAATAGACATGTGGAGTCCATATTATGATTCAGTTCGAGAGAAACTGCCTCATGCAGAGATAGTGGTGGATAGGTTTCATGTGATGAAGAACCTTAACGATTGTCTTACCAGTGCTCGCAGAGAGATAAGTCGTGATTTGAGCAAAGAAGATAAGGAAAAGGTGAAAGGTAGTCGTTGGATACTGGTAAAGAACATGGAAGATTTGAGTCCTGAGGAGTTAGGGAAACTAAACGTAGTGTATGAGACTTCAGAGGAATTAAAGAAAACTCATGTTCTGAAAGAGGATTTTCGTCGGATATTTGAGGAAGAAGATGATAGGCAGATGGCATCGGAATTATTGTCAGATTGGGTAAAGCGAGTGATAGATAGTGGTTTGAAGTGTTTAGAAAAGTTTCTTACCACTTTAAGTAATTGGAAGGAAAGCATCCTAAACTACTTTGATGGAAAGGTTACAAATGGATTTGTAGAGGGTATGAATAACAAGATAAAGCTCATAAAGCGGAAAGGTTTCGGATTTACCAACCATAAACACTTTCGTTGTCGAATTCTTGACTCATGTGGTTCTTGTCATATTATGGCTTAGCAAGATTCATACCCCCGTAGATTCCCAAAGAGCCATAATAATTTCTTAGAAACTGTTGACAGCAAAACAAGCCTACACCACTGCCTCCAGTTCGGGACAATCGGATACCTCTTTTCAAATGAGCAAATGTGCTTCGCTGTTTTTCAGTGTAAGGGCAAGCATTTGAGAACGCAATTATCATCTGTCGAAGGCCCCCATCATCCAAATTTCGGATCGAAATATCAATATTTTGGGTGTTTGCAGTTTCATAATAGTAAAACAGTTTCAAATAAGCATTTTTTAAAAGTTCATAAATGGTAAAGTGAAGAACCGAATAATCGTCATAATACAAGTCCAAATCATCAAGGCAACACTCAATGTTTACGATAAATTTATCCCATATTTTCTCGGCACCACTCCACCTGTCCCTTTCTATTGATATTACGTCGTTTTTGACCAGTTCTATGAAGTCCATAATATTTTGCCTCTGAATAGGCCCTATCGCTCTAATACCACCATGTTTATTTTGTATCTCTTTCGCAAACTCCTCGAAAAATTTACCAAACATAGATACATATTGAGCTTTATGGGCGCATTTATTAGTTAGGGGAGGGTAGACACGACAATATAAATATGATAAACTTTCTTTTACCATAAAAAAAGAAAGGAGATATCATATATGCCGTGTCTGAGAGATAGTATAAGTCAAATAGAC
>Ga0194111_10007678_pt1 | contig 11993 bp, 9 predicted proteins | sample TA2KigC300mmetaG_FD_146194 | JGI IMG/M metagenome (GOLD analysis project Ga0194111, IMG submission 146194) | Freshwater microbial communities from Lake Tanganyika, Tanzania - TA2015033 Kigoma Deep Cast 300m | ecosystem: Environmental > Aquatic > Freshwater > Lake | place: Tanzania: Lake... | reverse complement strand
ACGCGAGCAGCGCGAGCCGGTCGGGCTTCTCGCCGACGAGCGACCAGCGACCGCCGCCCTTGCCGTCGACGACAAGGCGGGCGTCGAGGGCTGGCATGGTGTCGCCGGGAATCACTCGCATGGCATCTTTTCTCCGGGCCGATGATAGCCGACCAGCGCGAACGTGATCGGGCCCTGGAGGTCGATCGTTCATTTATCGTGCAGGCGCCCGCCGGCTCGGGCAAGACCACGCTGCTGGTGCGGCGGTTCCTGCGCCTGCTCGAAGTGTCGGCCAAGCCCGAGGAAGTGCTCGCGATCACCTTCACGCGCAAGGCGGCGGCGGAGATGCGCAGGCGCGTGCTGGAGGAAGTCCCGCAGGCCGGGCAGGCCGCCCACCGCCTGCGCATCATGACCATCGACGCCTTCTGCGCCTCGCTGACGCGCCAGCTGCCGGTGCGGTCGCGCTTCGGCGCGCAGCCGCAGATCGTCGAGGACGCCACGCAGCTGCACGCCGAGGCGGCGCGGCGCACGCTGTCGGCGTTCGACCAGCCTGCGGTGGGCCGGCTGCTCGCGCACCTGGACAACGACCTCGAGGCGGCCGCCGGGATGCTCGCCGGGATGCTCGGGCGCCGCGACCAGTGGCTGCGGCGCGCCGGGAACCCGCCCTCGCGGCAGGACATCGAGGCCGCGCTGGCCGCGGAGCGAACGCGCATTCTGGCGCGCGCCCGCGCGCTGCTGCCGGAGGCCTCGCCCGAGCTGGCGCAGATGCTGCTGACGAAGAATCGAACCTGGCGCAAGCGGGACAGGCAGGCCCAGGCCTTTGAGGGCAACGAGCCGCTGCGCCTCGCGCTCTCGGCGCTGCTCGAGCTGCCGCCCGAGACCTACGCGCCGGCGCAGTGGGAGGCGCTGGAGGCGATCCTGGCGCTCCTGCCCCTGGCCGCCGCGCAGCTGAAGGTCCTGTTCGCCGAGCGCGGTGCGGCCGATTTCACCGAGATCGCCCAGGGCGCGGTGCGCGCCCTGGGCACGGCCGAGGAGCCCACCGACCTGCTGCTCGCGCTGGATGCGCGCATCGCGCACGTGCTGGTGGACGAGTTCCAGGACACTTCGCTCTCCCAGTGGGACCTGCTCGAGCGCCTCACCGCGGGCTGGAGCCCGGGCGACGGGCGCACGCTGTTCGCCGTCGGCGACCCGATGCAGTCCATCTACCGCTTCCGCGAGGCCGAGGTGGGGCTGTTCCTGCGTGCCCGGCGCGAGGGCCTGCCCAACGTGAAGCTGGATTCGCTCGCCCTGTCGACGAATTTCCGCTCGCAGGCGGGCATCGTGGACTGGGTCAACGCTTCCTTCTCCCGCATCCTGCCGCAGGCGGAGGACCAGAGCTGCGGCGCGGTGCCGTTTTCGCCCTCTGTGGCCGAGCATGCCGCGCTCCCCGGCGCGGCGGTGAGCTGGCATGCGCCGGCGGACCACGCCGCCGAGGCGGCGCGGGTGGTCGAACTGGTGCGCCAGGCCGAGGGCAACTGCGCCCTGCTGGTGCGCAACCGCGCCGCGCTCGCCGACATCGTGCCGGCGCTGAAGGCCGCCGGCATCCGCTTTCGCGCCATCGAGATCGACCACCTGGGCGAGAGGCAGGTGGTGCAGGACCTGTTCGCGCTCACGCGGGCGCTGACGCATCTCGCCGACCGCGTCGCCTGGCTCGCGCTGCTGCGCGCGCCCTGGGCCGGATTCACGCTCGCGGAGCTGGCCCGCTGGTTCGAGGGACATCCGGAAACGGTCTGGGAGCGGCTGCAAGCTGTTAACGATCGTGCACACTTGACGGCGGTGCTGGGTGCCGCGCTGGCCGGCCGGCGGCGCGGCACGCTGCGCGATCGCGTCGAAGGTGCCTGGCTGGCGCTCGGCGGTCCGGCCTGCCTCGCCGCCACCGAGGAGCTGGAGGACGCGGAAGCCTACCTGGAGGCGCTGGAGGCGCTGGAGGAGGCGGGCGAGGTGGATTTCGCGCGCCTGGCCGAGCTGCTGGAGAGGTTGTACGCGCCGCCCGATCCGGCCGCCACGGAGTCCGATCTGCAGATCATGACCATCCACAAGGCCAAGGGCCTGGAGTTCGGCACCGTGATCGTGCCGGGCCTGGAGCGCGCGCCGGGCCGCGGCGATGCGCCGCTGCTGCGCTGGAAGGAGCTGGCCGGCCGCTGGCTGCTGATGGCGCCGGTGAAGGAAACCGGCGGCGACGAGGAGCCTGCCTACGAATACCTGAAGCAGCTGGACCGCGAGGCAGAGGACACCGAGGCGGGGCGGCTGCTCTATGTCGCGGCGACGCGCGCCAAGCGACGGCTGCACCTGCTTGCCTGCCCCAGGAGAGCCATGCCCCCGAGGCGCAGCCTGCTCGAGCGCGCCTGGCCGGTGGCGCGGGAGTTCTACGAGGGCGTGGCGCCGATGGCGCCGCAGGTGCGCCTGCAAGTCGAACCCGCCGCGTTCCCCCCGCTGCGGCGCCTGCCGGCGGGCTGGGTGCTGCCCGCGCCGCCGCCCGCGCTGGCGTGGACCGCGCCGGAAGAGGGGCGCGCCGGCGAGGACATCGCGTTCTCGTGGGTGGGCGAGGATGCCCGCCACGTCGGCATCGTGGTCCACGCCTGGCTGCAGCGCATCGCGGAGGACCGGCTCCAGGGCTGGGACGCGAAGCGCGTCGCGTCGCTCGAGCGCGCGTTCGCGAAGGACCTGGCGCGGCGCGGCGCGCAGGATCCCGGCGCGGCGGCCGAACTGGTGGCCGCGGCGCTCGCCAATGCGATCGCCGACGAGCGCGGGCGCTGGCTGCTCGGCCCGCACGCGAAGGCGGCCAGCGAGTACCGGCTCACGACCCCGCAGCGCAACTTCCGCATCGACCGCTATGTCGAGGACGCGGACGGGGCAAGATGGGTCGTGGATTACAAGACCAGCAGCCACCAGGGCGGCGGCGCTGAGGCCTTTCTCGACGGTGAGCGCGCGCGCTACGCGGCGCAGCTCGATGCCTATGCCGCGGCGCTGGGCGGGGCGCGCCGCGGCCTGTACTTCCCCCTGCTGAAAGGATGGCGCGAATGGTGAGCGGCTGGCTGACGCAGTTCGAGCGGGCGCTCGGCGCCGGCAACGCAGTCGCGCTCGGGGCCCTGTTCCGCGATGACGCCCACTGGCGCGACCTGCTCGCCTTCGGCTGGGAGCTGCGGACCGTCAGCGGCGCGCCGGGGGTGGCGGCGGCGCTCAAGCGCTACGCGGGGCACGCCGCCGGCTTCGCAGTCGACCCGGCGCGCACGCCGCCGCGCCGCGTCGTGCGCGCGGGCGAGGAGGTCACCGAGGCCATCTTCCGCTTCGAGACCGCGGTGGGGCGCGGGCAGGGCGTCCTGCGCCTGTTCGATGACGGCAAGGCCTGGTCGCTGCTCACCGCGCTGGACGAAATCAAGGGCCACGAGGAACAGGTCGGCGGCCGCCGGCCGCACGGCGAGGCCTACTCGCGCGACTTCCGCGGCCCCAACTGGCTCGACAAGCGCACCGCGGCCGCCGCCTACGCCGACCGGGACCCGGTGGTGCTCATCGTCGGCGGCGGCCACGCCGGGCTTTCCATCGCCGCGCGCCTGAAGCAGCTGGGGGTGGAGGCGCTGATCGTGGACCGCCACCCCCGCATCGGCGACAACTGGCGCCGGCGCTACCACGCGCTCACGCTGCACAACCAGGTGCACGTCAACCACCTGCCTTACCTGCCGTTTCCGGCCAACTGGCCGGTGTACATCCCCAAGGACAAGCTGGCGGGCTGGTTCGAGGCCTATGCCGGAATCATGGAGCTGGACTACTGGACCGGCACCGAGTTCGCGGGCGGCGCGTATGACGAGAAAGCGGGGCGCTGGACGGTGGAACTGGAGCGCGACGGCGCGAGGCGAACGATGCGGCCCAAGCACGTCATCCTCGCCACCGGGGTCAGCACCATTCCGTTCAAGCCGGAGCTGCCGGGGCTGGGGGATTTCCGCGGCACGGTGGTGCATTCCCACGAATACGACGAGGCGAGCTCCTGGGCGGGGCGCGAGGCCATCGTGGTGGGCACCGGCAACAGCGGGCACGACATCGCGCAGGACCTTTATTCCAACGGCGCGCGCGTCACCCTGGTGCAGCGCGGCCCGACCCTGATCCTCAACATCGAGCCCAGCGCGCAGCTGGTCTACGCGCTGTACGGGGAGGGCATCCCGACCGAGGACTGCGACCTCATCACCAGCGCCAATCCGCTCGCGCTGCTGCGCAGGTTCCACCGCCTGACCGCAGCGCAGAGCCGGGAACTGGACCGGCCGCTGAGCGAAGCGCTCACCCGCGCCGGTTTCCGCATCGACACCGAGTACCAGTCCGGCTGGCAGTTCAAGTACCTGGAGCGGGGCGGGGGCTACTACTTCAACGTCGGCTGCTCCGACCTGATCGTGGAACGCAAGGTGCGCCTCGCGCAGTTCTCGGACCTCGAGGGTTTCGTCGCGGGCGGCGCCAAAACGCGCTCCGGCGATTTGATTCCCGCCGATCTGGTGGTGCTGGCCACCGGCTACCTCGGGCAGGAACACCTGGTGCGCAGGCTCTTCGGCGAGGCGGTGGCCGACCGCGTCGGGCCGATCTGGGGCCTCGATGAGGCCACCCAGGAGCTGCGCAACATGTGGATGCCCACCGGGCAGCCGGGGCTGTGGTTCATCGCCGGCAGCTTCGCGCAGTGCCGGATCTACTCGAAGGTCCTCGCCATGCAGGTAAAGGCGCGGGAGGCGGGGTTGGTTCGCTAGGCCCCGCGCCGCCGCAGCGCCGCCTGCAGGCCGCGGTACGCCGGCACCGCGATGGCGATCAGGGCCGCGACCACCAGGGTGGCGGCGATCGGCCGGGTGAAGAAGATGCCCAGCCCGGCGTCTGAGAGGATCAGCGACTGGCGCAGCGCCCGTTCGGCGAGCGGCCCCAGCACCAGCGCCAGCACCAGCGCCGCGGGCGAGTAGCCGAGCTTCTTCATGAAGTAGCCGGCGACGCCGAACACCAGCATGGTGCCGACGTCGAACAGGCTGTTCTTCAGCGAGTAGGCGCCGGTGACGCAGAACACGATGATCAGCGGCATCAGGATGCTGTACGGGATGCGCAGCGCGCGCACGAACAGCGGAATGAACAGGGTGCTCAGCACCAGCAGCATCACGTTGGCGATGTATTGCGAGGCGATCAGGCCCCAGACGAACTGCGGGTTCTTCTCGAACAGCATCGGCCCGGGCCGCAGGCCCCACATCATCAGCCCGCCCAGCATGATCGCGGTGGTCGCCGAGCCCGGGATGCCGAGCGTCAGCATCGGCACCATCGCCGCGGTGGCCGCGGCGTTGTTGGCCGACTCCGGCGCGGCCACGCCCTCGATCGCGCCCTTGCCGAACTCCTGCGGCCGCCTCGAAACCGTCTTCTCCACCGTGTAGGACAGGAACGAGGCCACCGTCGGCCCGGCCCCCGGCAGCACGCCGACCGCGAAGCCCAGCACCGTGCCGCGCACGATCGCCCACTTCGAGCGCGCCAGGTCCGCCAGACTGGGCAGGAGTTCGCGCAGCCGGATGCGGCCGGTCACCACCTGCGCCTTGCCGCTCGCCTCGGCGCCGACCAGCACCTCGCCCAGGCCGAACAGGCCGATCGCCACCGGCAGGAAATCGATGCCGTCCATCAGCTCTGGCACGCCGAAGCCGTAGCGCGGGATGCCGGCGATGATGTCGAAACCGACCACTGCCAGCATCAGCCCCAGCGCCATGCTGATGTAGCCCTTCAGGGCCTCCTCGCCGGTGAGCAGCGTGACGGTGGTGAGGCCGAGCAGCATCAGCGCGAAGGTCTCCGGCGGGCCGAAGGACAGCGACCACTTCGCCAGCGCCGGCGACACCAGCATCAGCAGCACCACCCCGACCGTGCCGGCGACGAACGAGCCGATGGCGGCGATGCCGAGCGCCTTGCCGGCGCGTCCCTTCAGCGCCATCTGGTAGCCGTCCAGGCAGGTCACCACCGAGGCCGATTCGCCCGGTGTGTTGATCAGCACCGCGGTGATGGTGCCGCCGTACATGGTGCCGGCGTAGAGCGCGGCGAGCATGATGATCCCCGAGGTGGGCTCCATGCCGAAGGTGAGCGGCAGCAGCATCGCCACGCCGGAGGGCGGGCCCACCCCCGGCAGCGCGCCGATCAGGATGCCGATGGTCACGCCGGCTACCGCCATCAGCAGGTTGAACGGCGTCAGTGCAACCGAGAAGCCCAGCGCGAGGTTGCTCAGAAAATCCACAGCAGTCCTTCGGGCAGCGGCAGGCGCAGCCAGTGCGCGAACACCAGCCAGTTGCAGCCGGCGGCGCCGGCGGCCACCGCGGCGCAGACCCACCAGCGGTGCCGCCCCAGGTAGCGCAGCAGTCCGGCGAGGAAGAGCGCCGTGCCGAGGACCATGCCGGTGACCTTCAGCAGCGCGACGAAGGCGACGCTAGCCCCGAGCACCACCAGCATGTGGCGCAGGCCCTCGCCGCGCGGCAGCCAGGCCTCGCCCGGGTCCTTCCTGCGCAGGTTCTTCGCCAGCAGCGCCAGCGCCAGCGCGGTCATCAGCAGGCCGAGCCAGAACGGCAGGAACGCCGGGCCCGGGCCGTCGTCGCCCCACCACTTGTAGTGCTTGAGCGCCCCCGCGGCGAACGCCACCGAGAACGCGAGCAGCAGCACCGCGGTGACGCGGTCGGCGTTGCGCACGTCGCTGGCGGCCCTGGCGCGGCTGGCCGCCGGCTACTTCTTGATCGCGCCGAGCGCGCCCAGCGCCGCCTCGTACTTGCCGTTCAGGCTGTCGAGGTACTTGTTGGCTTCCTCGCCGACCCACTGCGTGGGCGTGAGCAGGTTGCGCTTGATGTAGGTCTCCTGCCACTTCTTGGTCTCGGTGACCTTCTTCAGCGTCTCCTGCCACCACTTGACCGCCTCGGGCGCCATGTTGGCCGGGCCGACCACGCCGCGCATCTGCTCCCAGTAGAACTCGTAGCCCTTCTCGGCGAAGGTCGGCACCTCCGCGGCATCGGTCATGCGCTTGCGCGCGGCCACCGCCAGGTTGGTCGCCTTCTTCGCCTCGATCTGCGCGACGATCTCGTTGGGGTTCATCACCCCGGCATCGATATGCCCGCCCATCAGCGCCGCGGTGACCTCGCCGCCGGAGTTGAACGGCACGTACTTCACCTTGATCTTCGCCGCCTGCTCCATGAGGTGGGTGAAGATGTGGTCCTCGCTGTTGGTGGCGGTGCCGCCCACCGTGAGCCCGCCGGGCTTGGCGCGCGCCGCCTTCATGAAGTCCTCGATGGTCTTGAACGGCGACTCGTTGCGCACCGACAGCATCAGCTCGTCGATGGCGACGACCATCAGGATGGTCATCGCGTCGCGGTGGTTGCCGGGCAGGCGGCCCTCGATCTTGCCCGACACGACCATCGGCGTGGCGCCGGCGACCACGTGCGAGTCGCCCTTCTTGTTGATCAGGTAGTTGAAGCCCACCGCGCCGCTGCCGCCGACGCGGTTGGCGACGTTGAGCGGCACCGGAGACCATTTGTTTTCCTCGATGATGCCGGCGATCATGCGCATCAGGTTGTCGGTGCCGCCGCCCGGGGCGTAGGGCACGACCACTTCCACGGTCCTGGACGGATACTTGGCCTGCGCCTGGAGGCCGGCCGACCCCAGCAAGGCCACGGCCGCGACGCAGGCGGCCAGGATTGCGTTCGTTTTCATCGCGCACCTCCTCGATTATTGAATGACGCCCTTCGCCCGCAGCGCCTTTTCCTCCATGTCACTGTAGCACAGCTCCCGCAGGATCTCGGCGCTGTGCTCGCCCAGCAGGGGCGCGGGGCGCTCCACCGCGCCCGGGGTCTCCGAGAGCTTCACCGGCACGCCGAGGGCGTGGATCGCGCCCGCGCCGCGGTGCAGCAGGTCGACCACCATGTCGCGCGCGAGCGCCTGCGGATCGGAGAGCGCTTCGGCATAGTTGTTGATCGGCCCCGCCGGCACCCCGGCGCGCGCCAGCGCTTCCAGCCAGTGCGCGCGGGGCTTGAGCGCGGTGACCGGCTCGATCTGCGCGATCAGCGCGCGGCGGTTGGCGGCGCGCGAGGCCGGACTGGCGAAGCGCGCATCCTGCGAGAGCTCCTCGCGACCCAGCAGCGCGCACAGCGAGGCGAACAGCCGGTCGCTGCCCGCGCCGACGGTGAACCAGCCGTCGCTGGCGCGCAGCGCCTGGTAGGGCGCCCAGAGGCGGTGCGCCGAGCCCAGGGCCTGCGGCGTGCGCCCGGTGCTCCAGTACTCGGTCGATTCCCAGACGGTGAGCGCCATTGCCGCCTCCAGCAGCGAGGTATCGACCAGCTGGCCTTCGCCGGTGCGGTCGCGGTGCTCCAGCGCGCACAGGATGCCGTAGGCGCCGAACAGTCCGGCCGCGAGATCGGCCAGCGGCAGGCCGGACTTGGCAGGCGCGCCGCCTTCCTCGCCGGTGACGCTCATCACGCCGCTCATGCCCTGCGCGATCAGGTCGTAGCCGCCGCGCGGCGCGTAGGGGCCGGTCTCGCCGAAGCCGCTGATCGCGCAGTACACCAGCCGCGGGTTGCGCGCGCGCAGCGACTCGTAGTCCACGCCGAGCCGCTTGGCCGCGCCGGGACGGTAGTTCTGCACGAACACGTCGGCCGACGCGGCCAGGCGCCGCACCAGCGCCACGCCCTCGGGCTGCTTCAGGTCCACCGCCAGGCTGCGCTTGTTGCGGTTCATGGTCATGAAGGTGCCGCTGTGGCCGTTCTGCTGCGCGCGCCCGAGCTGGCGCATCGACTCGCCCTCGCCGGGGGGCTCCACCTTGATGACGTCGGCACCCATGTCGGCGAGGTTCATGGAGCAAAATGGCGCCGCCATCGCCTGCGTGAGGTCGATGACGCGCAGGCCGTGCAGGGCCTTCACGCGATCACCCGGCTGCTCTTCAACTGCCGGATCTCCTGCGCCGAGTACCCCAGCTCGGCGAGGATCGCCGCGTTGTCCTGGCCGAGCGCGGGCGGCGGCGCCGCGGGCCGCGCCGGTGTGCGCGACAGCTTCACCGGGTTGCCGAGCGCCTTGACGCGGCCGGCGCCGGGATAATCGTATTGCTGCGTCATGCCGCGCGCCTCGGCCTGCGGGTCGGCAAGCGCCTCGGGGATGGAGTAGATCGGGCCGGCGGGAATGCCCGCGGCCTCCAGCTGCGCCAGCCAGTGCGCGCGCGGCCGCGTGACGGTCACCTCCTCGATCAGCTTCTCCAGCGCGGCGCGGTTGGCAAGCCGCTCGGCGGGCTTGGCGAAGCGCGGGTCGGCCAGCAGCGGCTTTAGGCCGAGCAGCGCCGCGAACTGCGCCCACAGCTTGTTGTTCGCCGCGCCGACGGTGAAGTGGCCGTCGCTGGCGCGGAGGGCCTGGTAGGGCGCGTTCAGGCGGTGCGCGGTGCCCAGCGGCCGCGGCAGGTCGCCGGTGTACCAGTACTCGGTCGCCTCCCAGGCCGACAGCGCGAGGCCGGCCTCGAACAGGGAGGTGTCCACCTGCTGGCCGCGGCCGGTGAGGCGCCGCGCGCGCAAGGCGCACAGGATGCCGAACACCGCGAACAGGCCCGCGCCCAGGTCGGTGACCGGCACGCCCACCTTCACCGGCGGGCCGCCCTCGTTGCCGGTCGCGCTCATGATGCCGCTCATGCCCTGGGCGATCAGGTCGAAGCCGCCGCGCTGCGCATAGGGGCCGGTCTGGCCGAAGCCGGAGATCGAGCAGTGGATCAGGCGCGGATTGACGGCGCGCAGCGACTCGTAGTCCAGGCCCAGGCGCCTGGCGGCGCCGGGCCGGTAGTTCTCCACCAGCACGTCGGCGCCGGCGGCGAGCCGGCGCAGGATCGCCGCGCCTTCCTTCGCCTTCAGGTCGACGGCCATGCCGCGCTTGCTGCGGTTGACGGCGAGGAAGGACCCCGACACCCCCGGGGCGAGCTGCCGCTCGTGGCGCGTGGGCTCGCCCTCCAGCGGCTCGACCTTGATCACCTCCGCGCCCATGTCGGCGAGCAGCATGCTGCAGAACGGGCCCGCCATGACCTGGGTCAGGTCGATCACGCGCAACCCCTCGAGGGCCATGGGCGCGGGCGCTGGATTGGGCGGTGTTACCATCGTTTTCATATTCTCGCGAGGAAAGCCACCGTGGACAAGACCGTTTCCGCAGCCGAGGTGCTCGTCGAGCGCGAAGGGCCGATCCTCACCGTCACCTTCAACCGGCCCGAGGCGCGCAACGCGATGACCTGGGGCATGTACCAGCGCCTGAACCAGGCCTGCGAGGAAGTGGACGCCGACGATGCCATCCGCGTCATGGTGCTGAAGGGCGCCGGCGGCAGGGCGTTCGTCGCCGGCACCGACATCAGCCAGTTCACCCAGTTCAAGGGGCCCGAGGACGGGCTGCGCTACGAGCGCGAGGGCGACCAGCGCACCGGGCGCATCGGCCGGGTGAAGAAACCGGTGATCGCGCAGATCCAGGGCTACGCCGTGGGCGGGGGCTTTGGCATCGCCTGCGGCGCCGACATCCGCATCGCTACGCCGGATGCGCGCTTCGGCGCGCCGATCGCCAAGACCCTGGGCAACTGCCTGTCGATGCGCAACTACGCGCGCTTCGCCGCGCTGATCGGCCCCTCGCTGCTGAAGGAGATCATCTTCACCGCGCGCCTGCTCAGCGCCCAGGAGGCGCTCGGCGTGGGCTACGTGCACGAGATCGTCGCCCCGGAACTGATCGAGGCGCGGGTGCGCGAAGTGGCCGAAAAGGTGGCCACGCACGCGCCGATCACGCTGTGGGCGACCAAGGAATCGCTGCGCCGCCTGCAGGAAGCGCAGCCGCTGCCAGAGGGCGACGACATCGTGGCGCGGGTCTACGGCAGCGCCGACTTCAAGGAAGGCGTGCGCGCCTTCGTCGACAAGCGGGCGCCGCAATGGACGGGAAAATGACCCTTGCCCTTGATGCTGCGCTGGCTGAATTCGGCAACGCAGGCGTCGCGGAACGGGCTTGCGATGGCCGCGCGCGCAGGCCGGATTTGCCCCCAGCGGCGGGGCGATTCGCCCTTACTTGCGGGCGGCGAGGGCCCGGTTCTCCAGCCGGCTGAGCAGCCGCACCAGCGGCCAGAGCAGGACGAAGTAGACCGCCGCGGCGAGCACGATCGGCGTCGGGTTGTAGGTCAGGCTCTGCGCCTGGCGCGCCTGGAAGAGCAGCTCGGGCATGGCCACCACGCTGCCCAGCGAGGTCAGCTTCACCACCTCGAGCGTGTTGGAGAGCAGGTCGGGCAGCACGTTGCGCACCGCCTGCGGCAGGACGACGAAGAGCATGGTCTGCAAGCGGCCCAGGCCGGTGCTGCGCGCGGCCTCGGTCTGGCCGCTGGGGACCGATTCGATGCCGGCGCGCAGGATCTCGCCGTAGTAGGCGCCGGTGTTGAGGAAGAAGGCGATGCAGACGCAGGCGAAGCCGGTGATCTGGATCCCGGCGAACGGCAGTCCGGCGAAGAGCAGGATCAGCAGCACCAGCGGCGGGAAGGCGCGGAAGAAATCCACCCAGGCCATCAGCGGATAGCGGACGAGCGGGTGGTGGAAGCTCGTCGCCGTCACCGAGAGGATCAGGCCGCCCAGTAGGCCGAGCGGCACCACCACCACCGAGAGCAGGAGCGTGTTGCCCAGGCCCGCCAGCAGGATCGGCCAGGCTTGGCGCGCGATCTCGGCGTTGGCGAAGGTGTCGAGCATCAGCGCTTCCAGGCCATGCGGGTCTCCAGCCAGCGGCCGAACACCACCAGCGGAAGGAACAGGATCAGGTAGCCGATCGCCGCCATCGTCAAGGGCGACGGGTTGTAGCTGTTCGAGACCGCAGAGGAGGCCATGCCGAGGATCTCCCCAACGGCGACCACGCTGGCGAGCGCGGTGCCCTTGGTGATCGCGATCGTTCTGTTGGTCAGTGGCGGGATCGTGAGCCGCAGCGCCTGCGGCAGCACCACGTTGATCAGCGTCTGGCCGAAGGAGAGGCCG
>Ga0194111_10007676_pt1 | contig 11995 bp, 12 predicted proteins | sample TA2KigC300mmetaG_FD_146194 | JGI IMG/M metagenome (GOLD analysis project Ga0194111, IMG submission 146194) | Freshwater microbial communities from Lake Tanganyika, Tanzania - TA2015033 Kigoma Deep Cast 300m | ecosystem: Environmental > Aquatic > Freshwater > Lake | place: Tanzania: Lake... | reverse complement strand
TCACACGTGGATCAATGAGCATGTACGAGAGATCTGTGAGCAGATTCATCAGCACGACTGCTGCAGCAATCAGCATCAAGACACCCAAGAGAACAGGGGTATCACGAGATTGGGAAGAGCTAAGAATCAGCCGACCAAGCCCCGGCCACCCGAAAATCAACTCCACGACCACCGCACCCGAAAAGACGTGGCCGACACGGCCTCCTATGACCGTGACTACCGGGGGCAATGACCGTCTGAGTGCGTGACGAAGAACGACTTGTAGGTCACCTAGGCCTTTGGCGCGTGCCAGTCGAATGTGATCGTCACCAAGTTGATCAACGATGCCAGTCCGTGTCAATCGCGCGATTGTCGAGGATTCTTGACTCGCTAGCACGGACATCGGAAGCATGAGATGCCAGAGGGTGTCGACTGCTTTAGCGAATCCAGTGCCTTCGAATCCCGGTGAGTTTCGTCCGTCAGTCGGGAAGATCCCAAGCCGAAGGGCGAAAAACAACAGCAGCACTTGCGCAATCCAGAACGAGGGAGCTGCTGCCAAAAAGACGGAGATGCGTAGCATTGCCTTGTCGAGGAGTCGATTCGCTCGCCATGCGGCGAGAACTCCGAACGCCAGACCGATCAATGTCGAAATCACGATGCTGCTGACTGCGAGGAGGAGTGTCGAACCGATACGCGGCATGATCGTTCGTACGACAGATTCACCAGTCAGGTACGAAGTTCCAAAGTCTCCACGAAGCACATTGGACACATACGTCCACAGTTGCGTGAGGAACGGATCGTCAAGGCGGTACTTTGCTCGCATGAACTCGTAATAAGCCTCATCACCGTTGCCAGAAGCGAGTACTTCGACCGGGTCACCAGGTGCGATATGCACGAGGACGAACGTGATCAGTGTGATACCAAGCACTGTCGGCACCACCTGAATCAGGCGGCGCAGGACGTACTTAGTCATCAATTACTGCAGTATGCCTCTTCAGCAAAGAGTGAATATGGACGGAAACCACCGCAGCTCGATGTGAAGATTCTGGTGCTCTTCGTCTCTACAAGCCAGACGTATGGAACGTCTTTCACGAGTTGTTGCTGAATCTTTTGATACAGGGACTGTCGCCTCGTGACATCCAAGGTGTTGCGGGCTTGCTGGAACATCGAGTCGACCATGACGTTTGTGTACGCTGCAGCGTTCGAGAAGGCGACCGAACCGATCTGTGCGGAGTCGTACATACGCCGGATTCCAATTTCGGGGTCGTTTCCATTGCAGTACGAGATGATGTTTGAATCGAAGTCGCGGTTGTTGAATACCGCAGTCACGAACGGTCCGGACTCAAGCGGACGCAGTCGAACGTCAATTCCCACTTCCTTCAGCTGGGCCTTGTACAACTCGGCATATGCAGAGAACGTCGGGAAGTGCAAGAAGTCGATCGAGAGCTTGGTGCCGTTCACAACACCAACAACATTTTGTGCAGTTCGAGTCGAACCATCCCGGCCGGTCCAACCTGCTGAATCGAGCAGTGAGTTCGCCATTACGGTGTTGTATTCCGGAAGCTTCAAATTCCGACCCCAAGCCCACACGATTCCCTTTGAGAACGGCGAAACTGCAACGCTCCCTTCTCCAAAAAGAATGTTCCGCAAGAAAGCATCACGGTTCAGTGCGTGAAAAATCGCCTGGCGTACAGCCAAGTTCGAGGTTATGGGTCGTCGAAGGTTGAAACTCACCGTCATCATGCAATTCGAGCCGCCGGGATTGCGACGGGTGACCAGGGTGTCAAATGCCTTCTTGCGAGCCAGCAGACGCGCACGGTCTGGTCCGGGAACTCCGAAGAGAAAATCAACAGAGCCAGACTCCAATGCCACTACCTGCGTTGCCGAGTTCGGAATCACGCGCATGATCACTCGATCGAGGTATGGCTTGCCCTTCTTGAAATAGTTGGGATTTCGATTGAGAACGACTTCCGCACCGCGTGTGTAAGAACCAAACTTGAACGGGCCCGTTCCGATCGGAGCCAGGTTTGCCGGATTCTTTGTCGGATCTGAACCTCGATAGATATGAGCTGGGACGATCGGCGCCTCAGTTACGTCGAGCTGAAGCAACAGTGGACCGTACGACTCCTTGAAGATGAATTCAACAGTGTGCCGATCAGGCGCAGAAATCGTGGCGAGGGCAGACAGCATCGCTGCTCGAGTACGGGAGTGGTACTTGAGGAGTACTTCCTCAAATGTGTACTTGACGTCAGCCGAGGTGAAGGGCTGGCCATCGTGCCACTTGACCCCTCGACGCAGCTTGAACGTATAGATCGTTGCTCTCTTGTTGACGGTCCAACTCTCAGCAAGTTCGGGCACAGGGTTCAACTTGTCATCGAGTTGGACGAGTCCGTTAAACATCAATTCAGAAGCCGTGTGAACTGCACCAGCGGTCGTCGCAGCCGGGTTCAGCGAACCTGGGTCTTGGGAGATTGCTACAACAAGGTCGCCGCCGCTCGGCACCCAGATCTTCTTTCCTTGAATTTCCGCACAAACTAGTTTCTGCTTCTTGGGCCCTTGCGCCTTGTCACCTTCTCTGGTACACGCACTCTCAGGCGGCACAATGGAGGCAGCTGTGGCCGCCAATACTGGCACGAAAGCAGTTGACAGCATTGATGTGACGACAATTGCAAAAAATTTTCGCATCTCACGAATCTAGTAGTTACTTCCACAAGTCAGTATGTGCAGACCGCATGGAGCGACAGGGCATTCAGTAACCCATACTTGGTTGCGCGAACAACAGTAGATGCGACGAAAGAGTCAGGCGCCGGTGAGCGCCCGCCACGAATACGGCATGGCCTTGCGCACCATTTCCGGCGTCATGGTGATCGTCGACTGCGGCACCATGTCGACGATGCGGCGCGCCTCCACATAGTGGTGCACGACGTTGGCGACGCCAGCAAACAATCCTGAACGAGCGGCGACCAAGTCGGCGGGCGGGGCATCCAGAAAGTATCCCCAGATCGTGAATGCGATGTCGAGATCATGGATCACCGGTGCGCGACCGAAGTGCGATGCGCGACGCAGCGCGATGCCGACACAACCCTGAATCGCGTCGTCGACACTCTCGCTGGCGGTCACCTTCACTCGTGGGCGCAGGCGTTCGGCAAGCGAGAGCACGTAACCCTGGTCGGGGCCCGGGTGGCCGAGCCCCCCGGCGCGCGGCTGGCGACCCGTTACGGATGCCTTGCGCGTGTTCGTCCACGCTGCGGGCACGAAGCCCGGCGACTCGTAGGCGCGCGGACGGTCAATCGGGTCGACCGGAGTGTGTTTCGGGGCTGCCACGGCGAACGATGCTACTGAGAACGCCGCTACTCGACCGGCTCGCTGGCCAAGAGCGCCACCAACATCCGCGGGTCGCGCGCCCATGCATCAGCACCAAGTGACTGCGCAGTCGCGTCGGAATCGATGGCGGCGCCGCCGACATACACCTTCACCCCGGGGCTGACGACCGACTTCACCGCCGCGACCGAAGCACGTGCCTCGTCGAGTGACTCGCGCAGCGTGACGCCGATACACACCGCACACAACTGGTCGACATCTCGCACCGCGGTGGCGAATGATTTCGCCGGCATGTCGGTGCCGATGTCGGAGACGTTCCAGCCGCGACTACGCATGAGATCGGCCACCATCCTCAGCGCCAAATCGTGTCGCTCACCGCTCGGGCCGCCGATCACCACCGTGCCGCGCGACGGGCCGCGATGAGCGAAACGCGCACTCACTCGCGCAAAGAGCCGCGCGACGATGTTGCTTGCGCGGTGCTCTTCGTGGATCTGCAGGTCACCGCGCTGCCATCGTGCACCAATCGAGACGAGTGCCGGTGACACCACCTCGAGATACAACGAGAAGAGGTCGTGACCACTTGCGAGTGCATCATCCAGCAGGTTCTCCGCGCCGAGTTCGTCACCTGCGAGCAAACATGTCTCGAATCGTGTGGCCCAGTCGGCGGCAGGGCGACCCCCGTGTTTGGCGCGTGTGCCACTCGTACGGGTGGTTCGCCGTCGGCGCGACTCGGCGAACTGCTGCACGTCGGCGAGCAACACCCGCCACTCCCCGTCTTCTTGCCGGGCGGGCAGGCGACCCGACCGCACGTACCGGTAGGCGGTCATGTAGTGCACCTTCAAGCGGCGGGCAGCCTCATACAGCGAGACCGTGGTGTCGACGGCTTTCGGCACGCACCAACGCTATGAGAGAACGCGCCGCGGTTGGCAACCGAGCGGCGAGTTGGGCGGTGGCGCGGGTCGACGCCGTCTACGCAGTGGGCATCGTTTGCGCGGTAGGCACGGTGGGCACCATGCCGGGTTTCCAGTACTGATACATGTCGGTGATGATCTGCGCGAGCGGCGACGCATCGGCACCAGGCACCAAATCCACGGTCACCACATTCGACAACACGTGCACTGCCCGCACGCTGCCCGTTGCGAACAAGCGCACCGCCACGACGGCACCGAAGGTGTCTTCGCGGTCGGGGGCCGAGCCGTACTGCTCGTGCTCCTGGCCGGTGAGTGAGCGGTTGAGTTCGAAGCGCACGCGACCCGCCTCGGCGGACCGCTTGACGGTGACGGCAACAGGCTGACCCATGCGCCACGACGCTAGTTGCTCGGCTCGTTGGGGCGTGCCGCAGTGTCTACGGCTCGAATCGTTGCGGTGCGCCGCCACGCAACTACTGTGACGGGGTGGAACTCGACGACTTCACCAAGCGCGCCACCGCATTCCTCGCCGGCTCGCTTCCGCGCAAAGATGCTGCAAAGGAATTCGTGTGGGGCGAAGGCTCCGACAACATGTCGATGTTCGAAGAAAGGTCGCGCGAAGCGGAGAAGGAAATGGTCGCCACCGAGAAGGCATGGCGTCGGAAGAAGTTCGACGCGGGTTTCGGGTGGATAACCGGTCCCACGCAATTCGGTGGCGCGGGACTGACCGCGGCCCACGAGCGCGCGTACGAGGCAGCCGAAGCCGAATTCAAGGCGCCGGGTCAGAGCATCTTCACGATTGGTCTCGGCATGGTGGCGCCGACGATCCTCGCCCACGGCAGTAACGAGGCGAAGGAGAAGTTCCTGCGGGCGATGTACCGCGCCGACGTCGTCGGCTGTCAGTTGTTCAGCGAACCGGGCGCGGGCAGCGACCTCGCCTCGCTGCAAACCAAGGCCGAACGCGACGGGGATGAGTGGGTCATCACCGGTCAAAAGGTGTGGACCTCCGGTGCGCACTACAGCGACTTCGGCGAAATCATCTGCCGCACCGACCCGTCATTGCCCAAGCACAAGGGGCTCACCGGCTTCTTGGTCGATATGGACGCGCCCGGCGTGGAGATTCGTCCGTTGCGCCAGATGACCGGCGGCGCGTCGTTCAACGAAGTGTTCTTCAACGAGGTGCGCGTGCCCGACTGGTACCGCCTCGGCGCAGTGAATTCCGGTTGGGGTGTCGCGCTCACCACATTGATGAACGAGCGTGCCGCCATCGGCACCGGGTTGGGTGGCGGCGAGGTGTCGATGATGACGCGCATCACCGCGATGGTGCGCCACTTCGGTTTGCAGGACGACCCGCTCGTGCGGGACATGCTCGCCAACCTGTACATCAACTACCGCGTCGCGAACTTCACCAACAAGCGCGCGATGGACAAGATGAAGGCCGGCCAGACGCCGGGCCCCGAGATGTCGACGTCGAAGATGGCGCTCGTCAACAACCAGAAGTTGCTGAATGATTTTCTCTCACACGTGCTCGGCGCCAAGTTGCAGGCCGACACCGGCGAGTGGGGCACCTACGCGTGGAGCCAGCTCGTGCTTGGCGCGCCCGGGTTGCGCATCGCGGGCGGCTCGGACGAAGTGATGCGCAACATCGTGGGTGAGCGCGTGCTGGGTTTGCCGAAGGATGCAGGCATCGACTCGAAGTCGCCGTTCCGCGATCTGAAGGTCGGCACGCAGAAGGACTGAGCGTGCTCGCGGCGCTGCGGCGCTACTTCGTTGCCAGTTTCAGCCTTTCCATGAATGCCCAACTGGTGCGATGCAGCGGCGACACGCCGTGTTCGCGCAACCCGGCCCGATGCTTCGGGCACGGATAGCCCTTGTTCGTCGCAAACGCCCAATGCGGATGCCGCAGTGCGGCCTCGCGCATCTCGCGATCGCGTGACACCTTCGCCAGCACACTTGCGGCTGCCACCGACAGCGACTCGGTGTCGCCCTTGACTCGCATCATCACACGCGGGATGTAGGGCGATACGAAATCCCACCGGCCATCCACGATTGCCACATCGGGTCGCACGTCGATTGCCGCAAGTTTGGCGATCGCGCGCTGCGTGGCCAACCGTTGCGCGGCGTTCATGCCCAACTCGTCGCACTCCGCGTTGCTCGCCTGCCCCAGTGCCCACGCGCTGCACTGTTGCGCCACCGTGTCGAAGATCTGCTCGCGTTTCTTCTCGCTGAGCGACTTCGAGTCGCGCGCCAAGAACTCCGACTCGCCAACCTGCGGCGACAGCACCGCCACGCACACCACGAGCGGACCGGCCCACGAGCCTTTGCCGACCTCGTCGATGCCGCAGATCACGCCCGACAGCGTGCGCTCGATGTGCAGCGTCGGCGCCGTGCGCTTGTTGTTTGGCGTCGTGCGCTTGTCGCCCGGCATCGGGTGCCTGCTGGTCACTTCGCCCTCCTCAACAGTGCTTCGCCCTGCGCTGCCGACGTGCGAAACGCCGCGTCGACGGCCGGCGCGGTGAGTTGTAGGCCTGGCGGCCCGCCGACTTCCCACAACAGCGCCGCGTTCTCACCGTGCCAGCGCACGGCGAGCGAAAGTCGATGATGCGGGCCGGCGTGCACGCCGTGCGCCTCGAAGTTCGTGCCGCGCAGATCGACGAGTGCGTCGCTGAACAGTTGCGTCGCGAGCGGAGACTTTGGTCGGGCGATGCGGTCTTCGACGGCAGCCGCGTGCGCGACCGCTCTGGCGAGCTCGGTCGATGCAACCCCCATCGCAGCACCGAGTTGCGCGCCGGTATCAACGCAGCGTTGCCAGGCCGCCTCCGTGTCGCTGGCAGCCTCGTCTTCATGGGCGAGTGTGAACAGGCTCGCCGCCATGCTGAGCGCGCGCCACGACCAGGGTGAGTCGCTCGGCCGACGGGCGACGCGCGAGACGGCATCGGCGAGCACATCCACCCACGCTGCGACCGCGTCACCCATGCGCACCCGCTCAGCAATCGCCAACACGCCGCAGGCTGCGTCATCATGCAACAACGCATCCACTTCGCGACTGGCCGCCAGCAGCGTGGTGCAGCGTGATGCAATCAACTCACTGCCCGCCGCCGAAACGCGACTCGCCCGTTCGCAGGCCTGCACCCAACCGCGCACCACCGCGTCACACGCTGCGAGCCCAGCCACATCAAGGCTGCGTCCGGGGCGCCAGCGCGGGCGGGCCAGCGGCCAGGCGAACCGCACCGTGCTGGCGTGCGCCAGCGGAAAGGCTCGCACATCGCCACCGAGATCAGCCCCCTGCGGCACCGTGCCTGCGTTCGCCGCCGTCGTCGACACATCGCTCGCCGGCACCGCAACGACGACCGCCGACGGTGACCGATTCTCGAACTCATGGACGAGCGCACCGCCCTGGTCGGCGACCGCGTACACGCGCTGCACGACATCACCGCCGGGCACCGCGAGTTTCGTTTCGACGACGGGCACACCGTCGATGCGTCGCTGGCGCACACTCGCCGACCGACGTGGGTCGTGCCACCTGTCGCTCGCCGCAATCCACCACGCGAACGACTCTTTGCGCGTGTCGAGTTGCGCGACACCAGCCGCATCAACCACGCCGCACGGCGCACCACGAAGCCCGATTCGAGTCATAGGGGCGAAGTCAGCCGCGCTCAGACTTGCGCGACCGAGTCATCAAGCGCAGCAGCGCGTCGCCGGCGCCCAACCGCCCTTCACACACCTCGGCGACGGCCTCACAAATCGGCATCTCGACGCCCGCCTTGCGCGCCAGACCGATCACGGCGCCCGCACTCTTTACACCTTCGGCCACCATGTGGTTCATCGAGGCGTTGATGTCAGCGATCGTCTCGCCCTTGCCGAGCCGCACGCCCACCGTGGTGTTGCGGCTCTTCATCGACGAACAGGTGGCGATCACATCACCCATGCCCGCCAAGCCGGAGAACGTGCCGGGGTTGGCACCGAGTTTTTCGCCGAGTCGCCCCATCTCCACGAGCCCGCGGGTGATCAAGGTGGCGCGCGAGTTGTCGCCGAAACCCATGCCGTGCGCCATACCGGCCGCGATCGCAATCACGTTCTTCACCACGCCACCGACCTCGCAACCGACTACATCGTCGTGGGTGTAGACGCGAAACAGCGGACGCGTGAACACTTCCTGCAGTTTCGCCACCACTACAGCGTCGTCGCACGCCACCACGCTGGCCGCCGGCTGCCCGGCTGCAATCTCCGCCGCCAGATTCGGCCCCGACAACACTGACACCGCGTGGTCGGGCGCGACGTCGTGCAACACTTCGCTCATGCGTCGCCCGGTGCCGCGCTCGAGACCCTTCGTCACGCTCATCAACACCGCGCCGGGCTCGAGGTGCAGCGCGAGCGTACGCACGACATCGCGAAACCCCGCCGACGGCACCGCGACCACGACGAGGGATGCGTCGCACACTGCAGCCACCACGTCGTCGGTGACGTGCAGTTCGTCGTGCACACGATGGTCGGGCAGATAACGCGAGTTCACGCGCGTGGTGCGCAGTTCGGCGGCGAGTTCGGGGCGCCGCGCCCACAACACCGTCGGAGCATTGTGTGCGACGAGCGACGCCACCGTCGTGCCCCATGAACCGGCCCCAATCACGGCGACGCGGGCAAACGGCAATCCCACGACCAAATCGTAGGCTTCAGACGAATGAGCACGCCCGCGGGAGCACACGGGTGAGCACGCCCGTCGCGGTCACGCCCACAGCCGCCGCGATTGCCGTCGTCGTGCCGATCAAGTCGTTCTCGCACGCCAAGGGTCGCCTCGCCGACACACTCTCCGTCGAGGCCCGCGTCGCTCTCGCCCGCCGCTGCGCCGAAACAGTTCTGGCGGCCGCCCATCCACTCCCGATCTTCGTCGTGTGCGACGATGCGGATGTCGTCGCCTGGGCCCGCGCCAACGGGGCCACGGTGGTCGCACCGCTTCTACCTGGCCTGAACGAGGCCGTCGCCGCCGGACGCCAGACTGCCGCCTCCGCAGGCTTTGCGCGGGTGCTGGTAGTGCACAGCGACCTGCCCGCGGCGCAGTCGCTTGCCACGCTGGTCGACGAGCCCACCGATGTCGTCATCGTGCCCGACCGCCACCGCGACGGCACCAACGCCCTGCTCGTGCCAACGGCGGGCGCGTTCAGCTTTCGCTACGGCCCGGGATCATTCGACGCCCACCAGACCGCGGTCGCGCATGCGGGGTGGACGTGCACCGTGGTGACCCGCCCCGACCTGGCGCTTGACCTCGACACCCCCGACGACCTGCGCGCCGCGGGGCTCGCCTAGATGGGCCGCCCGGCCGCACTGCACACGCCCTTAGAAAAGAACGAACCGGGAGGCTTGCGCCCCCCGGTCGTTACGTACTCCGAACCGAATCAACTTCGTCTAACGACGAGAGTTAGTTATTTCTTGGCCTTCCGGCGTCGACGCTTCTTCGTCGCCTTCTTGGCCTTCTTCTTGGCTCGCTTCTTTGCCATGGATTGTCTCCTTGATTGGTTGATGTATCGCTTGGGTATTACCTGTTTGGATTCAGCGCAGCCTTCAGCGTGCTGCTGGGGCTGAACTTCATCGTTGTTGAAGCAGCGATCTGCACCGGTTCTCCCGTTCGGGGATTGCGGCCAGTTCGTGCCTGGCGCCTCGATGTCGAGAACGAACCGAAGCCCGGCCACGACACCTTGTCACCACTCTTCGCAGACTCAACGACCAGATCAACGAATGACTGGATGACGCGATCAGCTTCCGCCGACGAAACACCGGTCTTCGCTGCGACTGCTGCGAGGAGGTCTGCTTTGGTCATTGCTATTTCCTTGCTTTCTCGGAATCGGAGTTCCGTGAGCATCAATTTGAACGCATCCGCAGACAAAATGCAAGCATCGCTGATCGCGAGTCGACATTCGTGTGTGGATGCTGCGCTGCAACGTGCAACGCCGCAAGAACATGCGGCACCGCCACGCGAAATATGTAATTTGTCGGAAATTAAGCAACATCCACAAGCGCAATTGTGAACGGTGCATCGTGGCTATCGATTAGTGGTGTTCACGATAACCCGATAAACACTCGCGAATCGTAGTAATTTCGCAGTTGCAGAGTTGCGCACGTTTCTGAACACGAATGTCGCTAACTTCATTTCGTCGGGCGAATCTGTTACGGCTCACACCTCCACCACCCGCGCCCAACCAGCCACTCGTTCGCCACTATGCACCAGCTCGTGGGAGCATTCAAAAAAATTTCTTGCAGCACACGAAAATTCACCGAAAAATTGCAAGACAATCCACCACTGACGCAAGGCGAACGACCATGCTGGTGATTGTTGTCGCCTCAACCTCTTCGACGCCACGCAGTCTCTGACGTAACCAACTCGACGGAGCGATCGGCCGCCGCGCTCTCGCTCGTGTCACAACGCATCGTGCTCGACACTTCGGTGCTCATCGCCGACCCCACTTCGATGCACGCGTTCGCCGGCTGCGCGGTCGTGATTCCGCTCACCGTGGTGGAAGAACTCGACAGCCTGAAAACCCGCATGGACGACGTCGGCCGGGCGGCCCGCACCGCCCTGCGCAACATCGAAGAACTGCGCCGCCAGGCCGGCGGGTCGCTCGCCGAACCGACCCCCCTCACCGGCGACCCCGATTCGGGCACCCTGCATATTGAGGTCAACAGCCTCGACCGCGAGCGCCTGGAGCACCACGGGCTTGACCCGAACGTGCCAGACAACCGCATCATCGGTGCGGCAATCGGGCAGGCCAAGATCGCCCCGACATGCCTCGTTTCCAACGACGCGGCGCTGCGCATCAAGGCTGCCCACCTCGGTCTCACGGCCAGCGAGCATCATCCCGTGGCGCGGCAGGCAACCGACAAGGCGATGGGCTGGGTCACGTTGGAGGCGACGGCCGAGGCCGTCGACTCGTTGTATTCCCACGGCTCCACCGCGCTCGCCAGCGTGGCGGGCGCCGAGCACCTCTACAACAACAACTTTGCGATCCTGCGCAACGGCTCGCAGTCGGCCCTCGCCCGGGTGCGCGGCGACGCGCTGCACCATCTCGATACGAACAATCCCGAGGCGTGGGGGCTGCGACCGCGCAACAAGGAACAGCGATTCGCGCTCGAGTTGTTGCTCGACCCCGACATCGCCGTCATCGCCCTCGACGGGCGCGCCGGCACCGGCAAGACGGTGATGGCAATTGCCGCCGGTCTCGAGCAGGTCGTCGAGCAGCGCCGCTACGAACGACTCGCGGTGTATCGGCCACTCGTGCCGGTGGGTCGCGCCGACGTGGGCTTCTTGCCCGGCGCGTTGGAAGAAAAACTCGACCCGTGGATGTCGGCGATTCATGATGCGCTCGTCGCCCTCACCCAAGAGCGCTCGTCGCGTGACGCGCACAGCCTGATCGAGGATTTGTCGGATCGCGGCCAACTGACGCTCGAGTCGGTGACGTTCTTGCGCGGGCGCTCGCTGCAGGGTCAGTTCGTCGTAGTCGACGAGGCGCAGAACCTCGAGCCGACGACGCTGAAGACCATCCTCACCCGCATCGGCGAAGGCACGAAGGTGGTGTTCACCGGCGACACGAGTCAGATCGACGCGCCCTACATGGGCGAGAGCAACAATGCCGTCGCCGTCTTGATTCACGCTTTTGCCGGCCAATCGCTGTTCGGGCATGTGACACTGGCTGCCTGCGAGCGGTCGGAGGTCGCCAGCCTGGCCGCCGAGCTGCTCTAGCGGCAAGGGATCCGCCGGCCCCCCCCTGCCCCCGCGTCGCCGCCCCGGCGTGATTGTG
>Ga0194111_10007675_pt1 | contig 11996 bp, 12 predicted proteins | sample TA2KigC300mmetaG_FD_146194 | JGI IMG/M metagenome (GOLD analysis project Ga0194111, IMG submission 146194) | Freshwater microbial communities from Lake Tanganyika, Tanzania - TA2015033 Kigoma Deep Cast 300m | ecosystem: Environmental > Aquatic > Freshwater > Lake | place: Tanzania: Lake... | reverse complement strand
TTGTTCGGCTTGTCATCCACATGCTTGAACCTACTCCTTGAACAAACCTGTAAAATAAGAATAACCAAAAATTATCAGTTGTTGCATTGAGTAAAGCAGTTATTGTTAACAGAATTGACCCAGCAACCATCAAAGGTTTTCTGCCAATTTTATCAGCTAATAATCCAGCAGGAAAATCCATGATTAATCTGCCAACACTGTAAATAGTGATTGCCATACTCGCTAAAAAAATGCTTACACCAAAGGATTTTGCATAGATTGTTAAAACGGGCGATACAATACCCATTCCTACAAAGATGAAAAAGCTTGGAACATAGATACTTAAGATATCACTCGTTCTAGATCGCTCAACCATTTCAAAGCCTTCGAATGTTGTTGGGAGTGCCATCTACCAAGAATAAAAACTTAGTCCTAAGAACAGACTATTCATGTTTCTTTTACTCCACCAAATTTAAATGGACCAATTTTTATTCCTTGTTTCATTTGCTCTTCTCTATTCTTTTTAACATCAATTAACTCTTTAGTTAATAATGCATGAAGCAACGAATTAACAAGTAATATTCCTGCCATAGCATAGAAGGGCATATGAAGATTGGTTGAATCAGCAATAGTGCTTAAGATTACGGGCCCAATCATTGAGCCTACATCACTGACAAGTCTATAGAAACCCATAGCTAATCCTCTACGTTCGTTATAGGTTGCATCAACTGCTAGAGAAGACGGTGCTTGACCAGCTCCTGCAGAAGCTATTCCTAAAACGACTGCTGCTAGACTCATTGTCCAATAATCTTTAGCAAAAACAAAACTTAGATTTGCTAATGCGAGTATTATTATATTCCAAATTATAACTGGCTTTCTACCAATAAGATCAATAGCATAACCCATGGGTACTGTTAATATTAAATTTGATAATGTCGCAAAACTAATTATAGTACCAATATCAGTCGCTGACATACCCAACTCATCAACAGCATAAATTGGCAGAATATTTCCCCGAATTCCCGAACGTGCAAAAGTTACTGTCAAAGTTGCTAGACAAGCCATAGCATAAGTACGATTTTTTAAAAGCCTTATAGCATCTTTAAAAGTAAATCCATGACCCCCTCCTTGACTGGTTTTTTTGATTACGCCTTTAACATCATGAATTAGGAAATAACTGATAATTAATGTTAAGAAATTTGTAAAAGCATAAAAATAGAATGGAGCTGTTAAACCATAGGCATCAGCAATCCACCCACCAAAACTGGGTCCAGCTGATTGACCTAAAAGAATGAAAGTCTGAAAATACCCCATAATACGACCTCTTTCTTCAGGTCGCAAAATATCAGCAAGCAGTGTTTGACGGCTTGTCATCCACATACTTGAACCTATTCCTTGAAAAAATCTAAAAATCAAAAAGAAAGTGAAATTCGGTGCATTAGCATTAGCAACTGCCATTAACATTACTATAAAAGAGCCGATGAGCATCATATTTCGACGCCCCCATTTATCTGCAGCAATACCAACTGGCACATCAGCAATAAATCGACCGAAAGCATTTACAGTAATAGCTAAACTAGCTACTGCGAAGGATACACCGAAACTTCTAGCGTAAACAGGTAAAATTGGAGAGACAATACTCATACCAATAGTATTAAAAAAACTCGGGATGTAAATGGAAAAGACATCCGCCATTACTGAGCGTTTTTCCTCTCCTTGTTCACCCATGGAGGCTAGGAGTAACACTCGAAACCTATAAATTTAATCAGTTTTCAAGTCTCAAACGTCTTAAAACACGTAAAGCACGTAAAGTTATCCATTTAGAAGGCTTCCCCTTTTCCTCAATCTCAACATGCATTTTACCATTAAAAGTATTCTTCAACAACCACATGTTGTTTGGTTGACGAGCCTTAAAAACCAAATCGATTGCTGGTTGCATTCTATCGTCTTTAACACCTAACTTTGATAAAATATCCAAAACATCTAAAGCATCTGATTGATAAAATAAAGGAAAACCAAAATTTTTCCAACCAGCCTTATCTTTTCGAGAACCATCGGGATTTCTCAAATATTTATAAATATAATTTTTTAAAATGTTTTCAACTTCATTATTAATAATAAAATTAATTTCATTAGATCGATTATTTATTGGTATAAAGGAAAGAGCTTTCAACACTTTGATTGCCCCCATGTAACAATTAGTCGGAAAAACACCATCTTTATTGATTGGATATGACCTACATTTCCAACCTGCAGAATCACTAGAATATATTCCCATAAAAAATTTAGCAGTTTTTGAGTCCTAATATCAGAAAGATAACCGAAATGAATTAAATATTTTAAAATATTCCCATCAATACAACAACCATCTTTCAAAAAACTATTATACCCTTTTTTAGTTACTGGAATACCTATTAAAAAATGTCCAGATACTCTTTGACATTTATACACATGTTCAATGCCTTTCTGAATTTCAGGTGATTTTTTGCTCCTAATTCAGCTAATATTTGCAAAGAATGGGTTGTTGCAGTATATTTGGGTAGATAAATATTATTTGGTTCATCCCAATATCCTCCAATATTCTGATAATATAATATTCTTTTAATAAGCTCTGATTCCATAATTTCATTTTGTGCTTTAAATACCTCAGGATCATCAATATTCTTATCAAGAATATCTAATAAGGTCCAATATCTAACACTTGGATTATTTTTTTCAAGTAACCAAGATGTAATATCAAAATTTTCAGGCGTCAATCCAAATAAATTAATGTATAAAATTAAGAAAAAACTTTTGATAATAAAAAATTATCTAATTTTGTCTTAAATTAAAATAAACAATTTTTCGATCTTTTTTACCCTCTACAAGATTTAATGAAGTTAATTTACCAATTTCCTTTGTGTTTTTTACATGTGTACCCATACAGAAAGTTAAAGCATGGCCTCCAATGTCGACCATCCTCAATTTTTCAATATTCGGAGGTATTTTTTTTAGAAAAGATTGTTTACGAGGATCATCGGAGGCATTTATTTTGGTTCTATTCTCAAAATATACAGAGACCGATAAATTTTGTTCAATAATTTCATTAAATTGAATAAAAACTTGATTTAATTGCTCTTGGTTAAGTTTACTTGGTTGATATTCTAATCTTTCTAAATCACTATATATTTTAGGGGGTTCTCCAAGAGCTTCTATTAATCCAGTTAATAGATGCTCAGCACTATGACGCCTCATATTCCAACTTCTAGTTACTGAGTCAACAATACATTGAATCTTGATGCCTTGAGAAATATCTTTATCAAGATAATGAAAAATTTCGGAGCCTCTTTTTAATACTTTATTAACTTTCCATAGATCATTGCCATGTTTTAATTCACCAATATCTGAAGGTTGACCTCCGCCCTCAGGATAAAATGCAGTTTGATCGAGTAATGCATGTTTTGGTCCTGACCTAACTACAGTTGCCTCAAATTTCAGTAAGTAGCTATCTTCAAGGTAGAGTTGTTTGCTATTCTCAATCATTTGAATATCACATATTTATGTCTGTAATAATCAAATTATAAGGGCTAATATTTTCTATCAAGAAATTAGAATTATTTAATATAACTAAAGGAAAAATGGTTAGGTATAAAATATTTTAAAAACAAGATTTCATAATTAAGAATCTTAGATGTTAAGATAAGTAACTTTTTTATAAAAATTAGCTATACAATTTCCATGCAAATTTATTTTTCTGGCAGCATTAGAGGTTCACCAGGTGATAAAGAAAGCTATAAAAGAATTATAGAATATTTGAGTAAATTTGGTACAGTCTTAACAGAAAGAACTTTTGACCATAGCTTTGAAGAAGAAATTAAATACGATGAAAAATCGATTTGGGAACGAGATATGAATTGGATAAAGCAATGTAATATTCTTATAGCTGAAGTTACTGCTCCAAGCCATGGTGTCGGTTACGAAATTGCTTATGCACGTCAACTAAATAAACCGATACTTTGCCTACATCAAATTGAAAATGGGAAAAAAATTAGTGCTATGCTTTTAGGTGATCCATACATTACAATATATCAATATATTGATTTATTAGATGCTTTTAATAGAATTGATAAATGGATAAATGAAATTAAATTCAAGATCTAAAAACATTTTTATGGCTTGGTTAGCCAAAAACAACTCTTTTTCAAGTAATCTAGTTGCCAATCACCGGGCCAATCATCCATTCTACTTAAATTGCTTAGACGATCAGCAAATTTTATCATTACTGCTCTCCTGGTTTTTAAATTTGGGAAATACTGAGTACCACTTTCACTTTTTTGAAAAGTAACTTCTTTTACTAATTCAGCTATTTCACGATTAAATTCATGTAGTAATTCATCGTAGGTTGTATTTGTGTCCTCAATTATATCATGTAAAATTCCTGCACAGATAATTGATTCATCGTCTGTAATTGTTTTAAGAATATTATGAACTTGAACAATATGAGCGAAAAAATAAGGTCTCCCCTGATCATCAAGCTGTCCTCGATGGCGTTCACTAGCTAATTCTAATGCCTTATCCTCGTATCTGCCCATTAATTATCAGATAAGAAATAATCATTGACTCTGTTTAAAACTACTGATAAAAACAGGTTTTAAATAATGTTTGAGTTAAAATTCAGTTTAATTATCTTTCCGTTTAGTTCTCCAAAATACACAGCTCTGTAAATAATTTTCTTGAACATCACCGGGCCAATCATCGATGCGACTAATTCTACTGAGGCGATCAGCGAATCTTATCAAAATACCTTTTTTGGAGTTAAGTCGGGGATAATAATGACCACCTTCGTCTTCTTCATAAGTTACTTCCCATACTAAATCAGCAATCTCTTGATTAAATTCGTGTACTAACTCTTCATATGTTGTGTTTGTTTTTTCTATCACTTCGTGTAATATTCCTGCAGAGATAACGGAATCATCGTCTGATACAATTTGGAGTAGATCATATACCTGAATAACATGTGCAAAAAAGTATGGACGCCCATCAGTATCTTTTTGACCCTTATGCTTTATACTAGCAAATTCAAGAGCTTTATCCTCATATCTTCTTTTGGGCATGAATAAAAATTAATTAGTTTAAAAGATAAGACTGTTATGGAAAATAATCCGAAAAAGCATAAATATTATCAGGTTTTAATCTTTTTTTATGCCTAAATAGTATGCAATGTTAGCTTTTGGGTCAAGTTTTATCTTAATTTTACCGGGTAATGCAGCCATTATAGGATTTACGCCTGGTCCATGCCCCCCACCATCACTCCATCCATGGACGATTACACCAATTGTTGTTGCACCCTCATATCGTCCCCTTCCCCATGCATCATAATGATCATTTATAGCAATCACATCGCCAAGACGAAGAGTCCCAAGATCCAATTCATTATTTGTTTCAGGACAGGTGGTTTGAATGTCATAATCAACGGATTCTATGCTTGGATCATATCCAATCCCTGCTCCAAGAATATATCCTGGTAACTCTCTAGCCACTGGCACAACTAGTTTACCATCTTCTTCTTGTATATTCATTGCTTCTAAAAGGATGGGACTCATTTTATTTAGTTTAATATCTTCAAATCCATGAATTTTTAATCCAACGCCCCAAGTTTTTATTTGAATTTTATCTTCTACGCCTAGATCCTCTATTACATCGGGTGGAAACCATACTAAGTCGTCAGCTCCTGCATGTCGACCAATGTAGATTCCTTTTTTACCTTTTGCATCACCAGTTATTACTTTAGCTTCGTTTCCTATACAAGCTAAAACTGCTAGCGCACAGTCACTGGCAGATGGTTTATCTCGTCCTTGAATCGTAACATCTGGCTCAACATGATCTGCATTAGCATGACCATAAACAAGATCACCAACGCTTACACTATAATTAATGCTAGCTGTACCTAAGCTAATTCTTGGTGAACCATCCCATTTTACACCCCACCCCATCCCACTAAGTGGTTGAATAATCCCTTGAACCGCACTCATAATGAGGTGGTTTTTATTAGTTTTTAGCATCAAATTCACCTCAAATTTAATGCTCTCTTAATATTTGCCTCAGGATCAATCTGCGATTTAATTGCTTTATTTTTTCCACTCATTATAGTGGTTAAACCAATTCCTTGTCCACTTGTATCACTCGGCCCACTAATTACAATACCAATAGTTGTTGCGCCTCGGTAATAATGTCGACTAATATCACAAAGTAGATCCTTAACTAAAATCAAATCTCCAAATTTTAGTTTATCTAATGCAAATTTCTCAATATCTGGAGCATAACATGTTTGAATATCAATATGATCAGTGATTGCACTTGTACCATATCCTGCACCAATTAAATCAGCTGGAACTTCTCTGACAACTGGTACAGTAATTTTTTCTGCTTCTTCGAAAATTCCCATTCCCTCAATAAGTTCAGGACTTGAACTATGAATAGCGATTTCGGGGTGGCCATCAATTTTTAAACCAATAGAACGAGCTTTAACTCGAATTCTATCGCCAATTGCTAGCTTATCTAAAACATCATCAGTGAAATGTAATTGGATATGCCGTGCATTATTTGGTAATCTATAACCATGTTTACCAACAATTACGCCTTTTGAACCCTTTGCTTCTCCGGAAATTAATTTAACCTCATTGCCTACACCAGTTTTTTGCCTATAACCTTCCTTTTGACTGTCAGAGCCATAACCATCAGAACTAACTCCGGATTCAGCCCTATCACCATTGGCCCATCCCCAAATAGGCTCACCAATTTTAAGGTTATAATTTATTCCACCTACACCTATACCTAATTTACTTTTACCATCCCAAGTGGATGTATAGGTTCTAATAATTTGTGAAGGAACAATTTCACCTTGAACTGCTAAAGTAATCAGGTTATCTTTATTTGTTTTAATCATGAAACATATTTAACTTACAAGAATATAACATTACGAGTCATTAATCACAAATTTTTAAATGAAAAAAGTGTTTTTGAAATTCATAATCTATAAAAGGATTTAAAGGGTACAAATGTACCCAAGTAGTATTGACGAAGGTGCAGGAAGTGCAAGGTGGCTGCCAAACAATCGAATAAAAATTCATCAAAAAAGCCAGCCATGATTCTAGTTTTTAAGAAGAAAAATTCGTATATTAAAATAAATCAAGTTATCTTAGAAAACCTTTGTCAAGAATCTAATAGGAAATTGAAAAAATGAGGTCTTTAAGTTGAAGATACTTCAGTTGCATTCAGATTATATGGAATATGAACCCATAAAAAGAGAAGCCCCCAATGCGGAGCCTATAGAAAAAAAATTATATCGTATAGAAGATGTTGTTGTTCTTTTAACATCTGTGGAAAAGGGGGATGATACATCAGTCGCTTATGCTGCTATTGATGAAGCTGCAAAATTCATGAAAAATCTTAAGGCAAATAGAGTTCTCCTATACCCTTACGCTCACTTGAGTTCAGATTTAGCTAAACCAGCAGACGCTCTTGATGTAATGAAAGAGATGGAAGTGCATTCAAAGGAGATTGGATTAGAAACTTATCGTGCTCCTTTTGGTTGGAATAAGAAATTTTCTATTGCAGTAAAGGGACATCCATTAGCTGAACAATCTAGAACGATAACTAAAGAGGGAAAACCACAAAAAGTTGAAACAATTATTGAAAAAAGACCAGTTTCGAATAGTGGAAAATCTCTTGAAGAAATGAAGTCAGTGATGTTCAGACAAGCGAAACTAGATTCAGAAGTTCTTCCACCTAATGATCATCGCATAATTGGTCAGCAGATGGATTTGTATAGTTTCCACGATGCTGCGCCAGGCATGCCTTTTTATCATAATAATGGAATGATAGTAATCAATGAATTACTAAAGTATTGGAAAGATTTACACAAAAAAGCGGGTTATAAAGAAGCAAAAACTCCTGTTATGCTGAATAAACAACTTTGGGAGATTAGTGGTCATTGGGATAAATACCGTGAAAACATGTATTTTACTAAAATTGATGATGATGATTTCGCGGTTAAACCAATGAATTGCCCGGGGGGTATCCTGATCTTTAAAAGTAAATCCTATTCCTATAGAGACTTGCCTTTCCGAATGTATGAATTGGGTGTTGTCCATAGACATGAATTATCAGGAGTTCTTTCAGGATTATTCCGTGTTCGATACTTTACTCAAGATGATGCACATATTTTCATGCGAGAAGACCAAATCAAAGAAGAAATTATTGGAGTTATCAAATTAATTTCAGAGTTTTATCAAACCTTTGGATTCGATTACAAAATGGAATTATCAACACGCCCTGAAAAATCAATTGGAACGGATGAACAATGGAAGGCAGCAGAGGAAGGCCTTAAAGGAGCTCTAGATTTCCTTGGATTAAATTATAAAATTAATCCAGGTGATGGTGCATTCTATGGTCCAAAAATTGATTTTCATATTAAAGATGCCATGGGAAGAACCTGGCAGTGTGGAACAATACAGTTGGATATGACCATGCCTGAGAAGTTTGACCTTAATTATATGGGCTCAGATGCTCAGCCACATAGAGTTGTAATGATTCATAGAACTTTAATGGGGTCCATTGAACGATTCCTAGGCATACTTGTTGAACATTTCAGTGGCAAGTTCCCCGCATGGCTTGCACCAGTACAAGCAACGGTTATACCAATAAGTGATAAAAACAATGAATATGCGCTGAAAATTGGTAAAATACTTGAAAATTCAGGTTTAAGAATAGAAGTCGACACAGCCACTAATACTTTAGATTATAAAATTAGAGAAGCTCAGATGAGAAAAGTTCCTTACATGTTAGTAGTAGGACAAAAAGAAGAGCAAGCAGATACATTGGCGGTCAGAAAACGCGATGGAAAAGTAGAATACGGTGTTAAAACTGAAGAATTCATTAATCAAATAGAAGAAAAGATAAAATCAAAATTAATAAATTAATTTTTTTATTATTTATGGAAAAAAAGGGATTTTATCCCAAAGATTTTAACTCACTTCAAAGAAGTGGGCTGGAGGGTATTTTGGTAAATCACGTTGAAATGATTTTTCTGGCCAAAAATAATTTGTTACAATGTGTGTAACTTCTGTAGGAATTATGAGATCCTTCCATATTCTATGATATTGTTCCTGACTATCTGCTTCATATATAAACGCCCAATTAAATCGTACTTGGCTTGGACCAAATAGCCCCAAAAACTTTACCCGATTATACTCACATTGTCTATTAACGGCTTCAACCCAGCGCATTAAGCCATCTTTAGTCCCTTGCCAATCGAAGTAGTTGATTATAATCAATAGTTAACCCCTCGATTCGGGTTCCATTGGACACCCATTATTAACAGTTAAAAAACAGAGATTTAACTAGTTCGAATATGAGGCTAAAAATATTAAAAAAATTTATTAAGAATCTAATAAACATCGCATAATTTCTTTACCAAATAAACTTCGGCATGCATCGCATCTTATGCATTTCGCTTCATCTTGCCCTTCCTTAAATTTCATTACAAGATCTGACTCACGAATAAAGGGCCTACTTAGACTTACTAGATCACATAAACCACTCTTTACTGCCAATTGCATTGTTTTTAATGTTTTAAACCCATTTACTAGTGCAAGTGGTTTTGGTTTAGTAACTGCTCGAATTTTTTCACAATGGCTAGCAAAACTAAGTTCTTTAAAAATCGGATCCGAATGTATTGCTCGTGATCGTAGAGTGGGAACACTACCTATACCACCGCCACTAATTTCAATTAGATCAATCCCTCGTAAAGCTAATGCTTCTGCTACTTTACTTGAATCCTCAACTGTAAAACCAGTTGGACTAAAATCATCACAATTCAATTTAATACTTAAAGGAACTTCATAACCAATTCTTCCACGAATTTCATCATTTACTTCTTCAACAATTTTCATTCTTGACCTGAGATCTTTTCCCCATTCATCGTCACGTTGATTTGTTAGGGCACTCAAAAAACTGCTTAAGAGATAACCATGAGCTGCATGAATTTGAATGCCATCAAAATTAGCATCAACAGCACGTTGAGCAGCATTGCCAAAGGCTTCAATAACATTCCATATTTCGGGGACACTCATTTTGTGGGCTACTCCATTCGATAATTCATACCTTGAAGGTCCCATTCGTTCTCCTAATGATGCATTTATTCCACCATGGTTTATTTGCGCGAAAATGATTCCATTATTTTTATGTACAGCATCGGTCAGTTCTTGAAGTTTAGGTATATGAGAATCATCGGATATTCCAGCCATACCCTGATGTGCCTTACCTGAAGTAGAGATAAACAAATGACCTTTAATGATAAGACCTACACCACCTTTTGCCAAGTTTTCGTATACTTTAATGATTTCCGGTTTAATGCCTCCAGCTTCATCTGAAAAGGCACTAGTAGTCGCACTTCTTATGAATCTATTTTGAATTTCAAGATCTCCAATTTTAAATGGTTGATAAAGATCCATCATAACATGTTTCTAGAGATGCTTGTTCATCAATGTATCGCGGAATATTACCAATTAAAACATTTCAACTTATTAGCATCGACAACTTTCTGATAATGAATCCACGGGGATAATAATGGGTAATAAAATTGTTATCATAGGTGGAGCAGCTCTTGGACCAAAGACAGCAGCTCGAGTAAGAAGAAGAGACCCTGATGCAGAGATCACAATTATTGAACGTAATGATGTCTATAGCTATGCAAGTTGTGGAACACCATTCTATATTGAGGGCTTAATACAAGATCATAAAACTCTTCTCCGCAACAATCTAGGGCAAATAAGAGATGAGACCTTTTTCAAATCCCAAAAAGATGTAAAAATCTATGGAAGAACAGAAGCAATTAAGATTAATAGAGCTTGGAGAACAGTAACTGTTAAAGATCTGGATAAAGGTTGGATTTATGATATTCCTTATAATAAACTTGTTTTAGGAATGGGTGCTTCTCCAGTTCAACCATCTATTGAAGGAATTAATCTCAAAGGAGTTCATAGACTTCACACAATAAGCGATGCTATTTCTATAAAGAACGCAGTAAATGATGGTGCTGAAAAAATTGTCATTGTTGGTGCAGGATTAATTGGTATGGAGTTATGCGGAGCATTTCCTAAAGCTTCATCCATCACTATTATTGAGATGATGAATTTTGTAATGCCTAACCTCTTAGATCCAGAGTTTTCACTTCTATTACAAAATTATTTGAAAACAAAAAATATTCAAGTTATTCTAGGAACAAAAGTACAAAAGATACTTGGTAAAGATGGAAAAGTTATTGGTCTTGAAACTTCAAATGGAGTTAGTTACCCAGCTGATCTAATTATTATTGCAGTGGGAGTTCGCCCAAACACATCACTAGCTACTGAGGCTGGACTTGATATTGGAGTAACAAAAGCAATAAAAGTCAATGAGTTCATGCAGACAAATGATCCGGATATTTACGCTGGAGGCGACTGTGTTGAGAATACTCACCTATTGATAAATAAAAAAGTATACATACCTCTAGGATCAACTGCAAACAAACATGGAAGAGTAATAGGTGACAACATTACTGGTGGGAGCACAAAATTTCCGGGAATTCTTGGCACCACAGTTTTTAAAGTAGCTGAATTCAATGCAGGAAAAACAGGTCTAAGCGAAGAAGAAGCAAAAAAAGAAGGTTTTACACCAGTAAGTGCAATTGCGCCAAGGACGGATATATCTGATTATTACCCTGGAGCTAAGATGTTTATACTCAAATTGATCGCGGATAAAGCAAGTAAAAAAATCCTAGGAGCTCAAGTAATTGGAGCTGGCGAAGGAATTAAAAGACTTGATGTTATCGCTACAATATTGTCTTGTTCCGGTACTGTTGATGATGTTGCCAACCTTGATTTAGGGTATGCTCCACCATACTCTACCGCTATTGATGCAGTTATACATGCAGCAAATATTATACGAAATAAAATTGAAGGTTTAGCTAATGGCATTACAGCGAATGAATTATGGCA
>Ga0194111_10007669_pt1 | contig 12002 bp, 9 predicted proteins | sample TA2KigC300mmetaG_FD_146194 | JGI IMG/M metagenome (GOLD analysis project Ga0194111, IMG submission 146194) | Freshwater microbial communities from Lake Tanganyika, Tanzania - TA2015033 Kigoma Deep Cast 300m | ecosystem: Environmental > Aquatic > Freshwater > Lake | place: Tanzania: Lake... | reverse complement strand
TTTGGATGCTGCGTATAATGAGGACAAGCAGGAGATAAACACAATGGATGAACGGTTTACGGCTCAAATGTTTGTAAGCTGGTACGCAGCGCAGCGGCAGGTAGCTATAGATGACCTCGGAGTGGCGCCTATGGTAGTGCTTTCCTGGAGCCGAAGAGTCGTGCAATCACTAGCCGAGAATATTGGTGCTCAATTATCGCAAGACTGGATGTACAGAGGACGATATCCTCTTTATACCGGAGAGCTGGAAGGACATCGTGTTTCGTTCGCACTCGTCCCGGTGGGCGCACCAGGCACTGTTATGATTATGGAAGAAATGATTGCCTGTGGTGCACGTGTTTTCATCGGCATAGGGTTCGCCGGAAGCCTTCAGCCCACAGCTCCTGTGGGAACCCTCCTTATCCCCACATCTTGTATCAGTGAGGAGGGAACATCTGCCCACTATCTTGACGACAAGACATCCTTTAGCCCCAGTCCTCGACTTCGCCAAATCCTCCTAGAGTGCTGCCAGGCAGAGGATATAAAAGTCTTGTCTGGTCCACTGTGGACCACGGACGCTCCCTATCGAGAGCTTGTGACCAAGGTCGAGGCATATCGTAAGCGGGGAATTTTAGGTGTGGACATGGAAACCTCAGCAATGTACACGCTGGGACAAGTTCGCAAAGTCAAAATCTGTAATCTCCTGGTAGTGAGCGACGAGCTATGGCACGAATGGCAACCAGCATTCGGTAAGCCTGAACTGCGAAATGCAATGCAACGTGCCCAGGATATAATCCTGCGTTTTCTCGCCAAAAGTCTTATTGAATCGGCGCTGCAACTCGAGTAACAAAGCCACTTACTTTGTCTGACATGCAGAGGAATCAATAGGGCACTGCTTACATTTGCCGTCGCAAGGCTCGACATGAATGGTAACGTTAGACCGAGGCAATTTTGCCTGGATGTCATGTTCCAATAAGTCACACACCTGATGAGTCTGCTCCAGACTAGCATCCTTAGCCATTACCAGATGGAGGTCTACATAGCGCTGGTTTCCAGAACGGCGGGTGCGTAACTCGTGGAAGCCAACAATTTCCTGACCACGCCATTCAGCCAGGCAGGATTCTATCACCGCCTGCTCAGAAGGAGGAAGACTGGCATCCACCAGCCCTAGAAGTGGTTTACCTAATGTATCATAGGCAAGTTTCACAATATAAATTGCCATACCGATAGCCACTATCGAATCCAGAATGTTCAGGCCAGTAAGGCGCACTACTATTAGCCCGACTAGTACTGCTGTGGCTGAGTAGATGTCAGCATTGATATTGCGTGCGTTGGCCTCGAGAGCAATCGAACCGGTAGCCTGAGATACCTTGCGCAGATGACGTGAGAGAAACACACTAGTGATTACGGAGATTACCATCACACCTATGCCCGCCTCAGCCAACTCTACACTGGTTTTATTTATTATGCGTTGAACTGATGAAAAGATTATTAGCCCGGCAGCGATGAAAATAAGCACCCCTTGTACTACACCAGCCATATCCTCCACCTTACCATGCCCAAAGGGATGCCCTCTATCAGCCGGCTTGGTAGCGATGCGAATGGCGAAAAATGTAACCACTCCAGCGAAGAGGTCGAGAAAGCTATCTGCTGCTTGGGCTAATACACTGATGCTGCCACTGAGCCAGCCAACAGTGACCTTGAGCACTATCAGCCCGATAACAACCCCAATTAAAAGGTTAGCAGCCCCTCTTTCCGTCGAGAACATTAGCTACTCTTCCCTATTTACCCTTTTTCGTTGGCCTACGAGTTTATCACCTGTGCTTAAATAAAACAAATCCGGTATAGACAGGTCATTTACAATTTATGTCATTCTGAGGGAGTCCCGATTTTATCGGGACGACCGAAGAATCTAGATTGGGGCAGTCTCCGCAAAAAGGACTATGTGAAATCCTTCGTTACACTCAGAATGACAGAAAAGGCGAAGCGCTCTCTGAAAATCACGCAAGGAGAAAGGTTCGTAACAACACAAAGTGCATGTATTTATTGCTTAACTGACCCAGCTTTGCTATCATATGGCTGCTTTTGCCTACAGATTGCCTGCTAAATAGCCATCGAGAGACAGAGCCATAATGAGAGTCGGCCTGATTTACGACCCGGTCTATCTTGAGCACGATACCGGGACTCACGTCGAAAACGCCCAGAGACTGGTAACCACTATGTCCCACCTTGAGGAAAACCAGCAACAGGACAAATTCATCTTATTATCTCCACGCGAAGCAACAGTTGACGAATTGTCAGCAGTGCATGCCCCAGAATACATTTCCCACATCCAAAGGCAGGCGGAAAGAGGCGGCGGCTGGCTTGACACTGATACAGTAATGTCACCAGGTTCCTACAAAGCAGCTATCTATGCTGCCGGTGGTGCTCTGACCGCAGTTGACGCGGTAATGAACAGGCAAGTTAACAGCGCCTTTGCCTTGGTTAGACCACCAGGACATCATGCTACATGCTGGCAAGCCATGGGTTTTTGTCTGTTTAACAACATAGCCATAGCTGCCAAGTACGCCCTGGCCAACTTCGATATCAAGCGAATACTTATCGTAGATTTCGATGTCCACCACGGAAATGGTACGCAAGACACTTTCTATGCCGACCCAAATGTCCTCTACTTCTCCGTCCATGAATACCCTTTCTACCCCGGAACCGGAAGCATTGATGAGACCGGAGCCAGAGGCGGTGAAGGATTTACCGTCAATGTGCCACTTCTAGCCGGCTGGGGAGATGACGAATACCAGGCAGTCTTCGAAGACATCCTGGCACCAATAGCTAAACGCTTCGAACCACAGCTTATTCTGGTCTCCGCTGGCTACGATGCTCACTGGGCCGATAGCCTGGCTCTAATGCAGGTAAGCGTCTCTGGCTTCGCCCGCTTGGTAGAAATCATAAAGACTCTGGCTGATATGTTATGTCAAGGACGTATGGTCTTCACTCTGGAAGGCGGCTATAACCTCGAGGCATTGTCCCTGTCGGTGGGCGCCACCCTTGATATCCTTCGGGGAAGCCGTGAAATCGTTGACCCTCTGGGCAAACGAGAAGCAAAATCAAAGCCGGTTCACTTCGACAACTTCGTCCGGATGGTTAAGGAGATGCACAATATATAAGCCTAGCCCATAGCTTGAGAGGATACTCAACTAGGTAGAAGTCTCAATCTGCTTCTTTTGTGGGAATAACCTGCCCCAATCACGCTTATCCCAAACCACCAACAGCTGACCAGCTAGACATATGGAGTTATAAGTGCCAGCAACAACGCCGATAAGAAGCACTAAGATAAAATAGCGGATAGTAACTCCGCCGAGAAGGAACATAGCTAAGATAACAAACAAAGTCGTCAGGCTGGTATTTATACACCGCCCCATCGTCTCCAGAATGCTTGAGTTCACTGTATCTTCGAAGTCCCTGCTTATGCCCTTGCTGACATTTTCGCGAATTCGGTCAAACACCACGACAATGTTGTTAACGCTATAGCCAACCACCGCAAGCATACCAGTGATAAACATGGCATCAATCTGAACACCTGCTGACCAGCCTAAGATGGAGAAGACCCCCATGACCACCAACACATCATGCGCCAGAGCTATGACAGCAACTGCGCCCCAGCGAAACGGCCTAGGCATACGACGAAACGCCCAGGCGATATAAAGCATCATAAGCACTGAAGCAACCGCTACAGCGATAGCGGCATCTCGACCTATTTTAGTGGCTATAACCGGCGACACGGTATAAGAATCACGCACGGTAATTTCAGTATTTAGGCCTGCTTTAAGACCATTTACCAACTCCTCCCTTGTCTCAGGTGATATCGCTTTGACACGGACAAGGAAGTCACCCTCACCAGTGCGTTGAATCATCGCCTCACCATAGCCCAAACTAGCCATCTTTCCACGTAACTGACTTTGGTCAATTTCAGTAGCAAATCGAAGAGTCATGGCAGTGCCACTGCTAAAGTCAACCCCCGGCTCAAGTCTAAAGATAGCAAGCGAGATTAGACCCGGGATGAGTATCACCGCCGATATTAAGAAAAACCAGAGCCGCTTGCCTACTATGTCCATCATTTTTGAACTCCGTAAGCCGATGGGCTAGTTACGGCACGAGTCACAAAATGCAGGAATGTCCGAGTTACTATAATCGCTGAAAACATGCTCATGGCAACACCGATAAACAAAGTCAGAGCAAAGCCTCTGACCATAAAAGCTCCCATAGCGCCACCAAACCAGAAAAGCACAATACAGGCAATAAAGGTAGTAATATTGCTGTCGCGGATGGCTGGCCAGGCACGGTTGAATCCAGTTTCAACTGCAGCACCTAGAGTACGCCCTGACCGTAATTCTTCCTTCATCCGCTCAAAAATAAGCACGTTGGCATCAACCGCCATACCCACGGACAAAAGCAAAGCCGCAATACCCGGTAAAGTCAAGGTTATCGGCACCAGTTTAAAAATCGCTAGCAGTAAAGCACCATACACAGCTAGGGCACATACAGCTACAAAGCCAGACATTCGATAATAAAGAATCATAAACAGCACAAGGAGTACCATACCAACAGCCCCGGCAATAAGGCTCTTGCGAAGAGAATCAGCTCCTAACGTAGCATCCACATCCTGCTCCTGGATGATTTTCAACGGCACATCCAATGAACCAGAATTGAGCTGTATGGCTAGTGTCCTGGCTTCGTCAATGTTTAAACCTGTAATAACCCCCCTGTCCTTTATCACTGCCTGTACCGTCGGTGCCGAGATAAGTTGATTGTCTAGGAATATACCCAGTGGCTTCTGCAGGTTGCGTTTTGTAATCTGCTCAAAAAGGATAGCACCTTCCTCGTTCCATTCAAAAGCCACCTCAGGCTTATTGGTCTGGGGTTCCAGAACCACCTGAGCATTTGGCTTTAGATACTTACCGGTGAGCTCCCTCTCCTTTCCATCACTTCCAGTACCTGTAGCCTTAATCCACTGCTCTTTACCCTCCTCATCAAGCACCGGCTTACCAGCCTCATCCAGCTTAATCTCCCTGAAATCAAGCTCAGCCGTTTGCCCTATCAGCCTAACCGCCTCGTCAATATCCTTGACTCCAGGGAGCTGAACCAGAATCCGGTTATGACCCTGCCGCTGGATTATCGGCTCGGTCACACCGTAGGCATTAACTCGCCGCTCGATTTTACCCAGCACTCCTTCCAAGGCATCATCATCACTCTGCGATGGGTCTTTTGCAGAGAGGTCAGCTTCATAAACCAAATAGCTACCACCTCTTAAATCTAGCCCAAGCGTTAGCCCTTGCCTGCCCAGCCTCTCGCTGTCAACAGGTAGCACTGCCCAAAGGCCAAAGCCAAAAAGAATCAGTATGAAAATGAGCAGAGGAGCGTTTCCCTTTCTCAATTTCCTGTCAATCCTTCACAATATCGATTATCCCCCACTGTCACTCTAAATCCCCCACTGTCACTCTAAATCCCCCACTGTCACTCTGAGCGAAGCGAAGAGTCTCCAGAGATTCTTCGCCCACAGGGCTCAGAATAACAAGTGGCATGTTAACAAGCCATGCCACACTGCCGCTTCTCCAATTCTTTGCGCACGAGTTCTATCGCTTCCTCCCTGGTATTCAGTTCGCCGGCCGCCTGAGCCTCACGCACCTCAGCCAAAAGCTCCCCAAGCAGACGTCCCGGCTTCAACCCAAAAACATCCATTAAATCATGACCATCAATTAGCCTGACCGGTAAAACATCAGCCTCCTGTTTTAAGTGCTCCGCCAGTATATAGCAAATCAACTGATTATGCTGCTGCCATTCCTCAACATCGAGGCGAGGCCCCCAGGTAGCCAGATAATCAGCCAGAGCTAAAAAAAGGACATCAACGCCGGCATCTTCAGTATCACGAAAATACCGGTAAATAGCCCGGCGGGTAGGCAAACCATCGTTAGTCATCTGCACGGGACGCAAATGATGATAAACCAGGTTCTCCACCAGCCTTATTTCCCGGTTACTGAAGCGCAATCGCTCCAAACCCGCTACCGCCATCGCTGCGCCCTGTTTAGTATGCCCGAGAAAACGTATCCTGCCCGTCTCGTCAACTGCCTTAGTCGCTGGTTTGGCAATATCATGCATCAGTGCTCCCAATTTGAGCAGCAGTCTCCGGCTGCTGCCGCTGGATACATCCTCACTGAAATGCCGACTTATCTCCTCCGACCACGGTGTTACCTTCAACAAATCCTCTTTACCATATTTCCACAGGCTCTCTCGGAGCAAAAACTCTACAGCAGCCACCGTCTCCACAGAATGGTCAAAGACATCCCAGTAGTGCTCCTTGGGTTGCTCCACCCCTTTCATGCTTTCCAGTTCAGGAATCAGTCGAGTGAGCAGTCCTAACCTGTCCAGATAACGCACTATGTCTGCGGAACCGGGCAAAGCCAGCATCCTCACCATCTCTTCACGCAGCCGCTCTCCGGAAACAACTTTGACCATGTGGCAATTTTCTTGAATCAACTCCTCAGTTCCTGGCTCAATCTCAAAGCCTAGCTCGGTAGCCAGCCTGACCCCCCGAAGCAACCTGGCCCCGTCCTCCACAAAAATCCGCCGGTTCATTGCCCTCATCAGTCTCTTCTTCAAATCGATTTGCCCGGAGAAGGGGTCAATAATTTGAGAAGAGCTAGAGAGAAGGTCTTGAAGCTCCACTGCCATAGCATCTACAGTGAAGTCACGCCGTGCCAGGTCATTCTGGATGTTGCCTGAGAATGAAGTAAAATCCAGATGCCATGGCTCATCATCCTCAGTAGCTACCACCCTGGCTACGCTATTAGCTTCATCCAACAATACACATCGGCCACCAACGGCTTTAGCCACATCCTGAGCTATGGTCAGGGCGTCCCCACCAACGGCGATATCCACGTCCCTCGTTTCTCTCTCCAGCAGCCAATCGCGGACAAAGCCACCAACCACATAAGCTAGGCGATTGTGTTGGGTGGCGATAGCGGATACTTTGGTCAGCAGACCAAGCAAATCTTGTTTCATGTCAGGCATTGCGTCAAATTATAGCCCGTGATAGGCAAATTGTAAAGAACAGTTCCTAACTTGTTGGTTATCTCCTGTCACGTTATAATTAGACACAATGCAATATAAACGTGTGGTCGCCAAGTTAGGCACTAACTTGCTTACGGGAGGCACTGGTCACCTTGATTTTAGTATTATGTCAAGTCTGGTTGAACAGGTGGCTCAGCTTCACCAGCAGGGATATGAGATAATCATCGTGTCTTCTGGGGCAATTGCTGCCGGCAGACAGAAATTGGGCATAACCAAGGAACAAAAAGGCATCCCATTCAAACAGGTCCTTGCCTCAGTCGGCCAAAGCCAGCTTATGAATGCTTATGAGCAGCTTTTCAGCCAACATAATTTGATTATAGCTCAGGCACTGCTGACCAGGTCTGACCTGGTTGACCGCGCCGGCTATTTGAACGCTCGCAACACCCTACTGGCTCTAATTGAACTAGGTGTTATTTGCATCGTGAACGAGAATGACGTAGTTGCCACCGACGAACTCGGTGAGTTTATTTTCGGAGATAATGACAATCTTTCTGCTATGGTGGCAAATCTGGTCGATGCCGACCTTCTGACACTGCTTACCGATATAGACGGCCTGTACACTGCAGACCCACAGCGTGACCCCAAAGCCAAGCTCATACCCAGGGTTGAAAGGATAGATGCCGAGGTCGAGCGCTTGGCTGGCGATACTGCCAGCGCTTATGGCGTCGGTGGCATGATAACCAAGCTGGAGGCTGCTAACCTAGCAACGGCTTCCGGCGTAACCGTGGTCATCGCCAACGGACGCAAACCCGATATCCTGACACAAATTGCCTATGGAAAAAGCATCGGCACCATATTCCCGCCACGGACCAGCAAACTGGAAAGCAAGAAGCGATGGATGCTCAGCGGGCTTGCCTCCAAGGGCAAATTGACAATCGATGACGGGGCTGTCCTGGCCCTAAAAAAACAGAACCGAAGTTTGCTTCCCGCCGGCGTTGTAGACGTGGATGGTGAATTTCAGCGCGGCGATGTGGTGGATATTTTCAATTCGAAAGGCAACCACATCGGCTGCGGTATACCCAACTACAGCTCGCAGGATATCGCTAAAATCAAAGGTGCCCACTCCGATGAAATCTCAGGCCTACTCGGCTACGAATACGGCACTGAGGTAATCCATCGGAATAATATGGTGCTGATATAGGGCGTTAAGCAATGCTAGTATTTGTTGACGAATCTGAATGGCCAAAACCATCTGCCTCTGGTGGTTACACAGTCTGGGCAGCAGCCGCTCTACACCCAGAGTTAAGCAAAACCTTTTCTAGGGAAGTTTTTAATTTAGAAAGAAAGTTTTGGCGAATCAGCGAACCTCATGAATTTGAAATTAAAGGCAGGATGCTCCTGAATAAACGAGCACTTACCAGCCCTAAGAAACTGGAATTTGTAGACGAAATTTTAAGTCTTTGCAAGCGCTATCAATTATCTGCCTTCGCAATAGGTATGCGACAGTTTGAGGAACAGATGCTGGAGGGTTTTAGCAGAGAGGAGTCTAGAATATTTAGAGTGTACCACTACCTCTTAGAAAGAGTCGAGGCTATGATGCAAGAAAGCTATCCTGACGATATGGCCATCGTCCTTCTTGATTCCAGTGACAAGGAAACTAATAAACGCCGTGCGCTAGCCTTCGGCAACTTTCTTTATGGGCATGAAGTAGGCAAAAGCGTCCAAAAGATTGTCGAAACGCCTTTCTTTGTTAGCTCCTCGCTTACACCTGGAATTCAAATAGCAGACCTCTTCGCTTATGCGTTGGCACAACAGAACCTAGAACGCAAAGAGCCAAAGCTGAAGAAAATTTGTGACAGAATACGAGAGCTAGAATGGCGAAGCAACCGGCTTGATGCTGAGCATCCTCTGAGAGGATTCAGATTTGTTGACGTACCAGACAAACCAGCCAGAGAAACAAAATAAAAAAGAACTGGCAGCTTCAAAGAAGCTCGCGGCATTGCGTATTAGGCAATGCACCAATTCTTTATGTTAATATAATAACATAATACTAGATTTTGTCAATACCCCATTTTGAGGGAAATGATATGGATAAGTTGAAAACCAATGTTCTATACTACGGCGATAACCTGAAAATCCTGCGCGAGCACATACCTGATAACTCTATTGACCTGATATATCTCGACCCTCCGTTCAACAGCAAAAAAGACTATAACATCCTATTCAAGGAAAATGGTGGAGTTGAGTCCGAAGCCCAAATAAAAGCCTTCACCGATACCTGGCACTGGACCCAAAGTGCACAAAATACCTACCATGACATCGTTACCACCGGCCCACTCAAAGTTGGACAATTGATTGGCGCCTTGCACGATGCCATAGGACAGAACGATGTCATGGCATACCTGGTGATGATGACCGCCAGGCTGATAGAACTGCATCGCGTCCTCAAGCCAACAGGCTCGCTCTACCTTCATTGCGACCCAACTATGAGCCACTATATAAAGCTTGTTTTAGACCAGATATTTGGGGTGGGAAACTTCAAAAATGAAATCATTTGGCACTATAGAAGATGGACTGCTCCGGCAAAGAGGTTCCAGCGTCTTCATGATATCTTGTTATTCTACACAAAAGGGACTAACTATACCTTCAATCAATTATTGATTCCTTACACAGAAGGTTCGGTTGAACGGAAGATGCAGGGAGTACTACATCGGTTTAAGAGGGGAGAAGAGCCTGTCTTTGTAAGTAATAAAGAGCTTCAGGCTGAAGGTGTTCTGGCAAACGATGTTTTTCAAATACCATTTGTAGCACCTTCAGCTAAGGAACGTCTCGCCTATCCCACTCAAAAACCACTCGCTCTGCTAGAGCGTATCATCAAGGCAAGCTCTAAAGAAGGCGATGTAGTCCTTGACCCGTTCTGTGGCTGTGGTACTACTATTGTAGCAGCTCAAAAGCTCAATCGCCGATGGATAGGCATTGACATCACACACCTGGCTATTACTCTGATGAAAAATCGTATTCAAGACAGCTTTGGCAACATTCCAATCGAAGTTATCGGCGAACCTGAGGATTTGGCTGGGGCTCGTGCCTTAGCCCACCAGGACAGATACCAATTCCAGTACTGGGCACTGGGACTGATTAAAGCCAGACCGCTTGGAGAAAAGAAGAAGGGCGCTGATAAAGGCATTGATGGGGTTATCCAGTTCATAGATGACGCCAGTGGCAAGGCAAAACGGGCCGTGGTTCAGGTAAAAAGCGGGCATGTCAGCGTCAACGCCGTCAGGGAGCTGAAAGCAGTCGCAGTGCATGATGCACTAGGCATTTTCATCACCCTTGAGCCACCCACACAACCGATGCTGACTGAAGCAGTAAGCACCGGTATCTATCATTCCCCGGGGTGGGATAAAGACTACCCCAAAATACAGATATTGACTATAGAGGAACTATTACAGGGCAAAACTGTTGATATGCCCCCATTAACACAGACGGGTATTACCTTTGCCAAAGCGCCGAAAGTTTCGACTGAAGAAGGCGAACAGTTATCAATGTGAAGCACCTGAAATCAGCTTGTGCATTGAGGAGTAAACATGAAATCTGCAGTTACCGAGCTTGAAGAAAAAGGGGTAACAGCCAAGGCGGCTTCAAGGAAGCTTGCCTTTCTGCCTACTGAGGTCAAAAATGAAGCTTTGCTTGCTATCGCCGATGCCCTCATAGCCAGGCAAGACGCAATCCTGGCAGCCAATAAGCTCGACTATAAGGAGTCCGAAGCTTCAGGTATGAGCACAGCTATGCTCGATAGGCTTATGTTGTCATCAGGTCGTCTTGAAGCTATAGCCCAGGATGTAAGAACTGTAGCCGCGCTTCCCGACCCTGTAGGTGAAGTGATTGAAGAGCGCACGCTGCCCAACGGCCTGCATCTGAGCAAAAAACGGGTACCGCTTGGCGTTATCGGTGCCATCTACGAGAGCCGCCCCAATGTCACCGTGGACATTTCTGTCCTATGCCTCAAATCAGGCAATGCCGTGATTCTTCGCGGTGGCAAAGAGGCACTCCGTTCCAACCTGGCTCTAGCCAAGGTTGTTCAAGAAGCTGCTTACAAAGTTGGCGTGCCCCAGGGAGCTGTACAGATAATAGAGTCCACAGATAGGACGCTGGTTGACCGGATGCTCAAGATGAAAGACACTATAGACCTCATAATCCCTCGCGGTGGTGCCGGCTTGATAAAGTCGGTTGCCGAAAATGCCGCCATGCCCGTGCTTACCGGCGGTATTGGCATCTGTCATACCTATGTGGACAAAAGCGCTAACCTAGAAAAAGCAGTGGCCATTGCCTATAACGCCAAGGTTCAGCGGCCGACTGTCTGTAACGCTCTGGATACGCTTCTGGTTCACGTTAAAATCGCCCCACAATATCTACCTTTAATTGCCCAGGAATGGGCAAAGGCAGGGGTGGAAATGCACTGCGATAAGCGTACTTTATCTATTCTCGGACCTGTTCCTTCCCTTAAACTCGTTCCGGCGAAGGCTGAGGACTGGGGCAAAGAATTTCTGTCGCTGATTGCAGCAATTAAGGTGGTCGATTCGCTGGATGAAGCCTTGGAGCATATCGAGCGCTACGGTTCAGGGCATTCTGAGGCTATAGTTGCCGAGAATAAATCAGTTGCGGCACGCTTTCTCAACGAGGTGGATGCTGCCTGTGTCTATGCCAATGCCAGCACACGCTTCACCGATGGCGGTCAGTTCGGACTGGGAGCTGAAATAGGCATAAGCACACAAAAATTCCATGCCCGCGGTCCCATGGCACTGAGGGAGCTGACCAGCTACAAGTGGCTTATTATCGGCGACGGGCACGTCCGTCCCTAAGATAGCTCAGCCAAAGTTGCCTTCTGAATCTCAAGCAGCTGTTTGATACCCTTCTCAGCAAGGGCAAGCAAGATGCCAACAGTTTCCTTAGAAAAA
>Ga0194111_10007665_pt1 | contig 12004 bp, 11 predicted proteins | sample TA2KigC300mmetaG_FD_146194 | JGI IMG/M metagenome (GOLD analysis project Ga0194111, IMG submission 146194) | Freshwater microbial communities from Lake Tanganyika, Tanzania - TA2015033 Kigoma Deep Cast 300m | ecosystem: Environmental > Aquatic > Freshwater > Lake | place: Tanzania: Lake... | reverse complement strand
CACCCTACAGAATCCTCCGATGTTCTGGTCCCCGCGTAGGGTGCGCACCGCGCACCATGAAAGAGGTTGCCATCTTGCAGAGCGTTTTCAAAACCGCCGCCCTTTCCCAGGACAAAGAGAGAATTTTGCAAGAGCCTCATAAGATAGACCATTTAAAGCACCCTTCCTGCGTCAGCAGGGTCTCCGGGGCTTTGGGGGGAACCGTCAGGGCAGGGGCCGGGTAACCGGGTTTGCCGGGGGGATTTTTTCATTTAAACCCGGCGATATTTTCAGGTTGAACCACCAGGCGGGGACCGGCGTCCGCCCCCCCGCCCATTTCTGCGCCAAGGAGCAAGCGCCTTTGTTCACCACGATTGCGGCCACCGTTATTGTGCTGGGGATCCTGGTATTCGCCCATGAATTCGGTCACTTTCTCCTGGCCAAATTGTTAAAGGTGCGGGTGCAGGTCTTCTCCCTGGGGTTTCCCCCCAAGCTGGTGGGCAAGAAGTGGGGGGAGACGGAATATCGACTTTCCGTGTTGCCCCTGGGAGGCTACGTCAAGCTGCTGGGAGAAAACCCCAACGAAGAAGTGCCCCCGGGGATGGAGGCTTACTCTTTCATGCACCATCCCTTGTGGCACCGGGCCCTCATCGTGCTGGCCGGGCCCGCCTTCAATCTGCTCTTTGCAGTGCTCGCCCTGTTTCTGATTTTTTCCTTTACGGGCATCCCCTACCTCACCACCGAAGTGGGGGGGGTGAAAGGGGGCTCCCCGGGAGAGCTGGCCGGCATCCGCAAGGGAGACGTCATCCTGACGGTGGAGGGCCGACCGGTTTCCCGCTGGGAGGAGCTGTCCCGGGCCATCCAGAACCGGGGTGAGAAACCCCTGACGCTGACGGTGAAGCGGGACGGGCAGGTCTTCCCCGTGAGCCTCACCCCCAAGCGCATGGAGACCACCAACCTCTTCGGGGAGAAGGTGTCGGTGGTCATCATCGGGGTCAGTTCCTCGGACCGCCCGCAGGTGGAGCAGGTGTCCATCTTCAGGGCTCTGAAGGAAGGAATCGTTTACACCTACCGCATCATCGGCCTGACGGTGCAGAGCATCTATAAGCTCATCGTCCGGGACATCCCGGTGGACACTCTGGGGGGCCCCATCCTCATCGCCCAGATGGCGGGGAAGCAGGCCCAGGCGGGGGTCACTTACCTGGTTCACTTCATGGCCATTCTGAGCGTCAACCTGGCCCTCCTGAACCTCTTGCCCATCCCCATCCTGGACGGCGGCCACCTGATTTTCATCTGCTTCGAGGCTCTCCGGGGCAAACCCCTGCCCTTGAAACACCGGGAGATGGCCCAGGCCATGGGCCTGATGATCATCCTGGCCCTCATGGTGCTGGTCTTTTACCAGGACATCATGCGCCTCTTGGCGCCGACACCCTGAAGCCGTGCTCATCCTGGCCCTGGACACCGCCACGGAACAGGGCGGTCTGGCCCTGGTGGAGGAGGGCGTGGTGCGGGGGGAAGTGACGCTGCCCGGCGCCGGCGCCTATCTCCAGACGCTGCTGCCCGCGGTGCAAACCCTCCTGGCCGGCGCCGGTCGGCGCCCGGAGGACCTGGGCGGCCTGGCCGTGAGCCGGGGGCCGGGCAATTTTACGGGCCTGCGCATCGGCTTGGCCACGGCCAAGACCCTGGCCTGGGCTTTGGAGATTCCCCTGGCTGCCGTATCCACCCTGGAGGTGCTGGCCGCCGCCTTCGCCCGCCTGGAGACGCCGGTGGGGGCGTTGGTGGACGCCAAGCGTCAGGAGGTCTATTTCGGCCTCTACGACTGCGGCGGTGAGGCGCCCCGGTTAGTAGGTGAGCCCGTGCGTCTTCCCCTCCGGGAGCTCCCCGGCCGGCTCCAGCCCCCCCTCATCCTCACCGGCCCCGGGCTCACCCTCCACGAGGAGAATCTGCGGCAGACGCTGCCTTCGGCGGTGAGCTTCGCCCCGCTGGAGCTGCGCCTGCCCCGGGCCGCGGTGCTGGCGCGCCTGGGCGCCGCCCGCCTGGGCCGGGGGGACACATCCTCCCCGGAGAGCCTCACCCCCGCCTATCTGCGCCCGGCGCTGTGAGGCCAAAAGGCGGGAGGCCCGATGCGGCGGCATGGCCCGGTCAGGGAACCGGCCCGGTCGCTGGAAGGGTGGCGAAATGAACCCGGTCGCACGACAACAACCGTCGATCGCGCCCCATTATTTATGACACACCGGATAGTCAGCGGTAATAAGGGGCCCTCATGACACCCGTCGGCAGTGCCTGGAATGGCGCCCCCCCATCCCCGCCGAGTCAGGAGATCCGCATCCTGGGCCTGGACGTGGGCGAAAGGCGCATCGGCCTGGCGGTGAGCGATCCCCTGGGATTCACGGCCCAGGGTCTCGGCGTGCTCCGGCGCCACAGCCCCGCGGAAGACCTGGCCCGCCTGGTGGCGGTGGGCCGGCAGTACCGGGTGCAGGAAATCGTGGTGGGCCTGCCCCGCCATCTGGACGGCCGCCCCGGTCAGTTGGCCCCGGGCATCTGGGAGTTGGCCCAGGCCCTGGGGGAGGCCCTGGGGGTGCCCGTCATCCCCTGGGACGAGCGCCTCTCCACCCAGGAGGCGGAGCGGGTGCTGCTGGCCGCCGACCTGAGCCGCCGCCGCCGCCGCCAGGTGGTGGACCAGGTGGCCGCGGCGCTCATCCTGCAGGGCTATCTGGACCGCCGGCGCGGCTGCCCCTGAGGTATGGGCGGGAGATCTGAAACTTATGAAAAGATCCTTATCCCCCCTCTCCCCCGGCGGGGGAGAGGGCTGGGGTGAGGGGGAAAACTTTTCATGCTTTGCGGGTGAGCCCCAGGCTCATGAGTAACTGTCTTGAAAAGTTCTTGGTGGCGCCGGCATCTTGCCGGTGCAGCGCACAGGCTGGAAGCCTGCGCCACCAGAGACAAAGGCGGCGGGCAGGGACGCCCGCCCCACCGGCCTTTTCAGGTGTTATGGGTGGGCCAACGGCCCATGAGGGACTGCTAGGAAAAGTTCCTTATCCCCCTCTCCTCCGGCGGGGGAGAGGGCTGGGGTGAGGGGGAAAACTTTTCATGCTTTGCGAGTGAGCCCAAGGCTCATGAATAACTGTCTTGAAAAGTTCTTGGTGGCACCGGCATCTTGCCGGTGCAGCGCACAGGCTGGAAGCCTGCGCCACCAGAGACAAAGGCGGCGGGCAGGGACGCCCGCCCCACCGGCCTTTTCAGGTGTTATGGGTGGGCCAACGGCCCATGAGGGACTGCTAGGAAAAGTTCCTTATCCCCCTCTCCCCGGCGGGGAAGAGGGCCGGGGTGAGGGGGAGAACTTTTCATGCTTTGCGGGTGAGCCCCAGGCTCATGAGCAACTGTCTTGAAAGGTTTGCTGTGGGGGAGGGGGCCAAGGGTCATAAACCCTTGCCCCCTCCCCCCCATCCCTTAACGCTTTAAGGGGGCGGGGCCGCAGGCCCCGCCTCCCGCCCCCCATAAAGGGGGCTGGGAGGGGGTGGGGGGAACCACGGGCGAGAAAACTGCGCCACAGGAGCCGCCGACCTCGGCCTGCCCGGCCCGCCCCAGGGAAAAGTTGCCCTGGCCATAACGTTCCTCCTCCCCCGACCCTGTCCCATATCCCATAGTCTCCCTGAAAAAGTTCTAAAAATCCCTCCCTGGTGGGACGTCCTCCCACTTCTCCGCTTCGGCGCAAGGTCGACTCGACCACCCAAAACTCCCCTCCAATTCTGCGTGGGCAGGATTTGTGAATCTACTTTTTTTAAAAATTTTTCTTGACAGTTCCCTAAAGATGGCTTTATCTTGGCCGTGGGTGGGAAAAAGTGGTTTGAAGTGGAGTATAGGGGGATGCCGGATCCATGTTCACCGGTAGCTTTCATCATGTGATGGACAACAAGGGGCGGGTCAGCATCCCCGCCCGCTACCGGGAACTCTTGCAGGAACGGCAGGACCGCCAACTGATCCTCACCAATTTTGATGGGTACCTGCTGGCCTTTCCGCAGTCCGAGTGGTTGAAAATCGAGGCCAAACTGGGGGAGCTCCCTCTCTTGCGAAAGGATTTGCGCGCCCTGCAACGCTTCCTCATGTCCGGCGTGGAAGAATGCCCCCTGGATCGCCAGGGGCGGATCCTCATTCCTCCGAATCTGCGGGACTACGCCAAATTGAGCCGGGAGGTGGCCCTGGTGGGGGCGGTGCGCTGCTTTGAAATCTGGGACCGCGCCGCCTTTGAGGCCCACCGTCGGCAGTTGGAAGAATCCATCAACGAAGATGTGCTGCACGAAATCCTGGTGTGAGAGGCAGGTCCCGGTTTCCCACGCACCGCCGGGCAGAGAAAGGCGAGCGCCCAGGAAGGCGCCCTCTTCGACATCCACCGCCGTGGAGGGCTCAGCCACAGGGGGATACGGCGATGTTGGGGATTTTTGAGGAGATTGGGGCCATGGCGCTGGGCGCCGCCGTCTTGAGCGGGGTCGCCTGGCGGCTGTTGGTCAAGATGATGCGGGCCCACCGGGGACGAAAAATCGCCCTGCGCCGTCTGCACAGTGCCTAAGGCTGCTCGGGGCTTAGCCCCGACGCGGTGAGGAGGTCGTTGTCGTTCAACCCGTAGACCAGACCCCGGTTCATGAACCGGTTATGGTAGAGGAGGTGTTGGGGGGCCTGAATATCCGGCCGGAGCGGCTCTATGTGGATGGCACCGTCGGCGAGGGGGGGCATGCCGAGGCCATCCTCAGGCGGACCAGTCAGAGGGGGGAGCTCTGGGGTTTGGATCGAAACCCAATGGTTCTGCAGGTCGCCGCCGGCCGGTTGGCCCCCTTCACCTCCCGATTTCGCTTGATGCATGCGTCCTTTGCCCGTCTGGGGGAACTTTTGGCCGCCCGGACGCCGCCCCGGACGGCGGGCATTCTCCTGGACCTGGGCCTATCCCTCTATTTATTGCGGCGCTCCGGCCGGGGTTTCTCCTTTCAGGAGGACGAACCGCTGGACATGCGCTTGGATCCCACGGCTCCCGGCCCCACGGCCCGGCAGCTTCTCCAGGACAGCTCCCGGGAAGAGTTGGAGCGCATTTTTCGGGAGTACGGGGAGGAGCCCCAGGCCCGGCGCCTGGCCCGGGTGCTGGTGGAAGGACGCCGACGCCGGCCCCTGGCCACCACCGCCCACCTGGTGCAGGTGGTGCAGGAAACCCTGGGGAGCGGACGTCGGGGGCGCCACCATCCCGCCACCCGCGTTTTTCAGGCCCTGCGCCTGGCGGTAAACCGGGAGCTGGAGGAATTGGAGGCCTTTCTGGAGGGTGCGCCCACATGGTTGGAACCGGAAGGCCGCCTGGTGATCATCTCTTACCACTCCCTGGAAGACCGGATGGTGAAGCAGCGGTTCCTCTCCTGGGAACGGGCCGGGTTGATGGTCCGTCTGGGCCGAAAGCCTTTGACGCCCACTCCGGCGGAAGTGGCCCGCAATCCCCGGGCCCGGTCCGCCAAGCTGCGGGTGGCTGAAAAAATTTCCTGAGTCCGGAGGTGAGCCATGCCCCGCAATCCCACCATGCGCCTCAGCACCATGAGCCAGGTCCTGCTGGCCCGCAACCGCAAGCTCACTTATCGGCAGGGCCACTGGTGGCGGGCCGGGGTCATCGTCCTGGTGATGGCCACCGCAGGCATCGTGGTATCCTCGTTCTATTGGGCCTACGGCAATCTCCAGGCAGTCACCCTGAACTACGAGATTTCCCAGGCCCAGGAGGCCCAGAAGCAGCTTCTGGAGATGAACCGCAAACTCCGTATCGAACTCTCCAACCTGACGGCCATTTCCCGGTTGGAGAAGCTGGCCGTGGAAACTTACGGCATGGCTCCTCCCCGGCCTGACCAGGTCATTACCGTACCATGAACGCCACGCCGGGCAAATGGGTCAGGGTGCGCATCATCCTGGTGGGAGCCGGTCTCCTTTTCCTGGGGCTGGCCATTTGGGCGCGGTTTTTCCACCTCCAGATTATCCAGGGCGCCGAACTGAAAGAGAAGGCCGACCAGGAAATCAACAAGCTGGCTCCCGTGCTGCCCGTCCGGGGGCTGATCCTGGACAGCAAGCAGGTGGAACTGGCGGTGAGCAGCCGGGTCTCCTCGGTGGTGGCCCACCCCGGCCAGATCAAACAGGCTCAGAGGTTGAGCCGGGAGTTGGCCCCCCTTTTGGGGTTCAAGCCCCTGGAAGTGACGGAAATCCTCACCCGGGCCCGCCCCTTCGTCTGGGTGAGGCGCCACCTCACTCCGGAACGGGAGGAGGCTTTCAAGGGCTGGCTGGCCCAGGTGGAGAGCCGCTCCCCCGCCGCCAGGAACCTCAGGCAGCGCCGGGATGAAGATGCGGTTTATCTCATTCCCGAAGCCCGGCGCTACTATCCCCAGCAGCACCTGGCCGGCCCCATCCTGGGCTTTTGCAACATCGACGGCCAGGGACTGGAGGGATTGGAGCACCAGTTCGAACAGGACCTCTACGGCAAGCCTAAAAAGGTTTTCAGGATGCTGGATGCCCGGGGCCATATCGTCGTCACCGAGGAGAAGGCCTGGGACCCGGAGGTCATGGGCAACAACCTGATCCTCACCCTGGACCGCACCATCCAATACATTGCCGAAAAAGAGCTGCGGCGAGGAGTCGAAAAGTGGCGCGCCGCGGGTGGTCTGGTGATGGTGGTGCGTCCCCGCACCGGGGAGATCCTGGCCATGGCCCAATTGCCGGCCATGGACCCCAACTTTCACCAGCGCTACAGCGAGGAGGCCCGGCGCAATCGGAACGTCACCCACGCCATTGAGCCCGGTTCGGTCTTTAAAGTCTTCATCGCCGCCGCGGCCCTGGACGCCGGCATTGTGAAGCCGTCGGACCGCTTCCACTGCGAGAACGGCGTCTGGCGCCTGGGCGCCCGAGAGGTGATCCACGACTGTCACCCATACGGCGCCCTGACGGTGCAACAAGTCATCCAGAAATCCAGCAACATCGGCGCCGCCAAGATCGGCAACAAACTGGGTGGAGGCCGACTGCACGATTATCTGCGGGCCTTCGGTTTCGGCGGCCGCACGGGCATTCTCTTTCCCGGGGAAAATGCCGGGCTCCTCAAGAACCTGCGTCAGACCCGTTCGCCGCTGGATCGGGCCACCTGCGCCTTTGGCCAGGGGGTGTCGGTCACCCCCCTGCAACTCACCATGGCCCTGGCCGCCATCGGCAACCAGGGGGTGCTCATGGAGCCTCTGTTGGTGAAGGAGATCACCGATCCCAAAGGGGAGAAGATTCGGGAATTTCATCCCCGGCCGGTGCGCTCGGTGATCTCCCCCCGCACCGCGGAGATTACCCTGGCCATTATGGAAACCGTCACCCAACCCGGGGGCACCGCCAAAGACGCCTCTCCTCCCGGTTTCGCCACCGCCGGCAAGACCGGCACGGCTCAGAAACTGGTGGGCGGGGCCTACTCCCGCAGCAAATACAATTCGGTGTTCATGGGCCTGGTGCCGGCCCAGAAGCCGGAATTGGCCATCACCGTGATCGTGGAGGAGTCCAAGGGGGCCATCTACGGCGGCGTGGTGGCGGCTCCCATTTTCCGTGAGATCGCCGGCCAGGCCCTGCGGGTTTTGGGACATTACCCGCAGACGGAACCCCTCACCATTCAGGCAGGCGTGCTGCCGACGCCTTCGCCGAAAGCGGCGCCGCCCCCCAAACCCGCGGAGCCGTCCGAGCCGAAATTTCCCAAGGGCCCGGTGCAATTCAAGGTGATGCCCGACCTCAAGGGCCTCACCATCCGGCAGGTGGCGGACCTGCTGCACCGGGCGGGCCTCAAGTGCCGCTTGGAGGGGAGCGGCCTGGCCGTCGGCCAGGACCCGCCCCCGGGCGCGCCCCTTGCTCCCGGCACCGTTTGTTCAGTGAAGTTCCAGTCGAACTCATAAATGCAGGGCGGCCGCCCGCCCCTTGCCAAGGGCGGGATGTTGGGATAGGATGGAAGCAGGAGAGCCCGCCGGTGGCTTCGACCTGTGCTCCCATCCCGCTCCCCGGCAACTCCATGTTCCCCTGTCCTGAAAGTTTATGTAGGACACCCGCCTCCGGGTGTCCAGGCACAGCTCATAGGGCGGCCCGCGGCCGCCGACCTCGGCGTGCACGGCACGCCCTATGACCTATGAAATGATCCAAGTTACGCAGGGTGCGCAGCGCGCCCCAGATATATTGGTATTTTTATCTATAAATCACTGAACATGCCGAGACTCCAGGGCGAAGATACCCAAGCCGTGCAGACAGACGCATCAGCCCCCAAGATCTTGGCCCATCTCTTGAACGGCCTGGACGATTGTCAGGTGGTGGGCGACCCCCACCTGCCGGTGTCCGGAGTGGCCTGCCATTCCCGGGAGGCGGCGCCCGGCGGCATGTTTGCGGCCCTGCGAGGCCACCGCACTCACGGCCATCGGTTCATCGACGACGCCCTGGCCCGGGGCGCCTGCGTCATCGTCAGCGAAGAAGACTGGACGCCGCCGCCGGGGGTGACCCTGGTGCGGGTGCCCGACGCACGTCTGGCCCTGGCCCACCTGAGCGCCGCCTTTTTCGATCACCCCAGCCGGGAACTGGTGCTGGTGGGCATTACCGGCACCAACGGCAAGACCACCACCTCCTATCTGCTGGAGGCCATTCTGGAAACCGCGGGACACCGGGCGGGGGTTCTGGGCACCGTCAATTACCGCCTGGGGAAGCGCTCCTGGCCGGCCCCGGTGACCACCCCCGAGTCCCTGGACCTGCAGCGTCTGCTGCGCCAGATGCGAGACCTGGGGGCCAGCCACGTGGTCATGGAGGTGTCCTCGCACGCCCTGGACCTGAAGCGGGTGGACCGGGTCGTCTTTGACGCCGGGGTCTTTACCAATCTGTCCCAGGACCATCTGGACTACCACCAGGACCTGGAGGACTACTTTGCGGCCAAGGCCCGGCTTTTCCTGGACCTCTTGGCCGACGGCATCGCCCCCTCGGGACTGGCCGTGCTTAACCTGGACGACCCCCGGGGGCATGACCTGCACCGGCGGGTGTCCGTGCCGGCCCTGACTTACGGGCGCTACCCGGAGAGCCAGGTGCGCCCCCTGGAGCACCGCTTTCACCGGCACGGTCTGGAAACCCGGCTGCACACGCCGGCAGGCGAACTCCTGGTGCGCTCCCGCCTGGTGGGGCCCTTCAACCTGGACAACATCCTGGCCGCGGCGGCCACCGCCCTGGGGCTGGGTCTGGCTCCGGCGGCAGTGGCCGCCGGCATTGCAGGCCTGTCCGGGGTTCCCGGCCGGCTGGAGCGCTTCGGCCCGGAGAGCGGCCCCCACGTCTTTGTGGATTACGCCCACACCCCCGCGGCCCTGGCCCAGGTGCTGGAGGCCCTGGCGGCGCTGGATTTCGCCCGGCTGATCACCGTCTTCGGCTGCGGCGGCGACCGGGACCGCAGCAAACGGCCCCTCATGGGCCGGGCGGCAGCCGCCTTGAGCGGACTGGTGGTGGTCACCAGCGACAATCCCCGCACCGAGGACCCGCGGTCCATCATCGCCGAGATTGAGACCGGGCTGCAGGAGATGGGCTTTCCCCGCCTCAGCCTGGCCTCGGCGCGGCGGGGGGAGCGGGGTTATCTATTGGCGCCGGACCGGCGCGAGGCCATCCACCTGGCCGTGGATCTGGCCCGACCCGACGACGCCGTCCTGGTAGCGGGCAAAGGCCATGAAAATTACCAGATCTGGGGAGAGGAGCGGCTGCCTTTCGATGACCGGGAGGAAGTCCTCCAGGCCCTGCAGGAGCACCGGCCCTGATGAGCGCCCATTTCACCGCCGCCGACGTCGTCGCCGCCATTCGGGGCGCCCTCCTCCAGGGGAGCCCGGCGGCGGCCTTCCTGGGAGTCAGCACCGACTCCCGCACCTGTCAGTCCGGTCAGCTCTATGTGGCTCTGAAGGGGGAGCGCCACGACGGCCACGACTATCTCGGCAAGGCCCTGGAGCGGGGGGCCCGGGGGCTGCTGGTGGAGGACCGGCCCCAGTTCCGGCGGCAGGCCTGGGATGGCCGGGTGGCGGTCATAGCCGCGCCCTGCACCCTCGCCGCCCTGGGCGACCTGGCCCGGGCCTGGCGCTCCCGTTTTTCGCTGCCCCTGGCTGCGGTGACCGGCAGTTGCGGCAAAACCACGGCCAAGGAGATGACGGCCCGGGTGCTCTCCAGGAACTTTCGGGTGCTGAAAAACGAGCTCAATCTCAACAATCTCATCGGCCTGCCGCAGACTCTCTTTCAGTTGGACGCCGGCTACGACGCCGCGGTGGTGGAGATGGGCATGAACCGCTTCGGGGAAATCCGCCGCCTCACAGAGATTTGCCGGCCCACCGTGGGCGTTCTCCTGAACGTCTATGCCGCTCATACCGAGGGCGTGGGTGATGTGGCCGGGGTGGCCCGGGCCAAGGGGGAGCTCATCCGGGCCCTGGAGCCCGGCGCCGCTCTGGTGTACAACGCCGACGACCACCGGGTGGCCCGGCAGGCCCAGGACTTTACGGGGACGGCGGTGGGCTTCGGGTTTGGCCCCCAGGCCGATCTCCGGGCCTCGGACCGGGAGCCCCGGGGACGCGCCGGCCAAACGTTCCGTCTGCACTGGCGCGGGGCCAGCTGGTCCCTCACCCTGCAGGTCCCGGGCCTTCACCAGGTGTACAACGCCCTGGCGGCCACCGCCGTGGGATTGCTCCTGGGAGTGGCGCCCGAGGCGGTGGCGGCGCAGCTGGCGGATTTCCGGGCCATCGTGCGCCGTTCCCAGGTGGCCGCCCTGACGAACGGCGTGCACCTCCTCAACGACTGTTACAATGCCAACCCCGGCTCCATGGCCATGGCCCTCCAGACCCTGACGGAACTCCGGGACGACGGCCGGGCCGTGGCCGCCCTGGGGGACATGCTGGAGCTGGGCGCGGGCGCAGTGAAGGCCCATCGGGAACTGGGCCGACTGGCGGCGCGCGCCGGCCTGGATTACCTGGTGGTGTACGGCAACTTCCGGGAAGAGGTGGCCGCCGGGGCCCGGGAGGGGGGCCTGCCGGCGGCCCGCATCCATCCGGTGGAGAGTCATGACCAGGGGGCCCTGGCCCTGCGGGAATTTCTGCAGCCCGGAGACTGGCTGCTGGTGAAAGGCTCCCGCAGCATGCGCATGGAACGCCTCCTGGAGGCCTTGGAGGACTGAGCCGGGCGCAGCCCCCGCCCATCAAGATTGCGGAACCTGACGATTCGACATCCGACAAGGGAGAATGCCGTGCTTTACCACCTGCTCTATCCCCTTAAAACCGTGTTCGGCGGCTTTAATGTCTTCCGCTATATTACCTTCCGCACCATTTTCGCCATTCTCACCGCCCTGGTCATCTCCCTTGCCATCGGTTCCTGGTGCATCCGCAAACTGCGGGAGCTCCAAATCGGTCAGTATATCCGTGAAGACGGCCCCCAATCACACCACTCCAAGGCCGGCACCCCCACCATGGGCGGACTGATGATCGTCTTCGCCCTGATCGTCACCACCCTGCTGTGGGTGGACCTGGCCAATCCTTACATCTGGCTGCTGGTTTTCGTGACCCTGGGTTTCGGCCTGGTGGGCTTCCTGGACGATTATCTGAAAGTTATCAGGAAACAGAACCGGGGCTTGAGCGGCCGGGCCAAACTGGCTATCCAAACCGTGGTGGCGCTGGTGGTGGCCCTGTGGCTCTATTACCTCCCCGGTCTGGACACCACCCTCACCATTCCTTTTTTTAAGCAGCTGCAACCCGACCTGGGCTGGGCCTTCATCCCCTTTGCGCTGTTGGTCATCGTGGGCAGCGCCAACGCCGTCAACCTGACGGACGGTCTGGACGGTCTGGCCATCGGGCCGGTGACCATCGCCGCCGCCTTCTATGTTATCTTCTCTTACCTGGCGGGCAACGCCCGCATCGCCGCCTACCTGCAAATCCCCTATGTCCGGGGGGTGGGGGAAATCTCCATCTTCCTGGGGGCGTTGGTGGGGGCGGGCATCGGCTTCCTCTGG
>Ga0194111_10007658_pt1 | contig 12011 bp, 13 predicted proteins | sample TA2KigC300mmetaG_FD_146194 | JGI IMG/M metagenome (GOLD analysis project Ga0194111, IMG submission 146194) | Freshwater microbial communities from Lake Tanganyika, Tanzania - TA2015033 Kigoma Deep Cast 300m | ecosystem: Environmental > Aquatic > Freshwater > Lake | place: Tanzania: Lake... | reverse complement strand
CCGGGGGTCAGTTTTCCTTGCCTGTCTTCTGTCCCGGCCGCGTAGGCTGCGCCGAGGGTGTAAGCTCGCAGGGCCTGTCCAATAGTCAATCTCTGTTCGGGATACCAACCCTCGGGGGCGGGGCTGTCATCTGCGCGCTGGCGGGCGACCGCGGCGTGCAATCCCCAAAACGGGTTTGGCGATTCGACCGGTGCGTCGGAGCCGAAGGCCAATACCGCGCCGTGATCGAGTTGGCTTCGCCAGGCGTAGGCGTTGGCAGCGCGTTTCCCCCAATAGCGGTCCGCCATGAGCATATCGGATGTGGCATGGATCGGCTGCATGGAGGCGACGACCCCCAACTCCGCCAGCCGGGGCGCGTCCTCGGGGTGGATCAACTGGACATGCTCGATGCGGTGGCGCAGAAGACAGGAGACCGGAGACCGATGACCGTAATGCCCCGTCTCCGGCCTTCCGTCTTCGGTCATTTCATCCAGCTCGAACTCTCTCAACTTCTCGAAGGCGTTCAACACCTCGTGGTTAGCCCGATCGCCAATGGCGTGCACCGCCAAGGGGAGGCTGGCATGGGCGGCCTCCAGGCCGTATTCGAAAAGCTGTTCGGCGTCTAAGAACAACATGCCGCGGTTGTCGGGCAGGTTTTCATAGGGTTGGAGCATGGCTGCGGTGTGCGGCCCCAAAGCGCCGTCGGCGAACGCTTTCACCCCCCCGATGCGCAGAATCTCATCGCCGAATCCAGAGCGCAAACCAAGCGCACGGGCGTGCGGGAGATCGGCGATGGGGATATTCTTCACCACCCGCAAGCCGAGTTCGCCTCGTTGATGCAGGCGCTGCAGCGCATCGAAACAGGCGCTTCCATCGAAATCGTGGATGCCCGTCAACCCCATCTCCCAAAGGCTGGTCTGAGCGATCTTAATGGCTTTGGCCAATTCATCTCCTTCCGCCTGGGGGATGACTGCACCGACCAGTGTCATTGCCACCTCGAGGAGAATGCCGGTCGGTCTGCCATGTTGGTCGCGCAGAATTTTGCCACCGTGCGGGTCAACGGTGGCAGCATTTATCTTAGCTTCCTGCAAAGCAGCACTATTGGCCCAGCCAGTGTGCAGGGATTTATGGGTCAGATAAACAGGGTTGTTGGGGGCGACTTCGTCGAGTTGCGCTGCTGTGGGGAATCCTCCTTCACCCCCCCCCTGTGAACGGCGTCCCTCCTGACCTCCACCCCGTGAACGGGGGGGATCGAGGGGGGGTCTCCATTCATTTTGGTTCCAGCCGTGGCCCAGAATCCACTCCCCCGGCTTGCTGGCCCTGGCGCGCTCGGCCACCCGGCGCAAACACTCTTCCAGCGTGGGGACTTCGCAGTCAATTTTCTGTAGACTCAAGGCGTAATGCTGTAAGTGGATGTGGGCGTCAATCATCCCGGGAATCACCGGATGTCCGTCCAGGTTTTGGGTATGCGCGCCACCCCCAAACCGAGTCAGAATCTCCCCCTCCTCTCCGATGGCCATGACTCGCCCCCCATCGATCGCCATGGCTGTCCCGGTTGGCGTCCGATCGTCCAATGTGTAGATACGCGCATTGTGGAGAACGAGCATACCGCAGCCTGTCTGCTCTATGCAGCCCCCGTGAATTTGGCGATCAGGCTGTCCAGTTCTTCGTCCGAGTAATAGTGCACGGTGATGGTGCCGCCATTCAGGCCGTGCCGCAGAGTCACCTTCGTCCCCAGGGCGGACTGCAATCTTTCTTCTAGAGCGGCAACTTCGGGAGCAGGGCCGGGCTTTGGCGCCGGCGCTGGTTTCTCGCCGGAGAGTTTTCGCACCAGTGCTTCCGTCTGACGCACGTTCAGCTCTTTCGCGATGATCGTGCTCAGCGCGGCGGCCTGACTCTGCGCGCTGGGCAAACCCAGCAGCGCACGGGCATGGCCTTCGGTGATTTGTTCTTGCGCCAGGGCCTGTTTGGCGCTGGGTGGCAGGTTGAGCAGGCGCAGGGTGTTGGTGATTGCCACGCGGCTTTTGCCCACCCGTTCTGCGATCTCGCCATGGGCTAATTCGAAATCTTCAGCCAGTTGGCGATAAGCCTCGGCAGTTTCCAGTGGGCTGAGATCGGCGCGCTGGACGTTCTCGATCAGGGCGATTTCCAGCCGATCTTGATCGCTGGCCTCGCGCACGATCACCGGAACGGTTTCGAGGCCGGCCTCTTGAGCCGCGAGAAGTCGCCGTTCCCCGGTGATCAGGGTATACGCGCCAGTTTGAGAGTCCCGGGTGACGATCAATGGTTGGATCACGCCATGCTCCCTGATGGATGCTGCCAGCTCGGAGATGCCCTCCGGGTCGAAGCGGGCGCGCGGCTGACGGGGGTTTGGGGTGATGACCGTGACCGAAACTTCATCTACTCCCGAAGGTCCCTTGGAGACCAGAGATGGCGTTGGGGTGGTTTCGTCATACGGGATGAGTGCATCCAGACCTTTTCCGAGACCAGGGCGTTTTCGCTGCATTTGGGTCACCTATTTACTTTTCGACAAAGGCAGGAACTTTGGGTTCGTCCGCGGCCAACATCTCTTTTGCCAGTTCCCGATACGCCTGAGCGCCGGTAGAGTTGGGATCGTAGACCGAAATCGGGATGCCGTAAGAAGGCGCTTCAGCCAGCCGGACGCTGCGCGGCACGATCGAATTGAAGACTTGATTAGGGAAATATCGCCGCACCTCTTCGACGACATCGCCGGATAAATTCGTGCGCGGGTCGAACATGGTTAGCAATAGACCACGGATTGAAAGGCTCGGGTTGAGCGAACTGCGGATGCGGTTCAGGGTTTCTATCAGTTGCCCGAGGCCTTCCAGAGCCAGATATTCGCATTGCACAGGAATAATTACCCCATCCTTTGCGGCCACCAGCCCATTCAGAGTCAGAAGTCCCAATGCGGGTGGGCAGTCTATCAAGATGTAATCGTACTTATCAATCAGTTGCTCGATCGCTTGCTTGAGACGCTGTTCACGGCCAGCTTCATTGACTAATTCGACGCTGGCGCCAGCTAAGGCAGGGGTAGCGGGCAGCAAATCCATTTTCAACCTGGGGTTGTGCAGGATTCTATCTTTGGCGGAGGCGATGCCAAGCAGAGCTTCATACGTTCCACCCTGGACGCTCCTCTTATCCACGCCAATCGAGGAAGTGGCATTGGCCTGAGGGTCAATATCTATCAATAAGACATGCTGATAATTTTCCGCCAGATATGCACCGAGATTGATGGCGGTGGTGGTTTTTCCGACTCCGCCCTTCTGGTTAGCTATAGCGTAGACGATTCCCATCGTATGACACCTTTGCTTGCTAGATAACTACCTCGCTCGATAATATCAGATTTCGTTCGTAGGCGATGGGATACTCGGGACTGATCTCCTCCGGTCTTGGTACGCCATCGAGACCAATGCGAGTAACCGAAAGCGCGGCCAATTGGTTGGCGTACTGCGCGGCTGCCCATGGATTCCCTGTCCGATGAAGATGGATGAAAAATACTGTTGCGAAAATATCTCCTGCTCCAGTAGAGTTAACCTCATCAACGCGGGGAGCGGGGAAACTGCGTCGCTCGTCTTGCCAGTAAACCCGTGCGCCATGCGCTCCCTCGGTGACGACGAGGATTTTGCTGGCTGTAGCCAACTTCTCGATGTACTGCTCATCTCCGGCGACGTCTTCGATGCTGATGACGGCGGCGTCAGCGCAGCCGAGCGCCTCGAATGCCTCAGGCCGGTTCGACTTGTACACGCGTCCATCCTGATCCCACTCCCGCAGCCATCCCTGAGGGGTGACGCAGATGAACGCCTCAGGAAAATATTTTACCAGGGAAGGGTCTACTTCTTGGGCGATGGGCCCCAGATGGACGATCTGAGGGGCGCGCCATGCTTCAGGGATGTGATCGTAGCCGAGGGGTGGGGCGATGTGGTGAATAATCTGTTGGCGCCCTTCCGGGGTTTGGATGTTTTCGAAGGATGTGCTTCGTGCAGCAGCCTGCCCGGCGACCGGGGTAGACAGCAAGGGTTCTAACGGGAGATCGTCGCTCCAGGCGGTCACAATGCCTGCTCGCAGCCCGAGAGCGCGAGCTGTGAGCGACGAGAATGCGGCTGTGCCTCCAAGGCGTGGCCCTTCAGGGGTTCGATCGCGAGAGAGATGCCCAATCACCAGGTAGTCTACCGCATCGTAGTGGGCCGGGTTGTGCATACATGAATTATAACTGATAGTGGTGTGCATCTTCCGAAGACGCACACCACCTGAATATTAGAAGAGGGTATAAATGAAAGGCCCAACGCCAGACGCCGATGCAAAGATCAATAACAGGCCGAAGAGTAGCAGCACGGTAACCATGGGGATCAACCACCACAATTTCCTCTCCCAGAGGAAGTGCAATAACTCTCGAACAACTCCCAGGTTATTCCACATATTGACGAGAAAATTCTTCATTTATCAATCATCCTTCGATTTCAATAAAAATCCGCGAAGAAGATGTATGGCGGAACATATGGGGTGCGTGCGCAGCACGCACCCCATATGTTCCGCCCACGCTCTTACTGTTAGGTTCTTTCAGCAGACTCATCTTTCCAGATCGCAAACCCATCCATATAGAGCGAGTCGATGTCGCTTTTCCCGAATGTGTTCAGCGCGTTTGCGGGGGTAGTGACAATGGGTTCGCCTCGTAGATTGAAGCTGGTGTTCAACAGAACTGGCACGCCGGTAGCCTGCTCGAAGAGTTCGATCGTGCGATAATAGAGCGGATTCCATTCGCGCCGCACCGTCTGTATTCGTCCCGATCCACCCTGGTGGGTGACAGCCTGGATCTTCTCTCCCTGATCGTCTTTGGTGTTGTAGACCATCAGCATATAGCGCAGCGGATAATGGCGGGCGGGGTCATCGAGGTTTACGTAATAATCCGCGGCTCTTTCTTCCAGGATCACAGGCGCGAACGGACGGAAAGGCTCCCGGAACTTGATGCGTTCGTTGACGATTTCCTTCATTTTCCCCTGGCGCGGGTCTGCCAGGATCGAGCGGTTACCCAACGCCCTTGGCCCCCATTCGAAGCGGTCCTGGAAGAGGCCGATCACTTTCCCCTCCAGTAGATCTTCTACCATCATCGCGGCGAGCGTTTCTTTATCTTCGATGAGCATATAAGATCTACCCGCGTTGGTTATGGCGCTTCGTACTTCGTCTGTTGAATAATTCTTCCCCCAATAGGCATGTTCCATGATGAACTTGCGCGGTTGTCCAAGGAGAACGTGGTAGGCGTATAGCGCAGCGCCCAAAGCCCCTCCGGAGTCGCCGGCAGCCGGTTGGATGAACAACTCCTCGAACGGCGATTCCCGTAATATGCGCCCATTCGCTACTGAGTTCAAGGCGACCCCGCCGGCTATGCATAGTTTCTCGAGGCCAGTTTGTTCGTACGCATAGAAGGCCATTTTTAGCATGATATCTTCAGTGACTTGCTGGATGCTGGCAGCGATGTCGGCGTAATGCTGGTTCAACTGGGCAGTGGCCTCATCCCATTGGGGGTGATCTTTGTTGGGGTGGGTTGTGGGGGTATAGAATACCGATTCGTGTACGCGGGGTTCGCCAAAAAGCTTCTCGAATTTATGATTGAACGTGTGTTTCGTCGAGTGATGGAAAGAGAAATAATCCATGTCGAGCGCAAAGCTGCCATCATCCGCCACATGGATCAGTTTGTAGACATCCTCTACGCGAGTGGGTTGACCATAGGGCGCCATCCCCATGACTTTGTATTCACCCTCGTTGATCTGAAAACCGAGGAATGCGGTGAAAGCCGAATAGAGCAGACCAAGCGAGTGAGGAAATTTAACTTCGTTGAACAACTCGATATGATTGGATCGTTGTTTCGATGACTTGCCATTGCTCCAATCTGCGGTCGCTTTGCCAACAGTTGCCGTAGTCCACTCTCCGACTCCATCTATAGTGAGGATGGCTGCTTCTTCGTAGGGGGCGCTAAAAAAGGCGCTGGCTGCGTGGCTCAGGTGATGCTCGACGAAGAGCAGTTTTTGCATGGGGATATCGAGCTTTTCGATGATCTGGCTCTTGATCCAGAGTTTTTCGTTGAACCAGGTGATCATCGATTCCCGGAAGACACCCCAGGATTTTGGGAAGGTGCCCAGAGACGACATCAGGATGCGTTCGAATTTGAGCAGCGGCTTCTCATAAAACACCACATAATCGAGGTCTTGGCGCGTTATTCCTGCGTGCTGTAAACAGAATTCGATGGCATTGTGCGGGAAACCGAAATCATGCTTCACGCGGGTGAAACGTTCTTCTTCTGCTGCTGCAACCAACATTCCATCTTTTAGCAGCGCGGCCGCGGCGTCATGATAGTAACAAGAGATGCCAAGGATATACATTAAAATTGTCTCCGTGCGTGGTCGAGTTCGATATCTTTGGTGCTCCTGTCGAGCCAGAATGTGGGGCTGTTTCTATATCTGACGTTGAGCGGGTCGCCAAAAAGCCTTGTTGGTATCCCGAAGGGCATGAAAATGGTGAAATAGAACAGGGTTAAGAAAACTCGGGCTATCGAGTCGCCGATGAATTTTCCCACTCTTTTCCAGCCTTCCCAGATGGATTTGAGAATGTTCACTGATTTACCTTCTCCTGAGGGTAGATGATCACTTTACGTTGCCGTCCGATCCCCATGCTTTCGGTATAAACCTGGGGGTCGTTTTGCAGTTCGAGGTGAGCGATGCGGCGCTCGTTAGCCGGCATCGGTTCCAACGCCTGGCTGCGATTGGTCTGGATGACCTGATCGGCGATGCGGCGCGTCAACCTGCGGATTTGTTGTTCACGACGCAACCGGTATCCCTCGACGTCTATGACCAGGGGTACGGAGCGTTCGAGTTCTTTGCCCAGCATCAGACTGGCGATATATTGCAAGGCCTCAAGCGTTTCGCCTCGATGTCCAATCAGAATGCTCAGATCGTCGCCGTAGATATCAACATGAATGGGGATGCGGTTCAGGGGGCCATAGGCCTCGCCTATGTAGGCGTCCACTTTTGCGTCATCGAGTCTCATTTTGTGCAGCAGGTCGCTGACGATCCCCTGGGCGACGTCAACCAGGTAGGCGTCGGTCTGGGTTGCAGTCCCCTCCGGTCTGGATTCGGGGGTCTCCGCCTCGGGTTTTACGCCCACCGTGGGGCCAGAATCAGGCCAAATTCCAGATTCCGTTTCGCCTTTTACGATCAGCATAACGCGCGCCTGGCGCGATCCCAACCCAAATAATCCGCTGCTTCCTTCATCGAGGATTTCTACTTCGATCTCTTCACGGGGTAAGCCTAAGTCTCTCAGCCCTTTTTCGATGGCTTCGTCTATCGTCGGGGCAATGATTTCCAGCGTGGCGCGATGGTTGGTCATAATCAATTCTCCGGTTATTTCTTTGCCCATTTTGGGAGTAGATTGCCCCAGTCGAGGCGTCCCATCAGGGCATATTGCAGGATAGTGGCCAGGTTGCTGACGACGAAGTAGAGCGCCAACCCAGAGGAGAAGCTATAGGCAAGCCATCCCATAAATATTGGCATGTACAGATTCATCATTTTTGACATCTGCGCGCTCTGGTCGCTTGCGCCAACTGAGCCCGGCGGCGTCATCAGCTTGGTTTGCATGTAACTGGTGACGACAACGATGATTGCCAGAATCGGAATGCCAAATCCTGCGATTGCCAGACCGAAGTCTTTTTCGGGCAGGCTGAGATCCATCCATAGAAAGTTCTTGTTGAGTGGAATCAGATCCGCGCCATCGTTGATGTGCTTGGAGAGGTTCAGCAACTGTAGCGGGCTGACAGCCAGTGCCCGAATGATGGCCTGATAGAGGCCAATGATGATCGGGAATTGGATCAGCGTTGGCAGGCAGGACCCAAAGGGATTTACCCCCAATTCCTTGTAGAGTTTCATCTGCTCCTGGGCGAGCTTTTCTTTATCGTTTTTATACTTCTTCTGAGCCTCTTGCCATTTCTTGTTCTCCTGCAATTCCTGCATAGCCTTGCTCTGTTTGACCTGTTGAGTATTCAACGGGTAGGTGACAAGGCGAACAAGGATGGTGAATAAGATGATGGCCAGGCCGAAGTCTTGCCCTACGAACGAGTAGATGTAGAGCAAGATGTTGATCATGAGGCTAATGAAAGAATCCCACATAGCGTTTTTCCATTTCTAATTCGATTACTCAGTCAAGCTAGAGGGTTCGCCGCAACAAGGGTGTGCGTGGGGGTGCATTCCCATGCACACCCTTGTTGCGGAATTCCTCACTGTCGAGGCTTTAGCCTGAACAGTTGTTTTCTAGGCTATTTCTCCACAGCATCGCTGAAGATCCATTTCTGGACTCCTTCAGTGTCGAAGGCAACCAGTAGGGCTTCGGGCTTGGAGGTCGAAACTAGGATCAAATCGCCAGCCGCCACTGGACCGGCGTAGGTGTTGCCCTCGAATTCTGTCTGCCATCGGTTGACGCCCTCGGGGGTCAACGAGATCAGCAGGCCGTTTTCGGCGGTCAGGTAGATGGCATCTTCGGTCACCAGTGGGGCGCCGACAATCGAACTCCCTCCCTGAATCTGCCAAATTTGGACTCCGCTCTGGCGATCTACTGCGAAGAATGCGCCGCTCAGATCTCCAAAGTAGAGGGCGTCGTCGCCCAAGGCCGGGCCGCCCCAAACCCAATCCTGGGTAGGAAACCGCCAGAGCGCGACTCCGTCCTCGGCGTTCAAGGCGAGCATCTCTTTGGCAAAAGTCCCGATATACAACTGGCGGTCGCTGCTCAACGCCGGCGTTCCAACGATTGCGCCGCCGAGATCTTCCGTTACCCACCTCAGAGCGCCTGTTCTTGCGTCTATGGCGTAAACCCGGTGATCCATCGAGGCCACGTAGAGGCAATTGCACTCGGTATCGCTGCCTGGGCTGGCCCAAATCTCCGCTTCGGTCGAGAAGGGATCGCGCAGCGGCTGTCCATCGAAGGCGATGGCGTAGACTTTATTGTCCGTGGAGGGGGCGAAGATCCCATATCGAGTGACTAAAGGACCTCCCACAAAGCGCCCTTCAGCGCCTTCGAAGGTCCAGTTGATTTGACCATTCAGGGGATCGAGGCTATATAGAATATTGTCGTATCCGCCGACGATCAATTGTCCGTCTTGTGTCAGAGCCGGGGGCGCGTAGAAGGTGATTTTGGCATCCGGCTCGGATGGGTAGCGCCAGCGCAGGTTGCCGCTGGCCAGGTCAATGGCGTACACCTGGGTATTGTAGGACAGGTAGGCGGTGTCTTCATCGGTGGCGATGCCAGCCCAGCCGGAAGCCACTACGCCGTTTCCGCTGGCGCAGGCGCTCGACGCCAACGCGATCAACAGCAAGCCAAAAATAATCAAGGATAGACGTTTTGTTATCATGTGTTTCGTTGTCCGTTGCCATGATCAGTGAGCGATGAGCGTGGATGAGGGCTTTTGCGGTGACAATGCGCCTGATCGCTGCTCAGCGAACACTGCCAGGTTTGCAGATATTCAGGGGACAGGATCGTACCCTCCCGGGTTGAAAGGATTGCAGCGCAGGACGCGCCAGATTGCCATCAAGCTGCCTTTGAGCGCGCCGTACTGATAGATTGCTTTGTACCCATAGTGCGAGCAGGTGGGATAGAAGCGGCAGGTATTGGGCGGCAAGGCGCGCGAGATGGTCATTTGATAGAACCGAATCAGGGTCAGCAACGGCAGGCGCGGCAACGAGAAGATCGAACGCGGCAGGTCCCGCAAACGCGGTTCCTCGTCGCGCTGGCGAGACTCGTGTTCTGCATACTCGATATGATCGAGAGGATATTCAGTGGACATTCTGATCTTGCAAAAGGCTGGCCTCTCGTAACAACTCTTCGATGGCGGTCTGGATTTCTCGATATTCCGCCTGGATCGTTGCGCTTCGGGCTATAAGGATGATATCCCAGCCTGTCGGAATTTGTGAAATAAGCGTTCGGATGATCTCTCGAATTCGACGCCTTACTCGATTGCGGCTGACAGCTTCGCCGATAGACTTTCCGGCGGTGACGCCAAACCTGGAAATCGCCAACTGGTTAGGCTGGATGATTAGCACAACAAGCGGGTGGGCAAATGACTTTCCGAATCGCCGCACCCGCTTGAAGTCGGTCGCACTGGTCAGACGGAGCTTGCGCTTCACCCCTCAACCTGTAACGAGGAATTCTGCCAGCCCAAGTGGCCTTAACTCTTCCAATTCGTCTTCTTCACGTGATCGTTCATTTTCACCACCAGGCGATGACGGCCTTTCTGTCTGCGTCGTTTGAGAACATCTCGGCCTCCACGGGTAGACATTCGAGAGCGAAAACCGTGCACGCGCACGCGGCGGCGAATTTTTGGTTGATAAGTTCGTTTTGGCATGATTTTGTACCTTTGCTTTCTTTTTTTATAACTGCTCAGCCATCGAACGGATTCGCCCGAAAAAAGGGTGTGCGAAGGGGGCGCAGCCCCCTTCGCACACCCTTTTTTCGGGAACTTCCCCGTTTGGCTGAGTAGTACCTTTTTATGTATCATCTCAATAATAAGGGGGGCGGGGGGTGTGCGGGCGGCTTCGCCGCCCGCACACCCCCCATCTTCCCCCAAGTTATTGAGAAGACACCTTATTTTGTTCTAAGCCAGGGCGTGATTATACCGTATGAGGGCGCGATGGTCAAACACAAAATGCCAGGTCGAAGAAGAAATAGCCAGGGATGAAAATTCGCGCCGGAGGCCATTCATTCGGACGGGGGATGACCGTCGGGCTGAAGGCGAACATCAGGGGAGGGGGGTGGACAACGCCTGAAGCGCGACGATCGGCACCAGGCGCGTCAGAGCGCGCAGGCCTTCTTCCGTGCCGTCCCATTGATACCCGATGATGTGGATCAATTCACGCATCGGAATGGGATAGCGGCAGGCATAATCGAGCACCTCGCGTTCAGCCTCCTCCTGCGGCAGGCGGCGAGACTCGACTTCGACCCGCCTGAACCCAACCTGGATTTTGGCGCGAGGTGTCTTCTGCAAGTTGAGGAACCAGTCCGCTTTTTCGCCGAAACCCGAAGCGACGATATACGTATCTGCAGCCTCGTCGTAGCGGATGACTTCCAACGCGACATAGCGCGGCAGTCCGCTCTTGCGGCCGGTGTGAGTCAGCAGGAGAAAATGACTGGTCAGTAGCCAACCCAGGCCGAGTCGGTAGAGGCCGATAGGCAGCCGCCAGATGAGGCGGGCGCAGCCGCGTGGAGGGTGGATGGCAGGCGCGTCTATGTTACTTCGGAGCCTTGCCGATCAGATGCCAGACCCACCGGTGCGGTTTGTGGAAGAACGATTTCCCGGCGAACATCAGGATGCACTCGCCGTGGACCTCGGCGATGCCGTTCTCCTGGCAGAATCGGATAGCGGCTTCGGACTCCGACCCTTGCTGCATCCAGACGCGAGGAATGCCCGCTGCGGCCGCCTCGCGGACGACTTTCTCGGTCTGCGCGGGTGGGACGATGATCAGCGCGCCCCCCACTTTCTCTGGCAGTGACTCGAAGTCCGAGAAGGAGCGGTCGCCCTCCAGTTTTTCGGCAGTTGGGTGGACGGGGTACAGTTTATAGCCGTTAGCCCTGAGCTCGCGGTAGGCCATGTTGCCGAACTTCTGCCCGCCGCGCGAAACGCCGACCACCGCGAGGGCTTTTTGAGAGATGAAATCATCCACAGATGCTTTGGTTGTCATGGGTGTCTCCTTAGGTTGTTCACTGCCCTGGGTTGGTTTTGTAGACGATCAGATAGCCGTCATCCAGGGCTGTGACGGATGGGTCGCAGATGATTTGGCCTGCGCTGCTCTCATCACGAATGATGCCTTCCTTCAGTAGGTTGAAGTCCAGGCCGTTCTGACTTTCGTAGACGGAGATGCCACGTGCACAGTTATACATGCGGATGCTGCCATCTGGCATGACAATAGAACCAGGCACGCTGCCATTTTCGACGCGCACGCCCTCATCGGCGGTAAAGATCAGGCCGTCGGGGCTGGCGG
>Ga0194111_10007655_pt1 | contig 12015 bp, 9 predicted proteins | sample TA2KigC300mmetaG_FD_146194 | JGI IMG/M metagenome (GOLD analysis project Ga0194111, IMG submission 146194) | Freshwater microbial communities from Lake Tanganyika, Tanzania - TA2015033 Kigoma Deep Cast 300m | ecosystem: Environmental > Aquatic > Freshwater > Lake | place: Tanzania: Lake... | reverse complement strand
CCAGTGTGAGTATCCGGAAGGGCGAGTTCTTCTCGCTGTTGGGACCGTCCGGGTGCGGCAAGACCACCTTGTTGCGCATCGTCGCCGGGCTGGATCTTCCAGACCGAGGCTCTCTGCGGCTCGAAGGACAAGACGCCCTGGGGGTGCCGGCCCATCTGCGGCCGGTCAACACGGTCTTTCAGTCCTATGCGCTCTTCCCGCACTTGACCGTCGCAGAAAACGTGGCGTTTGGCCTGCGCATGAAGAGAGTGCCGGCCGCCCAACGCGCCGCCCGGGTCCAGCGGGTGCTGGACTGGGTCGAGATCGCCGGCTTGGCCCCGCGCCGGCCGTCCCAACTCTCGGGTGGAGAGAAGCAGCGTGTGGCCCTGGCGCGAGCGATCGTCAACGAGCCGGCCGTGCTTTTGCTCGATGAACCGCTGGGTGCGCTGGACCTGAAGCTGCGCAGGCAACTGCAGCTCGAACTCCACGCCCTCCAGCGCCGGCTCGGCATCACCTTCGTTCACGTCACACACGACCAGGAAGAGGCGCTCGTGATGAGCGATCGCCTGGCCGTGATGAACGCCGGTCGCCTCGAACAAGTCGGCCCGCCCGCCGACGTTTACGAACAGCCGCGCACGCGCTTTGTCGCCGAGTTCCTCGGCGCCTGCAACCTGATCGAGGGAACCATTGCAGAGGCGCCGGCTGCTGGCGCCTGGCTGGTCCAGACTGCGTTGGGACCGCTACGGGTGGCAGCGCGTCCAGAGCGTGCGGCCGTTCTCCCGGGGCGCCGGTTGACCTTGGTCATTCGGCCGGAAAAGGTGCGCGTCCTCGACGTGCATGCCCACGGCGATCAGGCGTTGGCCGGTGTGATCCTGGACGCCTTCTATTTGGGTGCAGAGCGCAAGTTACGCGTGCGCGCCGGTAACGTCGTCCTGACTGCGTCGGTGGTCAACGCGGGCGAGCATGGCTCCGCCCTGCGACCGGGCGCGGCAGTTCGGTTCGAGCTGCCACCTTCGGCCCTGGTCCCGCTCGAGGACTGAGCGTCACGCTCGGACAGGCAGCCCGCCACGGTGTTCGTAGCTGTTCGTAGCGGCGAACTGGGGTTCGCCGCCGATCGGCCCGAAGGGCGGCACGGTCGCGTAACGGTCCGGCGGAGGCTCAGACGGCCGCACTCACCGGAGCGCCGCTACGGCGCTTCCAAGCTCGACCTCGCAGACCACGCGGAAGCCGACGTTGAAGACGGACTGCCAGGGAGCGTACGCCAACCGGAACGTGGACTGTGCCCGAACCGGCCGGTCGCGCCAGGAGCCGCCTCGCACAACCTTCGGATCCGCGAGGGCGAGATCGTTGCGTCCGTCGTCCTCGCGGTACGGGTACGGCCGGTGACTGGTCCGGGTCCATTCCCACACATTGCCGTGCAGATCGTGCAGGCCCCACGGGTTCGCCTGGTAACTGCCAACGTCCGTCGAGACCAGGCCGCCGTCGTTGAAGCGGGTGTCCTTGGGCACATAATCGTCGTACGGGCTCGTGTTCTTGAGCGGTTCGGCCACGGTGTAGGGGTCGGAGGCGAACTCGGCGAGCTTAGCGTCAGCCAGGTTGGCGAACTTCGAGAAGTCCGACTCGATGTTGCCGAAGGAGAAAGCCGAGCTAGTTCCGGCCCGGCAGGCGTATTCCCATTGGGCTTCGGTGGGCAACGAGAAATGCTCGCCGGTCCGACTCGAGAGCCACTGCGCGAAAGCGAGCGCCCGTTCCCAGGAGACCCGCACGACCGGTTGGCGCGGCGTGTTCAACGGGTAACCGTGGATCCCGAATTGATAGGCTTGTTTGGACTCGACCCGGCTGTCGTGGGCAGGGTCGAACCGCGCGTACTGTTCGTTGCTGACTTCGAGTCGTCCCATCCAGAAGGGGCGCGCGATGCGGACGAGCGTCGGCGGATGCTCCTCGGCTGCTACGGAAAGATCGCCCATGACGAACTCGCCAGCCGGAATCAGGACCAACTCGAGGGTCACGCCCGCGCCCAACTCGATCGTGCGCTGGTAGGGCGAGGCTCCTGCCGAGCCGGGTTCGGTGGCGGCGAGTTCGTGGGCCGGGTCCGGTGTCACGCCCGCGTCCAACTCGATCGTGCGCCGGTAGGGCGAGGCTGCCGAACCGGGCTCGGTGGCGGCGAGTTCATGAGCCGGGTCCGGTGTCACGCCCGCGTCCAACTCGATCATGCGCCGGTAGGGCGAGGCTCCTGCCGAGCCGGGTTCCGGCAGTGGCGGCGGGGGCTCGAAGGGCCGGGACTGGACTTGCGCGACCGGCACCGATTCCGGGTCGAGCTCGAGCCCGGCGTAGAGTTTCTGCAGCGCATTGCGGCGGTCGCGTTGGTTCCGTGAATCCTGCAACTCCTCGTGCCAGGTGCCGTGGAAGGGGGCGTTGAGGTCGATCCAGGTGATGAGCCGGTCCCAGGCTTCCGCATCGAGGTCGACGCGGTAATGCCCCTTGCGCAGCATCTGGACCAACTCGGTCGTGCTGGCGTGGAACTCGAGCGGGGTCAGCAGATGATAATCGCTCTCGATGCCGGGCCGCCTCACGTAACGATGCAGGTTCGCGTAACCGACCGAAAAACGCCCACCCAACCGTCCGCCTTGACCCGGGGTGACCATGCGGAAATCGGCAATGCGCTCCGTGCCGCGCAAGTCGAGCAGCCGGCGACCGTCGGGTCGCGGTTGGCCGTCGTGGCAGCCGACGCAGTATTGGTCCATAACGGGCTGGACTTCGCGGGCATAGCTGAAGCCTCGGGCCGGTCCGTGCCAAGGTTTGATTTCGTCGGGGGTACGCTGGCTGAAGGCGACCGGTCGGGTCGTGACGGGCGGAGTAGCGTTTTGCGTCTCGTGACAGCCGACACAGGAGAGGTTTTCGCCGGGCATCCCCGTGAACCAACTCCGCATCAATTGCACCGCTTGACCCTCGCTATCCAAGGGTTGCACCGAGATGGGGGTGTTAGCCGGCACCCGGAAGTAGGCCGAGCCATCCGGCGCGACCGGCACGGTGCCTAGAATCCGACGGATATCCCAGGGGCCGTCCAGGCCGATCGTGCCGAGCAGGCCGCCCATGCCCTGGTATGCCCAGTGGTAGGCGAACACGCGCAACGCCTTCACGGTGCCGCGCGGCACCCCTTTGAGGCCGCCGCCCTGATAGACATCGGCCAGGTAGACCAAGGCGTCCTTTCGCTGCGGATCGATTCGGTCCGGAATCGCAGGCGGCGTGGGCGTCTTGCGCAGTGGCATCGGCTCGAGCAGCGCATAGTCGTCTAGCTCAGCCAACAACAGTCGGTTGTCGAACACGTCCACCAGGTAAATGCCCCACAGCGATTCCTGCGTCGGTTGACTCGCGACTAAAAAGTACTTCTCACTCAGCGGATACGGATGCAGGAACTTCGGCCAGGACGCATCCACCAGGTTATCCCGAATCAACGGCTCGACCTTCTGGCCCCGTCCGGGAATCCGTTGCACGACGCCGGTGGCCTCGTGCCGGCCTTGGGCAGGATCGAAGATGACCAACTCGCCCATGCGCCGCACCCCGTGATGGCCTGTGACAATGCCGACGACCCGCGTGGGATGTCGCGGGATCGGGCGAGCGTAAAAAATGCCGTTGGGCCAATACGAGTTGCTGCCGTAGAACTCGGTTTGGCCGGTGCCGTCCGGGTTCATGTGAAAGAGCAGGCGCGTTTGGGAATGTGGCGTGTCGGCGTACTCCCAACGCAGGTAGAGGACCCGGCCGTTGGGCAGGACGGTCGGGCACCAATCATGGTCCTGATCGAAGCTGACCTGGCGGATGCCGGCACCGTCAGCGCCGAGCAGGTAAAGGTTGGCCACATGATCCCCGCCGTCCACACACGGCACCCCCACGAAACACGCCGTCGAACAGAACAGAATCCGTCCGTCCGGCAGGTAGCAGCCGTCGTAGCTGTCCACGTCCGGTTGATCCCCGGGTGTGACTTGGCGCAAGCCTTGGCCGTCAGTGCCGATCTCGAAGACCTGCCAGCGCTGGTGGCTGCCGATCGACGAGAAGAGCAGCCGGTCGGCCGCGAAATGCAACTCGAGATCGCCCACGAACTTGCCGCCCTCGGGCCGGTACAACGACTCGAGTTTGCCGCCGGGTGCAACCGGCGACAGGACGGCAATCTCGTTGTCGAACCCCGATCGGGGCAGGGAAGAGTTCCCCTGCCAATTGGTGGGCAGCCCGAGGTTCCGCACGCTGCGTCGGACCAGCAGCAGCTTGTCGAAGTCCAGCAGTGGATTGGCCAGCAGAGCCTCGCGGTGCAGCGTCTCGAGTTGGTCCACCAGGGCCAGCCAAGCGTCGCTGCCATCGGCCGCTGTTCCCGCGGGCGACAAGGCTTGCTCGAGTTCCTCGAGCTGCTCGAGCCATGCCGGGCCCTGGGGATATTCAGCGCCGTACGTCTGGCTCAAATCCTCGAGCGCCAACCGCAGCGCCTCGAAATCGAACTGCTTGAGGACCGTCGCGGCTTCGTCGGTGGCCCGCGCGCGGTAGTAGATCTCGCGTACGGCCTGCAGGCCGCCCACATCTTCGGCTCGGCGCGCTAACGCTTCGGCCTGGGGTTTGAGCGAACCGCGCGTCAGCCCCGCATATCGCAAGGCCAGCTCGCGCAGATCGCGCCAGTCCCGGCTCCAAATGCGGTCCACCCTTTCCCAGCGCATCTGGCGCAGGGCGGAGGGTTGGCCAAAATCGCGGGCCAACAACTCCCATAACTCGTCCGTCGCGCTGGCCTCCGACCCTGAGCCAGGGGTAGCGCTGACCTGGAATCGGACCCTGCCTTCTTTCCCGCGGGAAGCGTCCACACCCACCCACGCTTCGAAGCGGTTGTATGGCTCGGTGAGGCGGAAATGGAGGAGGCTTTGGGCGTGTGTGCCCAGGCCGCGGCTGAAGGTCTGCGCGGCGATTCGCAGCGGGCCTCCGACGGTGCTGCGGTTATCGCGCTGGAACTGGCCCCAGGCCTGGCGCGCCGACACGGGTTCGACGGTGTCGAGGTAGGTGACCGTGCCCGCCGCGTTGACCAGTCGCGCCTCGGCCCAGTTGGCGACGTCGTGGTGGTAATCTCCCTCGTCGTCGACCGTCAAGTACAGGTCGGTCCAGCCGTCGATGGGGACTTCGAGGTGTTGCGCGGGGTCATCCCCGCGCAGGACTTCGGTGGTGAACGACCGGGCCGCGTCGTTCCGCTCGCGCTGCAGTTGCTCGAGCCGTTGGCGCGACTGGAACATGCTCTCCTGCCAGGTCGCGGCTCTCACGTAGCCGTCCGTGACGGATGCGGCTGCCGTCTCGGCTCCCAACACAACGGTCGGTCCAGTTCCCGGCCCGAGCGCCGAGGCCAGGACCAGCCCAGCACCGAATCGAGCCCAGGAACGAAGGCCCCTGCAAATCAGGGGGGCAGGGGGGCGCGCGAGGCTAAGGATCTCAGTGGCGTGCATGGCCCGGGACCTTACCCGCCCGACCGAGGTTAGCCAACTCGATTCTCGATTTATCGGGCAACAACGTCCGCTCACCTGCCGGTTGCATGACGGGCGGTACAAGTGTGAGAGATCACGCATCCAGCCCCGTAGGGGTGGCATGTTTGTAGACGGTGCAGTCGGCAAGCGCATCCAGCCCCGTAGGGGCGGCATGTTTGTAGACGGTGCAGTCGGCGAACGCATCCAGCCCCGTAGGGGCGGCATGTTTGTAGACGGTGCAGTCGGCGAACGCATCCAGCCCCGTAGGGGCGGCATGTTTGTAGACGGTGCAGTCGGCGAACGCATCCAGCCCCGTAGGGGCGGCATGTTTGTAGACGGTGCAGTCGGCGAACGCATCCAGCCCCGTAGGGGCGGCATGTTTGTGGATCAAGCAGCGCGAACATCATTGATCCTGCACCTCCACCGGCTTGAACAGGTAGCGAACGTCGTGCGCCACGTTGAATCGCGTAAGGAAGTCCACGTATTCCTCGCGAAACGATTTGCGGGCGTGGTGATGTTCCTGGTTCTGGATGTACCGAATGACCGGGGTCAGTTGGGAATGGGAATATGAAAAGGCGCCAAAACCCGCTTGCCAATTGAATCGGCCCAACACCCATTGGTTACGATTGATGAAATTCGTGGACCCGCTCTTGATCGCACCTACAAGGTCCGAAAGGGCCTTGTCCGGCTTGAGACCAATTAGGAGGTGGGTGTGATCGGGCATGCAATGAATGGCTAGGAGTTTTTGCCCCTCGGCCGTCACGATCCCAGTGATGTACCTCTGCAGTTCTTCCTTATGTTCCGGCCGGATCAGGTTCTGCCGCGCTTCGACGGCGAACACAACCTGGACGTAGATTTGCGTGTAGGTGTTGGCCATGGTCGCAACCAGCGCTCTAGTTCTGCTGGGACGGTGTCTATAGGATTCCGAATGCTCCCGACTTCTCCTCGTTGGCAGCCACCAAGCTCGCCAACGCTGCCTCCGACTCGCCACCCTGCAGGATCTGGGACGCCACATCGTCGGTGCAGCGCTCGACGTTGGTGAGAGACCCGGCGAGTGCGATGAAGAGGTCGACACCGGTCTTGAAGGCAATCTTCATGGCGCAGCGAAGCGGTCAGTGGCCTTCTGCTTAGACTGATGCAGCTTCTATACGTCTTCGTTGAGAAATCAACACCAAAACTGCGATCATCGGGGAGCACGGTCTACAACCATGTCGCCCTACGGGGCTGGACGGGCTGGGTGTCCGCACGGTCTACAACCATGTCGCCCCTACGGGGCTGGACGGGTTGGGTGTCCGCACGGTCTACAACCATGTCGCCCCTACGGGGCTGGACGGGTTGGGTGTCCGCACGGTCTACAACCATGTCGCCCCTACGGGGCTGGACGGGCTGGGTGTCCGCACGGTCTACAACCATGTCGCCCCTACGGGGCTGGACGGGTTGGGTGTCCGCACGGTCTACAACCATGTCGCCCCTACGGGGCTGGACGGGTTGGCTAAGGATTCGACAGAGATTGTGGGGCGATGAGCAGTGTTGCCGGCACGGCCGGTCTGGGCCAAGCTGATCCCGCATGACTGCCGCTATTATCGTGGCCGCCGGCCAAGGCAAACGCATGGGGCCAGGCGTGGACAAGCTGTTTCTGGAAGTGGCGGGTCGGCCGGTCGTGGCGCACACCTGGGGACGCCTCGACCAGGCCGATTGCCTCGACGAGGTCGTCTTGGTCGTCCGCGCTGGGCAGGAGGAGGCGTTCCACGCCTTGGCCAGCCGTTGGAGGTTCCGAAAACCGTATCGCCTCGCACTCGGCGGCGCGGAACGACAGGACTCGGTCTGGAACGGTCTGCTGGCCTTGTCCGCCCAGTGCGAGGTCGTGGCTATCCAGGACGGCGCGCGACCGTGCAGTCCGCCGGAGCTGCTCGCGGCAACCATCGCCGAGGCGCGTGCGGCCGGCGCGGCCGTGGCAGCCCAACGCGTCACCGACACGATCAAGGAGTCCGCAGACGCTACGTGGGTCACTCGGCACCTGGACCGCGCCCGACTCTGGGCCGTGCAAACGCCGCAGACCTTCCGCGTCGAGGTGATTCGCCGCGCCCTGACCGCGGTGCGGGAGCGTGGGTTGCGGGTCACCGATGACACCGCTGCCTGTGAGTTAATCGGCCAACCGGTGCGCCTGGTCGAAAGCCCGAGCCCCAACCCAAAGGTCACCAACCCTTCAGACCTGCCCTGGGTCGAACTGCTGCTGGGCCAAGAGCCAGCGGCGCAGGCTGCGCAGGGGCAGGGCGAGCCGAGGGCCTCCCGCTAGGGCGCGAACCGGGCCTTGCCAGGCGGCAAGAGCGCCATTACTTTGGCGCGACAGTTGACGTGGTGCTCGAGGTATGAAGCGACGATTCGTTTACTCGGTCTTGCTGACCGTGCTTGCCCTGAACCTGTTCTTTGGGGCCCAGGGCTACCTGCGATCGGCCGAAGCGGCCGATAAGAACGACGTGTACACGAACCTGCGCATGTTTTCGCTCGTGCTCGAGCGAGTGCGGCAGGATTATGTGGACGGCGCGTCGCTCACTTACCAAGACCTCATCTATGGGGCGCTCAAGGGGATGCTCAATACCCTGGACCCGCACAGTGAGTTTCTCGAACCGCCCAAGTACGACGACCTGAAGAAAGACACCGAGGGCTTCTTTGGCGGAATCGGAATTCAGGTTGGACTGCGCGAGGACCAACTGACCGTGATCGCGCCGATCGACGATACGCCCGCTTCCCGCGCCGGCATCCTCTCGGGCGATCGCATCCTCAAAATCGAAGGCCGTAGCACCGAGAAGATCAGTCTGCCCGACGCCGTCAAACGCCTCCGAGGCGAACCGGGCACCGAGGTCACCCTCACCATCCTCCGCCCTTCCACCGGCGCCGTCAAAGATCACCGCCTCAAGCGGGAGAATATCAAAGTCGACACCGTGCGCGACCTCGAAGGGAAACGCGAGTTCCCCCTGGGGGAAGACCGCATCGGTTATGTGCGGGTGAACCAATTCGGCGAGCAGACTGCCACCGAACTGGCCCAAGCCCTCAAGAAACTCGTGAACCAGGGCCTCCAGGGCCTGGTCCTCGATCTGCGCGATAACCCCGGCGGCTTGCTCGACCAAGCCGCCAAAGTCGCCGAGCAATTCCTCCCCCCGCGAACCCTGGTGGTCTCGACCGAAAGCCGCAATCCCTCGGAGAAACACGAATACCGCTCGACCGGCCGCGGGGCACACGTCGAGTTGCCCCTGGTGGTCTTGGTCAACGGCGGCAGCGCCAGCGCCTCGGAAATCGTCGCCGGCTGTCTCCAGGATCTCAAACGGGCCGTGATCATCGGCGAGCAGACCTTCGGCAAGGGCTCCGTGCAGAGCATCATTCCCCTCCAGGACGGCGCCGCCCTGCGCCTGACCACCGCCAAGTACTACACCCCAAGCCACCGCGCCATCCACGAGAAGGGGATCAACCCCGACATCGTCGTGCCTATGAGCATCGAGGAGACCGAAGCGCTCTATTTCCGGCGGGCCGGCGGCAACATCGAGAGCCTCGACCCCGAGCGCCAGGAGCGGGTGCGTCACGCGCGCGATCTCCAACTCGAACGGGCCCTAGACCTCCTCAAGGGCATTACCCTCTACACCCAGCGCCGCCCCGCCACCGCCCAGACTGCCCGGCTCGAGCCCACCGACAAGGTCGCCACCAAATGAGGCACGCCCCTCCGCTGCACCCTGCCGCGCCGGCGCGCCCTTAGGACCTCCCATGACGGTGTTAGCCGTCGAGACGTCTTGCGACGAAACCAGCGTGGCGATCGTCTCCGCTGGCGTTGTCCGAATCAACCTGGTCGCTTCCCAAATCCAACTTCACGCCGAGTATGGCGGCGTCGTGCCCGAACTCGCCACGCGCGCGCACTTGCGGAACCTGCCGATCCTGGTCCGGCGAGCGCTGGCAGCGGCTGAAATCGCCGCCGGCGACCTCGACGCCGTCGCGGCCACCCGCGGGCCGGGACTGCCCAGCGCCCTGTTGGTCGGGCTCAAGGCAGCCCAAGGCTTGGCCTTCGCCCTGGACCGCCCTTTCCTGGGCATCCACCACCACGAGGCTCATCTTTATTCGCCTTGGATCGCCGGGCAGCCGCCCCAGGCTGCGTTCTCAGCCTTCGAGCCCAACATCGCCTTGATCGTCAGCGGCGGCCATACCTTGCTCGTCCGTGTCGATTCCGTCACCCAACACCAGGTCTTGGGCGCAACGATCGACGATGCCGCCGGCGAATGTTTCGACAAGACCGCCAAACTCCTCGGTCTGCCCTATCCGGGTGGGCCGGAAATCGACCGCCTTGCCGTGGGGGGCGACCCCGCCGCCTTTGCGCTGCCCCGGCCGCTGCTCCACGCGCCGAACGACGACTTCAGCTTCAGCGGCCTGAAAACCGCCGTGCGCTACCTCGTGCGGGATCGGCCACAGGCGGTCGCCGAGCCCGCGGGGCGGCGCGATCTCTGCGCCAGTATTCAAGCCGCGATCGTCGAGGTCCTGGTCGCCAAGTCCCTCCGCGCCGCCCTGCGCCTTGGCCTGCCTTGCGTCACCGCCGCCGGCGGCGTCACCTGCAACCGCGCGCTGCGTCAGGCCCTCGCCGAAGGCTGCGCCCAAGCCGGCCTCCGACTCCAACTCGCCCAGCCCTCCTTGTGCACCGACAACGCCGCGATGATCGGCATCCTCGCCGAACAACGACTCCTAGCCGGAGCGCCTAGCACCGCGTGGGACGCAGACATCGAACCGGCCTGGACCCTGGCGCCGCCGAGATCGCCGGCGGCCCAAGGCGCCTGACGCCGTCACTTGGCCAACCGGCGCGCGAATTGCTCGAGGCGATCCAGCCCCTTTTGGATGTTGGCCATGCTCGTCGCGTAGCTGATGCGGATGTAGTCGTCCGCGCCAAAGGCCACCCCGGGCACCGCGGCCACCTTCTCCTCATCGAGCAAGCGCGCGCAAAACTCGGTGGACTTGAGCCCGAGCCGGCCGATGTTGGGGAAGAGGTAGAAGGCGCCCTTGGCATTCACGCAGGAGACGCCCGGCATCGCATTGAGCCGCTGATGCGCATACGCGCGTCGCTTGGAATACTCCGCCAACCAAACGCCCAAATGGTCCTGCGGCCCAGTCAACGCCGCCACCGCCCCCTTTTGCGCAAAGGAGGTCGGGTTACTGGTGCTGTGACTCTGAATCGCGTCGATCGCTTTGGCGATCGGTTCCGGCGCCGCCAAATAGCCGAGGCGCCAACCGGTCATCGAGTAGGCCTTCGCAAAACCGTGCACCACGATCGTATGCTCATAATGGGCAGGCGAGAAACGGGCCACGCTGCCGTGCTCCGCGCCGTCGTAGACGAGCTTCTCGTAGATCTCATCGCTCATCACCAACACGCCCTTCTCGACGCACACGTCGCCCAGGGCCTTGAGTTCCGACGGCGTGTACAGGCCGCCAGTCGGGTTGCTCGGCGAGTTGAGCACAAACAAACGCGTGCGCTCGGTGATCGCCGCGCGGAGTTGCTCCGGTGTCACTTTGAACTCAGTCGCGTCGGTCGTCGGCAAAATCACCGGCGTCGCCCCCGCCAACTTCACCATCTCCGGATAGCTCAACCAATACGGAGCGGGGATGATCGCCTCGTCGCCAGCCTGGCACGTGGCGAGGATCGTGTTGTAGCAAGAATGCTTGCCGCCACAGGACACGATGATCTGCGCAGCTTTGTAGCTCAGACCATTGTCCCGCTTGAACTTGTCCGCAATCGCTTGCCGCAGCTCCGGAATGCCGCTCGAGGGAGTGTACTTGGTAAAGCCCTCGGCCAACGCCTTGGCCGCTGCGTCCTTGATGTGCTGCGGCGTGTCGAAGTCAGGCTCCCCAGCGCCAAAGCCGACCACGTCAAGGCCGTCGGCCTTCATCTGCTTGGCCTTGGCGTCGATGGCCAAGGTCAGAGAAGGTGAGAGTGAGGCGGCCTGTTTCGAAATGCGATAGTTCATACGTCGGCCGGCAGCTTAGAAGGGAGAGCCCCCGGCGCAAGGGCGAAGTTGCGACAGGGCGAAGTTGCGAACCCGCGCTCGCTCAGAAGGCCAGGAGGTCCAGCAACCTCTCCCCAGCGCCACTCAAGCTCCAGTGCCCGTCGCGCCGGACCACCAGGCTCTGGCACCGCCGCGTCTGCGCCTCGCCCTCGTTGACCTCGAGTAACTGGAACCGCCGGCTCAAGTCCGCCTCGGAGGCCGCCCGGGGCGTGACTCGCACCGGCAGGCCATTGAAGGCCAGCGCCACCTCGTAGCCCGCCGTGCCCTCCCGCGCCGCGCGCGCGTTCGGCAACACCAAGGCCGCGTGCCGCTGCGCCCAGCCGAAGGTGCCCCCCCGCACCAGCACCCGGCATAACTCGGGCTGACGCCGCAAAAACTCCAAGAGGCTGAAATGGCTCCCCCGCCGCGCCTGCTCCAGGAGGATCCACGCCGGGTCCATCCCCAACAAATTGTGCCCGTGCCACTCGCCGTGATCGTTGCGAGTGTCGGGCCGGTTCCGCTGGTGCCACTGCGCGTAA
>Ga0194111_10007654_pt1 | contig 12015 bp, 11 predicted proteins | sample TA2KigC300mmetaG_FD_146194 | JGI IMG/M metagenome (GOLD analysis project Ga0194111, IMG submission 146194) | Freshwater microbial communities from Lake Tanganyika, Tanzania - TA2015033 Kigoma Deep Cast 300m | ecosystem: Environmental > Aquatic > Freshwater > Lake | place: Tanzania: Lake... | reverse complement strand
ATATGATATCCTTTAAAAAGTCCCCCTTTTCTAAAGGGGGGTCAGGGGGGATTTTAATCATCGGGGGTGGCCCCATTCGGCCATGAACGGATCGGTTAATGAGGTGGAGGCGTTCAGCTATCAGCAATCGGCATTTCGGAGAAACCCGGAATCAGCCATTTCATGGTAATTATTAAACTATTCATTTTTAGCCGTGCGCTGTAAGCTGACGGCTGAACGCTTACCTTACAGGTTTGCTTTGATGGCCAACCCCACCAGAGGCGCAGGGTCGTGTTTGGTGTGAAACAGGTCATCTCCATTGGGGGTTTGAACCTTGATTTTATTCGACAGCGAAACCCCGGCATAAAAGTTGACCATTACGTCCGGGGTAAAATTATAAGAGAGGTGGGCAAAAACCGGGATGCGGCTATACTCCCCCACGCCATTGGGAATGGCGCTGTCTTTGTCCAGGCGGAAACGGTGTAAGCGATAGGCGCCGCCGATCCCAACGCCCCAATTCTGGTTAATGGCGTAGGACAGTCTCAGCCCCGCAGGACCGGCCGGGCTGGTGGGAAAGGTATTGCACAGGCGGAGTTTAGCGGTAATGGGCCAGTTAATCGCTACGTAGGGGAACACCGTGAAATCCTCAATATTAGAGAAACCTCCTACCCCCAGGCCGATATAGGCATCGGGCCCGAAGGCATAGGTGGCCGAGACGACGCCCCCGTAAACGATGGAATCGCTGAAGCGGGCCCCGAATTCCCCGGAGTATTGAGCCGTGGGCACCATCATGAGCCGCCATTGCCGGGACAGGGCGAAGAAAATGGGCACATTGACCCCCACCCGCTGCACCTCCCCCCAGGGTTTGGCCACGGGGATGGATTTCACCCCGGAAAAGCGATAATCGTCCAGTTCATAAACCACCCCCAGGCCGATCCCCATCTGCCTGGTAAGCTGTTTGGTGACATCGGCCCCGAAATGGTAGCTGGCGATGCTCAGCCGGCCGCCGCCATCAATATCGGCCTCAAACTGGTAAAAAGGCGCGGCCGCCACGGAGAACCGGAAATCCCTGGGAGGCTGTAAGAACTCTTCCTCCTGGGCCGAGAGGAAGGGTGGGAACATCAAGGCCAGAACAAGACAAAGGGCCGCTCCGACTGCCGCTGCAGACAATCTTTCAGGTTTTTTGGTTTGCCCATACCCGCACACATCCCGGGAAAAGCGGGAATTAACCCTAAGCACAAGGTTGCTGGGATAAAACCTCTTCATGACGCACCTCTCATCATCGTTAGTTCGGCAAGGTTTCCAAAAAAAGGCCCGTGACCCTGGGACATGCGGGGTTACTGGCTGATTCATTATATCCCCCGGTTTTTTTTTCACAGCAAGAAAAATCGACCCATCACGCAACTGCTCCCATCTGCTCATAATAATGGCCGAGGATGTCCCGCTTGGAGATCAGGGTGATAATCTTATCCGGTTCCTCCCGGCTCACCACCGGCAATTCATCCACATTTATCAGGGCCATTTTATCCAGGGCTTCCTGGAGGGATTCGTGCAGGAAGACCCTGACCACGTTGGGGGTGGATACGTCTTTGGCCACGATGAGGCTGTCAAGGTTTTCCTCCAGCAACATTTCCCGGATATCGTTAATGGAAATAATGCCGGTCATGCTGCCGGCTCCATTGACTACCGGGAAGTGATAATCCTTGGAAGCGGTGACCAGGGTAATGAGGTCTCGGAAAGGCAGATTTTCCGGGATGAGGGTCACCGGCCGGCGGCTGATGGCGTCTGCCACCTGCAGACCTGCCAGGACACCCCGGGCGAAATGCCCCTTATGGGCCGGAGATCCCAGCCGGGTGACCACCTGTTTTTCATAGAGGCTGTTTTTACCCAGGAGGATGAAGGAAATGGCCGAGACCAGCATCAAGGGGACCAGCAGGGCATAGTTGCCGCACATTTCGCAGGCCATGATGATGGATGAGATAGGCGTCCGGGCCACGCCGGCAAAGAAGCCGCCGATACCCACTACCACAAAGGCAGCCGGGTTCATAATCCACTCAGGCGCCAGGGTATGCCCGCCAAAACCGAAAGCGCCTCCCAGCATGGCCCCCATGAACACCGACGGACCGAAAACGCCACCGCTGCCCCCGGAACTGATGGTGCAGGAGGTGGCCAGAATTTTCATGAAGACCAGGAGCAGCATGGTGCCCCAGAAAATCTTGCCTTCCATGGCGGCCTGAATCCAGCCATAGCCGCCATCCATGATTTGCGGGCAGAGAAGGGCCAGCACCCCCAGGAGAAAGCCGCCCACGGCCGGCCGCACCATTTTGGGAAGCGGCAATCTTTTGAAAAAATAATCCCGGGAGCCGTAAAAAACTTTGATATAGATATAGCCGACCCCGGCACAACACACCCCGAAGAGACTGTAGGCCAGGAGTTCCGCCACATGAAAATCAAGGAAGCCGGGCAGGAACAGAGCCTGACGGCCGTAGTAGGCGTCGAACAGAGAAGAAGCCACGATGGCGGAGACAATGCATGGCAGGATGGCCTCGAATTCGAACTCTGCGGCTCGGTACAAGACCTCGGGGGCGAACAGGGCGGCCCCTAATGGCGCGTGGAAGATGGCACCGATTCCGCCGGAGGCTCCGGCCAGGACCAGAATCCGCCGGTCCCGGGGTTTCAGCTTTAAGGCCGAGGCCAGGAAAGAGCCGAATCCGGCCCCGATCTGGGCGATGGGCCCCTCCTTGCCGGCCGAGCCGCCGCTGCCGATGGTGATGGCCGAAGCCATAATCTTGACAAAGGGAACTCGCTTGCGGATATAACCGCCCCGGCGGTGAAAGGCGTCGATCATGGCGTCGGTGCCGTGCCCCTCGGCCTCTGGGGCTACGGAAAAAACGATAAACCCTGACACCAGACCGCCCAGGGTAGGAATCAGGAGGAAAAGCCAGGATCGCAGTGAGGCCAGGGACGCGACCAGCTCTTCCGACGAGCCTCTACCCGGCTCCATAAAGCCCGTGGGCAGGTGCAGGAAGAAATGAAGGGCCCAGCGGAGGGACTCTTCAAACAGGATGGCCCCGCAACCGGCAATGACGCCCACGATAATGCTCAACAGGGGCCAGCGGAATTGTCCGGTCCAGATACCCTGAGCTGCGTTAAAAAAACCTCCGGACCATCTCGAACCTTTCTCTTGCATGCGCCACTCCCTGATTGGGGCCAAGCCTCGTCGCCTCTGCCCCAAGAGTGAAACCCCTCTATGAGTGATATAATGTCCTAGCGGCGTCTTGATGAAAAGGAAAATTCGCGTCCCGGTGGAAGTAAAGTTATTTTTTTACCTCCCTGGGTTGATGGACCGGGTCAAGGTTGCAGGAAAAACCGGTGGAACAGGCTATCAGCCGCTGTCACTGACAGGATGATTTTCCGGCCGGGGCAGATCGCCCCGGCCCCCCGCCGGTTTTCATTTGACAGAATACCTGCTTTAGTTTAATTTTTATTTTTTAATACTTTTTATACTGCCGATTATTCCCTCGCAGCGAGGTTAGGAGCATGAAATTACGCGGCAAGGCCCATAAATTCGGGGATGATATCAATACGGACGAGATCATTCCGGCCCGTTATCTCAATACTTCCGACCCCCAGGAACTGGCCAGACATGCCATGGAAGACGCGGACCCGGATTTTGTCAAAAAAGCCCGGCCCGGTGATTTCATCGTGGCCGGCAAGAACTTCGGCTGCGGCTCCTCCCGGGAGCATGCCCCCATCGCCCTGAAGGCCGGGGGGCTATCCGGGGTCATTGCCGCCAGCTTCGCCCGGATTTTTTACCGCAATGCCTTTAACATGGGCTTGCCCATTTTCGAATCCGCAGATGCGGCTCGGGAAATACAGCCCGGGGACGATATTAGAGTGGATCTGGATACCGGGGTCATCCATGATCTCACCACCGGCAAGTCTTACCCTTCCCAGCCTTTGCCGCCCTTCATGCAGGAACTCATCGCCCATGGCGGCCTCATGCCCTACGTTATGAAAAAATTACGTTGATTCATCTAAGCCCGAACCAAACGGCCCCGCGCCGACCTGAAAATACAAAAATTGATCTAATGGGGTTGATTAACATGACACACAAAATCGCCATACTCCCGGGAGACGGCACCGGCCCGGAAGTAGTTGCCGAAGGCATCAAGGTGTTGCAAGCTTTGGAAGGGCCGGCCGGCCTGAAATTCGAATTCCATGAATACGACCTGGGGGGCGAGCGCTATAAACGCACCGGGGAAATCCTGCCGGAAAGCGTTTTGGAGGAGTTAAAAGGCTTCCGGGCCATCTATCTCGGGGCCATCGGGCATCCCGACGTCAAGCCCGGCATCCTGGAAAAAGGCCTGCTGCTGCGCCTGCGGTTCACCCTGGATCAGTACATCAACCTGCGCCCGGTGATTCTCTATCCGGGAGTGGATACTCCTCTGAAAGACAAAGGCCCCGAGGACATTAACTTCGTGGTGGTCCGGGAAAACACCGAGGGCCTCTACGCCGGGGCCGGTGGGGTCCTGAAGTTCGGCACCCCCGACGAAGTGGCGGTACAGGAATCCATCAACACCCGCAAAGGTGTGGACCGCTGCCTGAAATATGCCTTCGCACTGACCCGCAAGCGCAATAAGGACAAGAAGCTGACCCTGGTGGGGAAAACCAACGTCCTCACCTATGCCTTTGACCTGTGGGAGCGGGCTTTCTACGAAATGGCCAAGTCCTATCCTGATATAACTACCGATTACGCCCACGTGGACGCCACCTGCATGTGGATGGTGAAAAATCCGGAATGGTTTGACGTCCTGGTGACGGACAATATGTTCGGGGACATCATCACCGATCTGGGGGCCATGATCCAGGGCGGTATGGGCATTGCCGCGGGGGGCAACATCAATCCCGAGGGTGTGTCCATGTTCGAGCCCATCGGCGGTTCCGCCCCGAAATACACCGGCCAAAATATCATCAATCCCCTGGCCGCCATTGCCGCGGCCCAGATGATGCTGGATCACCTGGGCGAGGACAAGGCCGCGGCCGCAATGGAGCAGGCCATTAAAACTGTCTGCGCCAACCATCTGAAGAGCCTGCAGGCCGGCAAAATGGGCTACAGCACCAGCGAGGTGGGGGACCTGGTGGCCAAATACGCAGCTGATAATGTAAAGTAAAAAACCATCCCATCCGTCCGATGGGAATATGTTCGGAGTGTATGTCACTATGGCAAGAGAATTTCACGTGGCGGTGGCCGGAGCCACCGGCGCGGTGGGTACCCAGATGGTGCAGTGCCTGGAGGAGCGCAATTTTCCGGTAAAAACCTTGCGCCCCCTGGCCTCGGAGCGGTCCCTGGGAAAATCCGTGACCTATCGGGGCCAGGAAATCCCGGTCCAGGTAATGGATGAAAAATCCTTTGAGGGTATCGATATAGCCCTGTTTTCCGCCGGCGGCGGCATCAGCCTGAAATACGGCCCCATTGCCGCGGCTGCGGGGGCGGTGGTGGTGGACAACTCCAGCGCCTTCCGGATGGAGCCGGATATCCCCCTGGTGGTGCCCGAAGTGAATCCCCAGGATATCGCCCTATACAAGAACCGGGGCATCATCGCCAATCCCAACTGTTCCACCATCCAGATGGTGGTGGTCCTCAAGCCCATCCACGACGCGGCCCGGATTAAGCGGGTGGTGGTTTCCACTTACCAGGCGGTTTCCGGCACCGGTCAGAAAGCCGTGACCGAACTGGCGGACCAGGTGCGGGCCCTGCTCAGCGGCGCTGACCCGAAAATCAGTGTTTATCCTTATCGCATCGCTTTTAATGTCTTCCCGCATATCGACGTCTTCCTGGAAAACGGCTATACTAAAGAAGAAATGAAGATGGTGCTGGAAACCAAAAAGATCATGGGGGACGACACCATCCGGGTTTCCGCCACCACGGCCCGGGTGCCGGTTTTTTACGGTCATTCCGAGGCGGTGAATATCGAGACGGAAAAGAAGATCACTCCCGAAGAGGTGAGGGCTCTCCTGGCCCAGGCCCCCGGGGTGAAAGTGGTGGACGATCCGGCCAACCGGCTCTACCCCATGCCCCTGGACGCGGCCGGCCAGGACCTTACCCTGGTGGGGCGCATCCGGGAGGATGCCAGTATTGCCAACGGCATCGACCTGTGGATCGTGGCCGACAACATCCGCAAAGGGGCCGCCACCAATGCGGTGCAGATTGCGGAGATCCTGGCGGCTCAATACCTTTAAAACGAGGGTGGCCGCTCTGCCCCGGGTTGGGGAAAATGAACGAAGCAGCCGCATCCCGAAAACGTCGGCTCCTGGGCCGGAAAAAGATCCGCCTGTTACTGGCGGCGCTGGCTCCTTACCGACCCCGGCAGGTCTACGTGTTCGGTTCCTGGGCCCGAAGCGAGGACGATGAGTTGAGCGATCTGGACGTGGTGGTTATCAAGGAAACCACCACGCCTTTTTTAGAACGGCTGCAGCAGGTGGGCCGGACTTTGCCCCCGGAACTGGGAGCGGTGGACCTGCTGATATATACCCCATCAGAGTTTGAGGCCATGCTTCGCGGGGGCAACGCCTTTGCCGAAACAATTATTGAGGAGGGATGCCTGATCTATGGCACCCCGCCGCAGAAATGAAGCCAAGCGCTGGTATCACCAGGCTGTTCCGGCTTTTTCGATCCCCTCTGAGAAGGGATTATAAATAACCTCAGGATAGTCTTTTTATTAATTGGCGGCAAGGAAGGCGTTCAGCTCTCAACAATCACTTATTGAATTTATTTTTTAAGCTGACGGCCGAAAGCTGACCGCTGAACGCTTACCTGGCAAGAAAGGAGATCCCATGAGCGCAACCGCCGAAGATCGCCTGTTGGGGCAGCGACCGCCCCAGGTGTTGGCCAAGCTTCCGGCACACAGCCGGGTCTGTCTGCTCAATGGCAGGGACATCTTGACCATCCTGAAATCCGAGCCGGTCATTGTCATGGCCTGCAACACCCGTATTAAACACGTTATACCCGGCATCATGCGGGCCGCCCAGGAGTTGGACGCGGTGGTAGCCTTCGAACTGGCCCGGAGCGAATGCAGTCTGGAGGGGGGCTACACCGGCTTCACGCCCCAACTCTACGTGGATACGTTATTGGCCGCGGCCGAGGAGACGAACTTCACCAAACCCTTTTTCATCCATGCCGATCACATTACCGTGAAAAGCACGGCCCCGGAGGCCATCGCTTCGGCCCGGCAGCTCATCGAAGCCCAACTGGCGGCCGGCTATACCTCCTTTGCCATTGACGCGTCTTTCAATGAATTGCCCGACAACATCCAGATAACCACGGAGCTGGCCCAACCCATCGTCCAGCAGAATCTGGGCCTGGAAGTGGAAGTAGGGGAAATTAAATCCGCCGGCCAGGAAGCCGAGATTACCACCGTGGCCGAGGCGGTGGATTTTATCAAGGGTCTGAAAGATAACGGCGTCTATCCCGACCTGCTGGCCATTAATAACGGCTCCAAGCACGGCAATTACCTGGAGGGTGAGAAAATCTCCATCGACCTGGACCGCACCGGAGAAATATATGGCGCCATCAAGGATTTCGGGGTCTGCATCGCCCAGCACGGGGTCACCGGCACGCCTCTGCACCTGGTGGGCCGCTTCGCTGATTACGGCATCCGCAAGGCCAACGTGGGCACTCAGTGGCAAAATATCGCCCACGCCGGCCTGCCCGAAGACCTCATGGCCGACATGCGGGCCTGGGCCTCGGAAAATAAAAAAGATATTAAATTCACCAGCAAGCCTTTTAAAGCAAAGATAGACGCCATCCCCGCGGCTTACCGGGAAAAGATTGCCGCCCAGGCCTATAACGAGGCCAAAGCTTTCATCCAGGCCTTCCGGGCCGTGGGCACCGCCTCCAAAGTGGTGCACGGTCTGGTCGCAAAATTATAATTCTCGGGCGGCAAGGTGCGTATCATCGGCGGCCGCCTGAAGGGCCGCCGGCTGGCCGCGGTCCGGGGGCCGCTGCGACCCACCGCAGACCGGGTGCGGGAGGCTATTTTCAACATCCTGGGGGCGGCCTGTCATCAGGCCCAGGTTTTGGATCTGTTCGCCGGCACCGGGGCCCTGGGTATCGAAGCCCTCAGCCGGGGCGCCAGCCGGGCCGTTTTTGTGGAAAACCACCGGAGTTCTTTGCAGGTGTTGCGGCGGAACGTGGAGCAGTGCGGTCTTGCCCAGGTGAGCCGCATCATGGCGCTCCCCGCGGCCAAGGCCCTGCCCCGGCTGGCCGCCGCGGGTGAAAAATTCTCCCTGATTTTCCTGGATCCGCCTTACGGCTCCGGCCAGGCCGGGGCTGTGTTAACCCTGCTGGCCGAGTCCCGGCTCCTCCGCCCCGAAGGCCGGATCATTGTGGAACACGGCCGCCAGGATGAACCGGCCAGCACTTACCAGGACCTGACCCGCACCGATCAGCGGCGCTACGGCGCCACCCTGGTGTCTTTTTATGGGGTTGCCGGTTTTCAGTTCCCGGTTTCCAGTTAAGATTAAGGAATTATTAATTAATGCACCCCCTCACCCTCAAGGATATCCTTTAGTTCCCCCCTTTTTTAAAGGGGGGTTAGGGGGGATTTTAATAAGTTGCCAACTCGCCATCTCCCTAATTCAACAGCATTGCCCCTAACCCTTCCCCCTTGGGGGGATAGGGGATAAATGAAATGATATCAAGCAGATAAAAAGTTGTGGGTAAGGGTAAGCCGCTTAAGGGGGAGGGGGATAAAATAATCGCTCCTGGTGATAAAAGGAGAATTTTATTTCATGGGCAAAATAGCCATTTACCCGGGGTCCTTTGATCCCATCACCAACGGTCACCTGGACCTCATCGAGCGGGGACTGAAGATCTTCGATGAAATTATCGTCGCCATCGCTGTCAATCCGGTGAAACAGCCGCTGTTCACCATCGAGGAGCGGGTCACCCTCATCCGCGAGGTGCTGAACCATCATCCCCGGGTAAAAATCGATCATTTCACCGGGCTGTTGGTGGATTACGTCCGTCGGCAGAACACCAACGTCATCCTGCGGGGTCTGCGGGCGGTGAGCGACTTCGATTACGAATTTCAGTTGGCCCTGATGAACCGCCGCCTGGCCCCGGAAATCGAGACGGTCTTCCTCATGACCAGCCTTAAATGGGTCTTTTTAAGCTCCTCCATCCTGAAAGAAGCCGTCAGTCTGGGCGGCGTCATCAAGGACATCGTGCCGCCCATTGTCTTCGACAAGCTTCGAGAAAAATTCGGCTTGGAATAATGGTCACGCCGGGCTGAGCCGCTTTCCCGACAAGCCTTTGACTTTTCTTCACCGATTCGCGGCCTCCTTCCGGGTAGCCGCCGTCATGCCAGTTTCGTCTCTTTGCTTCTTTGCTGGTAAAGATCAGCAGGGAGAAATTAGTAAAGCCCTCATGGAAGCGTGGGTCTGGTTAGAGCGGGAAGGATTAATTGCTCCAAAACCTGAGTCCCAGGGGAATGTTGTTTTTGTCACTGGACGGGGCAAACGTCTCAAAAATGCCTCCGATACTCCTCGCAAAAAACCTGGTTACGCAAACCGATATCCCGGCAAAAGACTCAGTGAAAGAATTCCCAATAAGAAAAATGCCCCCTGAGTGGGGGCATCGTGGTGCAATTCCTTGGGGCCTGACTTGTGGGGCTGGGGCCTGTGATTTTGCCTGATTCTTAGAATTGATTAGTTGATATCATTGATAAAACTTGGTGGAGATGGGGGGATTCGAACCCCCGGCCTCTAGCATGCGAGGCTAGCGCTCTCCCAACTGAGCTACACCCCCATAATAAAATTGATAATATTCTATTTTCGGGGGGATTGTCAAGTGTGCTCGAGGCAGGGTCGATAATTCTGTCATAGGAAAATGGGGCAAGAGGGCACGTTTCCCAGGACTCCCGGTTCAACCGTAGGCCATGAAAAACATGGTGGCGCCGGCTTACTGCTTGGGAAGGAAGAATTTCCCGGATAAGGGCAGATCTGAACTATCAACTGGAAGGCACAGACCTCCAGGTCTGTGCCTTCGCTGTGCAGGCCTGGAGGTTTGCGCTAGTATACCAGAAAAATCCCGAGTCAGGTCTTAGGACCCGTTCCAAGCAACTGTGAAAGGATTAAGGCAAGGTGTTAAGAAGTAGCCCCGGTTGCGCGGCAGGCCGCGGTTTTACGGAGGCTCTGAAAAATATCGCGTAATCTTATAAAAGTGAGTTTTTTATCTTCCGAGAAGACCACATGTCCCTGGGAAACAAAGGCTGCGGCCATCTCGGAGGAGATGCCTAAGAATTTTGTCAACTCTACCCCGTTGGGCTGCATATCCCCGGCTTTTTCAGTCATTGCGCCACCTTATGATAATTATGTTAAAATATGTTTGCTTTAGCACTTAATATCAGTCATTCATGTTTCGATATTGTTTCCCGATTGTTAGAATTCTGTTAAATTATATGAGGTCTTGAGGGTCAACCTGATTTGCCAAGGACAAAAAGCCGTTGACAAGACCACCCGAGATTAGATACTATAAAATTGCCTTGGGTGCCTTTCAGGGCTTAAAAGGGAAGACGGTTAAGCCGTCGCGGACCCGCCGCTGTGACCGGGGACGAAATCTGCAACGGGCCACTGCTCCGACGTAATGGGTGGGAAGGCGCAGAGACTAGGCTGATCCGGAAGCCAGAAGACCTGCCCAGATGGTGTTGCAGTAACGGCGTGGGGCGCCGACTGTGGCGCCGCCGGTTAACTACGGCGGCTCCCTTAAGGAAAAAATCGGGTAATCCTTAAGTCTTAGTCCGGGACTTAAGGATTTTTTTGTTTCAGCGGAAGAAATAATCGGGCGGTGGAAGCTGATTGACTGATTTGGCATATAAAAGCCCGGATGGCGTCTTCTTACGGCGAACCCAGGGAAAGGACCGGGGTTGGGGGGCAATGAACCGGGAGGACATCTATCAGCAGGAATCCCGGTCGGCCAGGAGGTTCGGCTTTCTGCTGGCGGGCCTGCTCGTGGCCGCGCTGCTGTCCATCCTGCTGGCCTGCATGTTCGGCCGGTTGGCCATTCCGGGCCGCACCGTCCTCCTGGCCTTCCTGGCCCAGGCCGGGTTGGCGGGTCCCGGCTCCCTGGACCAGACCTGGCAGGAGGTCATCCTGCAGATCCGCCTGAGCCGCATCTGCCTGGCCCTGTTGGTGGGGATGGCCCTGGCCGTGGCCGGGACCGCTTTCCAGGGTATTTTGCGCAACCCCCTGGCCGACCCCTTCACCTTAGGGGTTTCCACCGGTGCGGCCTGCGGGGCTTCCCTGGCGATTTTTCTGGGTCTGGGGGCCAAGACCGCCTGGGGCCTGGGCCTGCTCCCCCTGGCGGCCCTGGCCGGCGCGGTGGCCGCCCTGGGGGCGGTGCTGGCCCTGGGCCGGGTCAATGGCCGGCTGCGGCGGGATACCATGGTATTGGCCGGCATCGTGGTGGCCACCTTTCTGTCGGCCTTTATTTCGCTGTTGAAATCCCTGGACGAAGAGTCGGTGAGCAGCATCGTCTTCTGGGTCATGGGCAGTTTCCAGGGCCGGGGCTGGTCGCACGTGCTCTTCGCCCTGCCCTATATCCTCACCGGCCTGGTCATCGTGGGCCTGAAAGCCCGGGAACTGGATCTGCTGTCCCTGGGGGAAATGCAGGCCCGGCAGATGGGGGTGGAGGTGGATCAGACCCGGCGGCTGCTGCTCATCGGGGCCAGCCTGCTGACGGCCGGGGCGGTGGCGGTGTCCGGGATCATCGGCTTTGTGGGCCTGGTGGTGCCGCATTTGCTCAGGATGCTCATCGGCGCGGAACACCGCCCCCTGCTCATCCTCTCCGGACTCCTGGGAGGTCTGGCCCTCCTGTGGTCGGATGTCCTGGCCCGGGTGATCCTCCCCGGCGGCGAGGAGTTGCCCGTGGGGGTGGTGACGGCCATTCTGGGTGGCCCGTTCTTCTGCCTGCTGCTGAAACGGCGGCGGGAGGGCGAGGGGATTGGATGAGGGGTCAGGGGGCAGTGGGCAGTG
>Ga0194111_10007649_pt1 | contig 12020 bp, 12 predicted proteins | sample TA2KigC300mmetaG_FD_146194 | JGI IMG/M metagenome (GOLD analysis project Ga0194111, IMG submission 146194) | Freshwater microbial communities from Lake Tanganyika, Tanzania - TA2015033 Kigoma Deep Cast 300m | ecosystem: Environmental > Aquatic > Freshwater > Lake | place: Tanzania: Lake... | reverse complement strand
CCACCCCATGCCTTGCAGACCTTCTGCTTCGTTTCTTGTGCCCATTTGAGGTCACATTATGTCTATCAACCCCACCCTGGCTCCATTTCTGCTCCCTCTATGTGCACCATTCTGCTACGAAGGCCCACATCGGGACGCCCCCTTGAGTAGCACAAGCCAGGTAGAATTGATTAGCCACTAGGCTCTGATAGGACAGCTCAGGTGGAACGACCCATGGCGTGTCAATCTCTCGTTGAGCAAAGTCAAGATCCTTTCTCCGCTTGAATTCTCTAGCCGCACCTTGCACACTTGAGAAGCGATGAATCTGTTCAAATGCAACGCCTCCATACACATAGAAGAAAAGCTCGGTACGCTCAATTGATTCATAGTGGCCAAGGGGTGCCTTAGCAGGCGGCGCAGGTCCTCCGGTGTCTACACTCCATCCCGGCGGAAATGCGGATTCATCTATCAATAGCTCCTCGATTGCAAAGCTACGCTTTGGTGGGCGTTCCTGCGGCAAGCAAGCGCCTGACCATACAAGCATAAACAATGAGAGGAGAAGAAAAGCTATCCTTTTCGCACTCATCGCTGTCCTCCGTCGAAGTAGTGTAGAGGGTAGTTGGTCCCATATGGGCTATAATAGGGCTGAGATGGTGCAGGCCAATGAGCAAGCTTAGGCGCGTACTCCACGAGCAGTGCTTTGAATTCGTGTATGGTCACATTAGGACCATAGTTTTCATACAATGCATATCCAAATTCGATGGCCCAATAATCCTCTGGATTGTCAAATCCAGTTAATGTCCAGTCAGGATTCACATAGAGTCCTGGCAAGTTGCGTTCGTGCGCGTGGTCGGGGTCTATCATCTCAGCCACGCTGGCTCCAGCATGAAGTTCCGCAAGCGAGAAACCCGCTGCTCCGCCCACGTAAGCATAGTGGATATTCCCCGGTACAGAGTATTCGAACCACCCACAACCACCAACGTGACAGAGCATTATGCTCTTTCCAAGCTCTTCGCTAATCCTATCCTTGAAATCCCAGCGGGCGCTATCTTTGACCGCACCCCTCCAAGCCCATGCCGCAGGGGCATGAACCACTACCGCAGCCTCCTTGGCTTTTATGGACCAAAGAGCAGAGGCCACGCGATTCATGCCGCGTATAGCCTTGATACCTGAGTTCCTGGCATTTGCGGCCATCTCCCTAACAAGCCAATCTGTCAAATCGCGGTCATCGGGTGGCGGCGTTGGACCACCAGCGGAGTCTTCTGCCACCATATGCCCCGTCGGGTCGGTGTACCGCAGAGGGTTATTCCGCACGTAGCTGTACCTGTTGAGGTCCTGCGGGTTGCCAGGGTTGGGTACAATAGTGTCGGGCTGGATAAACCGCCCCAGCGCCGCATCGTAGTAGCGCGCCCCGTAGTAGTACAGCCCCGTGCTGTCATCCAGCCGCTGGCCGGTGAACTTGTAGGCCGTGGCTATAGCGCCGCTGCGCGTGGCCCCATACGGGAAGTACTGGGTGCTGCCACTCTGCGCCCCGCTGGTGACGGACGTGCTCCCCAGGCCTGCCCTGAGCTTGCCGAAGGATGGTCGCTGTGGATGTAGGTGACGCTGGCAGCGGTGCGCATAGCCACGCGCTGGCCGTTGGCGTAATAGTACGTGGTGGTGATACGCTGCGTGCCGGCGGCAATCTCACAGTAGTTGCCAATGAACACCGTGGTGGTGGGAGCTACTGTCTGCCTGACCCGTTTGCCGTCGCCGTCATAGACGTAGCTGCGGTGACACCGCCGGTCATGCCGGTCAAGCGGTTCTCCCACTGGCGCGAGACAGGTGTGGGCGTCGTAGGGCAACAGGAGTAGGGGGATACACTTCCGTGCATCCCCCTATTCCTCGCCTACCGGCGGCCTGTAGCGACAGCGCCACATCAGCAGCCGCACGATGATCGCGCTGAGCGCGAAAGCCAGCAGCCAGGCCACGATTACATCCCACTCCCGCATAAGTCTCGGTAATCGACTGGAAGGCATGAAATGATACGCAAGGGCGAAGATCCCGGAAAGCTGATACCATAGCCCTCTAGCAGATACCACACCCAAAGGATGATAGGGAGGTCTCGCAAAGCCAATGACTGGCAAAAAAACTCGCGGAATTCTTACCCAGTCGGCATGGTCCGCCTGTTTTGTGATCAGGTAGCCAGTTATCCATGCTAACCCAAAGCCGATCAGCCAGCCCACAAAGGTCATCATGCGCCTCCGCTAACGAGCCTGTTGACGGGTCTGCTGAACTCTGCGAACGGCGTCTTGCACAGCGCGTTGCGTAGCCGTGACCGCTCGCCCTACCACTCCAGTGCCTGATACCTTGTCGCCTGCGTATTCGGTGCCCGTACTTCGAGCCCAACCGAAGAACGCATCTTGAGTGAGTTCGTGTCGGATCATGGGCCGCAACCCCTCACGGAAGCGCTGCACCGGCGCGGCCGGATGGCCCTGGAAGGCATCGGGAAAGCGGTCGAGCGTCGATTTGCCCCCGCCACCTGACAAACCGGTCTCCAGCACTCCTGTGCCCAGGCCGATCAGCGTCGCGGCCGCGACGCCATCCGCGGTTGGTGTTCGGCCGCTGACGGCTTCGCCCAGCGTGTATTGAGCGGCGCTGGCCGCGCCGGAAAGACCGATCTTGAGTGCTGGCGACTTGGTCACAGCCGAGAACGCGCCTTCGACACCATTCGCGCCGGCCGCCACCAACATCTCGCCGGTCGTGAATTGCTCACCGGCTGCAACCGTATACCCGACCTCGCCGGACAGCACGCCGACGCCTGCACCGATGCTGGCTAACATCGCTACGCCAGCGCCAATGCCCACCCCGGTGCCGATGAGCGCGCCGCCAGCGACTCCGACGCCAAGCGCAGCGCCCATTTCACTCCACTGGAAACTCGAACCGGCGCTGAGCGCGTAGGTGGCCCCGCCGATCACGCCGCCAACCACCCCACCAATGAGGACCGGGAGGAATGCAAAGTGCCCACTGTCGTCAACGTACTTGAGCGGGTTGTTCAGCGTGTAGCTGTACCGGTTCAGCGCCTGCGGGTTCCCCGGCTCCGGCACAATCGCGTCCGCGCTGATGAACCTCCCCAGCGCCGCGTCGTAGTACCGCGCCCCATAGTAGTATAGCCCCGTGCTGTCATCCAGGCGCTGGCCGGTGAACTTGTAAGCCGTGGACACAGCGCCGCTGCGCGTGGCCCCGTACGGGAAGTACTGGGTGCTGCCACTCTGCGCCCCGCTGGTGACGGCGGTGCTGCCCAGATGGTCACCGTGGATGTAGGTGACGCCAGCGGCGGTGCGCAGGGCCACGCGCTGGCTGTTGGCGTTGTGCGGGCGCAAGGCCTTGCGCTCTGTTTATGGCCGGTCTAGATCTGGCTATTGCGGGGTAATGTACGCGAAGAACTGAGGCACTTGTCCAAGATTGTAATCTACGTCTATGGCCCAAAGAAGGGGCTTGCCCTCAGAGTCCAGGAATTTGATCTTCTTCTTAGTCTCCCATGTGCCCGGTAGTGGGCCGAAGGTCTGCGTCGAGAGAGCCTGGACAGAACCTAGCTCTACATTGTCCAACCAGACGCTGGCATCTTGCCTCAAGTAGTTCTTCACGATCAGCATGAACGTCCCGCGCACCGGTGCCGGACATGCCCCTGGGCCCTCGGGCGGGATCCGCACATAGACATCCAGCATCCCCTCGCTCTTCTTCTCTGGCTTGATACTGGCTTTGTAGATCTGGTTGCCGACTGTATCCTGAGCCTCGACCTGGATTGATCCACGTAGAGGACTGCTGACTGTGGAATTGATCTGCACCGAACAGGGACTCATACGAAAATCACCGAGGCCAGTGACACGAACGACCACTTCTTGATTTCTGTTGTTCTCGATGGTAAGGTCATAGAAAGCATCACAGCCAGTCAGGACCACTGCGACCACAAGCAGCACCAGCGCCAAGCAAGTTCGCCTCCAGAAACTACTGAACAGTAGTCCAATAGAAATGCTGTGCGTGCACTCCTGCCCAAGGAAGTACCCAAACTGGCGGGAGCCATTTGTATTGCTGGTATAGTTCGGAGACTTTCGAAGCTTGTTTCTCATAAGCATCCTTCCTCCGAAGAAGGTAATTGGGACCATAGCCAATCCCTGTGAACCGATACTGCAAGACGTGAACGTACTCGTGGGCGAGCATCCAACGCAGGGTGCTTGCATCCTTCACCACACTAGGCCGTAGGATGATTACATTGCCCCACGTCCAGCCGAGAGCATCGGGTGGGACCATTTCACTGACCGCGATCCAGGTTCCATCGGGGCCTGGTTGCAGATTCCAGTTGGCCAGGTTCACACCCAATATGCCTAAGCCAGTATAGAAGGCAGCGCCAAACCCACCTGTTTGACCAATCTGGCTCAGCAAATCAGCTCCGAGCCAGCTTGTTACCTGGTAGTAAACCAGCCAGTCTGCCTCCGTCCAGGCGCCACTGTGTCCTGTCCCTGGATACTGAAGGGAGAGAAGATAGTCTTGCCAATCTTGCTCGGTTGGGCCTGCCCCACCGTGAGCAGCCGTGTAACGCTCCACCCAGGCAGGGTCCAAGTCTTCGGGGTCATGGCCGGTGGAATCAGTATACCGCAGCGGATTGTTGTAGACGTAGCTATACCGGTTCAGCGCCTGCGGGTTCCCCGGCTGCGGCACAATGCTGTCCGCCTGCACAAACCGCCCTATGGCCGCGTCATAGTAGCGCGCCCCATAGTAGTACAAGCCCGTGCTGTCATCCAGCCGCTGGCCGGTGAACTTGTAGGCGGTGGATACAGCGCCGCTGCGCGTGGCCCCGTACGGGAAGTACTTGATGTTGCCCGTCTGCGCCCCGCTGGTGACGGCGGTGCTGCCAAGGCCTGCCCTGAGCCAAAGCGAAGGGTGGTCACCGTGGACGTAGGTGACGCCGGCAGCGGTGCGCATAGCTACGCGCTGGCTGTTGGCGTAGTAGTACGTGGTGGTGATGCGCTGCGTGCCACTGATAGCAATCTCGCAGTAGCTGCCAATGAACACCGTGGTGGTAGGAGCCACCCTCTGCTTGACCCGCTTGCCGTCGCCATCATAGAGGTAGCTGGATGTGACGCCGCCCGTCATGTCCGTCGGCCGGTTCTCCTACCGGTGAAGAATAGGGGGAACATCACTGGCGCAAACGAACACCAGCGCGAGTCTGGCAGGCGGCAACAACCTGTCAGGCTCGTCACAGCCACTATCCGTCCATGGATGGATGATTAACGATCAGTTTGGAAGAGAATGTGGCAGATCCTCAAGAATCCTCCCTCCAGCTAAGGCTAGTAAGTCTGCCCAAGTCCTAATCATCTGCTCGATAGAGGATTTGCCGCCCAAAGATTCTCCATGTCCAACGGAAGCCGAAGGTCGCCCTCGATAACCTGCATACTTGACCAAGTGCCCCAACAAACCAGATGAATAACCACCTTCCCAATTCCTTTTCAATACCCCCCCGCTTACTTTGGCAACCTGTGCGTCTACATGATTGTCACGAATATCGAGACTGAGCAAGATAGCGACATTCTTGCCCATGTAGACAACAGAACAGCCCGTTGGCGAGGTAGACTCATAACTGGGTGAACGCCGAAAGCCATAGCCGTGGAGGAACGCGAAGTGCTTCTCGACCAACTCCGTGAACTCTTCACATACCTCATATGAACTGTTCATGATACCCTCCGGTTAGTAGTCAAATCCTGGCAAACCACCTTCATATTTTCCCAACCGTTCAAATGCGCGGCGGTAATTATCATAACCCAAGAGCTGTCGGCGCTCGCTACCATATGCCGAACTCGGAGGTCGCCCGCTAGGATTCGTGGGATCAATCCGGTGTTGCAATCGGCGGTCGAAGTCAGGCCCGATGTCGATCACTTCCCGCTGCTGTGATTTAACGGTCGCAATATACTCATCGTTTAGTTTCTGTGTCCAAGTCCGGCCCCCTAACCAGTCGTCTATGGTCTCGGCACCAATGCTTTTCGCATACGGATTCACGCGCCCTGCCATATTTTCGCCGATGACAACAGGCTTCTTCCCGGCCATCAGTGCCGCACCGACCACATCATCGGTATGCGAGGCTGCCGTTTCGGCCAGCTTGGCCGTGTCAGCCACCGTATCGGCCGCATTCAGCAATTTCGCGGCGTCAGCCGCCGTATCCGCCGCATTGATCGCCTTCGATGCCACCTTCCCGGCTCGAATGGCATGGCTGGCCCCAGCCGGCACAACCGGCAAGGCCACCGAAGCCACATCTGTGACCAACGACACCGCATTCCAGAACGTGAGGCCTTCTCGGCGGATGTCGTTGAGGGTCATCCCCAGCGAGAGAATATCGAAGGCTGTCTCGACCCAATGGCCCGTAGGATCGTTGTACTTGAGCGGGTTGTTCAGCGTGTAGCTGTACCGGTTCAGCGCCTGCGGATTCCCCGGCTGCGGCACAATGGTATCCGCCTGCACAAACCGCCCCAGCGCCGCGTCGTAGTAGCGGGCCCCGTAGTAGTACAGCCCCGTGCTGTCATCCAGCCGCTGGCCGGTGAACTTGTAGGCCGTGGACACAGCGCCGCTGCGCGTGGCGCCATACGGGAAGTACTTGATGTTGCCGCTCTGCGCCCCGCTGGTGACAGAGGTGCTCCCACGATGGTCCGTCAGCAACCAGAGCAGCATGTTGTCGCTGGCGGAGCCGCCGCGTTGCAGAGCCCACGCTGCTCAACCGAGCAAAGCCACCAAGAAGGCCAAGGGCGCAAAGATTCAACGATTTTCGTGCCCCTTCTGGTCTTCCCCTGCTGCCAACTCGGCTATAGCAACAAGTTCCCCTAGCGAAAGGCCTCCGGCACTTCCGCGATATATAGGTCGCTCGTTGGCGACGGCCACCCGTAAATGAACGCAATGTACCGCCCGTCCGGAGACCACGCTGGCTCCTCAAAGCCGCGTTCGAACTCACCTTCCAGCAAAGGGTAGACTTCTCCCGTTTCCACATCCAGAATCAAGATTTCCTGACGTTCGAGGGTCTGGCCTCGAGTCCGGCGATTGGAGACGAAAGCCAGATAACGCCCACTGGGAGACCAAGTTGGTTGCTCATCATAGATGTCTCTTCTACTAGAGGTGAGCAGGCGAGCATTTCGGCCATCCGCGTCCACGATGGCAATCTTCGACCACCCGTAAAATGGGCTGGACAGGTCGGTCTCGGTGTAGGCAATGCGAGTTCCATCTGGAGACCACATGGCATCCAGGGCAGAGGCCAGGGTGTCCGTCAGCCGTTCGAGCTCCCCAGTAGCCGGATTTAGAAGGTATAGCTCTGCTGGCTCTCCCTTTGCTGGTCTCGTCTCTACGAGGAGTTTCTGCCCATCGGGTGACCATACTGGCTTAGCACAATACAAGGGACACCGGCTAACCTGTATGGCGTCTGTGCCATTGGCATTCATTATCCAAATCTGCGTCGGCCATGGAAAAGCTTCTTCGGCGGAATCAAAAGCAATCTGGGTTCCATCGGGTGACCAGCTAGGTCGACGATCTTCGCGTTCGTTTCGGGTAAGCTGTCGAGCAATCCCCGTTTTTACCTCCATTATGTAGATCTCGTACGTACTTGGGTCCACTTGCCTAGTGAAATCTGGCCCCGGACCAAGATTCGCTCGGGCATAGGCCAGGTAACGACTATCCGGGGACCAGGCCGGATCATGATAGGCCGCCGCATCCCGGTTCAACCGTCGGACTCCTGCAAGGTGCAGTAGTGGCGGCTGAACCGGACGAGTGGCTATAGCAAGGGCAAGAAGCCCGGCGCCTAGACAGGCACCTGCTGCCAGGACGATGAGAAGTGCTCCGGCAAGGATACGGAGGGTCCATTTCTTCATGTTCATGCCTTACTTCAAATATTGCACCGCCATGGCCAGGAGGTAGCCATAATTAGGGCCATGGATGATGCCGTGGATGTAGGCCGGGAAGGAGGGTTGACTCAAGAGCTGCCCCACTGTTGTGAGTGGGTCTCCGGTGGGCTCCCTGTAGAAGAGTGGTGTGCGGTAGCCCCAGTTCCGTGATTCAACATTAGCATATGCGAGTGCTAAATTGCCGGTCAACTCGCTCAAGTTCTTTCGCGCTTGTCGTGCCGTTGCCTCTGGTTGCGTTGTTCGAGAGGCCATCTCCCATGCGAGCACTTCGTACACTATGTAGGCCTCTACCTCCCGATACAGGCTGTAGTGCAATGGTCTCTGATTGCCCTGTGCCACATTTTGCATGGCGTGGACCAGCTCATGAGCGATCAACTGCACGGCTCCTGGCTCCCGCATCGCCGAGCGACTACGCAGGGCTGGCGGCAGGATGATCCATGTGCCCCATGGAACGGCACCAGAGTTGAAGGGGTTAACAAACCAAACATTGATGTCGTGAGTCAGGGCAAACTGGACAATCAGCTGCCCGGTGGGGGTTTGGTCCAGGATTTCCAGGGCTGGTCCCAGCACCGGAGGCTCAGGGGGTGGCGAGACGGAGCGTATGGCCGGGTAAGGCCACGCAGGCGGGGTAATACGTGGGTCATTCGGTGTTTGCTCAAAGACCCAGCGCCCCGTCGGGTCTGTATACCGCACCGGATTGTTGAGCACGTAGCTGTACCGGTTCAGCGCCTGGGGGTTGCCCGGCTGCGGCACAATGCTATCCGCCTGCACAAACCGCCCTATGGCCGCGTCGTAGTAGCGCGCCCCATAGTAGTACAGCCCCGTGCTGTCATCCAGCCGCTGGCCGGTGAACTTGTAGGCCGTGGACACAGCGCCGCTGCGCGTGGCGCCGTACGGGAAGTACCTGATGTTGCCACTCTGCGCCCCGCTGGTGACGGCGGTGCTCCCCAAATGGTCGCTGTGGACGTAGGTGACGCCGGCAGCGGTACGCATAGCCACGCGCCGGCCGTTGGCGTAATAGTACGTGGTGGTGATACGCTGCGTGCCGGCGGCAATCTCACAGTAGTTGCCAATGAACACCGTGGTGGTGGGCGCCACCGTCTGCTTGACCCTTTTGCCGTCGCCGTCGTAGGTGAAGACAGTGACCGTGGTGCCGTTGGTGACAGTGATCAGGCGGCCTTCCACATCGTAGGTCTGGGTGGTGGCTGGTTGTCACACGCCACCGATTCGAGTCCAGAGCGTGTGACAACCAGCCAGTAGGTAACGGCGCCGCTGATCCGCTTGGTCATAGCTTGCCCTGAACGCAGTGAAGGGTTGCCGTTGGCGTCATACCAGCAACTCTCCGACTTTACCTGGATAACAGCGTCACCGTGACTGACCGACTGTGAGTATTACCCTCCGCTCCTAACGTACCAGGAATATATAAAGCAAAACTAGCGTGGCCCCTATCAGCGGGATCAATCCCAGTAACCTTATAAACCAGACCATTCGCGGAAAGGCTTCAGGTTCTTCAGGTCCCTTCATAACATAGTCACTCGCCTTTCCCACGAGGAACTTGCCTAAAGGGTCAAACATCTGCAGTTGATCAAGCAGGTCAAGGGCTCGCTTGTTCGGGTAGTTGTGTCTGTACATCCTGGCGTGCCAGGAGACGATTTGGGCTGGAAATGCGGCTATTAACAGCGAGACCAAGTAAAATAACGCTAGAAGCAGGTAAACAGCCATCGTTCTCACCTATGGCATAAGCCACTGGTTAAGTTAATCAGGCTCCTCAAAGGAGGCAAGTCTAAGGGAGTTACAATGATCTCGGTGAATCCCGCCACTCACGCTCCTGAGGGACTGGGGGAAACACAATGACCTTGGTAACCTCCAACATGCTGTGCATTTCGACAGGCACGGGGACCTTTAATCCGGCTCCAACATTGAAGTTGACTCCCTGGATTGCCCCAGTTGGGCCATTTTGGATCACCCATTCTCCCCCAATACTTCCCAGCAAGCTAAGAGAACCGCCCGTCTGAACAATGGGTCCGTTCAAGTGCTGGATGACCTCTGCGTTAGTGCCTTGTACCATGATCCCTCCACTGCCCCCCATGCCGGCGTATCCGCCTCCACCACCACTGAGGGCGAGGCCAACATTGCCCTTGAAGTCGAATACCAGCATCACGCTGCCTGATACCCCGCCACCGAGCCCGATGGTAAAGCCAAAGCCAAACCCGACCGTCAAGTATCCCATCGGATCCACATAGCGTAGTGGGTTGTTGCGAACGTAGGTGAAACGGTTGAGATTCTGAGGATCAGCAGGGCCCCTTGCCTGGAAGTTGGACGAAGGAGTTGATGACGGGTAGGGGCCTGTTTGGTTAAGGAGAGGCCGGCCAGAAGGCTCCTGGAACCATTGGACTACGCCCAGTCCTTGGGGCATCTCATCATTAGGCAAGGATGGTTGCTGTTGAGATACGCGCCACCGGTTCTCACGGCCGACTTCCGCCAGGAATGTTGGATTATTAAAGTTCACAGTCAGAGCTACCAAGGGCGTGTCAGACATATCGGGCACAATGGTGTCTGCCTGCACAAACCGCCCCAGAGTCTGGTCATACCACCGTGCCCCGTAGAAGTACAGCCCAATTGTACTCTCTTCCCGCTGGCCGGTAAAGTGGTACGTCGTCGGCGTGGTGCCCCAGGTGTAGCGCGTCTCGCCCCAGGCCTTGTAGCGCAGTTCGCCGTATTTGCCCCCACTGGTGTTAGCCGTAATGGCCGTGGAGCCCAGGTGGTCGGTATGCACGTAGAAGAGCCCGTTGTCGCTGGCATAGTCGCTGCGCCGCATGGCCACCCGCTGGCCACCGGCATAGTAGTACTTCGTGACCCCTGCCCCCGTCTGCTCATAGTAATTGCCAATGTACACCGTGGTCACACTGTTGACCGTGGCTTTCACCCGCTGGCCATCCCCATTGTAGACGAAGGTAGCACTGGCCCCGCCGCTCACTCCGGTTAGCCGCCCCTCCACGTCGTAGCTCAGGCTGTAGCTCGTACCCACGTTGCGCCGTACCATGTTGCCGTTGCGGTCGTAGCAGTAGGTGTTCGTCCCGGCTGTGACTACCGCGTGGGGTTTGCTCAGGGCCCCGTCAGGACAACTGGCGCTCTGCGTGCCGTAGGTATAGTTGGTCGTTCCCTTTTTGGTCAAGTTGCCAATCTTGCCATCGTTACCGTTGTACTCATAACCCTCACTGTACAGCCCACCGCTACCCCCGCTGGCGCTGGCGCTCACCAGCCGGTCCAGAGGATCGTAGACAAAGCTCTGTAACTGATACGGTGAACCGGCCAACGTATCCGTGATGGCCAGGACGTTGCCCACGTTGTCGTAACGGTAGCGCAGGTCCTGCAGGTTGCCGGAGGTGAGCAGCGTCTTCAGCCGGAAGCTGGCCGGCTCCCCGGCCGTGTCTCCCCAGTAGGTGTACTGGGTGTTCACCCCGTTGCCAAAGTCCATGCGGGTGGTCTGCCCGCGGGCGTTGTAAGTAATGTTGGTGACGTAGTTAGAGAGCCCAGTGACGGTCTTCAACAGGGCCTGCGGGGTATAGGTGTAGCTCACCACCTCCCCGCCGGGGTAGGTCAGGGCCGTCAGCCGGTCCATGGTGTCGTAGGCGTAGACCGTGGTGTACGGCGCACCGTCAATGGTGCGCGTCTCCGTGATCGGCCGGCCGCGGGCATCGTACCACCAGCGAGTTACGCCACTAGTGTCCGTCATGATTGTGCGCTGGCCGATGCCGTAGGTAGAACCGACGTCGTAGGTGTAGGTGACCACGCTGCTGCCCGCTACCTTCCTGGTCAGACGGTTTAATTTGTCATAACTGAAGACCACCTGCTGCCCCAGGGCATTGGTCTGGGTGATCAGGTTGCCCACGTTGTCGTAGGCGTAGCCCCAGGTGCCCACGTCCGGGTCAGTCATGGCGACCTTCCAGCCCAGGGCGTTGTAGGTGATAATCGTAGTGTTGGTCAGGGTGTCCGTCACCCGCCGCAGATTGCCCAGGACGTCGTAGGCGTAGAGCGTGGTAGCGTAGAGCGCAAGGTTTGCCCCCACCGTGCCCGTGTACTCTTTCACGGTCATCAACCGCCCGAAGGCGTCGTTCTCCAGGA
>Ga0194111_10007627_pt1 | contig 12037 bp, 12 predicted proteins | sample TA2KigC300mmetaG_FD_146194 | JGI IMG/M metagenome (GOLD analysis project Ga0194111, IMG submission 146194) | Freshwater microbial communities from Lake Tanganyika, Tanzania - TA2015033 Kigoma Deep Cast 300m | ecosystem: Environmental > Aquatic > Freshwater > Lake | place: Tanzania: Lake... | reverse complement strand
TTGACATCGGTGACCTGGAAGCAACTGTGCTGGTGGGCTATCCAGGGAGCATATCCAGTACCTGGCAGCAGGCTGGTCGAAGCGGTCGGGGTGAAGACAAAGCGTTGAGCTTCCTTATCGGCCAGGATAATCCGCTGGACCAGTACTTCATGCATCATCCAGATTCTTTTTTTGGCAAGAGCTTTGAGAATGTGTTGATAAATGCTGAGAACCTCAATATCCTGAAGCCAAATTTGCTGTGTGCTGCCTGGGAGCATCCTTTGAACGAGAGAGACGGCGATTTGTTCGGCGGCGCCTTTGACGAAGCTATTTCGGAGCTGGAGAAGGAAGGCAGGCTGCGGCAGGGGGGTGGGCGGTGGTATCTGACTCCCAGTATTGCCCATCCGGCTAAAGACATTAATATAAGGACTGCCTCTGGAGAGCAGTATGTGGTACTGGATGCTTCGTGTGGCTATGAGGTACTGGAAAATGTGGAAAGCAGCATGGTCTTCTTCCAGTTGCACCCGGGGGCGGTTTACCTGCATCAGGGCGAATCCTACCTGGTGACAGAGCTTGACCTGGAGAGACACATTGCCGTGGTGACGCCGACCGAGGTTAACTACTACACGCAGTGCAAGGATTTGACCGATATTTCTATTTTGAGTACCGAAGTTGAGAGGTGGGTTGGGGGAGTGAAGGTCTGCCTGGGGATGGTGGATGTCACCACTACGGTGCTCGGTTTTAAGCGGAAGATGCAGTTTACCGAGGAGGTGATCGATGAACAGTATCTCAGTTTGCCTCCCCAGCGGTTCGTAACTCAAGGGCTATGGTTTGAGCTGCCACAGGAAGTGGTGGGGCATATAGTTAAGAAGGAGCTTGATTTATCTGGAGGCTTGCACGCTGGGGAACATGCGGCTATCGCCATGTTGCCTCTTTTTGCTCTGTGCGACCGCAACGATATCGGTGGCGTTTCCACGCAACTACATGTCGATACGGGTAAGCCCACCATTTTCATCTACGACGCTTATCCCGGGGGTATTGGGATTGCGGCCAAGGGCTTCGAGGTTATTCGGGATTTGTGGCGGGCGACTTTATGGGCAATTGAGGATTGCCCCTGCGAAGAAGGCTGTCCAAGCTGTGTTCAGTCTCCCAAGTGCGGCAACAACAACGAGCCGCTGGATAAGGAAGCTGCCCGCCTTCTGCTTCGCGGATTGTTAAGGATATAGCAGCCTGAAATTCCAAATCCCAAGCACCAAGCCCCACTTTTTGTCACTGCGAGTCCCGATGCAATCGGGACGTGGTGGTCTAGGCCCTCCTTTTATTCAGGGTGATATGGTGAGGAGAGATTGCCACGTCGTCTGCGACTCCTCGCAATGACGGAATAGGATAGTGGATTATCACAGGCTCCCATTCTCAGCAGTCATGGGTGAGTCAGTAATGCAATAATGTTGCATTGCTAATAGGAATATTGTAGAATGGTGGGCGTTATGGCGCAGATTCAAGGGGCGTTGGTGGTGTTGCGGGGCAGAGGGTACAAGGTGACGGAACCGCGAAAGCGAGTGCTTAAGGCATTAGCTGAAGCGGAAAAGCCTGTTTCTCCCTATGAAATCCAGGAGATGCTGGGGCGAAGTGGGGAATACCTGAACCATGTGACCATCTACCGCGTGTTGAACCTGCTCTGCAACCTCAATCTGGCGCACAAGGTGTTGTTGCGAGGCGGGTTTGTGAAATGCACGCTGGGAAAAGGGGAGGGTTGCCATCGCTTCGTCGTCTGCCGTGAATGCGGGACACTGAAAGAATATGCAGACAAAGCGCTATGCGCCGAGGAAAATGAGATGGCTCGCGATTTGGGTTTCCATGCCGAGCAGCACTTCTCCGAGTTCTCCGGAGTCTGCTCCAAGTGTCAGGTGTAAATTAAAGCTGAGGTAGTGCTTATGTTCAAGAGGATAATGATTGAGCTGGGCAGGCATGTTCCCTTTACCGCTGCCGGAGCGGCTACGGGAATTGTGATTATGGCTGTGGTGGTCATGTCCAGGGTGCCGGCCAACGTCTCCGAGATGATTTTCTATATCCTGCATCCTGCACATGTGCTTTTCAGCGCCATTGTTACCACCGCGATGTATAAGCGCTATGGGGCTGGTAAGCTCTGGGCAGCTATTTTAATTGGCTATACAGCCTCGGTTGGCATAGCTACATTGAGCGATGCTGTTATCCCTTACCTGGAAGGCATGTCGTTCAACATCAAGATGGACCTTCATCTGGGATTTATCGAGAAGTGGTGGCTGATAAATCCGCTGGCGTTTTTAGGTATTGCCATCGGTTACTGGAAGCAGGTCACTAAGTTGCCGCACGCTTTGCACGTCTTGCTTAGCACCTGGGCTTCTTTGTTCTACTTCACCGCATTCGCGGTAGCAGATTGGATTCACCTGCTTCCTTTCGTTTTCTTATTCCTGTTTCTGGCTGTATGGATACCGTGCTGCGTCAGCGACATCGTTTATCCCCTGTTGTTTCTCAAAGTTGACGTGCACGGGCATGAGCATGCCTAGCTTGAAACAAATCCAAAATCCCAAATTTCAATGACCAAACTCTTCTTTTTGCTGCATTTGTGGTGATGTGTTACCATTCCTGGAACTTGTGGTTTGAGTGGAGATGTTAAATCTATCGAGTAAGACTGACCAAGGTGTCAAGCGGAGCCGCGAGGCCTGGTTCAGCAAGATATCCCACCTTTTCGACCGGAGCTCGGTGGAGGAAGATACTTGGGAGGAGCTGGAGGAACTGCTGATAGCGGCCGACGTGGGTGTGGCCACTGCAGAAGAGCTAATTCAGAGGACCAGGAAGTATGCCCGAGAGGAGAAGCTGAGAGAAGGTTCCCAGGTACGGTCGGCACTCAAAGTGGAGATGGTGAATCTTCTCAAAGTAGATGACAATGGGAACTTCCTTGACTCTGGCATTCGACAGGTTATCCTGGTGGTAGGTGTGAATGGTTCAGGAAAGACAACCAGCATCGCCAAACTGGCCTACGTTTTGAGTAAGAAGGGGAAAAAGGTAATCCTGGGTGCGGCTGATACCTTTAGAGCTGCAGCTATTGAGCAGCTCAAGCACTGGGGGCAGGAGATAGGCGTTGATGTGGTAGCCCATCAACCGGGTGGCGACCCTGGGGCGGTGGTCTATGATACGCTACAGGCGGCACAAAACAGGCAAGCCGACGTGGTGATAATTGATACTGCAGGACGGCTGCATACCAAGTTCAACCTCATGGAAGAGTTGAAGAAGGTGCAGCGTGTGGCGAGCAAGTATGATATTAACCAGGAAACGCTACTGGTGATGGATGCTACCACCGGGCAAAACGGATTGGCACAGGCCAGGCACTTCACCGAAGCAACGGGGGTCAGCGGCATCTTCCTGAGCAAGCTAGATGGCACGGCCAAAGGAGGGATTGTGCTGGCGATTTGCCATGAGCTAAAACTCCCCATCCTGTTCATCGGCACTGGTGAACAGCTAGATGATATGGCGCCTTTTGATGCGGAGGGATTTGTAGAGGCGATTTTTTCTTAGAGTAATTGAGGTAAAGGAGAGAGGATGATTACTATTGGAATCGACCCGGTGGCTTTTAGCATCGGGTCTGTCAATGTGATGTGGTATGGGATAATGGTGGTTCTGGCGGTTGTCGTGGTGATAGTTTTCGCCTTGATGGAGGCGAAGAGGGTTGGGTTAGCCCGCGACCACATATATAACGCAGCGCTGTGGGCTATTATAGGAGGGGTCATAGTCTCCAGGCTGATGCATGTGATAGACCAGTGGGACTACTACATGGAGAACCCGGCGCAGATTGTGAATTTCGCTGGCTTATCGATATATGGTGCTGTTCTTGGGGCTATGCTGGCAGTCGTTATCTACTGTTTGGTGAACAAGCTCTCCTTCTGGCAGTTAGTAGATATTGCAGCTCCTGGCGCTCTTCTGGGGCAGGCGATTGGCAGGGTTGGCTGTATTATTGGCGGCTGTTGTTATGGATTAGAAGACTCGCCTTTTTGCGCTATAGAATATGTTCATCCCAGCCACGGACTCTATGGTACTCCCGTGGGCGTGCCGCTTTATCCGACGCAAATTTATCATTTGGTATGGAACCTGGTGGCGTTTGGCATACTGTGGACGCTGCGTACCAGGCTCAAACCAAAAGGCACGGTTTTTCTCAGTTACCTTGCGCTTTATGCTTTGGGGGACCTGGTCATAAGGTTCTTCCGACAAGGGACGCCTTTTATCTTCGGCATGCAACAGGCTCAGGTGATTGGTATCTTGATTTTGTTGGTAACAGTTCCCTGGCTGGTAGTAAAGCTGTGGCGAGGTAGGAAACAGGCTTCTGGATAAAGGGTGGCGAGGTCAGCGTGGCCGGGCAAAGTCGAGTAAGTTGAGCCTGAGACGCTCATTGCCGTTCCAGCGGTCAATTTGCAGCGTGTAAACGATATCAATGAGTGTCCCGAGTTCCTCCGTGCGGCTGCCCATCTTGAATGCGATAGCATCCCAGAGCATATCCTTTTGTCTCAATTTCAGCCTTAGGTGGTCTCCCTGCTCGCCCACCTGTTGCTGCTGGATGACTTCGACGTCGCGACTGAGGAAGGTGGGTACGGGGTTGCCGCAGCCGAATGGAGCTAGCTGCTGTATTTTCTGGAAGGTATCGCCTGCCAGGGCAGTTAGCGGCACTTCGGCATCTATGTTTATGTGTGGCCGCAGGTCTAAACCTGCCAACTGGCTTTCAGCTATGTCTGCTAATCGTTGCTGGAGCTGGGGCAGGTTGCTAACGGATACCACAAAGCCAGCAGCTTTGGTATGGCCACCGAAGTCGGACAGTATGTCCTGACATTGTTGCAGGGCAGCCATGAGGTCGAATTGCGGTATGCTACGGCCACTGCCGCGGCAGGTCTCCGAGCCAATTCTGACCAAAACGACCGGACGATTGAACTCATCAGCCAGCCTGCCGGCCACCAGCCCCATAACTCCCTGAGGGTAGTCGTCGTGGCCGGCCATGAGCAGTGGTCGTTCCACGCCGCCGGCTACAATGTGTTCCTTAGCCATGCTCATCAATTGGTCTGTAACCTGGCGGCGCCGGGCGTTTTTCCTTTCTAGCTCGGATGCCAGTGAGATGGCTTCCTGGCGGTCTTGGGTGATAAGTAGCAGGTAACTGGTGTTAGCGTCATCCAATCTGCCGGCAGAGTTGATGCGGGGCCCTAGTATCCAGGATATCTTGTCGGCGTCGATGCTGCCTGGTTCCAATCCAGCGCAGCGCATCATTTCTTGGAGTCCGAGACGTTTTGTATCTTTGAGGAGCCCTAAGCCTTGCTTTACCCAGTAGCGATTTTCGCCCAGGAGTGGCACCATATCGGTTATCGTCCCCAGGGCGACCAGGTCCAATGACCTGTGTATCACATCTTCTTCACCCCTCCCTTTTAGCAGCGCCTGTAGGAACTTGAAGGCTACTCCTACCCCTGCCAACTCGGTGGAAGAGTAAGCCGAGTCATTTCTCTTGGGGTTGACCACGGCTTTGGCCTGGGGCAGGTTTTCCGGTGGCACGTGGTGGTCAGTGATGATAATGTCCATGCCCATTTTATGGGCTTTGTCCACTTCCTCTAAGGCCGTAATGCCGGTATCTACGGTGATAACCAGGCTAATACCCTGCTTGTGGAGCTTTTCCAAGGCTGGTGTCCGCAGGCCGTAACCCTCGACAAGGCGGTGGGGTATGTAGGGGATGACATTGGCGCCAAGTGCTTCTAGCCCCTGAACCAAAAGCACAGTGGCGGTGATGCCGTCGGCATCGAAGTCGCCGTATACGGCGATTTTCTCGCCAGCGAACAGGGCTTGGTAGATGCGGTTGACTGCCTGGTGCATATCGGGGAGCAAGAAGGGGTCGGCTTCCAGGCGCTGGTCGGCACTGAGGAAAAGGTCTGTCTGGTTGGGGTCGGAAATACCGCGATTATGGAGAAGTTGGGCTATCAGGTGGTCGATGCCAGGCGGGCTAGCGATTTGTTCGATTTGTGGTAGCAGATTCCAGTGGGTACGGGCCAAGCAAATGCCTCGGCTTTCTAGTTTTTGGATTTATACCACAAGTTGTGGCAGCGTGCAAGTTAGACATGCATATCCGACTCTATATCTTGGTGTGTTTGACCCTGTGGGTGGGGGCAAATATAATTGCCTCCGTCATGGAAATGCAGGACGGCTTGCGCGTAGCTATCTATACACTGGGCTGTAAACTGAACCAAGCGGAGAGCGAGCAACTGGCTCATCAATTCGCTGATGCTGGTTACCGAGTTGTCGATGGCGATGTGGCCGACATCTGCGTTCTGAATACCTGTACGGTGACTCATATGGCTGACCGCAAGTCAAGGCATCTGGTAAGACTGCTGCGCAAGCGAAATCCCGCTGCTCAAGTTATCGTTACTGGTTGCTATGCTGAGAGAGCGGCTGAAGAGCTGGCCAGTGCTGGCGCAGACCTGGTGATAGGTAACGAGCAGAAAGCGTATTTGCTGGAGCTGGTTCGGGAGAGGTTCGCTTCGGTGTGTATGTCTGGGCGTCATAATGGCAATGGCCTTGGCCGCATCCGCAGTTTTGTAAAGATACAGGATGGATGTAAAGATGGCTGTGCCTATTGCGTGGTTCCTAGCGTGCGGCGGCGCGAGTATTGTGTGCCTGTGGAGGGAGTAATAGAAACTGTGAAAGAAAGGTGTGCTGCAGGTTATAAGGAAGTGATACTCACGGGGACGAAAATAGGCAGCTACCATAGCAGTGGTGCCGATTTGAGGGAATTGGTGCGGAGGGTACTGGGGGGGACGGATATCCAGCGGTTGCATCTTTCCTCATTACAGCCTCAAGAGATTTCACCTAGGCTTCTGAAGTTATGGCAGGATAAGAGGCTTTGCCCACATTTTCACCTGGCACTCCAGAGCGGCTGCGATTCTGTTTTGGAGAGAATGAGGCGACGGTATACACTCCAGGGTTACCGGGAGGCGGTGGCTGCTATCAGGGAGGTTGTGCCTGAGGTGGCCATCACCACGGATGTCATGGTAGGTTTTCCTGGTGAGAGTGATGGGGAGTTTGTGGAGGGGTATCGTTTCTGCCAGGAGATTGGCTTTGCTAACATGCATGTTTTTGTATATTCACCCAGGCCAGGGACTGTGGCGGCTAAGATGCAGGGGCAGATAGATAGCAGAGTCAAGAAGGAGCGCAGTCTCAAGATGCTGGAGTTGGCGCGGCGAAGCGCTCAACAGTTTGCTGGCCGGTTTGTGGGGTGCGAGGTGGCAGTATTGTGGGAGAATGAAGTGGTGCCGGGCAGCGGCGTGTATTCTGGGCTTACGGACAATTACATCAGGGTATTTGCCAGGAGCCAGAAGCCGGTGGTCAATCAAATAGTGCCGGTGAGGCTGGTCAAGATGTACAAAGACGGTCTGTGGGGAGAGGGCATCGAGTGAAGACTAGGGTAGAGGTTGTTCCCAATTCCAAGACCGAAGAGGTGGTTAAGGAAGGCGAACTCCTTGTGGTGAGAGTAAAGGAGCCGGCCAGGGAGGGGAAGGCCAATAGGGCAGTCATCAAGGCCGTGGCCAAGCATTTCGGGGTTCCACAGGATTCGGTGCGCATCTCCAGCGGGCTAAGTGGCAGGAACAAGGTAATAGAGATTGTGTGGCTCTAGTTGAGCGGTATTTCATGTTTTGTTGTCTTTGTTTGCCAGTGCTATACTAGGGGTGTTTCCAGGTTGAGGGGTTGCTGGGAGAGTCTCAAGATAAACGGGGGTGAGCTAAATGGCAAGAGCGAAAGTAATTGTGAATCCGGCTGCGGGCGCCGGGAAAACCATCAAGAAATGGCCCAGGGTTAAGGAGCTCCTGGACGGCATGAAGCTCGACTTTGATTTCGAGTTTACCGATGCTCCGGGCCATGGCATGGAGCTGGCCAAGGCTGCGGGCAAGAAAGGCTACGAGTTTATTGTATCGGTTGGTGGCGATGGGACAATACACGAAATTGCCAATGGCCTGCACCAGGCTGGGGCTGCTGCCCAGGTACCTGTGGGCATTGTAAACACAGGGACAGGTGCTGATTACATCCGAACCATCGGTGTGCCGCGCCGCTACAAAGAGGCTTGCAAATGTTTGCTTAGTCCTAATAGACGCATGGTGGACCTGGGTGTCGTCGAGTATACCCGTAAAGGCAAACGGGAGAAGCGGTTGTTTGTGAACTTTGCCGGTATCGGCTTCGATGCTGAGGTGGTTCGAGCAACGACCGAGAAGTTCAAAGCCATGGGTAGTATGCCTTCCTACTTGATGGGACTGCTCAGCACTCTGGCGTCATATGAGAACCGAGATGTCAAGATTATCGTAGATGGTAAGTCCGGCGAAAGAAGAATCTGCACAGTGATGTTGAACAATGGCAGGTATGGGGGTGGTGGCATGAAGCCAGCGCCAGATGCCGACCCGGGAGACGGCTTCTTCGACCTGATGATTATCGATGATATAACCAAGCCCGATTTGCTGGTATCGATACCCAGGATTTACTCAGGTACGCATGGAACACATCCCAAGGTGACCTTGACCAGGGCAAGAGAAGTGGAGATACACCCTATTCGGAACTCTGCCGTCCAGGCTGATGGAGAGTTGTTGGGAGAGGCTCCAGCCCGCTTCAGCATATTACCTGCTGCCCTGAGCATAATTATCGAATAGCTGAAACCTGTGCTGGGTTAATTACTTTTGCGAGGTGCTGAATCCAGTGCTGACTTCAGCTTGGGTATCTCTTGTATTAGCTGCTCTAGAGGTATCTCTTCACCGGTAATTCTGAAAGCTCTTTTCGCTGTTTCACTGACCAGCACAGTGTAGGTAGGTTGCTTGCTGCCGAAAACGGAGAGGCTACCATTTAAGCGATAGCAGCGGGCTGACGTGGTTATTACAGGGATGATGATTGTTCCTGCTATCACGATGGGTTCAGCAACAGTTATTTCTTTACTTTCCATTTGGCCGATATCAATTTTCTGGTAGCTATGAGGACGGGCTTGGATAGGATAAACCCTGCCAGTGGGGGGAAAAACAAGATGGGTTGCAGTCTGGCTGTGGCGTGGGCATAGCCCTGGAGGAAAGCTTCCTCGGTGAAGTTGGGCTGGAGAGAGATGGGGTATGGCGAGAAGTAGCGGGCTAACAAGTTAAGCGGTGCCAGAAGAGCGAAGAGAAGGCCCAGGTCAGCAGGGTTCTCCAGTCCCACCTTGAGGTCCGCGGCTAATTCCTTTATCTTGATTTTGCGGAAGATATTCCTGACTAGCCGAAAGAATTGGCTGGCCAGGCCTTTAGTGCGTAGAATATCTAAGATGGTGCTGGGTTCCAGTCCTTTTGTTTCTGGCTTTAGTATGTCGTCGGAGGTTTTCTTCTCTCCAGTTAACTCGCTAGAGACCAGGCCAGATAGCCATCTTAATCTTATGCTGAGCTTTGGTTTCTGGCTGGTATCGAAGCGCAGTGAGATATAGATGGGAATACAGAGTGCCAGTAAAGCCAAGAGGACGAGGCTAGCTATGAGATAGACGGCCCACAACTATTTTTCCTCTTCTTTTTTCTTACCTCCCAGTTTCCCGGTGACTTTCTCTATGACATCGGGCACAGAGTCGGTCAGCTTTTCCAGGGCTGCTGCCATAGCGCCTTTTATCGGCTCTATGCGTGTACCGTCCTTGTCTATGATGATAACGGCTATAGGCCTGACTCCGGCACCACCGCCGGTGGCACTTCCCGAACCTTGCCCTGACTGTTTTTCCTCTCCCTTGGAGGAACCGCCTCCGGCCCCAAAGCCAAAGCCGACGCTGAGCAGTGGAATGAGAGTGGTATCACCGATGTGGATAGGCTCGCCCACCACGGTCTTGCTGTTCAGGACTTTTTCCACCTCGCCTAAAGTAGTCTTGATTAACTTGTCCAGGTCTTCCATGGTTTCCTCCCTATGTACCAATGACGATTATATCACGATGATGCTGACCACCCCAAGGCAGTCGTGTCAGGCTGTGGTTTCATCTTCCTTCAAGTCTTCTTGTTCTTTGACCAGATGGCGGCTACGTAACCAGCGATGGATCTCGTCGAGTGCTGGCGGTGACACACTAAAAACCTCGATGTCTTTGGGAAACTGGACCGTGTGTCCTTCTCTAATGAACAGGATAGCTGTTTCATCGGGTTTGAGCGTTTCGTCGATTCTTTTGCCGATGTGCTCATATCTTCTCTTGTATGCTTCCATGTAGAACTCGGAGACCTTTTTGGCCACCTTCTCGGTCAGAAAGCCGATAAGCAGGCATCTCTCCCAGTCCATGCTTTCTTCGGCCATCTCCCTATCTTCTACAGCTTCCAACAGTGCCTTGTTCTGGCACTTCTGCCTGGCGATGTGGCAGCTATCAGGATTCAGTTTCTCCAGGATTTCTAGACCTTGCTCACCACCCATGCTCAGCGATTCGTGATAAATGCGGCTCACTCTGCCTATTTTTGTTTCCAGGTTCTCTATTTGCTGGGCTACCTGTTCCCAGAATTTCTTATATTTCTCCAGGTACTCGGGAGGTGCGTCTTTGCCTGCATATAGCAGGGGCACCAGGAATAGCTTCCTCTTCAGTTTGAAGTTTTCGGCTTCTGGCTTCTCTATCTTGCCCAGCTCCTGTACCATGATTCTCCTTTCTGCTAAGTACAAAGAGTTTTCGGATATTCTAGGTGCTAGCATGTTCTAAATGCAAGGAACTGTAAAGAGCGTATTATAGACAGGTTTATGCGGTCTCAGCTATACTGCTAATGTTTTGCTCAAACATTATTTTGAACAGGGGGTAGAACAATCATGAATTTCAAGCTTACAGATGAGCAGGTCAAGCGCCGGGGAGAGTTCTTCGCGGTATGCCGGGAGCTGGAAAAGGTCAAACCGCCTAACTGGGTAGGGATAGAAGCCATGTACCGTGGTGATGAATGCTGGGAGTTCCATCGGCATTGTGCTAAAGAATTTGGTAAGAGGGGATGGCTAGCCCTGGCATGGCCGGCTGAATATGGGGGCATGGGTGATATGATGGACAAGGTGATGTTCTCGGAGGCGAGAGGGTATCATGGGATTCGCGGTATGGATGTTTTTGGTGTGCAGATGTTAGCTCCCACTATCCTGCATGCTGGCAACGAGGAGGTAAAACGCAGGTTCCTTCCACCAATTGCCTCGGCCGAGGTAATGTGGTGCGAACTGTGGAGCGAACCAGATGCCGGCTCTGACCTGGCATCCCTGACCAGTACTGCCATAAAGAAGGGAAACGAATATGTCATAAACGGGCAGAAGATATGGACAACGGGTGCCCACCGAGCTGATTGGGGGTTTGGCGTCTTCAAGACAGCCCCTGAAGCTAAGAAGCACCATAACCTATCTTTTTTGCTCATGGATATGAAAACGCCCGGCATAACGGTGAGGTCTATTCCATACATGACTGGAAATCCGGCATACAATGAAGTCTTTTTTGACGATGTTCATGTCCCGGCAGAAAATATCGTCGGCCAGGAGAACGGAGGCTGGGCAGTAGTCAACATTCTAGCCGGATTTGAGCGGTCGGGAATTGACCAGGTTATGTCGATGGTTCGAGGAGTGGAGGAGCTAGTGAAGTTTTGTAACGAGACGAAGCGTGGTGGCCAACCATTGTCCAAAGACCCAATCATCCGCAGCAGGCTGGCGCAGTTGGCAATCGAGGTGGAAGCCGCTCGCACTCTGGCATATCGTATAGCCGACTTGCAGAATCAGGGTGAAATGGCGCTGATGGACGCCTCTGCTGGGAAGGTGTTCTTCAGTGAGATAGGTGAGCGCCTGGCCTTTTTTGCCACAGATATGCTTGGGCCTTATGGTCAGGTAAGGCACTCCAAATGGGCACCTCTCAGTGGATTATGGGAAGATATGTACCAGGAGTGCTTTGTGACCACCATTTCTATGGGCACCAACGAAATCCAGCGTAACATCATTGCCTGGTACGGCCTGGGTTTGCCCAGAATGAAGTAGGAGGAATCATGGACCTGAGATTTAGCGAACAACAAGAGATACTGAAGAAGATGGC
>Ga0194111_10007624_pt1 | contig 12041 bp, 8 predicted proteins | sample TA2KigC300mmetaG_FD_146194 | JGI IMG/M metagenome (GOLD analysis project Ga0194111, IMG submission 146194) | Freshwater microbial communities from Lake Tanganyika, Tanzania - TA2015033 Kigoma Deep Cast 300m | ecosystem: Environmental > Aquatic > Freshwater > Lake | place: Tanzania: Lake... | reverse complement strand
GCGAATGACCGCGTTCATATTTCCGGTCATCCCCAGGTTCCTGGCCTGGCGGATCAACCTGACCCCCCGGCTTCCGTAGGCCTGGACGATTTCCGCAGTGCGGTCGGCGCTCCCGTCGTCGGAGACGATAATCTCCAAATTCGGGTAATCCTGGCGCAGGGCGCTCTCCAGGGTCGCGGCAATAAAGCGCTGGGCGTTGTAGGCGGGAATGCAGATGCTCACCAAGACATCGTTCATGTCGCAAATATTGCCTTAGGTGTTTGTTTGTCGACGTTTATGGTTTGCCTGAATGAGTTTATTGATTGGTTTTTTCGCCGATGGTAATGGTGTCATAGGCGCGTTCAACCGGCCATCCCACTTTCCCCAAGGATAGGTTCAAAGCCCGCCAAATTCTTCCTCTAATAGTTCTCCTCGAATCAAGAGAGCATCCGGGGATATAATTGCGATAATTTGGATACTCCAAAGATTCGAAAACCGACATAATCACATTAAGGCCTGCTTCTTGATACAATGCTTTCATCCCATCAGGAAATATTCGATAGCAATCAACTATTTCATCAGTCGAATGATATGGATAGCTTACCGGATTGATAGTAATTACCAGGCCTCCTTCCGTGCAAATTCTGGCTAATTCCTTAATCCAAACCCAGATCTTCCTCACATGCTCCATCACTTGCCCTGAAAGCACAATATCGTAATAATTGTCTGGAATCGGATAATGATATTCATCAGTTGACGAATAGGTCAGATTTTGATTTTGATATACATCTAAAGTATCCCACAATAAAGAATTATCACCAATTATTGTCTTATACGTAGAAGGGAACCCATCCGGGCCGATCTCAAGCACCCGCAACCCTGGCTTGAAATACTGTTTGGCGTATTTTTCAAAAATTAACTTACTATTTGTATGCATTAGTCTGCCATATAGTTTATTATTGTTTCCTACAAAATATAATAATTCTTCTCGATTTACCGCATAATCGCTTTATAGTCTCATATTTGTCTTTCTGTTGATATTTTATATCATATTGATTATCTTTTATAATATTTATCAGCTCTTGGAAAGTAAAGAATGTTGGATGAGCTTTATCGTGGTATTTATTACTAAATATTTTCTTGCGCCACTTACTAAGGTGTGACAATGTGTTTTCTCTTAATACTAAGAACCCTCCCGGAAGCAATAAATTATAAATATTATTAATTATTTTTTGTGGATTATAAGTATGCTCCAGGACGTTGTCGCAGATTACCAGGTTAAATGCATTAACGGGATTGTCAAACTCCTCCGCCGGCGTTTGAATATAGGTCATATTCTTCTTGTACAGTTCGGAGAAAAACGCCTCTAAATAACCGGGGAGTTTCGGCAAAGCCATCCTCGGCAACGGATCGATGCCGGTGATTTCCCATTTTTCCGCCGGCTCCAATAAAGAGACAACCCCGAGGCAAAGTGGGCCGATGCCGATCTCCAGGGCCCTGCCGATATCCGGGGGCTCTGTTAAAATTTGCGGATAAATTTTCTTTATCTCCGTGAACAGGACATACTTATCACGAATGGCTTCGATGAGTCTGGCGGGTTCGTATCTTTTTTTATCCCAAAAAAGCAGTTCTGACTCTTGGGCCATATGCCATTCATTTATTGATACAGTCTTCATAATTAGTCCTCAGTTTAACAGAATGCTTCAGTAACCGGCCCTTTAGATGTATTCAAGTAGTTTTTTATGAGAGCCAACGTACTGTTAATTGGTTTATATCCAGGGACAAAACGTTCCATAAGGATAATTAATATGAGAAACAGAATTACTCCAATAATTGATAATATCGCCAGGCCAGATAAGAAAAACCACAGAATATGATCAGATAGAAACATTTTGACGGGAATCTCGATAATAGTTGCCAATAGCGCACTGGCTAATAGCGTAGGAAAAATCGCCACCATAATTTCTCTGGCGCTTAATCCACTCTGAGATTGCACCAGGCGCCACCATAAAGGCACTCCCAGCGTCAGGCCGGCGGCATAACCCCAGGCCAGGCCCGCCAGACCAAAGTATTTTGAAAAAGGATAAATGCAGATTAAGACGCCGAGGGCGGAAACGAGATCCACGGCAAACAGGAGCCTCGGCTTGCCTTGGGCCATAAACAGCGGCGCCCCGGTTCGAACCATTGCCTGGATCATGCCCCCCAAGGCCACCCCGGGCACGAGATTCACTACTTCGGCCCATTTAGCCCCTAAGACGAGGGGAAGGATAGGCCCTACCACCACGATCATCAGGGCGGTAAGGGGAAAAATGACCAATGATGAAATTTGCAGGACTTTCAAGAAGGTCTGCTGCAATTTTTCCGCATCATTCTGGATGAGACTGTAGGCCGGAAAGATCGCATTGAAGGACAATTCACCGATCTGACTGGTCGGTAACAGGGCGAAGCGGCTGGCCATCTGGTAGATTCCCAGGGCCGCTACTCCAAACATAATGCCGCTCATGGCATCCGCAGCTCGACTAAAGATGTAAAACATTATGGCGCCGAAAAGTAACCACTGCCCGAATTTAAACAAGTTTATCGCTGATCGCATATCAAACGTAAATCGCGGGAAATAAGGATAAATAACGTAGGAGAGCACCACCCTCACTAGCGTCCCCGCCAGAATACCCCCTACCAAAGCCCAAACGTTCCGGTACCATAAGGCAATAATCACGGCGACCACCAGTTCTACGGTGGAACTCCACGCCTCATATTTGAATAACTTATTGAACTCCAGGCTCTTCGACAGCAAAACCAGCCCGATACTGGCGAAAGCCAATAAAAACTGGATGCCGCCGAAGGCCCGAAGAACCGGAATGGCTTTGGGCTCCTTAAATAGTGCTGCGATCCAGGGACTTAATAAGAACAACACTAAGGCAATGAAAGTCCCGCGGCCCAGGAGGACCCACCAGGCGGTGCTGATATCTCTATCATCGAGGTCCGGTTGCTGAATAAGCGCCGAGGCAAAGCCGGTATGGGTAAAGGTGGCCAGGAACTGGACAGTTAACAGCGCAATGCCCACCAGGCCAAACTCTTCCGGGCCCAGCAGCCGGCCCAGGATGATGGCCTTTAAGAGAAGGAGGGTCTGCTGGTAGCCTTTCCCCAGAACCAGCCAAAAAGTTCCCCTGATGGTTCGGCTACCCAGGTTTTGTACGGAAGTCAATTCATGGCCTATGCTGGTCATATAAGCGTTATGGCGAAATATCCTCGCACCGGACCCCTATCTCAAGCTTTAGTCATCATCAAAGGGCCGCAAGGCAGCAGGATTCTCCGCAGGGAAGTTTTCACCGCAGGTGATTGAAAGCCCCTGGCATAGAGCCAGAGGGCGCAGGCATGATTATCAATGGACGCGGTGGCATCGGAATCGGGAAGAAGAAAGCACTCCCAGTTTGGGACCATGCGCGTGTAGGGCAGGCAGTCGATTTTCTTGAGGGCGTGGAATCGCAGTTCTCTTAAGGCCCGTAGCGGCACCCGAAAAATGGCTTTCATCCACAAGAGGTTGAACAGCGGGAGGCAGAACTTTAGGATTTTTTCCCGAACCCCCAAATCCTCATAATTACGGACTTCCAGGCCCAAAGATCTCCAGGGCGGGACCCGCCATGCCGCCAGGAGGAGCAGTCGCCCGCCCTTCTTCAGGACTCTGCTGATCTCGGTCAGGGCGGTTTCCGGACAGACAAGGTGCTCGAGGACCGTAAAAGACATGACCATGTCAAAGGATTGATCGGCGAACGGGAGGGCTTCCGCCACCCCGCAAACAAAGGGCTTGGTAAGATAGCGGCCCGACTCCCGGCTGATATCGCAACCTATGTAGCCGGGGGCCGCATCTTGCAACTGGCCGCGGCCGCAGCCGACTTCCAACACCCGGGCCTCTTCCCAGCCGATTTGCTCCAGTTGGGATTTCACCTCCGCCCGTCGAATTTCCTGGTCCGCGCCGGTGGCATAAACCTTTTCCCGAAATTGCCCGTCATAGAAATTTTTGGCATTTTGAAATAGTTTTTCCTGCATAGAAATTAATCCGGATAATATCAATTCATTATGGGAAGGCGGCTAATATAAGATCATTATTATGGATGCCCGTGACTAATCAGGGTTTATCGGAATTTCCAAGTTGTTATGGCATCTCATGCCCACTACTAATTCTGATCGCTATTGTAACTCTTGTAGTATCGGGAATAATATCTGTAATAGCCGTAATAACCGCCATAACCCATTTTCCCGCGTTGCACCATATTCAATACCCCTCCCAGTATTCGGGCATTGGCCTTGGTAAGCAATTGGACGGCCAGTTTTCCGGCTTCTCTGGAGGTGGTGTGGTGCTTAAAAACCATCAGGGTTCCGTCCACCAGGGGAGAAATCATGCGCGCGTCCGCAAACCCGACCACTGGCGGGGTGTCAATGATGATATTTTGGAACTCCCTGCTGAGGTCCTTTAACAGGTCGGCGAAATTTTGCGAAGCCAGGAGCGGGATCGGGTTGGGAGGGATGGTCCCCGCGGGCATAAGGAATAAATTGGGGATCTGGGTTTCATGAATGATCTCGGCCAGCGGCGCCCCGCCGCTCAGAAAATTGCTCAATCCAGGCTGGTGCGGCACTTGGAACGACCTGCTGAGAGTGGGTTTCCGCAGGTCGATATCCATCAGCAACACCTTATTATCTCTAACGGCCAGCGACGCCGCCAGGTTGGTCGCGATAGAGGATTTGCCTTCCACAGGATTGGCGCTGCACACCATAATGATTTGCGGGGGCCGGCCCGACATGGAAAGCATCAAAGAGGCCTGGAGGTGGTGGATCGCCTCACTGATCATGGACTTCGGCTGATGAATAATATCCAATTCCACTTCCATATTTTCATTGATGGCGGGCGGCATTTGGGCGGAAAACGGAATGAGCCCTAACGAAGGAATTCGGTACACTTTTTCCAACTCCGACACGGTCTTGATGGAGGAATCCAGGTGCTCCACCAGAAAGGCGAGGCCCAGGCCCCCCGCCAGGCCGATAAATAGTGCCACAGCCAGGTTTTTGGTTTTATTGGGAAAGAAGGGGAAAAGGGGCAACTCCGCCGCGTCGATGATCGCGGCGTTGCTGGCAACCATGGTGCTGGCCACACTGGCCTCTTTCATCCTGGCCAGCAAGGCTTCGTAAAGTTGCTGGCTGGTGGCCTTGTCTCTTTTCAGGATATTATATTTGACCAGACCGTCTTGCAGCTTGCTTACTCTATTCTTTTGAGATTCGAATGCTTCTTGCAAGAGATTTTCGGTCCGGAAAGCAATTTCATAATCGGCCTTCACCGTGTTCAGAGTGCGCTGCACTTCACTGTTCAACCGGGCGCGCAATTCACCGAGTTTGGCTTTATCTCCTTGCATCAAGGGGTGATTGCTGCCGTAGGTTTTGGCAAGGCTGGAGATTTTCGCTTCTGTGGCAATGGCTTCCTTGCGCAAATCCATGATCAGTGGATTGCCGGTAATTAAGGGCGCATCAACCCCTTTTTCTTTGAGCTGCCGGTATTGGGACTCCTTATTCATTCGATCCGCTTGGGCGGTGGTTAATACTTTGTTCAATTCCACATATTTTTTCACAATTACATTGTCGTCACCTTCGAGCCCCATAAAATCTTCTTTTCGGCCGTAATCCAGAAGTTTCTGTTCGGAAGTCTCCACCTTCCCGGCGAGCTGCAGTAATTGAATCTCCAGCCATTCCCTGATTAAGGAGTAGGATTGGGAGCGGGTTTCCATGCAAAATTTCAGGTATTCTCGGCAAATGGCGTTAGGGACCTGCATCGCCAGGTCTTTATCCGCGGATTTAAAGGAAATATCCACCAGGTAAGAATTTTTTACGGGGGTAATCTCTAATTGGCCGATGAAGGAATCCGCAATGCTTCGTTGGATTTCCTGGGATGATTGCGGCGCACCCTCCGGGAGAGATTGGTATTGGGGATGCTTCATTAAATTCATGGTGTCAATAATCCTGTACGCCACCGCCCGGCTGTTCAACAACTTATATTGAGTTTCATAAAATCTATCCACCGACAGCAGGGCTGACTCAATATCTTTAGAACGCTCGGACGTCACCAGCGCTGATGGATTATCCTGGATAATTTGCAAGGTGGCCGTTCCGCAATAGATGGGGATTCGCGTCATGTTATAGTAAGTAACAATTACCAGCGCCGCCGCCACTACGGAGATAATCCACCACTTGCGCTTTAATATTATACTTATATAATTGCGCAACTGCGCCGAATCGCTGACGTCGTCATATGAAAGTTCAAACTCATTCAATGGTTCGACGCTTTTGTCTTTAGAAATTACAATGTTGGAAGGATAATTGTTTTCCATATATTATAATCCTTGATTAGTTAATATGTTACGGGAATAGTGGCAAATTGGCCGGGGAACAAGTTCCTGAAGTCATAGAAGAGTCTTCTAATGCCACTTTCTGCCACATAAATGATATCGTTTTGTTTTACAAAGGCCTCCGCCTCTCCCTCATTTATCATCCGGTTAAGATTATATTTGAGGTCGATGCGTTGCCCGTTATCATCAAAGCGCACCACGGTTACATTGTTTGAGGCCAGGATGAGGTCAAGGCCCCCGGCCAGGGCAATGGCCTGAGCCACGGTCAATTTCTCTTTGACCGGCACGTTTCCGGGCTTTTTCACCGCCCCCAGGACATATGCATTTTGAACAAACGGTGCATGGATGACGTCGCCATTTTTTATGGGGAGGTTCAAGGCCATGTCTCCAGCCATCAGCAACCGGCGCAGGTCGATGACGATGGTTTCCGCGCCGGGGGAAAAGGATTGCGCTGCCGCCACCTTCAAAGCCTTGGCCCGTTCCGGGGCGCTTTGCGCTCGAATCACATGAATCACGTCACTGGCCTTATCGTTCAGGCCCCCGGCTTGACCAATTACCTCTAAGAGGGTGCGGGGGCCGATAATTTCATAAGCCCCCGGTTTGGCTATGGCCCCGGAAACCACCACGCGCTGGTGACGGTACTCCTTGACCAACACCTTTATCTGCGGGTTGGTGAACAATTTTCCTTCCTTGTACAAATTAAACAACCGCGTCTCAATCTCCCGGGGAGACAGGCCGGCCACTTGCACCTCTCCCACCAGAGCCATGGTGATTTTTCCCTGGCCATTGACCCGAACCTCCCCGGTCAGGTCATCCTGCCCATGGAAAGATATTACCAGCAAATCTTCGGGCCCCACTTCATAATCACGGTAATTCATCAAGGTGACCCGTCCTAGTTGGGTCAGGAGCTGTTCTTGAAGCTTGCTTTGTTTAGCCTCGGTTTGAACCTGGGAAACCATGGGCTCGGGAGGGGCTTGCCTGGAGGGGCCGGCACACGCGCTTACCAACATCAACGCGAAAATTATGGCGCCCCACCCATATGGCCTTAACTGGGAATATCTCCCTAATCTGAGAAATAAAGTTTTCATGATGTCCTTGTTCTAGGTTAGAATTTCAGATTATACACATACCTAAGATGTGTCCGTCCCCAATTGGCGTCTCGAATCTCTTCTCACAGGTTTGTGAAAGCCATGCACCCGAACCAAGGCCTGGGTCAGCCATCCAACATGATTTCCCTTGGGCTGCGATGTTAAAAATGAAACGCGATGTTTATAAAACTGGACCTTTGGGGCAGATGTTCTAAACGAATCGAGGATTACAGACTCCGGATACCGCTTTTCCCAAAAAACATGGGGGTTGGCAATACCAGGCTTCGCAAGCATAGCTTTTTACGGAAGCCCATAAGCCGCGCAAACTCTCCTTAGATGGGTAACCCCCCCGGGGACGTCGTTTGAAATGGCGCTCCCCCTAACTTTCCCCTTTGCGGGAGCAATATTTCCCATATTAGGATAAATTATCATATGAGGTTTAAAAAACCTATAACTATCGCGAATTATCCTATCGAAAACTATCCTGCAAATTCTATTCCTAACCAGGTCTCATCGATGATTAAGGCTTGGCCAAAGCAATTTGATGATTGGCAAGAGGCAGTCGCCCTCATCCAATGCTTTTGGCCCCTGCTGCTGGCCGACAACCTCCATAATGCACCCAAGGTGGAAGTCGCCCTCGCCCAATTAGATCCCCCAACCCTGGAACGACTGCGCCGCCAGCGGCTAACCCCGTTGCTCTTCCGGCAGGTGATGCGCCAGGGATTGGAAAAACATCTTGAGCCATCGCTACTGGAAGAGTTGCGAAATGACTACCTCATGGCCCTACGGGCCACCGCCTCGGAAGATCAGGAAGTTTTCCGCGTGATTCAAGCCCTGAACGCCGCCGGGATAGAGAGTATCCTCCTCAAGGGGGCGGACCTGCGGATGCGGTTGTATGGGGAATCAGCCGTCCGGCCCATGGGCGACCTGGACCTGCTGATTTCTGGGGAACATGTTGCCCGGGTTAAGTCGATTCTGGAGGGATTGGGCCTTGCCCTCCAGTCCCAGTGCGCCGATCCCCGCCCTGGATTTCGAGAGCTTTTTAGAAATGAATTACACTTTAATCCACCTCCCGGCGGCTCCTTACTGGTAGATCTCCATTGGCGCCTGAGCGGCGTGGATAATTTTTATACCCTGCCATTCCCGCGGCTGGAGCGGATGGCCGTCCCCTGGAGTTGTCATGGTCAACCGGTTAAAGTTCTCTGTCCGGAACATGCCTTCATTCATCTGGCCCTGCATACCTTGGGGGAGTTCCACGGGGCCGTGCAGATCATCGACCTGTGCCTGGCCCTGCATACCCTGCCCCTGCATTGGCCCACCCTCAAGGAGGAATTGCTCCGCTTCCAGTGCCAGGCGCCGGTTTATCTTGTGCTCCGGGAGCTGGCGCACTGGTTCCCCCACATAATACCTGGAGCAATTCTTAACGATCTATCCGGGTATCGCCCATCCTGGGCCGAAAGGCTGGTATTAAATCGCTCCCTCGGTTATTTAACTTCTCATTTTGCGGCCCTGTACCGCCATCGTCGCCTGCGAGATCGGCTCTTTTATGTCTCCGCCTTGCTATGGCCCCAGACCGATTATCTGGTGGCGGTCTATGGGGAGCCGGACCGAACCCGGTTCATCCGGCAGTTCCTCAGAACTCTTTTCTTCTCGGCCAAAAGCTGGGATCCGCGTTAAAATATTTTGACTAACCAACTGATATATTGATGGAGACTCAGCAGTGTCCGGTTAAGTTTTTGCAAATGCCTTCAGAGATGAGCCTCTTGCAAAATTCATTTTGAGGCTGCGATTTTCCTATGTTGCTTAAAGAAATATCCGGTAGCACATCGCGGCCTTTTGCCGCAACCAAATGATATTATTTCTCGCCAAGGCGCAAAGGGCGCCAAGGAAAAATGCAGGGTGGGCACTGCCCACAATTTCCTTTCCTAAATCAGTAGGTTAACAACGAATTCTTGTTGAAAAAACCAGAAACTCGGATTCAGTAGCACAGGCTTTCCAGCCTGTGCCGGCGCAGGCTGAAGCCTGCGGCGACCTAATTTTGCAAGAGGCTCTACCGTTTTCGGTTTTCGGTCTTCGGTTTTCGGTTAAAATAAATAAGATTTATCAATAAGTTACAGGTTGAGTTTGTTGCACCTGAAAGCGGACACGGTATAAAAGGGGAAAAGGGGAAGCCTCTAGCAAAATTACCGGCAATTATGTAGCCGCAGGCTTCAGCCTGCGCCGACACAGGCTGGAAAGCCTGTGCCACCGGGTATTTCTTTGAGCAACTGAAAAAATTGCCGCCTCAAATGAATCTTGCAAGAGGCTCAAGCGGCTTGATTATATAAAGGGTAAAAACCAAAACGTGCGGAATCCATTGGTTTTTTAACCTTTTATACTTGATTCCCTTTCAAATGCAACAAATACAATTTGTAACTTATTGGTATTCCAGGATTTCCTAACCGAAAACCGAAAACCGAAAACGGTTTTAACCTTTCCCCTCTTCCCCTTTCCGCCCTACTGCAAGAGGTGGATTCCCTGCCAGTCCTCCTGCGGGGGATTCTTTAGCAAGGCCCGGCAGCGCCTCAAGTAAAGGCGGGAGGCCCCGTCCTCAGGATTCACTTCCAGCACCTGCTGAAAATTCTGGGCGGCCCGGTCCCAGCGGCGCTGGCGGTAGTCCATCAGGCCCTGGGCAAACAACCGGAATTCCTCCGGCAGCCCCTCTGGGGAAAGGTAACCCCGCAATTCGTAAATAATCGCCGGTTTGGTTTTCCCCCGGACCAGGATATGGTCCAGTTCCCGGAGCAGGAAACCCTCCCCCGCCAGGCCCCGGGTGGCCTCGCTGAGGAGAATGTCGCTGCCGTAAGTCTTATTGGCCTTCTCCAGCCGGAAGGCCAGGTTCACGGCATCCCCCATGACCGTGTAATTGAAGCGCTCCCGGGACCCCACGTTGCCGGCCACCACCCGGCCGGTGTGGATGCCGATGCGCAGGCTCATGGCGGGAAGTCCCCGGCCTTTCCAGCTTTCTTTAAGATGCCGGAAAGCCTCCTGCATCTCCAGGGCCGCCCGGCAAGCCCGGCGGGCGTGATCCCGGATGGGAAGGGGCGCGCCCCAGAAGCACATGACCGCATCGCCGATATACTTGTCCACCGTTCCCTTGCGGGCCAGGATGACCTGGGTCAGGGTGTCGAAGTATTCCTCCAGCAAATCGATCAGGTCCCCCGGCGCCATTTCCTCGGACAGGGCGGTGAAGCCGGCCATATCGGCAAAAAGCACCGTGACCTCGGTTTCCTCGCCCCCCAATCGCAGTTGCTGGGGGCGGGCCGCAATTACTTCCACCACCGCGGGTGACACGTACCGCCCGAAAGCCTGGCGGAGCCAGCGCTTCTCCCGAACTTCTTTCAAGAAAAATTCCAGTACATGTCCCGCATAAACCAGGCTCAGCCCCAGGCAGAGGAGCACGGGGGGGACCCAGAAATTTTTCCGCAGGAACAGATAGAGGGACAGCCCCAAGATCACGCCCAGGATTCCTCCCAGGACCGCCAGGCCCCATAAAGGCCTGAGCCGGACCACCAGGAAGCCCAACGCCAAAATCAGGGAGAAGCACAGGGCCAATTGGCCGGTCCAGGGCAGTTCCACCCCCCAGTTGCCCGCCAACAGGGTGGCCAGGATGTGGCCTTGCAGTTCAATGCCGGGCATGGCCTGCCGGGTGCCGGCGAAAAACGGGGTGAAAAAGACGTCGGCCTTGACCCGGGGATCAATGGTGGTGCCCAGCACCCGGCCGATAAGAACGATGCGGTTGTAGATCCTTTCTGCCGGGAAAGGCTTGTCAGGGTCCAGGATTTGATAGTAGGAGACGGTTTCAAAGCTGCCGGGAGGACCGAGGAAGTGGATCAAAACCGGGAAATCTTCCGGAACCACCCCCTGGGGGCGCACGCTGTGAAACACCTGGGAAGGCATGGTTTCCAGACCTCCCAGGCGGGTCCGGAAACGCCGCACCACGCCGTCGGCATCCGGGGTGACCATAAACAGGGCCGTGGAAAAGGCCGGTTTAGAAAAAATCTCCAAAGGCTCCACCAGGATCTGCCGGGAAGACCGGGGGTCTTCAATGGTTTCAATGGCCTGGGCCACGATGACGTTGCCCGCCTGTTGGATGGCCGCGGCCAGGTCGCAGTCGTCTTCCTGGGTGGTGGGTTCCGCGAACAAAACGTCAAAGACGATGAGGCAGGCCCCGGCCTGGGCCAGCTTCCGGATTAGTTGGGCATGGAGTCGGCGGGGCCAGGGCCAGGGCCGGCGCAGTTCCTGGAATGAAGCTTCGTCAATGCCCACGATGAGAATCTCGGGGGGAAGGGGCGCGGGTGGACGCAGGCGGTAGCAGAGGTCCAGGGCCTGGTTTTCCAGGGCCTGACCCAGGGGCAGCAAACTCAAGGGAACAATGACGGCCAGGGCCGCCACCCCCAGCAGTATGGCTCGCACCCCGGTTCTAGTGAAGAACTTGATAAGAGAGGGCAAATTTGAATATAATCCTCTAGTTCATGGGAAAATCGGGATCCGTCACCCCCCATCCAATACGTCCGCGGCCCAGGAGGATTGGGGGAAATCC
>Ga0194111_10007623_pt1 | contig 12042 bp, 8 predicted proteins | sample TA2KigC300mmetaG_FD_146194 | JGI IMG/M metagenome (GOLD analysis project Ga0194111, IMG submission 146194) | Freshwater microbial communities from Lake Tanganyika, Tanzania - TA2015033 Kigoma Deep Cast 300m | ecosystem: Environmental > Aquatic > Freshwater > Lake | place: Tanzania: Lake... | reverse complement strand
CGTCTAAGCGGTTCCTCTGTCGGCCCTGGCAGCCCTGAAGACCGCCTGAAGGCCGAACTACAAACAGGAACGCCCGCTTCGGCGTGCAAATCCGTTACTGCACCCCGCGTGGGCGGCCCCCGGCGCTGGCGGCCTCCCGCGTTCGCCGGCCCCGACCCTTCCCTGGCCCCTCCCTGAAAGCTCATCTTTGCCCACATCTCGGGCTCCCCAGCCCGCCCCCGGCGGGCGGCAGGTGGTAGCCCACGGCGTAAGCCGTGGGTCCAGGTGGCGACAAGGTTCACAGCCCCGTAGGGGCGGCAGAAGCCCTGAGGGCGTGGCTTCTGCCGCCCCTACGGGGCTGGTCCGTGGGGCGCGGTGATCCCACGGCTTACGCCGTGGGCTACCCTCTGACGCCCCTGACGGGGCTGGCAGCGCCCGTCCTCGGAGATGTGGGCAAAGATCAGCCCTGAAAGGGAGGGGAGTCTGAAACCCCTCTCAGCGGCACACAGGTCCAAGGAGGAGAAACAGGGCGAGCAGTGGGCAGACAGCAGCCGGCAGCCGAGACGCGGAGGCACGACGGCCTGGGCCTTCGGTCTGTCCTCTGTCGTCTGTCCTCTGTCATCTTTCTTGCGTCCTCTCGGCCAGGAATGCCTCGGTCTCGGCGCGGGTGGGGATGCCGGTGCGGCCGCCCAGGGCGCGGCACTTGAGGGCGGCCACGGCCGAGGCGAACCGGGCGTTGCGCGCCACGTCCCACCCCTCGCCCAGGCCGAATGTGAAGGCCCCGTGGAACACGTCCCCGCAGCCCGTCGTATCCACCACCTCGACCTTGAAGGCTGGGAGGCGGCGGAAGACAGTGGGCAGTGGAGAGTGTGCAGAGGACAGCGGAGAGGAGCGCGAGGTGCGTGGGCTGTCCTCTGTCGTCTGTCCTCTGCCTTCTGGTTCGAGCCAGATGCAGCCGTCGGCGCCGAGGGTGACCATTGGGGCCTTGCCGCCCAGCTCGGCGAGGCGGCGCAGGTCGCCCTCGAGCGTGCCCGTGCCGCCGTAGTGCTGGGCGCAGGCGTGGGAGTAGATCGGGTAGTCCACGTGGCGGAGCAGTTCGCGGATGCGCTCGCCCACGCCCCCTACGTCGGCGCACACGGGCACGCCGCACTCGCGGGCGCGGCGGGCCGCGGCAATCTGGGCCTCGGGCCACGAGCAGTCCACCAGCACCGCCTTCGCGCGGGCGATGCGCTCGAGGTCCAGGCCATCCGCCGAGGGGTCGAGGCCGCGGCCGGGGAAGTAGGTGAAGTAGCGCTCGCCGTTGCTGCGGTCCACCGTCACGGCGCAGGCCGGGCTGCGGCCGCCGGGGCACACGCGCACCTGGCTCGTGTCCACGCCCTCGGCCTGGAACTGTTCGAGGATGAAGCGCCCCTGGAGGTCGTCGCCCACGCGGCTCCACATCTCGACCTTGCCACCGAGGCGGGCCATCGCCACCGCCGCCGTCGCGGCCAGCCCGCCGCCTTGCACCAGGTGGTCCGACGCGCCCCCGAACCTCCCGCGCGGCAGCTCGTCGCACAAGAACAGGTAGTCCATCACCGAAAGCCCGATGCTGATCAAGTCCGGTCCCATGGGCCCAGCTTCCTTGAGAGTGTCTGGTGACGAGTGGCCAGTGGAAGGCAAGCCAGTCAGCGACTCACCACTCCTCACTGGCCCCCTGTCATCTGTCACTTGTCCTCGCCACTCGCCTCTTGCGTCGTACGGCCTTCTGGCCGTCCGGCGGAGGTGTGAAGAGGTCGCCCTTCGTCAGCCCAAGCTCCCTGGCCATCTGGAGCGAGTAGTCGAGCTTGCCCATGTTCGGGTAGCGGCCGTTGGTGCCGAAGGCGAACTTCACGCCCGCCGCCTTCGCCAGCTTGAGGAAGCGGAGCGTGGGCAGGCGAAAGCCCGAGCTGATCTCGATGGCCACCTTCTCCTTCGCCGCCGCCTCCACCACGCGGCGAATCCGCCCCTCCGTCCAGAACGCCTCGAAGTCGCCCGCCAGCGGGCCGGGGAGCCACGAGACGTTGCCCAGGATGTCTATCGGCTGCTTCTCGATCAGCTCGACGTGGAAGGCGACGAAGCGGTCCATGAATGCCTGCTTGTCGCTCACCTCGACCCGCTCCTCGACCCCCTTCTCCCACAGCTTCACCCGCTGGCCGTCCTTGCCGGGATAGGTCATCGCGTCCATCAGCACGTAGTCGAGGCGTGCGAGCGCCTTGGCCGAGAAGCAGGTCGCCCAGTCGAGCCACTTGGCCTGGACGCCGCGGTAGACGCCTTTGCCTTCGAGCATCGCCAGGTAGCGGCCAAGTTCCTCGTCGTTGCTGAGGACGACGGGGTACTTGTTCTCCTTCGTGCCCGCGTGCTCGACGATGCCGAACGTCACGCCCCGCTCGCGGGAGACCTCCAGAACCTTGTCAATCGTGCTGTTGTCGAGGTGCACGTGCCAGTCCACGAGCGGCAGGTCCATGCGCTCGCTCACCTTTGTCCTTTCGCCGCCAAAGGCGGGCGCGGCCAGCGCGGCACCCGTGGCGGCGAGGAACTCCCTGCGGGCCAGAGTCAGCTTCGCCATCACTTCCCCTTCCGGGCCTCCTCCACAGCCCACCCAGGCATGCTAGCGAGCGGGCCGGCAGATGTCAAGAGACACCCAAGCTGACACGCGCCCGGTTTCGCAGGGAGCGTCTTCCATCTCGCCAAGCCCCGTCAGGGGCGGCAGATGGTAGCCCACGGCGTGAGCCGTGGGAACGCCGCCCGCCCCACCGCCAAGCCCCCGCAGGGGGCGGCAGAGCCGCTGGGCACATGGCTTCTGCCGCCCCCTGCGGGGGCTGGGCCTCTTGCACGCCGCGACCCACGGCTTACGCCGTGGGCTACCACCTGCCGCCCGCCCCGTGGCGGGCTGAAGGCTCCCCTCTACGCAAACCGGGGGCGTGTCAGAGCGGCGCGACCTTGACAGGGACCGGGGGGTTAGGGGATAATGCCGTGAAACGCTCACCACCCCTCTGGCCGGAAAGGACACCGCTCATGTCAGCCGCCCGCCCGGACTTCGAGGCCCTCGCCGCAGGCCGCCGCACGCACATCGCGTCGGACCGCCGCCTGGTCGGCCCCGTGCCCACCATTGCCCTCTGCCCCGTGGCCGACGGGCGGGCGGGCGCCTACGAGACGAACGCGGAGAAGACCTGGCGAATGACGGCCAAGGTTTACGACCTCATCGCGGACAGCGTGAAGCTGGCCGACGGCACGCCGGTCCGCGTGGTCGTGGCGCCCGAAATCGTCTACGGCCCCCGCTCCGGCGCCGTCGCGCAGAAGCACTTCGCCGAGCAGGGCGTCTCGGCCTGCATCTTCCTCAGCCGCTCCTGGGCCTACAGCGACGAGCTGATGGGCGCCTGCCAGGGCATCGGCTCGTCAGAGTGGCAACTGTGCGCCTACGGCCTGAACCAGACCGATAGGCCCGGCGCCGTGTGGCTCAAGGCGTTCACCGCCGCAATGGACGAGAAGGGCCGGCCCATCTTCTGCGTCTACTCGCCCGACCTGGAGAGCGAGGACGGGCCGCTCGCGCCCTTCGTGGCCGAGCGGCTGCTGCGGTTCGCCCGCTGCGCCGCCGCCGTGGCCGAGATGCGGGGGAAGAACTACCTCTCCATCGGCAGCGTCTCGATGGGGATCATCGGCTCCGACGTGCGGCGGAACACGATGCTCCAGTACTTCGGCATGGGCACCGTGAGCTACGACATGGTCGGCCTCCAGGGCCGCATGGCCCGCGGCTTCTACGACCACGAGGAGCTGGCCCGCGCCGTGAAGTTCATGAAGCGCTTCCAGAAGGACTTCGGCAAGGGCCGCCGCCCCTGGAAGCGCACGGAGCTCGTCGAGAAGTGCCTTCAGATGGCCCTCATCACCCGCGACCTCATGGTCGGCAACCCGCGGCTGGCGGACGCGGCGATCGGCAAGGCCCAGGGCTTCAAGGCCGATGTCGAGTACGCCCAGGGAGCGAACGCCATCGCGGCCGGCACCCAGGGACAGAGGCAGTGGACCGACCTCTATCCCAACTTCGACGTGACAGAGAGCCTGCTGAACAGCTCATTCGGCTGGGAAGGCTTCCGCGCCCCCTACATCGTGGCGACGGAGAACGACGCGAAGAACGGCATGGGCATGCTCGTCGCACACCTCGTCACCGGCGGCGTGCCCCAGCTCTTCGCGGACATCCGGACCAACTGGACACCCGCGAGCATCAAGACGGCGACGGGCACGGACGTGAGCGCCCTGTGCCCCCGCGGCATTATTGACAAGCGAAACAGCGGCGCAGGCGCACTCGACTACGCTCTCGACATCATCCGCCTCGTGCCCGCCGGCGACCGCCTCAGCATCGCCGAGGTCTGGAACGAGATTCGTGGCAACACGGGCCTCCAGGAGGAGCTGATGCGGCGCGCAATCGAGGCCACGACCTACATGCGCGCCGCACTCGAGTACTTCCCCGGCGACGGCCTGTCGAGCCACTACCGCACGCCTGGCGGCATCCCCATGACCGCCTACCGCTACAACATGGTCGGCGAGAAGCTCACCTGCTCCGTCGTCGAGGGCGAGACCGTCGAGCTCCCCCGCAACGTCGCCGACCACATCAGCCAGGTCACTGACAAGACCTGGCCCGAGACGTACTGGGCGCCGCGCGACATGACCAGCTTCGGGTACATGGGCCGCATCGGCCCGAACCACGACGCCAACAGCTTCGGCCTCATCGGCGCCGACCTTGTGACCCTCAACGCCATGCTCCGCATTCCGGTTGACTTCCACAACGTACCCAGGGAGAAGGTCTTCCGGCCGAAGCTCTGGGACGCCTTCGGCTGCGACGATTTCCGAGCGTGCGCCGCACTGGGCCCCCTGTACCGCTGAATTCATGCTCTGGGCTGGAAGCGGCACGGGAGACGACGAGGCGATGGGCAAGACCCCAACTTCGCTGCTGGCATGACCTACGAGCAGTTCAAGGCAGCCGAGAGGAAATGTCCCGTTCGGCATCCTGGTCACCATGCACGACGATGTGGCCGTGCCGGACCCCAGAATCGTCACCGTCTCGCTGCCATCCCTGCTGCTCTTGCGATGAGCTGGCTCGCCGTGGGCGCGACCTTGCAGATTCGCTTGCGCGGCGGGCGGCTCGGCGCTATGATTTGAGCATCCGGTCGCGGCGCACCCACGTAGGGCGCCGCCTGGCCGTTGACACCATCAGAGAGGAGTGAGAGAAGGCCATGTACTACGTGATCATGGGTGCCCTCCTGGTCGCGCTGATCGTCGTCTACTTCGTCGTCAAGAAGAAGCAATAGGGCTGAGCACCGCAGGCTGCCCGGGGAGGCCGCCGGGGCCGGCCACGGCCTTCGCCCGGCGGCTCGCGCGCCGCGCGCTCCGCGGCGGCCGTGCGGACCACTGCTGCCGCGCGAGGCCGGCGCGCCGGGTACTTCTGTAGAGCGTCCTTGTCGCGGGGCACCCGCAGGAACGCAAGGGGGTCACTATGCGCACCAATTCGTCCGCGCTCAGCTTGCTTGCGGCCGTCCTGGCCGCGCACCTATGTCCGGGAAGGAACTCAGCAATGGCCGACGATCCGTGGGTGGTCTACGAGGGCAAAGAAGGGCCGGGGAAGGGGAAGCACATCGTGCTCATCGCGGGCGACGATGAGTACCGCTCCGAGGAGCTGATCCCGCAGCTCGGACGCATCCTGGCCGTGCACCACGGCTTCAAGTGCACCGTGCTCTTCGCCATCAACCCGCAGTCGGGCGAGATCGACATGTCCACGCTCGACAACATCCCCGGCCTGGAGGCGCTCAAGACGGCCGACCTGATGATCATGCACCTGCGCTTCCGCGACCTGCCCGACGACCAGATGAAGCTCATCCTCGACTACACGAACTCCGGCAAGCCCATCATGGGCCTCCGAACCTCGACCCACGCCTTCAACTTCAACAAGAACAAGACCTACGCCAAGTGGAGCTGGCGCTCGCCCGACCCCAAGGGCGGCTACGGACGCCAGGTGTTTGGCGAAACCTGGGTCGCTCACTACGGCCACCACAACGTCGAGGCCACCCGCGGCATCGTCGCCCCAGGCCAGGAGAAGAACCCCATCGTGCGGGGCTGCGAGGACATCTTCGGCCCCTCCGACGTCTACGCCCTCACGAAGCTCGAGGGCGACTGCACGCCCGTCATCCTCGGCCAGGTGCTCGTGGGGATGAAGCCCACCGACGCCGTGAACGAGAAGAAGCCCGCCATCCCCGTGGCCTGGACGAAGACCTACACTGGCACGGAGGGCAAGGCGGCCCGCGTCTTCACCACCACGATGGGCCACGCGGGCGACCTCAAGAGCGAGGGCTTCCGCCGCCTCCTCGCCAACGCCGCCTACTGGTGCGTGGGCATGGAGGCCCAGATTCCCGACCGGGCCAAGGTGGACTTCGTGGGCAGCTACGACCCCATCCCCATCGGCTTCAACAAGTTCAAGCGCGGCGTCAAGCCGAGCGACCTGAAGCTGCCGTGAGAACGCGGGAGCGGGGTCATCCGCCCGCGTCGAGCCGATAGGCTGTCAACACACCTCTCCCATGGGGCTTGCCTTCGACAGGCTCCTGGCTGGGGACCAGGATGAGGCCCCCTGCAACTGTGGGAGCCTCCATGCCAGTGACACCCAAAGGGCGTTCTGCGAGGACATGGCCCGTCCTGGCGTTGATGGCTGAAACCATGCCTGCGTTTGTGGAAGCGAGAAGCTTGTCCTCGCCCCAGAGCGCTGAGCTACGAGGGTATCCTGTGACACGCGCCTGCCAGAGGATCTTGCCTGTCTCACGGTGTAGGCCGTAAACCGTGTCATCGTCCCACTCGCCAAGGACTATCAGGGCATCCCCTACCGCTTGGAGCGGCGCCATCATCCGAGCTTTGCGCGGCGTATCGGTAACCCAGAGCTGGGTGCCATCTCGTGCCGACAAGGCAGCGACCCGGCCTTCGCCGGCCATGAACACGGCACCGCCGAACCTGTAGGGGAACCTGTGAACAGTGGTTCGCTCCTTTGCCCAGAGCGTACCACGGGTCCTGGCGTCCACGGCGAAGACCTTGTCATCCTTGCCAAGAAGGTACAACACACCGCCAGACAGGCACCGGGACCAGCCGGGGGGCGATCCGAGCTGCCAGGCTTTCTTGCCGTCGGCCAACGAAATCCCGTACACGTTGCCATCGCTCGATGAGAAGAGAGCACAGCCTTCCTCGACACCTAGCGCCTTGACCCCGTGGCTCGGCCTTCCTTTCATAAAGCCGTCCCCCTCCCACGGGGTGAATGCCTGATATGACCAGAGCAGTTTCCCATCGCGGACGTTCACCGCATGCATATCGTTGTCGCTGCCGCCGATATAAGCGACGCCGTCGATGACGATCGCTCCCTGGAAGGCGGAGCGCACCTTCGTTGCCCAGACAACTTCCCCGGTGTTTAGCTCAAGCGCCGTCAGGACATCGTGGCCTGTGCCGACGATTGCTTTCCCGTCGGTCACCGCTGGCGACCGAAGCCACGGCCAGTCTGTGGTGATCTTCCAGACCTCTTTCCACGGCTCTGCTTCTGGAGTCGCGGCACGTGCGCCTGCCTGGTTCGCCGATGCGAAGGCCAGCACCCATGCCAGCACCGCGATACGGTTCATGCAGAGTCCCCTAGCCTGGCGCTCACTACACTGGAATGGAAGCTACCTTTTATCGAGAGCTTTGATCTGCTCCTCGATCTCCTCGATCTGGGCGTAGAGCGTGCGCGGCATCGAGTGCGCCGTGCCCACGAAGGTGGCCGTGCCGCTACAGTGGGCGGGGTTGCGGCTCTTCAGGTCCTCCAGCTTCTGCTTCAGCTCTCTCAGCTTCGCCTGCTTGTCGTCGGCCATGGCTTGCCCTCCTGAATGGCGCCTTCGGTCGGTCTACCCCAATCATACGCCCGGATGCGCCGCGTGGCAAGGGGGTGGGGCCACTCCAGCATCCCCTCCAATCCTCGCACTGCCGCTCCGAAGCCCCTAAGGGGCGTACTATGACAGCCCAGGGCAACGCCCTGATCTTTGCCCACATCTCTGGGGATGAGGGCTCGCAGCCCCGTCAGGGGCGTTAGAAGGTAGCCACGGGCGTAAGCCCGTGGACTTGGCGGCCCACGGTCCAGCCCCCGCAGGGGCGACAGAAGCGCCGGCCGCCAGGGCATTCTGCCGCCCCCTGCGGGGGCTGGACCGTGTACCCGCCCGGACCCACGGCTTACGCCGTGGGCTACCACCTGCCGCCCGCCGGGGGCGGGCTGGGGAGCCCAAGATGTGGGCAAAGATGAGGGCGTTGCCCTGGGCTGTCATGGCACCCTCCTTCGGAGCTGGACAGGCCAAGGCCCGGCGCCACAACTGGGGGCATGCCCTGGTCATTCGGCCCAGGCGGTGATGAGCGGAAAGGCCCCGGCGTGGCCGCGGCCGCCGGCGTCGGCGTCGCGGACGCTCAGGTTCCGCGTCCCGCCGTCGCGGGTCTCGCGGAGGACGATGTCGTAACCCCTGTCTCTTACGAAAGATAGGCCGCCGAGGGAGAAGCAGGCCGAGGCGTCCTCGACCACGAACATCGGCTGCTTGGGCTTGATGGGGGGCCAGGACGAGTAGTTCTGCCCGCCGAGCAGTTCTGTCCGCCCGCCATCGGCTGTCTTGATGACCGTGGCGCCGCCGTTCTCGGTCTTCATGCCCAGAATCCACAGGTCGCCGCCCTCGTTCGTGATGCCGATGCCGTTCGTCTCGGGGTTGATCTGCCGCATCCAGGCCTTCTGCCCCTTGCGGATGCGCCAGAGGGCGGAGCAGGAGTTCTCGACGAAGAGCTTGCCCGCGTTGTCCGCGGCCACGTAGGGGATGGCGTCGCGCGACATGCAGCCTATGTCTCGCATCACCAGGGTCTTAGGCGTTGCGTGCTCGACCCAGGTGAAGTGGTTGCCCTTCGCCCATTCGATGACCGTGAACCGCTCGATGACCACGACGTCGCTCGCCACGTCCCCGATGCGGAACATCGGCTTGCCGGAGGTGCGGAAGGCGGGGGTGACGCACAGCGTGGTGTCCATGCCGATGATGCGGCGGACGGAGCCATGGACGCGAATGGCGTCGCCGAAGCGGATCAGCCCCTCCTTGATGCCGCCGGGGATGCAGACCGTGGTCTTCCCCTCCTTCGCCGCCGTATCAAAGGCGGCCTGAATCGTTGCTGTATCGTCGTCCTTGGCCTTCAGGGCGGTGGGGTCCGCGGCCAGCCACTTGTCGGGCGGGTCCCAGGGCACGTCGGGCGTCTCCTCGATCGGCAGCCGCAGCGTGCGGCGGGGGCTGGGGAAGGCGCTGTGGGCCGCCTTGGGAGGGTGCGAGACGTATTCATCAACTGCCTGCCCCTTGACGTCGGGGATGCCGTCGTTCTTGACGAGCTTGCCGTAGCCGCTCTGCTTGACGTCGCGGAGGAGTAGCATGCCCTTGTTGACGATTGCCGCCTCTCCCGCCCCGCCCATGAGACTGGATTCCAGCAAGGTGATCATCCCGCCGCGGTCGGTGGTGAGGATGGCGGGCACCTTGTTCGTGCTCTCGAGGCGGCGGATGGTGAGGGTGTGCCACTTGTTGCGAATGCCCGCGATACGTTGGTTGCGAAGCGTGATGTTCTCGAAGGTCATGCTGAAGGGGCCGGGCAGGGCATCAATGCCATAGTCGAAGCCTTCGATGAGGACATTCTTGATCAGCCCCGGCCCCGGCTCGGTGCGGGTGAGGTCAAGGCCCACCGCGCCCTTGCCCTCGGGGTCGCTCGACCGAAGGGTCACGTTCCGCATGCAGCCCGTGTTGTTGTTCATCCACTGGACGCCGACGGCGCCTGGGTTGCCCTTCCCCACGTCGAGGGTCATGTCGTGGATGGAGTTGTGGAAGGCCATGCCCGTAGAGCGGCCCTCGAACATCGTGAGGAGGAAGTTCTTGTTCCCCGGATCCTCGAAGTCGGGCGCGTCGTCGGCCAGGCGAATGATCGTGCCCTCGCGCCACTCGCCCTGAAGCACGAGTTGCTTCGCCTGCTCCTTGTCGCTGCCGAAGGTGAGCTTCTTCTTGACCAGGTACGTGCCGTTGGGGAAGTAGAGGACGCGGAACTTCCGCTTGTTCTCGTCAATCGCCTTCTGGATGGCCGCCCAGTCGTCGGTCGTGCCGTCGCCCTTCGCGCCGTACGTCATCCTCACGTCGTACGCGATGGCCCACTCAGGGAACCGGCGCTCCTCGGCGGCGCCCGTTGGGTTGAGGGAGAAGAGGAGCCAGACGAGGAGGACAGGCAGCCCCCGCAGGGGGCGAAAGGAGATAGCCACGGGCGTAAGCCCGTGGTGGGGGATCGTCACCCCCGGCCCAGCCCCCGCAGGGGGCGGCAGAACTGCGGGAAAAGGGCGGGTGCAGGAGCTTCTGCCGCCCCCTGCGGGGGCTGGGCGCCGGGTGGGCTCTCGCTCCCACGGGCTTACGCCCGTGGCTACCCTCTGCCGCCCGCCGTCCGGCGGGCTGGGCATGTGCCTCTCTTGCAGGCCGGCTTCACTCCCGACGGCCCTCATCGCAGCGTCACCCCCGTGGACACGATTGCGTTGAAGCGGTCCAACGGCTCCTTCGCGGCCCAGGCGATGGCGCGGAAGAGCAGCACGCGGGCCAGGGCGTCGTTGAAAGTCCAGTTGTAGTGGCCGAGGATGTTGACGTGGACGCGCCCCTTGCCGGTCTCGACGTTCCAGAGGAGCGGGATGGGCTTGGGCTCGCCCTTCTCCTCGCCAGTGGCCAGCACCTGGATGCGGGCGGGGTCGCCCTTGAGATTCCAATAGGTTTCGTCGTGGAAGTGGACCTTGGTGCCCGCGAAGCCTCGGGCGATGGGGTGGTTGCACGAGGCATCGAAAGCCAGGTCAACAGGCCCGTGTCGGAACTTGGAGCCGCCGGCCCAGCACAGGCCGATCCGCTCGGCCACGGCATCGTGATTGCCCGCGCCATCCACGGCGAAGTGTAGAAGCACAAGCCCGCCGCCGCGGGCGAAGTACTCGTCGAAATCCTTGTTCAGCTCCTTAGGCCAGGCCGTGTGCTTGAAGAGCACCATCGCGTCGGCCGACTTGAAGTCCTCCGCCGACGGCTTCTCCCAGGCGGTTGTCACCTTCGTCTTCTCAGCCATTGCGAGGAGCTTTGCCCAGGCTTTCTGCCAGGCGGGATAGTCGTGCTCGCCCGGGCCGTGGTCCTTCTTGCCGGCGACGAGGACGACGTGTATGGGCCGCGTCTCGGCCTTCGCGTCGGCCCCTTTCAGCACGGCCTCGACCTCCGCCTTCGTCCTCGGCGGCGGAATCTGCTTGGCGAGGCTGTCGGGCACGGGCACGAGGACATCCTGGTCCGTCTCCGCGGCCAGCACGCATCCCACGAGGATCAAGGCGAGAACGCCGCAGCCAAGAAGTGAAGACATGGCCCTTCTCCTGATGTGCCAGGGTCGGTCAAGGCCCTCCTGCCTCACACAATACAGAAAATGGCGCATGATGCAAGAGCAGGCCGCCAAGACAACTCAAGGGTCTTTGGGGAGGGGCCTGGGGAGGGACTTCCTGCCAGGAAGTCCCTCCCCAGTTCGGTCCTACTTCAGCTCGACGCTCCAGTAGGCTTCGTCCACGAAGTGGCGCCAGGAGCGGTAGCGGTGGTCGCGGAGGGTGAGGCGGATGAGGGGGGAGCGCTTGGGCTTGTAGGGCTTGCGGATGAGCCTCAGCCCCGCGTCCTCGGGCAGACGGCCCCCCTTTCGCGCGTTGCAGGCCACGCAGCAGCACACCAGGTTGTCCCAGGTGGAGGAGCCGCCGCGGGCGCGCGGCACCACATGGTCGAGCGTCAGCTCCGAGGTCGGGAACCGCTTGCCGCAGTACTGGCAGCGGCTCTCGTCGCGCGCGTAGACGTTGCGGCGGTTGAACTTCACCGCCCGCTCGGGCAGCCGGTCGTAGACCAGCAGCCGGATGATGCGCGGCACCAGTATCTCGATCCGCACCGTCCGAACGTAGTCGCTATCGTCGTCGGGAAACTGGCGGCGGAGCGCCGACACCTGGCACCAGCT